>OGQN01000003.1_pt1 | contig 388593 bp, 226 predicted proteins | sample 1553231 | NCBI WGS metagenome assembly OGQN01 (sample SAMEA2579950, study PRJEB22360) | human gut metagenome | biome: human gut; feature: human-associated habitat; material: faeces | place: Denmark | collected 2008/2010 | reverse complement strand
TATAGCGCAGCTTTTTAAATCCGCGTTCGTCCGCCTTATCCGTGTCGTCCGCGTACCCATTTAATTCATAACCGTATAGTTATGAATCAACTCTCCCCAGTCATATTAGTCTTATATTGCGAAGGCGTCACCCCAAACGCCTGTTTGAAGTACTTTGTGAAATATTTAGGAGTATTGAAACCAACCATATCAGCCACTTCACCTACCTGATATCCTTTATTCAATAATTGAGCAGCATGCTTCAAACGGATGGAGCGGATAAAATCAGAAGGAGTCTGGCCGGCAATTGCATTCAATTTACGATATAGTACCGTACGCTCCATTCCAACATCAGCACTCAGCTTCTCTACCGAATATTCGGGATTATCTATATTCTTTTGAATCAATGCGCAGACCTTCTCTATAAACTGTTCATCAATAGAAGTGATGGTAACCTCTCCCGGATTAATATTTATTCCCTGTGAAAAAGATTTCTGACGGGCTTTCTCTTCGTTTATCAATTTCTGTATTCTCAATAGCAGAATATCCAGATTAAACGGTTTGGATATATATTCATCCGCACCGGATTCGTACCCGAACAATTTACTTTCGTCCGTAGAACGGGCAGTCAGTAATATGACAGGGATATGTGACACCTGTATATTGGACTTGATGCGTTTACATAACTCAAGTCCATCCACTTTCGGCATCATAATATCACTGATTATCAAATCGGGGAACTTTGTAGTGGCAATCCGTTCTCCTTCTTCCCCATCACCAGCTTCCAATACATTGTATTTCTTGGAAAGCAGTTCAAACATGTAATGCCGGAATTCTTTGTTATCTTCCACCAGAAGTATAGTGTACTCTTTATCCATTTGCAGGTCCTGGTTACTTTCTGCATCAGGGTTCAATTCATCTCCGATGAAAGTATCTTCCTCTTCCGGTAACTCCGCATCCACTTCTACATCAGTACGCACAGGTAGATATACAGTAAACAAACTACCTTTATTTACTTCACTCTCCACCTCTATCTTTCCGGAATGCAACTCTACATACTCTTTCACCAGATGAAGACCAATTCCACTACCTATTTTATCTTCCTCCTCTTTCACCTGATAGAAACGTTCAAAAATATGGGAAAGATTCTTTCGTGGAATCCCTGCTCCGGTATCTTTCACGCAAAGACGGAAATACTGTACCCCGTCCGGTTCCTTACAGGTATCGAGAGCTATCGTCACCATACCTCCTGCCGGTGTGAACTTGAATGCATTAGACAATAGATTATTCAGTACCTTTTGTATCTTCTCACGGTCGAAACTTATATATAAATCTTCTGCAATCTTATCATCTATCTCAAAAGAAATCTCTTTTTCCTGAGCCAGATAATCAAAAGAGGACTTTATCGAAGATACAAACTCCGCTATATTCCCCTTAACAAGAAACAGCTTCTCTCCATGAACCTCCAAACGCCTGAAGTCCAGCAATTGATTGACGAGGTTCAGCAGTTCTTTGGAATTACGGTAAATGGATTGTAATCTCTTTTTCAGAGCTATGTCGCCGACTTCCTTAATAAGAGATTCCAATGGGGTTATGATCAGAGTCAGCGGTGTGCGGAATTCATGGCTTATATTGGTAAAGAAGCGGAATTTCATTTGATTCAGTTCTTCTTCCTGAGCTTTTTGCAACTTCCTCTTATTCATTCGCAAATAACTGGAAAGGGCCCAATATATGGAAAGGGCAATCAACAGGCAATAAATGAAATAAGCCAAAGGAGTTTTCCAATACGGATCCTTTACAATGATTTGTATAGTTGCACAGCTACTGCCCCACTGCTTACTGTTATTTGCCGCATATACTTCCAGATCATACGTACCCGAAGGAAGATTGGCATAAGAGGCAGTTCCTGTCCCTGTGGGAGAAACTATTTCATGCCACTCCTTATCCAACCCCTTCAGCCGGTAGCGATAGTGAGTCTGTGATTTATTGATATAATTCAGTGCAGAGAAATCAAACGATACAAAGTTCTGGTCATAATTCAAGATAATCTTTTGAGTTGCGCTTACAGGCTCGCTCAATAGTATATTGCCATCATAAGCCTTATCCATCTCCACCTTTTTCCCGAAAAGATGAAAGCTCACGAAAAGAGGTTTCATATCCTGTTTCACCGGAGGCAGTTTATTAATCCGGAATTCGTTGAAACCATCAATTCCTCCCATCAGAATCACATCATCCTTCGTTACATATATGGATCTTTCCAGGAATTCCCGTTCTATCACTCCATCACTATGGTTAAAGTTAGAGAAAGAGTATTCTGTTCTTCCTCCTTCCTGAACTACATTCACACAAGATATTCCATAAGAAGTGGTAATCCACATCACGTGGTGACGATCTTCGGATATTGCCTGTATACTATTGTTTACCAAGCCGTTCTCCATATAAAACATCCTGATTTCTTCATTTTTCGGATTCCAGACTATCAGACCATCCTGTGTGGCAAGCCAAATCAGATTACGGCTATCTACGTACAAATCAGAATAATGATGGATATCATAAAAATCTCTCCAAGCCTTTTTATCTTTAAACACCGGTGCCGTCAGAACCTGATTTTTATAATCATAGGTAAACAGTCCTAAATTGCAGATTCCTATCAGCATACCCTCTTTATAATTCCTGATCTGCGAAACGGAGTTGATTTGTCGTCCTTCACTTTCTGCTATCTTCTTAAGTTCTCCGGTATCAGGATTCAAAAGACACAGGCCATCTATATATGAACAGATGTACAGGTTCTTATCCGGTGCTTCAAATACCTTCGCCACATCACGTACAGGATAACTTCTGCTCTTTCCATTCTGAATACAAAATAATGCCTCAACCGACGAAAGCCATATCCGCTGCCGGCTATCTTTAGTTAACCCGTTACACCGTAAATTGCGGGGCAATCCTGCCTCAACAGACAATTTACTTTCAGATAGAGAATACCGTAAAAGTCCCTGGCGAGTACCTATCAGGATTTCGCCAGAAGTATCTTCTACAAAACACGACACACTAACTTCCCCATTCTGATCGATATTAGGGAAGAACACTTTACCTACATTTTTAAATTTGAAACGATTAGGATGGTAATAGCATATTCCCCTGTCCAAAGTCCCGATCCAAGTTCCTCCCTGGTTATCATTAAAGACTGTGCTGACTTCCGTTTTTATCTCTTTACCATCTACAAATTCCAGCGTAGGGATAAATTGTTTGTTTTGTAGTTTTTCATCACATACCCACAGGCCAGCCTGACAGGTTATCCATATATCGTGTTCTTTACCTACAGAAAGCACATTCAACCTATATTCAGTCTCTAATATTACTTCCCACTTATGCAGTTCAATATCGAACCGTAAAGCTTCAGTCTTTCGTCCATTCATCAAATAGTACAAGTACTTTCCCCGGGGGACAACTAACAGGGTAGCAGCCTTATCCTGCTTTTCATCCAATGCATACTCCCGATACAATTCCCGGGATGTTTCCAGATCATAACAGACCATGAGGCTTGAATTGTAGAACAAAAAGACTTGTTGATTTACTACCGCAATATCCAGAAGTTTGTCACGCTCATCTCCGTTCATTGAAACATCCTTCAGAAACTCAACTGTCTTTCCCCCGGCATAATCCCTGTACAACAGTACGTCATCATCCGTCAGCATCCAATAATTACCTGACTCATCTACAAAGAAGTTCACTAGCGCCCCCTTTACACCATAAGACTTAAACAGATCGTCCAGATGTTGTTCAAAGCGTTCTTCATTAATGTTGATGGCCATTAGTTTATACCAGTCTTTGATATAAATATAGTCCTCATTCACGTAAATGCGGTGGTGTCCGCCATAGTCATTAAGCGGGATTATGTTACTTTTATTATAATGGAAATATTGAAAAGAAGTTCCATCGTAGATGCTGACGATCTCATTAGCATTGATTGCAATACGCCCATCCCGCAACTGAATGATATTGCGTACTCTGTTACCCGAAAGTCCATCACTGCAATCGATGGGAGTAAACGCATAGTGATCTTGTGCATGAAGCGGGGAGTTAAGCAATAAGACAATAAACAGCAAAAGTCTTATCACTTTGATCGTTGACAATTTCATTGTTATGTTTTCCATATTAGATTATCAGTGATGCAAAGATATAGAAAAAATATATCTGATAAAGATTCCCATAAAAAGAAAACCGTCCCCTCCCCTCACGGGGGTGGAACGGCACAGTCAATAATACATGAAAAAACGCTATTTAGAGAGAGTCTCTACAAATTTGGTTTGTGAGGATGATCCTGCGGTTGGGGTAGTTCCTGTGGTTGGCACATTTCCTGCCACTTTGCATATTGTTCCGTCGTCAGGATTTTCTTGATTTTCTTTTCCTTCTTGGCAGCAGCTTTCTGCATCTTCTCCACATTGTCCTTTTCCATTATAGGACGTTCGCCTGGAGCTCCCATTGGCGGACGACCGCCTCCCATACCGGGGCCCATTCCACCATCCATCGGTGGGCGACCGCCGCCCATTCCGGGACGTCCTCCCATTGAAGGACGCTGGCCGCTTCCTCTTTCAGTCATGGTTGCAAAATGTTCCTGTTGTTCCTTCAGATTCAGCTTGTACAGCTTGTCATATTGCTTGTCTGTCAGTTGCAATTCTTCTTTCATCCGGTCCGTCATTTTACGGGCGGCCTTTTCCGGTGAGGGAACTTCACGAGGCAATTGCTTCTTTTCCTGTTCCTGCGCTTGCGTGCAGACCAGTCCAAACAACAGACATACAGCTAATAACCATAATCTTCCGGTACTTTTCATTTTACGTCAGTTTTTTTATTACGATGCAAATGTAAGGGAGAGAAAGAAGAGCTGAAAATAAAATCTACGAAAGGGGAGGTTTTGTCGACGGAATAGCCAAATAAGGAAATGCTATATAATGAGTTATCATCACAACATCATCACAAGCCATTTGTCCTTAATGGTATATGTCTCTCCGTCTTGCCACTATGAAGAAGACTTGTACAAGCCATAATTGAACCGAGAGGAGTTTTCATATCATGTATCATTTGATATGCAAAAAAGAGCAGGTATTGACATTCTACTCATGCAGAGAATCAGCACTAAGCCATTGATTATTTCTTTTTGCCCAGTTGGTTTTGCATCCCCACAGTAAGCACTACCGAGTGTTGACCTTGGCTAATAAGCCTATCAACCAAGGTTAATCGAGTCGTCAACCAAGGTTAATAGGCTTGTTAACCAAGGTCAACACCCGACTACTCCTAAGGAAGAAGGAATATATCACTGGTTCTCAGCAGAATAACCCCTAATATGAAATAAACAAATGCATCGTCCTGATATGGGGCGACTGCGAAAGTGAGAGTAACCCGCTTACCCTCACACCGTTTTTTTACTACCACCACACTTAATATCTTAACTATCAACGAGTCGTACTAAGAGTGAGGGTAGTGAGAGTAACTTGATCTAACTTTTTATTGAATGCTTGAGTTCATGGTAACTGAAAAACGATAAGTTCCGGACTGCAACGCAAGCGAGATAGCCCTTCCCTTCTGCGCATACAAGCTAACTCCTTTCGCTTCTTTCCATATAGAATCTCCTTCTTTTAGGGTTTCCAAATCTATATCGGACAGCTTCAAAATAGCCGTAGTATTAGCAGGCACAGTAACCTCAAGATTCAGGACACCAGAATTCACCGCCCAGTTGGACACTATATTCCCATACATCGAATTATAATGTGAACGAACCTGCCGAGGCCCTTTCTCCGTAATCCAAGGTTCAATGATAAATTGTTTATATCCGGATTCCGTACGTCGAATACCTCCCAGAGCCTCAATAAACCAGCTTCCTATGTATAAATAAGAACTATGCAAAGCCGAGCCACGACATTCCCAGTCTTCAAAGAGTGTACCATTACCTTTTTCCAACATATTCCCCCAACCTGGAAAATCTTCTTTCATAGCCATCTCAAAAATCAAATCATCACGATGATTATCCAGTAAAGTATGCAGCAGGAATGAACCGGCAGTTATCCCTCCCCAGAAATGCCCTTTACGATTTACAAGAATCTCCTGTTCAAGACGTTTCCAGACTTTGGTCCTCAGATTCTCAGGAGGCAGATCAACCATTAATGCAATGGCCAGATACGAAGGATAACCATTCACATAACTATTATTCCGGGAATCAAAGAAAGTCGTATGTACTGCTTTACGGATTTTTGAGGCTCGCTTCCTATAAGTAGCCGCCACTGTTTTATGACCTAAAATATCGGCTATCCTTGCTGCTGTCTCCAAACTATAAATCCAATGGAAATTATTGAAAAATAGCGTCTCACGTGTATCTCCAAGTGCTTTTCCTTGTTTTTCCATGGCTGATCGTTCCGACCATGCATCCGGCCAAAGCCAGTCTCCCAAGAAACTCCACTTACCTCCCCAACGTACCAACATATTATGCTGGGACTTCGTTTCTAAAAAATCAAGCCAACGCTGGATTGTCGGAAAACTTTCCGAAAGGATGCGTATATCTCCATATTGTCGATAAAACTCCCATGGCAATGTGATACAGAATCCGCTCCACGACGGACCTCCACCACCAATACGAGTAGGAGCTGTATAAGGAACATTACCATCTGCCTCTTGAACATCCCGCCAATCTTCCATCCATTTATTATAGAAAGCTCCCAATTGATAATTCCCCAAAGCCGTACGCGTGGTAGCCAAAGCATCTCCACCATAGCCACAGCGTTCACGATGAGGACAATCTACCACATAATTGCCTAAACTAAGGTTTTCCAAAGTCCATAAAGTGGTACGATAGATATTATTCAGTAAGGGAATATCACATTCAAATCCACCGCTTCTGCGATAATCGGGACGAATCATCCAACCACGTATCTGGTCTATTGTTGGCTTATAGCGCAAACCACTGATTTGTACCCAACGGCCCGTCATATAATTAAAACGATTGCAGAAAGTTCCTTTCCGTTTAGGGCCCACTTTATAAATACTGTGTATGCCATAACTGCAAACATCCTTTTCCCTCTCGGAGAATTGGAATACAATTGAATCGCCAGGCTGGCCTTTAAGCTGCATTTCAAACCAACCGGCATAATTGACGCCCATATCAACTCTATAAACACCAGGAGTAATTTCCTGAATAGAGAGAGGAGTTATCTCTTGAATCAGACGATTAGGTTCCGTACGGTCTGAGGAAACTTTGAGTGCAGGGTGATACACTTTTACCTGTTCCCAATCGGAGTCGTCAAAATCAATGGCATTCCAATTATCTTTCTCTAAAGCCGCATCATAACATTCGCCTTCAAAATGATGGGCTTCCCAATATCCCAATAAAGTGTTGGGGCTGGCATGAGTCTTCCAGCTTTCATCTGAAGTTATTCGCAATTCTTTTCCTGAAGGCAATATAATCTCAGCCTGGACTAAAGCCGTAGGAATAGCCGGCTTATCTTCCCGTTGATAAGCTGGGAATATAGACCAGGAGGTTCCTAACCACAGAGCTATCACATTGTTACCTGATTTCAGATAATTCGTTATATCATAAGTCATATAACGGGCACGCGATTTATGATCCGTAACCGAGGGAGAAAGAACCGCATCCCCTACCTTTTTTCCATTCACATACAGTTCGTGATAACCGACAGATGCTACATAAATAACAGCATCCTGTGGTATAGTCTCCAAGTTGAATGCTTTGCGGAACCAAGGATCGGGCATCACATTATTGACCTTCCGGCCTCCTACACTCTGAGCTTCCATTTTTTCACTGCCTATCCATTGTGCTCCCCAGTCATCTGCCAATAATCCCATACGCCAAGAGGCAGGTGCACTCCAGGAAGACCAATTGCCTTGCTCATCGGAGAAACGAACTTTCCAGAAGCATTTTTGTCCGGCAATTAAAGGAACGCCTTCATAAACTATATTCACCGATTCATTAGTATTTATACGACCACTATCCCAAAGATCAGCACGATTTGCATCCAGAAGAGCTTCGGAACTTGATACCAATATTTGATAAGCGGTCTGCTTCAGGCCAAGCATACTGGTAGTTGTTCCCATTTTCCAACTTAACCGCGGCTTCGGTATATCAATTCCTAAAGGATTTTCCAGATATTCACATTTTAAGTCGAAAGGTTGGATAGCAGCAATATCTGTAAAGGTCGTACTTCCTGTTAATCCTTCTTTTGGGAAAGCGATCTGCACTTCTCTGCCATTCAGAGCAAGACAAACCTCTCTTTGTTTATAAAGCGGATCAGCCGCCCAAATATCATAACCATTTTCCTTTTGTTCAAGATAGACAATCACTTGTTTATCCGCAGTTAGTATAAGCCCGCTATCCAACTCAACCATTCCCGGACGATAAAAGACAACAGCATATTGATGATTCAGTTTGACGGCCTGTACCGTAACCGAATTTTCAATAATCTTATAATTCTGAGTAGCTACAAATGACTGGAAATCTTCTAAGGACTTATCAGGAACTACCATATAAGCATATTCCCCATCCTTGACCTTCTTTCCATGATCAATCCAAAGATTAAAGACAGCATCAGAAACTTCCTCGCCGCTCTCACTGATATTAATATCTTTCCAGGAACCACTTTGTTTCTGACTATTGACAGTAACCTCTCCACCTAAGGGAAACAAATAACCAACTTTATCATGATGCACCCAAATGGGATTTTTTATAGATGCGTTTTCTTTATAGATGGTACTATTTCCCTCCCCGCCAGCGATCATTTTATCAGTAAAAAAGCACTGATTTACAGTTGTAACCACTTCTTCAGGAGCATCAGACGTTATGCCGGCTCCTAAACACAAAAGTACATCATCCATAAAGAAATAAGCCTTATTAGCTTTTACTCCCCTATAGCAATGCTCATAAGCGATCACCCCATTTTTACCATTACTGACTCCACCGCCAAACTCATTCAACCCGAATAAATACCCTTGAAGTCTGGCTGAATCCGGATGTTGCACAGCTGTAGTACCTGGTATTTTATTCCAATTCCAGATAGGAAATATACCTTCATATTCTTTTCCTGAAGTCAGGATATTTGTAGTACCAAGAGGTAGATTATACCCTTTGAGATTCTCATTATTAAGCATCTCTGTACCATTGGTTCGGGTAGAAATGACTTTAGCCGAAAGATAATAATTGGCTCCATGCTGAACCATAATATCCGATTTCCAGAAATGCTTATTACCGGGAGTGGGGAATGGAGTACCGGACAGATGTTCTTTCCATGCAGAATAGTCTGCCGCGTGCTGTAAATCATTCTCCTCCATCCGCTCTAATGTGGCAGAAGAAATGTTACTAAGCCCCTCCTGACGTGATATATTACGTCCAATTGAACCAAAATCAAAAGTCCCTCGATAACCGAGTAAACGATGCCCCTCTAATAATAGATTAATAAATATCTCTTTTTTCTCCGGAGTAAAATAAGCATCAAAAACAGTACCCTTTACCAGTTGCAGATAATATGCAATATCGTCTACATATGATAGCCCATACCCACCGGAGTACAATTGCGGACGATGCTGATGAAAACTGCCATCAATTTTAATACCTTCATCACCTTCTCCGGGAACTATTTCAATAGTAGAAGCAATGGATTCAAAGCCTATCCGTACCAGATCGATATTATCCTCAATGCATCCTTTATGGATCGTCACGCTGGATACCCAAGTGCGATTTTTACCTTTATGCCCTTTATTTCCTGTAAGATCCCGTAAATAGGAAGAGTAATGTAAAAGCTGTTTTTTACTGATCTTACCCTTCAGCAGAAGCAACGGAACCATATAATCTTGCGGAGCACCAATATCACCAAACCACCAATTCTTCGACTCAGGACGCACTTTATACCAATAATCAATACCCGCAACAATTCGATTTAATAGTTTTTTTGAACTATAAAACTCACCCCCAGGTTTTCGATAAGCAATAGCCATCGATTTCAATCGCTTCAGATGCGTACCGGCTGGAAAGAAGGCACCTTCATGTACTGTGATATAGTCCAAATCAGGGAAACTCCCATCCGGACGTATCGCATTCATATAACCAGAGACTACCTGTTCATCCACTTTTGTTTCCAGATGGGAAGAGACCAGCCTGTCTGTCATTTCATCCAGTTCCTTTTGCATCTCCATCCGTATGTCTTTAGCCCCAGTCAAAGAACAAAATAGAGTAAGAAAGAAGAAAAATAGTTGTAATCGTTTCATAACCATATTGTTATTTTAAGGCTTATCCACCAAAGATTTGTAACGGCATAGAGCCTCTACATAATAATAATCGGCATACGTCAAAGGTACATCAACCTCCGTACCGGACGGTATATTTCCTACTGAATGTTTAAGAATAAATCCTCCGTTGGTTCCCACCTCTGCCGTATATACCGGTGAAGATAATGTCTGTAGCATTTTCTCAGCTGCTTTATAATATTTTTTAGCCTTGTCTCCGGATACATATTGGGATAGTTCCAATAAACCGGAACAATTAATGGCAGCTGCAGAAGCATCACGTAAAGCATCCGGTATATCAGGAGCATTATAATCCCAATAAGGAATCAAGTCCTTAGGCATATTAGGATGGTTCAAGACAAATTCTGCAATTTTTATAGCTTGTTCAAGATACTCCGGTTTCTTAGTAAATCGATACATCATCGTATAACCATAAAGTCCCCAAGCCTGCCCACGTGCCCAAGCCGATTTCTCGGAAAAACCTTGCCCACCTTGATAATGCTTGATTGTACCAGTCTTCGGATTATAATTCAAACCATGGTAAAGACTATTATCGGCACGGAAATGATTCTTTAAAGTAGTATCGGCATGTTTCACCGCAATGTCATAAAACGTACTGTCTCCTGTGGCCTGAGCCGCCCAAAACAGTAATTCCAGATTCATCATATTATCGATGATAACGACATAATCATCCGATCCACGATTGTGGGACTTGATACAGCCCACTACCGGACTGAAACGGGTAATCAGAGAACGGGCGCTATTCACCATAATATCTTTATATCCGGATTTTGGGGCAATGCGATTTGCATTGCCATAGCTACAATACATCATGAAACCAACATCATGTGTATTCACATTATACTGTTCCGGCTCCAATAACTTCAACATACGCACTCCCTCGGCATAGAGTTCTTCATTCCCTGTTTCTTCATACAAATAAAATAAAGTTCCGGGATAAAAGCCACTACACCACCATTCTGAATTGCTGGTTTTCAAGCGCTGCATATGCTTGTCATACGTTTTAGGGAACTGGTTAGTTCCTTTCAGTTCATCTCTCATATAAAGATACTGGCGGGCAGCATGTTCCAAAGCCTTATCAACCTTTACCTTTCCTTTGGCAAACAGGTCGCCAGTAGAAAAGACACAAACAAAAGCTACAACAAACAGTAATATTATCTTCTTCATGGTCATATTTTATATTTTACTTAAGTTTCGTTAGTGCAGTGAGAAGATTATACAAACTTCTTACAGATCTTGCGAGACTTCAATATTTTACAGCTCCACTGCATCTAAAAAAGAAGTGACTTGCAGTCTTTCCGCAAACTGTAACCCAGGTAAATCAGTGGTCACTCTTACCGTCACAGGCTTACCCGGCAAGATATCCATATAATTATCAGATATAAAATTATCGATATCTCCTTTAAGCGACAGGAAAACTCCTCTTGCAAAAACATCACAAGATAAAGTAACATCATAACCACCTTCAACCGCTACGAAGTCCTTATTAATCCGTGCCGTTACATAATGCATATCCTTCTGTTTAGCCAAAAAATAATTATTAGTATACTCTTTTCCGGTTTTATCTTTATAAGAGACATGGATTACAACATCTTCTTTATTCGCCCCATCCAACAATTTATCCACAGTTTCTCTCCAAACCACCGTACTTGTATTAGCCGGAACGGTGACCCTCCTGGTGAATTCCTTCACAATACCACCACCATCCAACCGGAGAGCACAAACCTTTAACTCACCTGAAGTAGGTTTCAGCCTGTCGGACACGATATATACCTGAAGAACGTTGCCATCTTCTATCGGTGATACCAGTAAATCAGCAAAAGACTTTACCGTAAAATAATGCTGGGCTTTCCAACGACCATAATAATCACGACTGGACCAGGACGCTACCGGCCAGCAATCATTATGTTGCCACACCAATGATCCCATACAATAAGGCATATCACGCCGGTGTGCTTCCATAGCTATTTTCATAGCATCAGCCTGCAACAACTGGCTCATATAGGTAAATGAACGGAAATCTTTGGGTTGCCGGTATTCCGACAACAAGAAATCGTTAATACGTTTATTAGCAGTTGCTCCACCTCTCTGATGAGCCATCATCACTTCCGAAGTCAAATTCCAGTCTTCCTGCAGAGGTGCATAACGTTTAATTGATTCAAATTCCGGGAATGACTGAAAGCCATACTCACTAAAAAAGCGGCTCCGTTCATGCTTAAATTCTGAAAGAGGTTTTAATCCCTGCCAAACTTCCCAGTAATGCATGTCACCTACCGTATGATTGCGCGTACCCTTATCATCAGAGTAAGGAGACGATTTACGATAGCAAGCCCCCGGATGATATTCCTCCACAACAGCCGGTAACGTTACAAAATACTGGTCCTTAAATTGCTTCCATATAATATCCGAATAAGCCGGATTCTGTTTATCGTAGGTATTCTTCCAATTCCAGTTAAACCAGGCATCCAGGCACTCATTATTACCACACCAAAGAGCTATACAACTGTGATTGCGCAATCGCCGTACATTATCTATAGCTTCTTTACGAATATTTTCCAGCAACTCACCCTCAGCAGGGAATACACTACATGCAAACATAAAATCCTGCCAAACTAAAATACCGTATTTATCACATAAATCATAAAAAATATCTTTCTCATAAACCCCACCACCCCAAATCCGGAGCATGTTCATATTTGCACTGACTGCATCCTGAACTGTTTTCTCATAAATAGAGTCGGTAACACGTGTCAGAAAGTTATCGCAAGGAATATAATTCGCTCCTTTGGCAAACAAGGGTTTCCCATTCAGTTCAAAATAGAAACTTTCACCATGTTCGTCAGGAGCCGTTACCACTTTCAATGAACGAATGCCCAGTTTGTCTTCTGTTATATCTATTTGTTTTCCATCCAGTTCCAGAGTTGTAGCAAAGTCGTACAAGAAAGGTTCGCCTAAGCCATTAGTCCACCATAACCGGGGTTTCTTCATGGTAAAAGATACCGGGATTTTATTCATACCTTTATTTAAGCGAATTAATTTTCGGCACTCGGTACGGCTATCCGTACGATTGATCACAGAAACACTTGCTTCTGTTTCTTTATCAGACAGCACTTCTACTGTTACGTCTATTACAGCCTGATTGGCTGTCACAGACTTCTGGTTATAAAAGACATCATCTATACGAACCTCATCCCATGCCTCCAGGGCTACAGGACGCCAAATACCCGAAGTTACCAGACGAGGCCCCCAATCCCAACCAAAATGATAGCCGGCCTTACGAACAAATACTCCGACCTTACGATTCAGCAAACCTCCATTTTCCGACTGATCATTCGAACTGCGATATTGAAAGGGAACCGCTTCCCACTTCGGCATAGCTACTTTGATAGGAGAATGCAGGTAAACCTGCAACTCATTACCATGCTCTTTCAAGAGAGAACGGACATCTGCTTGCCATTCACGAAACATATTATCTGCAGCAAGAACTTTCTTTCCATTCAGCGTTACATCGGCATAGGTGTCCAGCCCCTCAAAATGCAATACTATATTTCTTTTAGCCAATAGTTCAGGAGCCACATCAAAAGTAGTCCGATAAATCCAATCTTCTTTATCCACCCACTGTACACCACGCTCATTGAGTCTGTAAAATGGATCATCTATCAGTTTGTTGTCCATCAGGTCTGTGTGAACCGTTCCCGGCACTGTAGCCCCATACCAGTTAGTGCCCCGCGCCTGACGGAAGCTCCATCCTTCATGTAGATACTGAAGGACAGGCTGGGCATCGACTGCCGTAAACAGCAATAACAGATTCAGCAAGACTATATAGAATTTCATCTTCACTTTCATATTCATTTGTTTATTGTTATGAGATTAGGCTTACTTCTTTAAGTCCATCTGTTTACGATCCACATTCCATCCTTTTACCACTAATACCGGGTTCTCTACTATCTTTCTTATATCTGTTTCAATAATTACAGTTTTACTTTCACCCGGCATCAAAGAAAAGAAATTATCCGTATAGAAAGAAGGACGGATAGGTTTTAAATCCGGATTGAGGAATTGCAACTGATTGAAGAAAGCAATAGAATTGGACATATTTCTTATTGTAACATCCACAAAGTATTTGTCTTCAGTTTTTCTTATCCTATAAGAGGTCTTCAGTTTGGCTTGTTTCAGTTGGGATAAAGCCTCAAAACCTGAAGAAGTAGGTCCCGTCAATGTTTCTTTACCCTCATATTTGTCATTCGAACGCCAATAGAAATTGGAGGAAACCTCTTTATTCTTTTCATCTTTCAACCTTAACTTAATAAAATGTACCTGTGATATGTTTTCAGGGAAACGAATAGTCAAAACATCATTTGCTACTCCATCTGAAGGAAGGTCCACTTTGGCAGACTCTTCAAATACCAACTTACTATTAATATCATATACCTGGGCCGTTACCGTGTAGGCTTTAAAAGCCTGATAAAAATCATTCACCACTGATACGGTATTTTTTAAATAATCAAATTGTGCATGCAAAGGTTCCAAAGAATTGGCTGTATGATAAAGCGAAGCTGTTGGTTCTAACGACCAATCCCACATACGGGCACATACCTGGCGAACCGGACAGTTATGATACCAGAAAAGCAAACCGGAACAGAAACGGTCACCATAATCCAATTTATTGTAATTCCATACTTCCCAGATACTTTTTGAGTTCATTGCTCCTACAAACTGTCCCTTCTGTGCAAACTCATCAATGGAAGAAGACTTCCCATAATTATTAACCAGATCGGTGTACATGGTAGACATCAAATGGAATCCATTCCCATCCAGATAATCCCAGACTTCTTTGTTAATAGGCCACAAGTCTTTTTCATCCATCATCTCCCGAAGAATTTCAACCGTAGGGAGTGTCGGAGCACCATATTCCGGATTGAATCCATCGACACGACTCCCCCTTGGCGAAGCTGTGTTTTCATAATGTTGCATCGGGTTTACTTGTTTATACGGACTTCCATCATGCACTCCGGCACATTCCGATTGCATCTGATAACCACGCGTTCCATCAAGTTTGTTCAATAATTCGGGAGTACCACTAACTTCGGAACTCTCATTCGAAGCTACATAATAGGCCAGAGCCGGATGGTTGCGAATACGTTTCACTGTAGATTCCACATTATTCAGATATACGCTCTTATCCTGCGGATGGCGTGTATCCCCCGTCATCCAGAACTCCTGCCAGATTAATAGTCCCAGTTCGTCACAAAGCTGATAAAAATAGTCGGATTCAGCAATGCCACCACCCCAGAAGCGAATCAGATTAATACCTGCCTGGCGAGTGTATCTCAACTCAGCATAGGTACGTTCATCCGAAGTACGTAACATTCCTTCAGGAATCCAGTTTGTACCACGAATAAAAATTCGCTTGCCATTTACGTAGAACACGCGCGATTTATCAGGAGTATTTGTATCAGAAGTGATCTCACGAATACCGAACCTGGTTTTAACGGAATCACAAACTTGCCCTTTTACGTTCACCGTCAGTTTCAGTTCATATAAGTTTTGGGGACCTTTATTGACCGGCCACCACAAACGTGGATTACGGATAGTGAGTTGAGGAAACTCTTCCGGAGTAAAAGTCACAAGCTTTTCCTCACCACGCAAAATGCGGAAAGGCTTTTCTACAACAATATTCTCTCCCGTAATCTCTCCTCTGATCACTCCACTGATTGTATCTGTCGAATTAAGCGGATTAACCACTTCCACAGATATAGTTTCACGGGCTATATCATAGCCCGGTTTATGAAGTTCTGACTTTACAAACGGATGACGCAATGCCAATGTCCCTGTAGCATACATGGAAATGCTCTTCCAGATACCTGTATTACGATCTCTGATACCATCCATAAAGGTAAAATCCCAACCCACACTCATAAGCATTGTGGTGTTCAGACCAATGTTCCCATTGCCTCCATTATGAAATTCGCCTACAGCCCCCCAAGGCTTCGGCATCGTAGTCCCCGGTACATCCACCGGATAAACTCTGACAGCAAGAACATTCTTATTGCCCACTTTTACAAAATCTGTAATGTTAATGTAGTCATTGACAAACATTCCATTGATTGTGCTCAACAAATTTCCATTGACCCATACTTCGGCACGATAGTTGATACCGTCAGGTTGCAACCAGATATTTTTCCCTTTAAAAGAAGTTGGAACCTCAAATTCGGTACGAAACCAATAAGTATAGAACTCACGACCTACCTTTGAAATATCCGGTATTTTATTGGATTCAATCTTATTATTCAATCCATAATAAGGTTCTGGATACTTTTCATTGTATACAAGGGAATTAAGTACAGTTCCCGGGACAATGGCAGGTAACCATTCGCCTGTATCATATCCCAATGACGAGACTTCCTCGGCAGATGCTTTCACATCACCTACTTTCATCATTTTCCAGGTATATTCTCCCTGATGTACCTCTTTCGAATCCAACCAGATTCTATCGGTTGTCCTTGCATAGTTTGTATCACTGCCCTGTACAGAGTATGAAACAGACAGGAACAAAAGCAAAAAAATCAATAGTTTATTCATCATATTATTACTTTATTTTTCAGTAAGCAAATGTAGACAATGCCCACAAAAGGTGTATACAGAATTTATTGCAAATTTTCCGGCACTATCACATTCTTACAATCTTTTAAATGAACTACAGAAAGTTCACTGGCAGGAGATTGCAAGGTAGAATTAGTGATTTCAAGTCCGTTGACATCTTCCGCAACGATTGCATGCCGTTCTTCCTTATTTCCAATAGTCGAGAGTGTCATATTTACAAAACGGATATTATCAGCATGCCGTATATAAACTCCATAAGCAGGCAGCATTACACCAAACATCCGATTCTCAGGATAGGCATTCTCAACCTCAGGAACTTCCACCATCGCATCCGATACTTTTCCACCACCTTTCAGTTTAAAGTCCACATCGCGGATCTCAACATTATCGACACGCAGGCCGGGAACACCAGTAATGGAGCTCGCTACATAGCTGACAGAACTTGCAGTGATATTCTTTATCAAGACATTCTTCAAATAAGAATTCTCCGAAACTTTACGTTTGCCCAAACGAATAAATATAGGGGTTTGTACATCCTCCATCGTCAGATCGGATATGATGACATCTTCCATAAATCCACCGTCAACGACTTCAAGAGCCATACCTGCAATACCGGTAATAGGATCAGTAACCCCGGGGACACGTTTCTCCCAGAAACGAAGCAAAGACTTACTACATTTATGAAGAATACAATCTGAAACTCGGATATTGCGGAAACCTCCGGCACTGGCAGTACCAAATTTAATAAAATTACAATTGGAAGACAAATCACAGTTCTTCACTGTTATATTCTCGACAACATAATCAGGATCTTCACTTTTAAAACAAATGGCATCGTCATCAGTATCAATCACACAGTCTGTGATAGTCACATTCCGGCTTTCAATATCAAAGCCATCATTGTTCCAGTTTGCATGACCTTCTACATATACTTTATTAATATCGACTCCATCACATCGCACAAAGCGGAAGGTCCAGAATCCAGAATTTGACAGTTTCACACCATTTACATTCACTTTGTTGCAATCAAGCAAAAGTACCAAAGTAGGACGGTTAGGAGCATCATTTCCTTGATTAAAGGCCGCGCCATTCCCATTAATTTCACCTTCGCCCGTAATTGAAATATTATCTGCTCTTTCTGCGAAGACCAAAGCCTTACGTCTTCCTTTATCCGGATAATCAGCAATATTCTTACTACCCAGAATCGTGGCACCTTTCTCCAAATTTAAAGTAACATTCTTCTTCAATACAAGTGTCCCGGTCAGATATTTCCCTGCAGGCAGAGATACAGTTCCCCCTCCCTGTCCGGCACAATCGTCAATTGCTTTTTGAAGACCAACGGTGGTCAATGTCTTTCCATCCGTATGGATTGCATACTTATCTGTTATAGGCTCCGAACCATTCTGTTCCTTATTGGTACAAGCTGTAAACAGCAAACAGAAACAAAGTAGTCCCCATGTTATCGTATTATTCATTCTATAAAATCTTTAAATGAATGAGGCTGCAACAAAACAATTGGCACAGCCTCATTACAGTTATTAATTAATTAGCTGCAGGTATTACGGTCACTGTCCATTGTTTCACTACCGTCTTACCCGGTGATGTTACCGTATAAGTACGCGGGGTGGAATAGTCTTGGAAACCAATAGCCATACCCGGTGTCAGAGTTGCTCCGGTAGAAATAGTTGCCACCATTTTCAGGTCAGTAATATCAGCACCTTTCTTAAGGGTCACTGTAACCGTTCCAGCCTCAGAATCAATCTGAGTCTTATCACTCATGACACCTTCTGCTCTGTTATATACTGTTACATTGGTAATTTCTGCTTTTTCATAAGCTTCATCTACTGTATAGTCATCATCTCCACATGACATAAAAGTCAATGCCAAAGCGACGAACGTAAGAAATAGTATCTTTTTCATATTGTAGTTACTTTTAAATTATACAATCATCATCTTACCACAAAGGATTCTGATCCAAGTTAGGATTCTTATCACGTGCAGATTGTGGAATAGGCAACAAATAGTCACGAGGAGCCATAAATGTCTTTTTGCAAACAAATACAGTCTCATAAGTGGGGACGATTTCTCCATCAGGTCGTTTTATATAAGTTACAAGGCAACCTTCTGCATCCTTATTCAAGACTTCCTCTCCTATCTTCCAACGCTGAATATCAAACCATCTCTTACCTTCAAGGGCCAGTTCTACACGACGTTCGTGGCGAATACGTTTCCTCATCTCATCCTTACTCAGGCCGGTAGGAAGGTTAGGCTGACCTGCACGGGTACGAATTTCATTTATAGCACTGTATACTTCAGCGGTAGGTCCATTAACTTCATTCTCTGCTTCGGCTAAAGTCAACAACATTTCTGCATAGCGCAGCACAATAAAGTTATGACCACCACCTACACCGCGTCCACGATTATCATATCCGCAAAGCACATCCTGATTCATATATTTCCCAATGTAGTATCCGGTCTTTGTACACGAAGGTTTACCTGCACTATACATGCCATTTGGATTCTCTTTCAAATTCAAGTTGCCCGGAGTATTTTGAGCTGTATACAAGATTTTATTTTTCCAGGGTTTCCCATTATAATGGAGAGTAGCGTAAAAACGTTTATCACGGTTCTCATAAGGAGCAGCTGCATGATCGGGATTACTCCAGTCAAAAGGCTCACCAGTAGTCATTTCAAACTCATCGGCCAGACTTGCAGTCGGGTGGTCCTTACTCCAGCCATATTCAGCCGGTGTGCCTGGTTCAGGCGGAGCCAAAACAGTCTGGGCACTCGACCATCTATACGGATATGCAAACTGAATATCAAAGATAACTTCACTATTATGCTCATTATCCTCATAGAACATCTCTGCAAATCCATTCTGATATAGAGAATATGTATTCTTCAAATCACCACTAACCAAAATACGGGCAGTCTTGGCAGCATCCGCATAGTATTTAGAATCTATAACTCCGGCTGCATGCAGATAAGTAGCTGCCATCATTCCCAATGCCGCTCCTTTAGTTGCACGGCCTAATTCATCATCAGGCACAGTTACCGGTAAACGGTCTGCAGCATTCTGAAAATCAGAGATAATAAATTGCAAGGTAGCCTCCGGGGTAGCACGACTAAGGAAGATATCATCTGTATTGCGATCGAGCGGTTTGTCTATCAGTATAGCGGCGCCATAATAACGGAATAGCTCTAAATAAAACATTGCACGCAAGAAATAGGAATCACCAATCAAACGCTCTTTTACATTGGCAGGCAGCGGAGAGTCCGGCAAGTTCTTTAAAGCAATGTTTGCTCTACGAATTGAAGCATATCGATTACTCCATCTGTCAATGGGGGCAGACGAAGCATTGAAATCAAATAAATTCCATTGATTAGATGCCTTTTCACCAATCTGAATACAATCATCCGTAAACAGAATATCTACAGCATGGTCATTCAAACCATTTACACTATAATAAGGTCCATCCAAATCTCTGTAAACCTTACTCATAAACAGCATGGCACTCGACTCTGTCAACCAAATACCTTCATCGGTAACAGAACTCATAGGTTTTATATCGTCCATAAAATCTGTGCACGAGGCATTCAGCAAAAGTATGGAACAAAGGATACTATATATTACTTTTTTCATAATTACAATGCATTAAAAGGTTACACTTACACCAAATGAACTCACAATCTGTTGTGGGTATGAATTGAAAGCCTGGTTTTCAACATCAAAGTCATCAGGCATCTGGCTATAAATAGTCCACAAGTTATAAAAATCAGCATATAAACGTAAACTCTGCATCTTGGCTTTCTTCAACAGCTCGGGCTTAAAGGTATAGCCGATCTGCAATGATTTCAACTTCACATAAGTTGTGTTTACCATCCAGTAAGAAGAAGTCTCATAGTTCTGGTTACGAATTGAAGCAGACAAACGTGGATATTTTGCATTCGGATTCGGATTAGACTCTGTCCATGAATCCAAGTGTTCACGACGCGGATGAATAGCATCTTTAAACGGATAGCGTACATTACGGTCTCCATTGCTACCTAAATAATAATCAGAACCGCCTGCACCCTGAATGAACATACTGAAATCAAAGTTCTTATATTCCAAACGAAGATTATAACCCCACATCACCTCAGGAGTCTGGTTGAAACCAATAATCACCTGGTCTTCACTGTCAATCTTACCATCACCATTGATATCTACATATTTAATATCACCAGGCATTACACCTTTCTGATAAGCCCAATTATCAATATCCGCCTGGTCTTTAAACAATCCGGCAGCTTTGTACCCCCATGTACGCCCACTCGGTTGACCCGTCTGACGTTTTCTTGGATTATTCTTAGTTCCGGGAGCTTCACGAATTTCAATCTGTTTATCGCGAGTGAAACCAAAGGAAACAGAATGAGACATCTTCAATCCACACTGGAAAGTATAGTGGCTACCCAATGCCGCATCAAAACCATATCTTTCGTCTTTACCGGCATTTTCTTTAGCCAATCCGATACCATATTCGGCAGAAACTTCGGCATTCGGATTTAATATCTTGTCAGAACGCTTATCACGATAAACATCAAATTCTGCCACTAACAAGTCATTCCAAAGATTAATGTCCAATCCGACATTTGCCTTCCAAACGGTTTCCCAAGTCAGAAATACATTAGGTTCAGCACCTTCCGTCAAGCTTTGCAACTGGGTAGGGTTCTTACCAAATACAGCACCATTTCCAATGTTATATTGTGAAAGATAAGCAAATGCATCACCTACCGGATTACCTGATTTACCATAAGAAGCTCTCAACTTCAAATTATTGATAAATGAGAAATGATCTTTTATAAATGATTCTTCAGAGAGTCTCCATCCTAAAGATACAGAAGGGAAAAATGCGCTTCTACGATCCGGAGCATACTGATAAGTCTGGTCATAACGTCCGGCTAATTCAAGCATGTATTTCTGAGCATAATTATAATTCAGACGCATTACATAACCTTGTTGTGCAAACTGGCTGGAAGTACCGGAGTTACTGATAAATTCGGCAACAGGGCTACCCATATTCAATTCCGGAATCATAAAATCATAATTCTTTCTGCCGGCATTGGTTTCAATCGTATTTCCCCATCTTCTTTCGTACACTCCCAACACACCTACTTCATGTTTTCCGAATTTACGGTCATAATTCAAATGAGCCTGGATAGTATAATACGTCCATTGCTTATTCTTGACAGCGAGCGAAGGTTTAGCTTCACCACCTTGTTGTTCCTCTATCTCACCCGCATCATTATAAGCATAAGCGGTAAAGGGATACTGCCATTCCTTTGCATCATAGATCTGACGGTCGTAGCTGAACAAAGCTTTTGCTGATAATCCTTTCAGGAATGGAAGCTTCTGGTCCAAAGAAACCGTAATATTCTGGAAGTTATTATTATACTTTTTATCTGCTCCATCGTGCACTCCCATATACATACTGGAACCACCACCTTGCATAGCAGGCTTCCCCCCTACCATATTGGGAACTGTCGGAGCACACAAACGGTATAAGTCTTCCATCATCTTTTTACCATCATAATAATGGCTCTTTTTCGTATCGTAAGCTAAGTTGATATCGATGCTCACCTTAGTCAGGTCAATCGGATGGAAATCCACATTCGAACGTAAGTTGAATCTGTCATACCCGGTATCTTTACCCATCATGCTACCCTGATACATATAACCGAAAGAAGCAAATGCATTAATAAATTTATTACCACCACTTAAAGAAACATTATGCCGGGTAGTTGTCGTAGTTTTCATGTATTCATCCATCCAGTCCGTATTCTTGTAACGGTCATCAGTACCATCTTTATACTTCTGCAACAAATCATCACCATATACTTCTTTGTCACGTCCATCCATTCTCAACGCTTCATTGTATAAGGTCAATGCGTCGTAGGCATTCAGGAAGTCAGGTATGTTCATTGGAGTCTGGAAGCCGACTGAGCCATCATAAGTCAAAGTTACTTTTCCTTCTTTTCCTCGCTTCGTATTAATCAGGATTACACCATTAGCTCCCTTCAAACCATAAGGAGCAACTGCCGCAGCATCCTTCAGTACAGAGATTGATTCTATATCAGCCTGGTTCACTTTTTCCCAAGGGCGTTCAATACCATCGACCAGTACCAACGGTTTATTACCACGCAGCAGCACGGTAGCCTCATCTTTTCCCGGTTCACCGGAAGTCTGGCGGGTAATGATACCCGGTATCTGTCCTCCCAACTGATTGGAAACATTTGCTACAGGAGCCTTAATCTTATCGCCTTGTACGGTAGCAACGGCCGAACTCATTGTCATACGTTTCTGAGTACCATAACCCACTACAACCACTTCATCAAGCAACTGGGTATCCTCGTCTAATGTAATCAGTACAGTAGTTCCAGCCGTAACCTTCACTGTCTTTGTTTGATAACCAACAAAAGATATTTCTATTGTAGGGGTAGCTGTGTCAACAGGTAAGCTAAAGTTTCCATCAATATCAGAAATAGCCCCCTGGCCAGTTCCTTTCACTTTGATTGTTGCACCAATAATAGATTCACCTTTTGCGTCAACAACCTTTCCTGTTAGTTTTTTAGCAGTTTGCATGGCACTTTGAACATCTGCCATCGTTCCACTTGCATATGTCTGATTTCCTTTAACAGCATACGCATCAGTAGTTGCAACTAAGCCAAGCGACAAAAGTGCCGCCATTAAAATAGATTTTTTAGAAAGTGGCATGATATCTTTCAGCCAGTAATGTCTAAAAACCATTTTCTTTTGAACATTGAGTTTGTTTCTCATAATTGTGTATTATTAATATTAGAAATAGTTCATTAAGAAACTAATCAGAATAGAGTATAATAAGACATAGAGTCTTTATACTCTAAGAAAATCAAGGAGAATGTTTTTCCATACTTAAAAATATATTAGAGGTTAAACAAATGTTTTTCTACTTTCCGAAAGGAGCGGGTGAATCGTGCACATGCAGTCTTCACCCTCTCACTTTGACTCAAAAATCGTCTTTACCTTAACGCTTAATCAATGCTTATTGAAAACATACTAATTACGTTGTTTCTATCGGCAAAGTTAAATGGTTGGCGATATATATACATATCCAATCCCGCCATTAATATGACGAAAATGAACATATTGAAAAAGCATACATTTTTGGCGATAATGAGCATACATAACATACACTTATATGATGAACCGCATTCAGTATACGACTGAACCCTATTCACTATACGACTGAATGGCATTCAGTCGTATAGTGAATCCCTCCCCCTTTGGGAAGTATTTCCAAGTCCCCTGCCAACCCGAAGAATATACATGAAGAAATACCGGACAAAAAAAGGCGCATTTATAAATGTATAAACACGCCTTCTTACCAATGAATTATAAAAGCAATACCTCCTATTTGTTTTTTATTTCAAAATGATAAGTACCGGTTGCCAATACAATACCTTCCTTTTCTTTAGATAAATCAGCCAATTTGACCTCTTTACATTTTACTGCATAGTTTCCCCCCACAAACAGAGTGGCAGAACAGTTTGAAGGAACAGTAACCGTATATAGAATCTTTCCTTTGCTCTTTTTCCATGATGAAACGATTTCTCCATAAGGTGAAACATGGCTCGCTTCAAAAGTATCCAGGCCAGTCACGAAATTAGGCTTTAATATAATATGCTTGAATCCCGGCATAGCCGGATCAGGAGAGATACCTCCCAAGGCCTTATAATACCAGGCACTGATTTCTCCGAACATAATGTGATTCAATGAAATATCTTTGTTCCCATCAATACGCCAATTCTCGTAAAGGGTCGTAGCTCCATTTTTTATCCACCATCCCCAGGACGGATAAGTATCTTTAGAAGCAAGCTGATAAGCCAGATCTGCATACCCATTCATACTTAAAGCATTCAGAATGGTTTTGCTGCCCAACAACCCTACATCCATACTGCCATCCTTATCCACTTTTTCGGCCAGATTCCTCGCTACCAGGGGTTTTAAAGATTCCGGAACAATTCCCCAATATAGGGGTGCACTCAATTCTGTCTGGCTTCCACTGCAATAGATACCTGTTTCTTCATTCAGAAAGCGGGCATTGATACTGGTTTTGATCTTTTCTGCCAAAACAGAATATTTGTCATAATCCTGTTGCTTATTCAGTAATTTAGCGGCCTTAGCTAAAATATCCGTATCTATATAATAATAGATAGACGAAGTGAGTTCCTTCGAAGAATGTGACTTTATAGGAATCCAATCTCCCAATCCCCAATCGGTGACACCTGAAGGATAGGTATAATTCAGATAATCTACATACCTCTTGATGTTATCATACATAGTTTCAAGCAAACGCTTATCTCCGTAGAACAGATAAATATTCCATGGAATGATGGCCACCGTACTTGTCCAGTCAACACCATTTCCCCAATGATAGCCCCAGCCTCCGGTAGGAATAATAGCAGGAAGTACCCCGTTAGGAAGTTGCACATCCTGATGATCAGCCAGCCATTTTTCATAAATGGTAATTCCGTCATAATTATAAAGCCCGGTCTCAATAGCGATATGTGCATCTCCGGTCCATCCGTTCTTCTCCCGTTGAGGGCAATCGGTAGGATAGCCAAACAAGTTTGACAGATATGAAGAATTCGTAGCTTTCCATATTTTATTCAACAATGCGTCCGATGATGAAATTCGACCTGCAACAGGGACATCACTATGCATAAAGTAAGCCTTCAGACTATGATCAGTCAGCTCTACCGGCTCACTACTGGTCACTTCTACATATTGAAAACCTTTATAGTTAAAACGGGCGCGGAATGTTTCTTCACTTGTACCACCCAGTATAAAGATATCAGTCTGAAAAGGATCGGAATCATCCGTAGGACGATAATGATAATCAATATTAGACATATCCACTCTATGATCTTCGCCCACCCTTTCCGAATGTTTCAAACGAATCTCCGTACCAGGCTTTCCCTTGACTGTCAGTTCACTGACACCTGCTATATTTCTTCCTAAGTTGAATAAATATGCCGAATCAGAGAGTTTGATCATCTCTACGGGATGCAGCATCTCCACATCCCGGATGGGATGCATCTGTTGCGATACAATCAAATCTGACGGAGCAAAGGTACAACTTGCATTTTTCCACTTCTTATCATCAAAGCCCGGAGTATTCCAACCCGGTTGCTCCTGTCGGGCATCGTAATGTTCAGCCGTATAAATACTGTTGAAAACAACCGGACTTAAAGAGGTTTTCCAATCCGGACCGGTAGAGATAAACTCCACTTCTCCATTATCATATACTATACGAATATCCATGCAAAATTTAGGTCTGCCACGCCAAGGTGCCTGGTCGAAATTCCAGACGGCAGTAGATTGGTGATTATACCAGCCATTCCCCAGCAACACTCCAACGGCATTATCACCTTGCTTCAAGGACTGTGTTATATCATGTGTCAGATACAAAGTACGTCTGTCAAAACGAGTATATGCAGGGTCCAGACGATGATCTCCGATCCGCAAGCCATTGATATAAAGCTCATACAATCCTGCCACAGCAATGTATGCACGTGCTTCCTTAATGCAACGTTTCACATCCAGTGCTTTTCTAAAATAAGCAGCAGGCTTCAAACGAATATCATGAGTGTCCGATATCCAACTACCTTTCCAGTTATGATCATCCATAACTCCGGTTTCAAAGTAAGTTACGTCACTCGTATATACATTATCATTATCCCAGACGCATACTTTCCAATAATATCGTGTGTAAGGTTGAATTGCTTTCCCTGAATAAGCAACCAATACATCTGATGCCAAAACCTTACCAGAATCCCAACTATTTCCTACTCCCCGAGCAACACTGGCCGAATCTGTTCCTACAATCAGTTGATAAGCTTTCTGAACATCAATACCAACCGGCAGTTTCCAACTCAAACGTGGAGAAAGCACATCTATTCCCAATGGAGTAGTCAGATACTCGCATCGGAGAGAATTTAGCTTCTCCACTGGTCCGGCCAATAATGATAAGTGAAATAATACAATAAGCAAGAATGCTAATAAAACTCGTTTCATAATATAGATTACATTTTTAATGAATGATACAAAAATAGGGAATAATCAGCATATTCATATTCACAGAAGTGCCAATAATATGCCCGAATATGCAAAACGATGTATTTATTTTCGCCATTTTTGTATACTATTCGTCTTAAGAGATAATTGTGCTATTTAAAAAGTATTTTTTCAAATTAAGGCATAGGAAAAAATCATATCTTTGTTTTCATCTAATACTAAAACAGATATAAATAATCCCATGAAAAAACAGATATTACTGCTTTCGTTATTCCTCTTTTGTCTAACAAGCTATATCCATCCGTATAACCTTAGACAAATAAGTAACCGGGATGGTTTGTCCAACAGTTCTGTAACTTGCCTCTTCCAAGACGACGAACGCTTTTTATGGATTGGGACATACGATGGGCTTAACATGTACGACAGCCGTAACATTTATATCTATAAACCGGATATCAATAACCAAAACAGCTTATCAAGTAATGTTATCAGAAATATAATAGAAACCGACAGCATCTATCTATGGATTAGTACTAAATGGGGACTTAATAAACTATCACAACGGAGTAACACCATAGAAGCATATTACAATGAATTCGGAGAGAACTCTTATATGACCAAAGATAGCCACGACAATTTATATGTTCTCAGTAAACCGGACGTGCTATCCTTCTATTCCAAAATACAAAATACTTTCATCGACCTTCCCATACATAAGGGAATAGAACACAACACTGTGCAAGGTATGCTGGTTGATGCGCAAGATACCATCTGGATCAATCATCAAGGAACTATGGAGAAATATACCGTATCTGATACGGAATCGGGGAATCCAGTCATAAAAAGACATGCTGATTTTAAACATCCCCATTCCATCAAATATGCATTCTACCATAATAAAAGAATCATCATGGTTGACTCTGCCGGAAATATCTTTTATATAGGTTCACAAGGCATCCGCTTTATTAAAAATCTAAATAAACTTATTAATGAAAGCGGAGAAATCGGTGCCATTATCTTTGATAATGAAGACCTCCTCATTGGTTTCAAAACCAATGGCCTCATCCGACTTGATGCAGCCCAGAATTACGAACTACAAAAGATAGAAATAAACTGTGGAGTGTTTTCATTATGGAAAGATGAACAACAAAATATTATCTGGATCGGAACAGACGGACAAGGCATATATGCATGGACCAAAGATGAATATACTTTCAACAACCTGTCATTAAATCAATTACCCATTACCAGGAAAAGACCTATCCGGGCCGTTTATACAGACCAGCAAAACACCCTATGGTTGGGTACAAAGGACAATGGCATCATCAGGGTTAAAGATTACGATACTACTCAGGAATATTCCAGTACTAATGTAACCCATTTCACTGTTCAGGACGGATTGAGCAATAATGCCGTTTTCGCTTTTGTTGCTAGCAAGAAGTACCCTATACTATGGATTGGCTCGGATGGCCCCGGATTAAACTATTACTCTTACCGGGATAACAAAATACATCCGCTCATCAATAATACACACTCAGGGATCGCACGTGTACATTCCATAAGTGAAACCTGCGATTCATTACTATGGGTAGGCTCCGGTAGCACCCTACTTAGAATCACTATTGAAGCCCACGGAAATACAATCCAGGCAAGGAATATACGTGCCATCTACTTCAGAGTACCCAACAGGCAACAGTATAATCAGATTTATTCTATTTATCAGGAAAATGACTCCATCCTCTGGATTGGAATGCGCGGGAATGGAGTCATTCGTCTAAATACACAAACCGAAGCCTATCAGCTCATCTCTTTCGAGAAAAACGGAATTGCTCCGATGAATGATATTTTATGCATACACAAGGACAGAGATGAAAATATATGGGTAGGAAGTAGCTATGGTCTGACCAAATTGAGTCTACTACCCAATGGTGAATATAATTATAAGAACTTCAATGAAAATGAAGGACTCCCTAATAACACTATACATGGAATCGCCGAAGATCCTCAGGGAAATCTATGGTTAAGCAGCAATACGGGAATTATTTTGTTCGACCCACGCAAGAATACATTCCGAAATCTTAATTATAAAACCGGATTAAAGGTTATAGAATTCAGTGATAATGCATACTTTCAGGATAATACAAAAAACCGGTATTTCTTTGGAGGTGTAGATGGTGTTGTATGGATAGAAAATGAGGAAAAGCAAAGAAACGAATTCATTCCGGATATCTTTTTCACCAAACTCAGAATATTCAATAAAGACTACAATATATCCGAATTTGAGAAAAAGAAGGGAGATAAAGAAGAAATCGTATTGAAGTATAACCAAAACTTCTTTGCCGTTTCCTTTGTCGCCATGGACTTCATTAATGGAGAGAACAGCAGATATTCCTATAAACTGGAGAATTTCAGTAATGTATGGATGGACACGCACTCCAATGAAGCGCAATTTACTAATATTCCCCCCGGCAGTTATATATTAAGAGTGAAATACGATGATGGAATCAACAGTAACGAAAACCTGATTCAGAGTATCCATATTACAATTTTACCTCCATGGTACCTGACTATCACGGCCCAAATAATCTATGTCCTCTTACTTATAGGAGCAGGGGTTGGTATTTTCTGTTATATCCGTTGGAAATACGAACGTAGAAAGGCTTCCATTGCCAGAAGGTTACAAGACAAATACAAAGAAGAAATGTACGAGGGAAAACTACGTTTCTTCACCAATATCACACATGAATTCTGTACTCCGCTCACACTGATCTATGGGCCTTGTGAAAGGATACTACATCATGATAAAAGTGATAGCTTTATAAAAAAATACGCCCAGATTATAAAATCAAATACCGAACGACTCAATAGCCTGATACAGGAAGTTATTGACTTCCGCCGTATGGAAACCGGTAACCAGATATGCCACATACAAGAATTGAACATCAGTGAACTGGCCAATGGAATCATTGAATCGTTTGATGAACTGGCTGAACAGAACCAAATTCAGCTGGAAACAAATATCACACCGGAGATTATATGGAAAAGTGACCATAGCGGCTTCACTAAAATCTTAAATAACCTCATATCCAATGCCTTCAAATATACCCCCGAACATGGTACCATCCGTATATCCATAAAAGAAAGTGAAGACGAAAACAAGCTAAATATAATAGTTTATAACACCGGAAAAGGTATCAGTAAAGAAAACATCCCACTAATTTTTAACCGTTACAGTATACTCGACAATATCAAGGAGAATAGTATAAAGGGCTTATCATCCAGAAATGGATTAGGACTCGCTATTTGTCAAAGTATGGTGGAACTGTTACAAGGAAGCATTCACGTAGAGAGCGAAGTAAACCAATATACCCAGTTTATAGTGACTTTACCTCCACTCGAAGTGACGGAAGTAATGGAAAGTCCACGGCAAAATGCAGTAAGCAAACTTGAGCAGCCGGATAATAAGGCAGAAATGCCACAACCTGAAATGACCGATAGTGAAGACGAAAACACTCTACCAGACACAACCATCCTGATCATCGATGATAACAAAGAACTATTATGGATGCTAAAAGACATATTATCAGATGAGTATGCAATATTAACCGCTGAAAACGGAGAAGAAGGATTAGAAGTATTAAAGCAAGAGACTCCAGATCTCATCATCACAGATATTATGATGCCCAAAATCGATGGAATCACTCTAACCAAACAACTGAAAAGCAACAAACATACAGTACACATTCCTTTAGTGATTCTTTCTGCCAAAAATACAACCGATGAGAAAATAGAAGGTATAGAATCAGGAGCAGATGCATATATTCCCAAACCATTCAATACACAATATTTGAAGAGCATTATCAAACAGCTCATTAAAAAACAGGAAGAGTTAAAACAATACTATAATTCTTCTGCAAGTGCATTCGATTATAGTGGTGGACAATTATTACAGAATGAGGACAAGAAGTACATACAAACTGCGATAGAAATAATTAATGAAAACATGGATAACTCCAAATTCGGCCCCGAAGAATTAGCTGAAGCTATGCAAACCAGTAGCAGGAACTTATACCGTAAATTCAAAAATCTGAATCAACCCTCTCCTAAAGATTTCATTAAAGGACAGAGGATAAGCTATGCAGCAAAACTATTATTAACGACCACATTGACCATACAAGAAATCATGTACAAAACAGCATTCACTAACCGATCGCATTTTTATAAAGAATTTGCCAAACGCTACAATTATACCCCCAGGGATTATAGAGAAGCTAATAAACAAAAGGACAACTCACTCACTTGACAAATCCGGCAGGTGAGATAGAGACTGTGAAATTGCTTTCCAACTTTATACAAAGCAAAAAGGAATCATCATTTCTTCAGTAGCCGCTTCGTCAGATAGTGGACCGGATACCATACTGAAAGGAAGCCAACGGTAATCACAGTAACAAATATCAATATAACGTCCGTTGCATGAACACTGACTGGATAAGCATCCACAATAAAACCACCGCCACCACCGCCCAAGGAGATAATACCGAAACGCTGCTGAATATAGCAAAGCAGCAAACCAAGAATAATGCCGGAAAGTGCACCGAACAAAGATATAAGCCGGCCTTCAAACAAGAAGATGCGAGCGATTAACCGATCATCCGCTCCAAGATTACGTAAGGTCTCCACGTCCTCCCGCTTATCAAGAATAAGCATGGAAAGAGAACCAATCACATTGAAACAGGCTATAGCAAGGATAAACGTAAGGAACAGGTAAGATATAAACTTCTCTATCTCCATGATACGGAATACATCAGCCTGCTGCTCATAACGGTTCAATACCACAAAATCATCGCCTAAGATGCGGGAAATCTTTTTCTGTACGGCAGAGGCATCTGTATCCGATTTCAACTTCAGTTCAACAGCAGATACCTCCGTATCATAATTAAAAAGATTACGTGCAAAATCAAGAGAAGTGAGAATATAACGCGCATCATATTTTTGCTGGTTCACCACAAACACAACTCCGGGAGAAAAGAGGTAATCGCGATTAAAAGAAGCAGAAGGATTAGCCATATTCACACGTACATTCCGCTTAGGGGCATATACCTGAAGCGGATCGACGAACTGAAGACCAGTCCCCAGTTCAGAGATCAGTTCCACACCCAAAACCCCGTAATCCACTATGGAATCGTGCAAGATAAACTCTCCTGCACCGTATAGCAAACTGTCGATAGACGTCAGTTGTTCAAAATTATCTTCCACCCCTTTTATGATTGCCATAGCCTGGCGGTCTTTATACTGCACCATGGCGTTATCTTCCAGTGTCTCTGTCCAGACATCAATTTCCGGCAAAGAACGCACTTCCTGAAAAGCAACTCCATTCGGTTCAAAGACTTTTCCCTCACGAACCATAATCTTCAGTTCCGGATCGAAAGCCGTAAAGAGACCTGCCACCATATCCTGAAAACCATTGAACACAGAAAGTGTACAGACCAACGCCAACGTAGCCAATGCCACTCCACACACCGAAATGCCGGAAATGATATTGATAGCGTTGTGTTTCTTCTTAGAGAAGAGATAGCGCCGGGCTATGTAGAAGGGAAGGTTCACTTCAACAATTCATCTATTTTCTCAAGATAATCCAGTGAGTCATCCACAAAGAACTTCAGTTCGGGGATGATACGAAGCTGATGACGTACACGAGTTCCTAACTCATAACGAATAGACTTCATGTTTTCATTGATGTTCTTAATCATCTCTTCTGCCTTTTCCGAAGGAAAGATGCTGAGATAAGCACGTGCAACACTCAGGTCAGGGCTGATACGCACGGCGCTGACAGAGATCAATATTCCGGGCATGGACTTCGCTTGCAACAGGAAAATATCACTTAATTCCTTCTGAAGCAAACGGGCTATTTTATTCTGACGAGTTGTTTCCATAAATCAATTATCTATATTTAATGGCAAAGTTACGGAAATATCTTGTTAGACTAATGAATTATACTTTTTTTAGCACCAAAACGTAGCTTTTAATTAATAAAAAACTACATTTGCAGCAGCATCACAAAATAGCTCACTTTATGAAAGTATACATTTGGATAATACTACTATTTTTCTCATCCATTGGCTATGCAGAAGAGGATAGCCGCTGGAAAGATGCAGATGAAAAAATGCAGGAGCAGCAGTATGAAGAAGCCGCAAAACTGTACGAGGAACTCAGTCAGAAATCAGATACCGTTTATGAGGAAATCAATTCCCATAAAGTAAATGATATGCGGAAAATCTACTCAATTGATGAATTGGAGCTCACCAACAGTCAACAACAAAACCGTCTGCTTTCATTAGCCCTCATTATTCTTCCCATTTTTATTTTTATAGCTGCAGGTTGTGTGATTTACTTAAAAAAACAACGAAGAAAGCTCATACAATCGCAACAAAAACTCCAGCAGGCACAAGAAGAGGTAGAGAAAGCCACCCGCAATAAGAGCTTGTTCATTTCGAACATGAGCCACGAAATCCGTACCCCCTTAAATGCGTTGTCCGGTTTCTCCGAAGTGCTGACTACTCCCGGTATTGATGAAGATACCCGAAAACAGTGTTACGAAATTATCCAGCTAAATTCCCGATTGCTGATTAACCTATTGAACGATGTAGTAGACATTTCTTGCCTTGACGTAAAGAATATGAAATTCGACCTGAAAGTATGTGATGCTGTTACTCTTTGCGAGGGCATTGTTCAGACTGTAGAGGGTATTAAGCAAACACAAGCAGCATTATCTTTCGAAACAAATCTACCCTCCTTGGAAATAGTAACCGACACTTTCCGCCTACACCAGGTACTGATTAATATATTGGTCAACGCTACTAAATTCACCAAAGAAGGCAGCATCATCTTGCGGTTGGAAAAAAATGCAGATGGCATGGCACAATTCTCCGTTACCGACACCGGTTGCGGTATCCCTTTAGAAAAACAGCCTACGATATTCAACCGTTTCGAACGAGTAGACGAGAAATCACAGGGGACAGGTATCGGTTTATCCATCTGCCAGTTTATCATCGATCAATTGGGTGGAAATATCTGGATAGATCCGGAATATACGAATGGATCACGTTTCATCTTCACACATCCACTAAAACAGGAAGACAAGGCATGAAAAAAGTAATTCTTCTTATTATGCTTCTGACAGGTACATCTTTCCTGGCAAGAACACACGCATCCACGAAGCAGCAAGTACGCGACAGCATATTTCAAGCAGCCGCTGCCATACCCAATGATTCAATCCGTTGCGCATTTCTGAGAGATGCATTCCAGCAATATATCGGTCAGGAATCAGCTACTGAATATCTGGATTCCGCAATAGAGCTTTCTCATCGTAAAAAGATACATACAGAAGAATTGTGGGCACTCTTCGATTATTGCCGCCAATATGAATATCTCACTGACATTATTAATCAGCAAAAGAGACTCTTAATTCTGAAGGATGCCAGTTACCAGTATAAGGATTATGCTTTCTATTACACGATGTGGGTCTCTGTACTTCAAGCACGATGTGCATTGGGAGATACAGAATATGCCATCATGCAAGCTCAAGAAATGAAAGATGAGGCAATTCGCCTTAACTATACGAAAGGAACTTTCATTGCCGCCCTCGCATTGGCACAAGCATATGACTTTGCCGGACGATATGATGAAGCTATCGAAACCTACACACATGCTTTAAAAGAATACCCGACAGCCAACGAAAATGCATTATTAATGATTCACGGAGGGCTGGCTAAACTTTATAGAAAACAAAAAAAATATCCACAAGCCATCAGTGAATATCAAAAACAATTTGATGTTCTTACAAGTGTGTCCAAGGGACTTCCTTTATCAGATACCTTTAAAACGACATTTCTGGAAATAGAAACATCGTTATGCAAAATTTATATGGATATCGAAGATAAAGAGAAACTAATCCAGCACCTGAAAAGAGCAGAGGAATATTATGATGACAATATTTATCTTGGTGCTTATATAAACTACCATAGTCTGTGGGGAGCCTATTACAAGCTTGATAAAGAATGGGACAAATGCTTCCGGGAACTTGACCTGGCATTGGCAGCCTGCCGAGGCAACGATCCTTTTAACGAAAATGACTTGCTTAAAGAAAAAGCAGATGCCTTTATGCAAACAGGACAGTATAAAGATGCTGCCAACTTGTACAAAATCGCAACTATTAGAAGTGACTCTCTCAACCAAGACATGCTACAAAGACATGAAGAAGCACATCAGGCCAACTATAAAATTCGAAAAGCCTTATTGGAGAAAGAAGAATTGACTAAACGATACCGCTATATACAGCTATGTGCAGGCAGTGTTATTCTATTAATACTGATTTTTGCCATTGTACGCGCCTACTACATCCGCCGTCAGTTACGGCATGCAGAAGAAGAAACCCGGAAGGCCCTTGATAAAATAGAGGCTGCCGACAAGATGAAAGAACGTTTCCTTCATAACATCACTTACGAAATTCGCATACCGTTGAATACTGTAGTCGGTTTCTCAGAATTATTATCTTCTGAAAACGATTTGACAGAAGAAGAAATAGAAGAGTACTCAGTCGCCGTAAAGAGCAATTCCGCCAAATTACTAAGGCTTATAAATAATATACTCGATTTATCACGCCTTGAAGCCGGAATGATGCGCTTCAATGTACAAGAATGCGATGTCGTACAACTCTGCCGGGAAGCTGGAATGATCGTAGATATGGAAACTCCCGGTATTGTGAAATCAACCTTTAATACTGAATTGGAAATGTTGCAAGTTGAGGTTGACAGCAAGTGGTTCCTTAAACTACTGACTTCACTAATAACAGTCCCTTACAATTATAGAGGGGAAAAACGTGAAGTCGAATATACCTTAAGTCAAGAAAATAAAAATCTGAAGATAATGGTACAACATAGTCCACTCTATCAGTGCTGGGAAGACGAGCAGGAACAGCATATCCTACATAACATCAACCGTCTTTATGTGGAAACTTTCAAAGGATGCTACCAGATAGAGAAACAAGGAGAGGAAAAAATAGTCTCTATCACATACCCGATATCCTGAAATCTACTTTTTATGGATAATCGTTAGTCCGTCCCGTAAAGGAAGGATTACCTTTTCTACGCGTGTATCATGCGCTACAAGTTCATTGAAAGCCTTGATTCCGATGGTTTGTAAGTCATTGTTGCGAGGATGATCTTCCAGTACATGGTTGTCCCACAGAGTATTGTCAGCGATAATATAACCTCCGTCGGAAAGATTGGAAAGCACCATTTCATAATAATCAACGTATTTCCGCTTATCTCCATCAATAAAAGCCAAATCGAACGTTACGCCCAACTGAGGCACTAATTGCAATGCATCACCAATGTAGAGTTTTATTTTATCCGCATACTCGGAACCCTCCAACCAAGGGCGGGTAAAGTCTTCCTGCTCATCATTGATTTCAAACGTGTACAGCATCCCGTCTTCCGGTAAGCCTTCGGCCAAGCAGAGAGCTGAATAACCGCTATATGTCCCTATCTCCAGAATACGATGAGGACGTATCATTTTGACAAACATCTTCAGCATCCGGCCCTGCAAGTGCCCCGACGCCATACGCGGATAAAGCAATTTGAGGTGTGTATCCCGATAAAGAGCTTTCAGATAGTCGCCCTCATCGTCAATGTGCTGCAATATATATTCGTCTATGGTCATAACAATTGTCAATTGACAGTTGACAATTGACAGTTGACAATTACTATACAGAATAACAGCACAGCAAATTGTCAATTGTCAATTATTAATTGTCAATTAATTAGAGGTATCTATTCTTATTGGGTAATACACTTTCTTCTGCATACTTCAAAGCATCTCCCACCACATTGATTTCAAGGAAAGAGGTGTGTGTACCTGCTTTACCGCTACTCAGATAGCCTACCATATCAGTCTCAGATAAGCGCCCCTCTTTCAGCAGACGACGCAAAGCTGCAAAATAGTATTCTTGTCCATTAGCAAGCTCCGGCATATAAATAGCTTCCACGCCATAAGAAAGTGCCAGATGACGCATCGTCTTTTCCTTATAGCAAATAGCCAGTACCGGATATTTACCACGGAATGCAGCCAGATTGCGGGCTGTACGTCCACTGTAACTATCAGTAATGATTGCACGTATCTTCAGTTTCGAAGTAGCCTTTACAGCTTGCTTAGCCAAGAAAGCAGTTACGTCATTGCTATTTTCATCCAACGGAATACGAATATCATTATCAGCCAATTTATCCTTTTCTGCCTGTGCAGCAACCTTTGTCATGGTCTTCACTGCATCCAACGGATATTTACCATAAGCTGTTTCACCGCTCAGCATCAAAGCGTCCGTACGGTAATAGATAGCATTTGCAATGTCCGTTACTTCTGCACGGGTAGGACGCGGATTAGTAATCATCGTATGAAGCATCTGGGTAGCCACAATTACCGGTTTTTTAGCCAGAATACATTTACGGATCAGCAAACGTTGAATTCCGGGAATACGTTCTTGCGGAACTTCAATACCCAAGTCGCCACGAGCTACCATTACACCGTCAGCCACTTCCAGAATTTCATCAATGTTATCAACGCCTTCCTGATTTTCAATCTTGGCAACAATCCGGATATCGCTGTTATGAGCATCCAGTATTTCCTTTATATCCAGAACATCCTGTTTATTACGTACAAAAGAGTGAGCAATAAAATCGATATCTTTCTCAATGGCGTACAGGATATTCGTACGGTCCTTCTCCGTCAGAGAAGGAAGATTGATACGTACACCCGGTACATTTACACTCTTACGACTTCCCAGAGTAGCATCATTTTGTATCTCACACACCAGATAATCATCCGTCTTTTCCATAACAACCATTTCCAGATCGCCATCGTCTATAAGAATATGTATGCCGACAGCTACATCGTGCACAAAGTTCGGATAAGAGACAGAAATACATTCGCGTGTAGTGTCCAAATCCGGATTACCTACTACTTTTACCTTATCCCCTACTTTATACGGAATAGGTTCAGCGCAGATGGTAGTGCGCACCTCCGGTCCCTTAGTATCCATCAAGATAGCTATGCGATTAGATACCGCACGCACATTGTTTATCAACATCTCCGAACCTTCGCGGCCGAGATGTGCCGTGTTCATACGCACCACATTCATACCGGCTTCAAACAAGCCTTTTATAAAATCAACGTCGCAGCGTTTATCAGAAATGGTTGCAACGATCTTAGTCTGTTTTAATAACATAAGCTCTATTTAATTATGAATTTTGAATGATGAATGATGAATTGTCATACAGCATCACGACACTGCCAATCCACCACCCATAATTTATAATTTATCATTAGTCAACGCTTCCAGCGCCAGGCGGTAAGAGTTCAACCCGAAACCGCAGATAACGCCTTTACAGGCGCAAGCTATCATAGATACATGACGGAAAGCCTCACGAGCATGCACATTAGATATATGTACCTCGATAACCGGAGAAGTAACCGAACGGATAGCATCCTGCAGGGCGATAGAGGTATGCGTATAGGCACCCGCATTCAGGATAATCCCATCTACATCAAAACCGGTTTGCTGAATCTTATCTATCAGCTCTCCTTCAATGTTCGACTGGAAGTAGTCTATCTGTATATCAGTATACTTCTGACGAAGTTCGGCAAGGTAATCTTCAAAAGTAACACTGCCGTAAATGGAAGGTTCACGTTTGCCCAGCAGATTGATATTCGGGCCATTAATTATTTGTATCCTCATAACACAATTTTTTATACCTTTGTCCCGGAAGTACCTGCTCCGTACCAAGTCCGTACCAAGTCCGTACCAAGTCCAAGTGTATAGATACGGAGCGAATACGGAGCAGACACGGCTCAGATATGCCCTAAGAAATATTTAAATCGAGTTGCAAAGATAGTGCAGACCGTACGCAGAAGCAAATTTATCAGTATTCTGCTAAAGTGCAGCCTATTTTCGCGGAGCAAAGGTAGAAAAAAGAAATGAAAACAGAAGAAAAATCAACGAATAACGAGAGACAAGCGTTGATAATCAGAAAGTACCAGCAATATTTAAAGTTAGAAAAGGCTCTGTCGGCCAATACGCTTGATGCCTACCTGACCGATCTTGACAAATTGCTGTGTTTTCTGAAAACAGAAAACATCGATATGCTGGCTGTGACTCTGGATGATTTGCAACGCTTTGCCGCCGGATTACACGACATCGGTATTCATCCTCGCTCGCAAGCACGTATCATGTCGGGAATAAAATCTTTCTTCCACTTTCTGGTCATGGCAGACTATCGGGAAGATGATCCCAGCGAACTACTCGAAGGTCCTAAAATCGGATTCAAACTACCCGAAGTGCTTACCGTCGAAGAAATAGATACTATTATCTCCACTGTAGACATGAGCAAAAAGGAAGGACAACGTAACCGAGCCATCTTGGAAACCCTATACAGCTGTGGATTACGTGTCTCGGAACTTTGCAACCTGAAGTTATCCGAACTCTACTTTGACGAGGGTTTCATCAAGGTAGAAGGAAAAGGCAGCAAACAGCGTTTAGTCCCCATTTCTCCACGTGCCATCAAAGAAATAAAATACTGGCTGCTCGACCGTAATCTTGGTAAAATAAAGAAAGGATTTGAAGATTATGTTTTCCTAGCCCGATGGGGAAATAGCATTTCCCGCATCATGGTTTTTCACCTGATTAAAGAGCTGGCAGAGAAAGCCGGCATCACCAAAAATATCAGTCCGCACACCTTCCGCCATTCTTTCGCAACCCACTTGCTGGAAGGAGGTGCCAACCTCCGTGCCATCCAATGTATGCTGGGACACGAGTCTATCGCAACCACTGAAATCTACACCCATATCGACCGGAATATGTTGCGAAGTGAGATCATTGAGCATCATCCACGAAACATTAAGTACCGAAAAGATACAGGATTTCATTAAATTATAATAAAATTGGCTATTCGTTTCAGATTGTGCCGATAGATTTAATATCTTTGCGAGGCTATTATCATGTGATAATAGGCACTAATAAAAACGAGTAGACTAATTTCAATTACAAACAATTAATTTATACCTAAGATGACTAAGAAATTGTATCTGCCTTTGTTAATGGCACTGGTTGTTGCTCTTTCATCATGTAGCAGCAAAATGGGTGAATTATCCTCTGATTACTTCACCGTGACTCCTCAGGTTCTTGAAGCCATAGGTGGAAAAGTACCGGCCACGATTAATGGAAAATTCCCTGAAAAGTATTTTAACAAGAAAGCCGTAGTGGAAGTAACTCCGGTTTTGAAATGGAACGGTGGCGAAGCTAAAGGTCAGCCTGCTGTATTCCAAGGAGAAAAAGTAGAAGGTAACGATCAGACTATCTCTTACAAGATGGGTGGTAATTACACGATGAAAACTTCTTTTGACTATGTTCCTGAAATGGCTAAGTCTGAATTGTATCTGGAGTTCAAAGCCACAATCGGCAAGAAAACAGTAACTATCCCTGCTGTAAAGGTAGCTGATGGTGTGATTTCTACTTCTGAAATGATTGGACAGACATTGGGCAGTGCTAATCCTGCTAATGGTGACGACGCTTTTCAGCGTATCATCAAGGAAAAACACGATGCTAACATCATGTTCCTTATCCAGCAAGCTAACGTTCGCGCCAGCGAATTGAAAGCCGCTAAGGAATTCAACGAAGAAGTGAAGAATGTAGACGGTGCTGTAAACAAGAAGATCAGCAACATCGAAATTTCTGCTTATGCATCTCCCGATGGTGGTGTAAGCCTGAACACTAAGTTGGCTGAAAACCGTCAGGACAACACTGCAAAAGTTATCAACCAGAACTTAAAGAAATCTAAAGTTGACGCAGCTATCGATACTAAATACACTGCTCAAGACTGGCAAGGTTTCCAGGAATTGGTATCTAAATCCAATATCCAGGATAAAGAACTGATCCTTCGTGTTCTGTCTATGTATTCTGATCCTGAACAAAGAGAACAGGAAATCAAGAACATCTCTTCTGTTTACAAGAACTTAGCTGACGATATCTTGCCGCAGTTGCGTCGTTCACGTCTGACTTTGAACTATGAAATCATCGGTAAGTCTGACGAAGAAATTGCAAGTCTGGCTGCATCTGATCCTAAGCAGTTGAATATAGAAGAATTACTGTATGCAACTACACTGACTAACGATCCGGCTAAGCAAGAAGTTATCTTCACTAAAGCTACTCAAATCTATCCGAACGATTTCCGTGCTTACAACAACTTAGGTAAGTTGGCTTATCAGGCAGGTAACCTTGACAAAGCTGAAAGCTACTTCAAGAAAGCTGCTTCTATCAAAGATGCTCCTGAAGTTAACATGAACCTCGGTTTGATCGCTTTGATAAAGGGTGACAAGAACTCTGCTGAAAGCTATCTGAGCAAGGCTTCAGGTGCTAAAGAACTGAACGAAGCATTAGGTAACCTGTATGTTGCTCAAGGTCAATATGACAGAGCTGTAAGCGCATTCGGTGACACTAAGACTAACAGTGCTGCTTTGGCACAGATCTTGGCTAAGGACTACAACAAGGCTAAAAACACTTTGGCTAGCGTAGCAAAACCTGACGCTTATACTGACTACCTGATGGCTGTATTAGGTGCAAGAACTAACAATGCTTCTATGGTAACCAGCAGTTTGAAGAACGCTGTTGCTAAAGAACCGTCATTGGCTAAGAAAGCTGCTTCTGACTTGGAATTTGCTAAGTATTTCACGAATGCAGAATTTATGAGCATCGCTCAGTAAGGAGCTCTTAACTCATATTAATTAGTTCCTATTAAAAAAACTATAGGGTGCCCGACATTGAGAAATGTCGGGCATTTCTTTTTTATTATCTGCAAAAGCCGTACTTTCGCGGAAAAGTATTTCAAAATGAAGAAAGTCTGTCTATTATATTTTCTATTAATCGCCCTTTTTGCCTGTAGTGAAAAGAAAACCGACAGCATCAGTCTCAACGGAGAAATCAAGGGATTGGGCAATGATACCATCTATTTATATGGTGCGGATAGAATGTATGACCGTATGGATACACTGATTGTCGAAAACGATAAATTCTCTACAACACTTTCCGCTGATACATTAGTGAGTACTATCTTATTATTCAGTGATGGGACGGAATACCCACTCTTCCTGGATAAAGGAAACAAAATACAAATAAAAGGATCCGCAGCTGAGCTGTCCTCATTGCAAATCAGCGGTAATACTCCTAACCAAGATCTAACAGACTTCAACCAAGAACTGAAAGGTCTGGGTACACCTTCCGAGAAAGCTCTGGAAGAAAAAGCAGAGAATTTTATAACCAAACATCCCTCTTCATTAGCCAACATTTATCTGTTGGACAAATATTTTGTACAGAAACCCCAGCCCAATCTGGAACAAATAAAAAAATTGGCTGACCGTATGACCGGTGACTTGAAAGACCGTCCCTATATGGAAGCCCTATTAACACATATCGAAGAAGAAGAAAAAGTAGATATAGGAAAAACAGCTCCTTATTTCCGCATACGCAATACAGAAGGCAAAGATATCAACCGTTCCGATTTCAAAGACAAATATCTACTGATACAGTTCTGGGCTTCATGGGATACCATCAGCCGGGAAAAGAATGCAATGTTCCGCCGTATCTATAAGAAAGAACAAAAGAACAAAAACTTCGCATTAATGGGCATTTCCCTTGACCTGGACAGAGAAAAATGGTTGGAAGCGGTTAAACAAGATACTTTGAAATGGGAACAGACTTGCGAATATTCCGGATGGGATGGAGATGTTGCCAAACTATTCTCAATACATGCTCTCCCAGCCAATATCCTAATCAGTCCCACAGGTAAAATAGAAGGAAAAAATCTGGATGAAAAGGCTATTGAAGATAAACTGAAAGAAATAGCCCAGAAAGAAAAAGAAAAGTAACCATTAATCACTAATCACAAATAAGCACGTGTTAATCAAAGTTTTCGGAGCGGCTGTACAAGGTATTGACGCAACCCTCATCACCATTGAAGTAAACAGTTCACGAGGTTGCATGTTTTATCTTGTCGGGCTACCGGACTCTGCTGTAAAAGAAAGCCACCAACGCATTATATCTGCACTACAGATAAACGGATATCGGATACCTACCAGTAACATTGTGATTAATATGGCTCCTGCAGACATCCGCAAAGAGGGATCCGCATACGACCTTCCACTTGCTATCGGCATGCTTGCCGCCGGAGAAATTATCCAATCCGATAAATTAAACCACTATCTGATGATGGGTGAACTGAGCTTGGACGGTAGTTTACAACCCATTAAAGGTGCTCTGCCTATTGCCATCAAAGCACGGGAATTAGGATTCGAAGGTATCATCGTCCCTCGGCAGAACGCTCGTGAAGCAGCAGTAGTCAATAAAATCCAAGTATATGGAGTGGAGAACATCAGAGAAGTCATAGAGTTCTTCAATGACAAGCAGGAACTAACCCCTACTATTGTCAATACCCGTGAGGAATTCTATGCGCAACAAAGTGATTTCGATCTTGACTTCGCGGATGTAAAAGGGCAGGAGAATGTAAAACGTGCATTGGAAGTTGCCGCAGCTGGTGGACACAATATTATCCTCATCGGTGCACCTGGCAGCGGAAAATCCATGCTCGCTAAACGTCTTCCTTCGATTTTGCCTCCTCTTTCATTGGGAGAAAGTCTTGAAACAACCAAGATACACTCAGTGGCAGGGAGATTGCAGGCAAATGAAGGGCTTATCTCCAAACGCCCGTTTCGTGATCCTCACCATACTATTTCTACAGTGGCGATGACAGGAGGCGGCAGTTATCCACAACCCGGTGAAATAAGTCTGGCACATAATGGCATTTTGTTTCTGGATGAACTCCCGGAATTCAATCGCAGTGTGCTGGAAGTTCTCCGCCAACCTTTGGAAGACCGCAAGATTACGATTTCTCGCGTAAAGAGTAATGTAGAATACCCTGCCAGTTTTATGCTGGTAGCCTCCATGAACCCATGCCCATGTGGTTATTACAACCATCCCACCAAAGCTTGTGTATGCAGCCCGGGACAGGTACAGAAGTATCTGAACCGTATATCAGGCCCTTTACTCGACCGTATAGACCTGCAAATCGAAGTTGTACCTGTTCCTTTTGAAAAGATGTCCGATGCACGCCCCGGAGAAGCGAGTTCCATCATACGGGAGCGTGTAATCTCCGCCCGGCAAATTCAAGAAAACAGATATGCAGAGGTTTCCGGCGTCTACTGTAACGCACAGATGAACAGCAAGCTGCTTTCCCTATATGCCCGTCCGGATGACAAGGGACTTGCCCTGCTGAAAAATGCGATGAACAGGCTTAATCTTTCCGCCCGCGCTTACGATCGCATACTGAAAGTAGCGCGTACCATTGCCGACCTTGACAACTGTGAGTTCATACAGTCCTCACATCTGGCAGAAGCCATCGGCTACAGGAACTTGGATAGAGAAGATTGGGCGGGGTAAATACAGTAAAAAAGCATAGTTTACTATTTTCTCCCTATTTTGCATCATTTTCTTCCCGACTCCGATAGCATTAGTGTAGATTTGCAGCAATCAAAATCTAAAATACTATGGAGGCAAAGACATTATTCCGTTTTTTCTCTAAGCTGATACCTATATTTAAGGACAGCATGGAAATTCTACCCTTATTCTTTACATTACATTCATCCAAAGATTGTAATATAAGGCAAATTCCCCCGTTTGTCTTCAATCCTCTTATTTATTGTATATCACAATATTACATCTTCATTGTAACATATGCGAAACATCTCTGTAATAGGCCAATCCTACTTTTGCAGTCAAAATGACATTTATAAATATATAGAAAAAAGAGATTATTTTATAACTAAAACTTTATTTTATGCTGAATGTACAATTAAAAAGAAAGAGAACATTTATACAAAGCATGCTCTTTGTTGTGTTCTTGCTAAGTAGTACCCTAGCATTCGCCCAGAACAAGGTGACCGGTACTGTAACAGATAAGACAGGTGAACCATTGATAGGTGTCAATGTACTGGAAAAAGGCACAACTAACGGTTGTATTACCGATATTGATGGAAAATACTCTCTGAACGTAGAGAGAGGAGAAACACTTATCTTCTCTTTTATAGGTTATAACAAGCAGGAAGTAAAAGTCACTCAAAGCGTCGTTGACGTGACTATGAGTGAAGATACAGAATTGCTGGACGAAGTAGTAATTATCGGTTATGGTTCTATGAGCCGTAAGGATGTAACATCTTCTATTACTACAGTTAAAGCTGACAAGTTGAATGTCGGTGTATTCTCGGACGCAGCAAGTATGCTGCAAGGTAAGGTAGCAGGTCTTACTGTTACATCTTCTGCCGACCCTAACGGTTCACCAAGTATAACTCTTCGTGGTGCTTCTTCACTTCGTGAAGGCGCTGCAATGAGTCCTTACTATGTTATCGACGGTATTCCTGGAGTTGATATTTCCATGGTCGCTCCTGATGATATAGAAAGTATTGATGTTCTTCGTGATGCTACTGCTACTGCAATCTATGGTTCTAAAGCTGCAAATGGTGTTATCATTATCAACACTAAGAAAGGTAAAAACGGTATGGAACGTACAAATGTAAGCTATAGCGGATACGTTGCTTTTGACAACATCTTGAAGAAAATGGACATGGCTACTGCAGACGACCTGCGAGCATACGCAAAAGAGAACGGACTAACACTTGCCAACGATCAAGGTGCAAATACAAACTGGCAGGATGAGGTTCTTCGCACTGCTATCAGTACAAACCACAATATCTCTATCAATGGTGGAGCACAAAAGACTACCTACATGGCAAGTCTTAACTATATGGATCGTCAGGGTGTAGTGAGAGGCTCTAAAATGAACAGACTTAATGTCCGTTCTTTAGTTACAACTAAGGTATTGAAAGACCGTTTAGACCTTTCGGCAGGTGTAAATGCAAGATATGGTAAAGGTGTGGGTGTTCCAATGGATAATGAAGGTGCATCTGTTCTTGATGCAATGAATTACTTCTCCCCTACCCTTCCTGTAAGAAATGAAGACGGTTCATGGACAAAAGGTTCTGGCTCAAAGAACTATAATCCATTGTCCTTAATCAATGAAAATACATCCGAGGGTATCTACAAGAATACTCAGGTTATCGGCAAGGCAACTCTGAAGATTATTGAAGGTCTTAACTGGAATGCCAACTACTCATTTACAAACAGCCAAAGCACATATAGTTCATACGATACACACAACACTCAGCTTGAGGGTATAAGTGCATACAACGGCCGTGCAACCCGTTCTACATACTTCGGTCACGAACATTCATTTGAAACTTACGGTAACTATGATACTACTATCGCGGATGTTCACAAGCTCTCTCTTATGGCTGGTTACTCTTGGGAAGAGAAGATGAGCAACGACGGCTTTGGCTTAACAGTCCACGATTTCTATGATGATGTATTGAAATGGAACCAACTTACTTATGCCAGCACTATTGATGGTATACCTGCTATACAAAGTGGAACAAAAGAGACTATACGTAATATATCATTCTATGGTCGTATAAGCTACTCTTACAATAGCAAATATATGATTCAAGCAACTATGCGTCGTGACGGTTCTTCTGTATTCGGCAAAGACCACCAGTGGGGCACATTTCCTTCAGTATCCGTAGCATGGAACATTACAGAAGAGAAGTTCATGAAGAATCAGAACTTGTTCAATAACTTGAAGCTTCGTTTCGGTTATGGTATAAGTGGTAATGCTCTTGGCTTCGGTGCTTATACATCCGTAGCAACGTACGGAGCATCCGGTTTCTTCAACTATAATGACAAAAACTGGCGTACACTGGCTGCAACAAAAAATGCTAACCCTGATTTGAAATGGGAAAGTACTGGTATGTTCAATGCAGGTATTGACTATGCTTTATTCAATGGTCGTATCAATGGTACTATCGAGGTCTACCACAAAAAGACCAAAGACTTGATTTGGAATTATCCGGTTTCCACAAACATCTATCCTTTTGATAATATAGCAGCCAATGTAGGTGAGATAACTAATAAAGGTATCGAGTTCTCTATCAATGCTACTCCAGTACAAACTGAAAACTTCACTTGGAATACAACTTTGAACCTTTCTCACAACAAAAATACAGTAGACAAATTGTCAAACAACAAATACCAGGTAGGTACATTTACACAAGGTGACCCTATGGTAGCAGGTGTATCATCTAACGGCTACACTCAACGCATCATGGAAGGTCAGCCTCTCGGCACTTTCTTTACTTATGAGTTTGCCGGCTATAAAGACGGTAAGGCTTCTTACTATGTAAGAGATGAAGAGACAGGTAAACGCACAGGAGAAACAACAAGCGAACCTGCATTCAAAGACCGTGCTATCACAGGTTGCGCACAGCCTAAACTTAATCTTGGTTGGAACAACTCATTCAACTATAAGAACTGGAACGCTACCATATTCATTACAGGTGTATTCGGTAACAAGATTTACAATGGTGCACGTGCCAACTATTCAAGTCCTGAAATGTTTGCAAACGGAAAGAATGTACTTAAAGAATTTATAACAGACCGTCCTGCAACAGATACTGGAGGTAATATACCTTCTGACCGTTTCATTGAGAATGGCTCATACCTTCGTCTATCTAACCTGACATTAGGCTATACTTTCAAGAATCTTGATGGTTGGTTACAGAGTGCTCAACTATATGTTACCTGTAACAATCTATTCACTATCACAGGATATAAGGGACTCGACCCTGAAGTAAACATGGGTGGTCTTGCTCCGGGCGTTGACTATCGTTGGAGCACATACCCTCACTCTCGTACAACAATGGTCGGCTTAAAGGTTAATTTCTAATTATAAACAGAGATGATATTTATGAAAACTAATATAAGATTATTATTTACAGCTTGTGCAGCTGCTTTAGTAACTAGCTGTACTAATTTGGATGTTGATGTAGAATCTCAATATACAGAATATCCTACCAACGAGATTGCTGTTGAAGCAAAGATGGCTGATGTGTACTATCAGTTGAGGGATGTATTCGGACGTAGATACATGGAAGTACAAGCATTGTCAAGTGATGAATATACTGCTGTATCATACGGTGGTGGCTGGTATGACAGTGGTGCATACGCGCATCCGAGTCTTCACAACTATACATACGAGGATGCAACCATCGACTGGATGGGTCAACTGACATCAGGTATAACAAAAGCAAACAAAATTATTGCTGAATTGGGAGGCAATGAAGCTGGTGCAACTGTCGCTCCTGCCCGTGCAATGCGTGCTTTCTTCCATTTCATATTGATGGACTGCTGGGGTGATGCTCCAATACTTGACCATGCAATGGCTGAAGGTGAGACTATAGACCGTTCACCTCGTGCTGATGTAGCAAAATTCATAGAGAGCGAACTTAAAGAGATTATCCCCCAACTTACCGATGAAGTAAATACAAATACATATGGCAAACCGACAAAATGGATGGCAGAGGCTCTTTTGGCAAAGATATACATCAACTGGCCTGTATATACAGCAGCTTCTGTTGATCTATATGATGCAGCTACTGCAAAGAATGAAAAGCTGAATGATTGTATTGCGCTTTGTGATGATATAATCAAATCAGGCAAGTTCAATCTTGGCTCTATGTCGTATAGCAAGAAGTTCGGTCCAGACAATGGTCCACAAGTTGAAGACTTCATATACGTTATGCCATATGATACATATACAGCACAAGGTATGCAGTATGGTCGTTCTCGCTGCTGGAAAGATATCAAATCATGTGAAAAAAGCTACTTCGGTATGAAGCTGAGTCAGTCCGGTGGTGGTTACATTACTATGACTCCTGAGTTCGCAAGTTTGTTCAATCTTGAGGGTGATCAACGTAACAATTGCGTCATAGGTGGTACTGTTCATGTATATGATCCTAAGACTTATCTTCCAACAGATGAAATTGCTGTAGATAAAAATGGTGATCCTATTGTACTTACTAAAGAGATTACCCTTGTAAAAGAAGGAGATATTGAGCTTGGCGTAGGTGATGATATCAATGGTTATAGCCAAGGTTATCGTTCTGTGAAGTTCTTCGTTATAGATGATGATTTCAAGAATGGCAGAAATCAGTCAAACGACCTTCCTATATTCCGTTATGCAGACATTTTGTTGACTAAGGCTGAAGCTATAGTACGTGGAGGTTCCGCTACCAACGGTGATACAGCAACGAGTCTGTTCAATCAAATACGTAGTTACGTTACAGCACCTATTATTGACCATACTCCATCACTCCAGGAACTTCTTGATGAGCGTGGACGTGAGTTCCTTGATGAAAACTGGCGTAGGAACGACATGATACGTTTCGGCACATTCGAAAGCGAGTTCTTCCCACATTATAGAGGATTCCCAACCGCCAATTTCGATAAGACACGCCGTATATTCCCACTTCATAAGGATATACTGAATACGAATCCTAATTGGAAACAGAATAACGGTTATTAATTGAAATCACTAAGGTAAAAAATAAACTGTTGTTTTCTTTTAGAGTTTCTAAAACCCAAAGCCCCGCATTGCAGCCGATACACCCAAATCAGTCGGTTGCGGTGCCCGGCTTTTCCATTAAAAATACTTGCTCCTGAAACACGTGCCGCAACGATTCTATCTCAGATCGAAGGTCAGAAAGAGATCAGTGAGGTCAAGGCTCACGGATAATGCAGAAGTATTCCTCTTTTATTTCTTTATTCTACCTAATCTTATTACCTTTGTCGCCTAATGCAAATTCATTCTACTATAGTGGTCCGCAAAAGATACTATAGTGCACCTTGCGGACTACTATAGTGGAACGCAAAGTACACTATAATGGAACGAAATAGAAGTAGCGAATGAACCACATCCCTACAGGCAGCAGGGTGCTCAGAATACCGATATAAAGCAATTACAACTATGAGCCTACAATACGACCTTTACGAAACGCCCGACATACAGAAGACAGGCGAAGAACAACCGCTTCATCCCCGCGTAGTTTTCAAGGGAACCATCGACCAGGATGAATTTCTGGACCGTGTGCACAAATTCACAGGCTTGAGTCGCAGCCTGCTTGCGGGTGCCATGCAGTCTTTTCAAGATGAATTGAGAGATCTACTTGCCAATGGGTGGATTGTGGAAATGGGAGATATCGGCTATTTCTCCGTCTCCGTACAGGGACCTCCTGTAATGAAGAAAAAGGATGTACATGCACAGTCCATTCAATTAAAGAACATCAATTACCGCCCAAACAGCCAGTTCAAGAAAGAAGTAGGCTGGAAAATAAAGCCGGAACGCGGTGAATCCTTTACACGCCCACACAGAGAAGAACGCGATACAGAGAGATGTCTGGAAATAATAAACAGCCATCTGGCAAAGTACCCTTGCCTCACCCGTGCCGACTACTGCCGGCTGACGGGATGCGACAAGAAACTTGCCTTGAAAGAATTGAACGGTTTCCTTACCAATGGGCTACTAATGCGCTATGGAATGGGAAAACAGGTAGTTTATGGAAAAATAATGAAGCAGGATTAACTGGCTACTCCCACCAATTGACATTACCGTTTTTCACTGCCATCTGGAAATTCGGATACTTAGTTTCAATATTTTGCCGTTCATCAGTCCATTCACAGGTAGTCGGGCAGCACAGTTTCCCTGGAGCTTTCCCTATTTCTGCTGGCAATATTACATCATTCACGCGAATAGGTATATCTTTTATATTGCTATAACCTTTCTTAAGCCGGAATATTACCGGAGCTTTCGCCTGCTTGTCATAGGTATTCACCATGGTGGATTGGGGAACGCCGAAAAGTTCGTGTATTTCATTATCTTCAATATACAAAGGCATTGTACCGCCTGCCGCCTGTAAAGTAACCACAGTCGCACCATTCACGGTTACGGCATCAAACACGACATCATTGAAATCGAAATCGCCACCGTCCATTGTAAGGTCTTCCGCCATGATTCTTTGGGCGTTTTTATATTTGGCGGGAGCAATTCGTACAATCCAATCGCTATAATCTCCATCCGGTGGAGTGTTTTCATTCAGATAGCCTTCGTAATCAAGTCCAACATAATAATCTCCCTCATAGAATATTATTATATGTTTATCGTATCTTCTATTTCCATTACCTAAATAACTGAATGAACTTGTACCACTATCATACATAAACATGATACTTCCCACCGTTTTATTAAAATTGTAAATGTCTTCAGCAGTTCCATTGTTCGGCTTATGTACAGCCAATCGATCCATGTCCTTTGTGTTATCTCCATAGAAGACATGCTGAACAAAGAAATCGGACCAATTCACACTCTCTATGACATCAGCCTTTGAAGGATCTTTGAAAAGCTGCACAATTTTGTTTATTTTTTCAGAAGTGAGGTCGGCACTTGAGGGGACTTCCACAAAACTCCCCCATTCATTGTTATTAGGATAAGAAGCACGTGTTGTCGCCCCTCCAAATCCCCAATTCTGGTCAGGAGCAATTGCTCCATACTTTCCTGTAAAAGCTGCTTCATACTGGGCAAGCTTTACTTTTCCTGCTTTGTCCGAATCGTATGCACTATCGGAACTACAAGAATACAAAACACCTACAATGACACTTAAAAGTCCTAATTTGCAAATTCTATCCATACACTCCTGTTTTTTTAGTAAAAAACTCTTTTCCTGCCCGTTACTTTGAAGTAAAAGCATATTATCTGACACAAAGATATGTATTTTTTGCATAAGTTGCACCTGTTTAAGGATAAAATATACAACTTATTTTCTAAACAGGAGCTGATTGTTCTATAAACGCTAATGATTGAGTGGAAATCCGTTATGCATTCTCACTTTATACAACTATCTTTCACAAACAATTTCTGCCAGGAAAGTTTTAAGCTCTTTCCACGAATAATAAGGAACTGTTTTACTCTTCAACGGCAGTTCCACTTCAGATTCGTTCAACAGGAATTTCACGAGTATATCATTCTTCTTATTGCGATAAAAAATTAATTGTAGATTGGCTCCCATAGGAGAAACCCGATAATCTTGCCAGGCAAGATGGAATTTTTCCATATCCGTCTCCTGATTGCTACATCCTTCTATTTGCATCAAAGCAAGCAGACGGATGAGGTGGGTATCATGCCCGAAACGGAGATCTGCCGCAGGAGTGCCTTTCTTTATAGCAACATCCGCACTTTCCAGAATATTGCGCAGCAAAGGCACAGCACAGCGAGGCATCAGACCGCCATTGAGCGGAGCAGCAGCATTACACACGTACATGCGGGCATTCACCGTCTTCCAAATACCTACCAACTCCTCATATTCAAAGATATCATAGAAGGATAAATCCAACTCTACATTCTGCATATCGGCAGCAATCCAATAGAGGCTGCGCATCATGGCATCCGGATCAGTTATCGCATCAGGTTTCACAAACAAAGAAGCCATCATGCGCCCGGTACGAACGTTCTTCTTTTCAAATTCCCTGAACCCACGTCTCCATGGAGCTTTCTCTGAAGAAAACTTCTCACCCTCAGGAGAAGTGTAAGCTATATAATCCATATACCGATGGTAAGCCCTACGCTCCACATGCAAGGCAGGATTTAGTTCTTTCAAACGTTCCGTAAAATAGCTCATGCTCATAGCACAACGCAGAGAAGTGGACGAACGGGCGTCTATGAAAGCATCTTCCCGGAATACTTGCGGGAAATTGTGATACATGCGTTCAGCTATCTCACGATGTTGACGTTCGCCAAGGGGAGTAATACTTCCACTACATCCGCGGGCATCTTCCCAAACCTTGTGCAGACGCTGACGAACATCCATGCCAAGAGGAGTAAGCTCAGAACATTGATAAAGGGAATCAAAAACACAGATGACTTCCGTATAACGTTCATCCGCCGTCATCCAACGGGAGCCATGACGACCGTAGTGACTGATATAGAAAGGCTCGTATCCTGCCGGAGCAGGGGTATGGACAGATGTAGGGGCAGGATAAGCATAATAAATACTTCCTGCCTGCTCCGGCGTCAATACGGACTGGGAACGAGCGGTGAAAGTACACAGTAAATACAATATAAAAATTATGCTTTGTCTCATCTTAGTGACGAATTTAAGTTATCACTCTTTTATTCCTTTATTTTCAGATTACGAACATCCTTCTGCCCAATGCCTTCAGCTGCCTGATCGGGACGTATATCTCCCCAGGTAACAGTACAATCATCTATCAGGATATCAGATGCCGTATCGATATAGAAGCCATACGTCTTATCGTGGATGAATCCTTCGCCTACGCACGGACGTTTATCATAAATGCCACCCTCATAGGCAGTACGTTTCTGCAACAGCAGGTCTACGTTTTCAAAGTAGATATGGTTCACTTTGTCTTGTGTATCCCCGCCTACAAAAATACCGTTCTCGCTGGTACACTTGATATTTGTGAAATAAATACGGCTCACTTCTCCACAACGTCCTTCGGTAGCTCCCTTCGGAAAGCGCCAACCGGCATCCTTATGATTACCTACGGCACGCGGATAAGAAGTCACGTAAATGGGTTCCGCTTTCCCCCACCAGACATCCGAGTAGAACATACAATCTACAATCATATTAGAGAAAATTACGTTGGTAACTGTTCCTTCATCCCGGTTCTGAATACCGATGCCGCGATTGCTATTCTTGATGATACAGTTATTGAACAGTACGTTATTAATCTTATCCATATTCTCCGAACCGATCTTGATGGCACAAGAACGGGAAACCATGGTACAGTTGGTCACCACAATGTCTTCGCACGAACCGTACTCCTCAAACTCGCGGCGATTCTTCAGGCAGATACAATCATCACCCGATTCAATATGGCAATTGGCAATACGCACATTCCTGGAATGGTCTACATCGATACCGTCGCCGTTGCGTATCTTCAGATTGTTCAGAATAGAGATACCATCAATGGAGGCATCATTGCAACCAATGAGATGAACCGTCCAATAGGCACTGTTGCGGATAGTAATATCACGGATCACTGTCTTCTCTATATTGATAAGCGTCAGCACATGCGGACGGGGATCGAAGTCGGTCACCGGTTTCAGCTCGTAAGAATCTTCCAGTTCCTTACCCATAAAGGAGACACCGTTTCCGTCTATAGTTCCTGTTCCGGTGATGAATACCTCTTTCAGGTCTTGACCATAAATCCACATCATACCTTCACCACGGTTATCGCGGAAAGCGCTCAATGTATAGGCAGCCTCATTGGGATTGGCAAGCAGACAGGAATTAGGTTCCAGGTGTAGTTCTACAAACGAGGCAAGATGGAAAGGACTGCACATGAAAGTACGCCCCGCCGGAACAAGCACCGTTCCGCCACCCGACTTGGAACACAGGTCGATAGCGGCTTGTATAGCTGCGGCATCATCGGTCACGCCGTCACCTTTGGCTCCGTAGTCCATAACATTGTAGACAGTCCCTCCAGTCTTCGGAGTGCCGCACGCCCCTAACAGCAAGATGCTGCATAGGGCAAACAAGAATGCTTTTACTCTCATATTAAGTATATCTTTCTTAAATTAAACTACATTACTTCCGGCGGACAGTTTTCTGCTCCCGCTCCCCATTCTTTATTCGGTTCATCCCCCATTACAAACTCCATCACACCACCGTTCACTATATCCTGATGGGTAATATAATTCCGTGTATAAGGCTTTCCATTCAGTGTTGCCGACTGGATATAAATATTCTTCTGCGACGCATTACGGGCTTTCACGGTAAATGTATTTCCACTCTCAAGATTCAGCGTAAAGCTGGGGAATGAGGGGCTGGCAAGTATATAATACGGGGTACCGGGACATACCGGATAGAATCCCATAGCGGCAAACATATACCAGGCCGACATCTGTCCGGCATCATCATTACCGGAAAGTCCACCCGGTTCATTCAGATATTCCGTTTCCATAATATGCCGGACGGCACGTTGAGTTTTCCAAGGCTCGCCTGCATAATTGAACATATAGGCAACCTGATGACACGGCTCGTTTCCATGCCAGTAACGTTGTTCGCTAAACATGGAATCCAGTTTGGCTACATACTTATCCTTGCCTCCCATACAATCCATCAATCCGTACGGATCTTGCGGCACATACCAGGTATAATGGCAAGGAGCGCCCTCAGTAATGAAACGGGCGAAATTGAAAGCATTGGCATCATTCAGGAAAGTACCATCGGCATGACGTCCCTGGGCATATCCGGTACGGGGATCAATCACATTGCGATAATTGGCAGCACGCTGTATCAATGCCTGGCAATCATCTGTCTTACCCAGAGCTTTCGCCATCTGTGCAAGGGCAAAGTCATCATAAGCATATTCCAAGGTACGCGACACTTGTTCTTTCGTGTGGAAAGCATCGGGTACACCGTCTTCAAGAGGAATATATCCATATTCCAGATAAGAAGTCAGGGCACGGCGGCCCATACCGTTTTTATATTCATCAGGGCTGGAAGGAGTTTCAAAAGCATTCTTACGCATTCCTTCATAAGCCTTGTCCACATCGAAATTACGAATGCCCTTACAGTAGGCATCACTGATGGCGGAGATACAATGATCGCCTATCATAGCGGCGGTATAGCTATTCCAGCAAGGAAAGATGGGTAACCAGCCGCCTTGCTCATATTTATGCACCAGAGATTGCATCATATCTCCGCCCTTGGTCGGGAAAAGCAGATTTATCATTGGATGTAGGGCACGGTAGGTATCCCACATGCTGTAATCTTCATAATACGTTTCTCCTTCAGGAAGCTGCCGTATCGGGGTTCCATTCGCAAAAGAGGGATAACGCCCATCCACATCATTGAATGTATGCGGCAGGAAAGAGGCACGATAGAAAGCACTGTAAAACATTTCCTTGTCTGCAAGCTGTTCGGTTTCTACATCAATGGCAGAGAGGTGCTTCTCCCAGATCTGTCTCAAATCTGTGCAAGTCTGACCGAAGTCCCAATGAGGGATTTCAGCCTTCAGGTTTTGCAAAACACCGTCCCGGTCGGTAAAGGAGGAAGCTGCCTTTACCAGCACTTCTTCGCCTTCAGCTACATCAAATTCTATATAAGCACCTATCTGTGCCGCATCACCTATCCGGGTGACACCTTGAGACAGGGAATCTCCCCTGAACACACCGTACCCCGTCAGCTTCTTTTGCAGCTGAACGATGAAATGTCCGCTATACCCTGCCGGTTTTCCCCAGCCCTGATAAATGCGGTGAACGGGATTGTATCCGTAGATCTGATTGTTGAGGGTATCGATGCAAATGTATCCCTGACCTTCATCACTGTTGGGATTCACCACCAGATAACCCTTTCCTGCTTTTCCGTAGGTGAAACGGAAAATGGCGGAACGCGAACGGCCCGTCATTTCAGCAAAGATATTCTCATCCGGTAGAGAAACCCTATAATAGGCGGGAGTCGCCATCTCCTCGGCATGCGAGAAACGGGTGGAACGTGCTTCCGGCTGACAACGCAGTGTACCGAAGAGGGGCATCAGGGTCATAGAACCGTAATCCTGCGTGCATCCGCCCACAATCCAATGGGAGTTACGGAAACCTTGCAACAGGGAATCTGCATAATAATAGGGAGCTATACATTTCTGTTCCGTATCGCGCGTCTGCGCAGTCCAGAAATTCATTCCGTTGGGTTCGAGTACTGCCGGAAGGGTTTGCCCGTATTCTTCCGTATCCCTGCCGAACAACCCGGCTGTATGGGTAGCACTGGGGGCAGTGCCGACGCGGGTGTCGATATAGGATAACCGCGACTCATCATCCGTTCCACAACGTCCGGTGCACGAAGTGGTACCCGGCAGCAAGACAGTTACCAATAGTAGGGAGCAATATGTATAGATCGTTCGTTTCATGTTATATTTTTATATAGATTTTCTTTTTATACAGTGGATAGCCGCACGCTCCCATCAACAACGTGAAAGCAAGGGCGTAAACGGCAGATGCCAGATAAGGATCGGCTATCAATGAATGTATCCCTTCGTAAACAACCGGTTTGCTTCCGGTAGCACCGATAACAATAGCCGCCACCTCACTGAGTACATAGAGAAACAAAGGGTTGACTCCGAATATCTCAAAGAAGCGGCACCAGTTCTTCTTCTCTTTCATATCGATGAAGTAAATCAGTACAGCCTGAAGCATGGCAGCCAGTCCGCAAGTGACCAATACGAAGGTAGGCGACCAGATACGCTTATTCAACGGCAAAGCCTCCGTCAGCACAAAGCCGCATGCCATCAGAATAAAGCCTGCCACAAACAGTTTCAGGTTTTTCTGTTCCAAAGCTCCCTTAGCCAGTATGATCCTCCCGCAACAAAAGCCAATCAATGTATGAGCAATAGCTGCAAGGGTGCTGGTTAGTCCTTCCGGATCTATCGGGCTTTTATGATAAAGATGGTCTGCACCCAATACATTCCGGTCTATGATTGCCAGGATATTTGTGCTATCGGGGGTGTATCCGTTGCCAATACCGAGCAAGACGGTATATCCGATGATAAGGAAACCGATTATCCAGCCGATATACTTAGGCTTGACATACAGAGCTACGAAAGAAACGGCACAATAACATAAAGCGATACGTGGCAACACTCCCGTAAGCCGGAGATGGGCAAGGGGAAAGAAATCGCCCTCACAGATAAAGTGAAACCAATGAATGGCCCAGCCGATGCACAGAATGACAAGAGTACGTTTCAGTATTTTACGGATCACCGGGCCTGATGCCTGGAAATGGAACTTACTCAGAGCAATGTAAGTGGAAATGCCCATGATGAACAGGAAGAACGGAAAGACCAGGTCACAAAGCGTCAGCCCATTCCATGCAGAATGCTGCAGGGAGTTGTAGGATAGCTTTCCACCGGAATTATTAACGAGAATCATTCCGACAACGGTGATTCCACGCAACACGTCGAGAGACAAGAGTCGCTTCTTCTGCGGATAACCGGAAATTGGGGGTTGAATATTTTCCATCATCTGTAGGGCGTTAATCACTAATCACTCATTCCCAAACACTTTCTCAAACACTTCCTTTGCCACATCCACACAGTTTCCTTCGGGAGCCGAACCATACGGATTCTTCGCCAATGTCCAAGATTCTTCCATAGCGTAATAATCCAACTTCACTTCGGGTTTACCATCCAGTTGGTCTTGGAGAGTTTGCCAATAAGCCGCCCAACGTTTATAGTAAAAATCGCGCAGAATGCCGTTCCATTCCTTATGGGCATAGTCGCGCAGACCGCCGTCGTCAGCACAAACACGATTGCCCCAAGTCGTTATCTGTACACGGGCATTCCATTCGTACAGGTCTTTTTCTTCGGGAGTAGTGCCCAACTTGCGTGCCTGCTCTATCCAGCGACCTACACGGAACTCACTGCGTGTACCCAACAGTTTATCCTGCAACAGCAGTATATTCAGGAATTTCCGGGAGTCACGGGCAAAACTGCGTTTATCAAAGCTCTTGAAGTCGGCAATGGTACGGTTGTACACAATGCGTCCTTTATCGGAAAGGGACTGGCGGACCATATCTACCAAGTCGTATTCGAAGTTATTGTTACCACGGTATTTATCGGCTACCTCCAGCATCAGGCGGGCAGCTTCTTCCGTAACAGTAGGGTCGTAATAGTTCTTCATCTTCGACCAGCTCGATGCCTGGAAGTTGTTCATCGAAGGACGTCCACAGAAGATGGATTCATGAGGCCCTTGCTGATTATTTCCGAAGGGGCAGTTATAAATGGTATTAGCAAGCAGAGTCCATGCCTGTTCTATCTTCTCGTCGCGCACGCCGTAACGGGCAAAGAGATAATCTTTCAGCCATTCCTCTTTCGTGAATTTCTCCGGGCGCCAAGGCAGTTCGCACATCAGTTCGAACATCATGGGGTTATTCTCGGAGCCTTCCATGGTGAGACCGATACCTTTCAGATGAGTTGCCAACGGATTGTTCTTTGTCAGATAGAAGTTGTTGAGCAACTGGTCCATGCGGCCGTGCAGACCGACATTGCCGCCGAAGTTGAGCAACATACAGAAAAGCCAGTCGTGCTGCTCATAACCCTGGTCGCGCTTCCAAATGGAAGGGATTCCCCACATAGGGCGACATTCGCTGAATAAGTCCAGTATCAGCAGATCTCCGTTCTGCATATTCTTTATCATTTCAGGGCGAGGATTCTCCGTCCAACCCTGTACTACCCAAGTGGCTTTCGGATTCACTTTCTTCATAGCGGTCATGATGGCCCGGCCGGCTGCATCGAAATCTACCGAAGCGGCATTTTCCGCTTCGTGGAAGGGGTCCATAGAGTAATAATCGGCCTTGCCGAAAAGCTTCTCCTGCTCCCGGTAATATAAATCTGCTATCTCGGCAAAACGAGCATCAGTAGGCTGCAAGAAAGCCGGACGGGTAAAGCCATTCCACAGATCGGACTTGGTCAGGTTCAGTCCCAACTTCTCGTCAGCATCATGCGGAACCATTCCGGAATATCCCGGAAATACAGGCTGGATGCCATACTCATGCATACGCTTCAGTATTTTCTTCTGCAGAGCTTCCTGCTGTGCGTACCAAGAGTCGGGGTTGGGACCGCCCCATCCTTCCAGATTATTCATGGCCCACCAAGCCAGAAAGGCAGGGCCGGCTATAAAGCTGTTTATTTCTTCTTTGGAATATCCCAGTTTTTGGAGCATATTGAACCAGATACACTCCTGCCCTACGGCGGCCAAAGGAAGATTGATGCCATGCAGGGCCATCCAATCTATTTCTTTCTCCCAGCGCTCCCAATCCCAGAAAGCCATCGTATAAGAGTAGGTGCAATAGTTGAAATCATAACGAAGTGAGAGGGACGTTTCGTGACGCTCTTTCTGAGTAACGGGAGGAAGTACCACGGGAAGCAATGCCTGCATACCGTTCCATGATAGCTGGATACCGGCATAATATTTCAGATACCAGTTGATACCTGTCGCTATATTCACATAGTTATTACCACGGACAACAACTTTACTACCTTTCTGATCCAGTTCAAAAAAGTCGTCCGCACCTTTATTGAGTTCAATAACAAATTTCTTAGATGCTCCCTTATCAATTCTTTCAAGCAAGCCATTAACAGGGTTGGCAGATAAATAAGTAGACAAGCCTACTATTAATAAAATGACTAAACAGAGTTTGGTTTTCATGGTATTCATTACTTCTGGGTGATGTGCAAAAGTAAGCGTTTATTTTTTTATATAAGGAGAAAATAGAAAAGTTTGGGACGAATATAGTAAAGAATGAGACAGAAATACAAAGTGAGGAGTCTCTATTTCTTTCCCAGTTTCGAACTCGGTAAATACCCAAAGAATTCTTTAAAACACTTTGTGAAGTACTTCGGATCATTAAAACCTACAGCATAAGCTATCTCAGAAACATTGATGTCTCCTGGTCCTTCCTGTATCATTCGTTGCGCCACGTTCAGACGGTAATTCTTCATAAACTGTCCGATAGGTTGTCCTGTGAGGTCCTGCATTTTTTTGTTGACGAGCGTCTTGCTATATCCCATATCACGCACAAAACGTTCCAAGTTATATTCCGCATCGGCATAGTGCTCCTTCATCAGGTTGACGGCATTCGTAATGAATGTCTTGTCCCGCGACTCTTCCTTCACATGCAGTTCTTCCACATTGCTGCTGGATGAGAACATCTTCTTATATTTCCTCCGTAAATTCAAGATATTGCGAATACGAAGCCGGAGCACTTCTTCATCGAAAGGCTTACAGAGATACTCGTCCACGCCTATTTCGAAGCTCCTCTTTTCTTGCACATCCGAGCGAAGTGCCGTAAGCATAAGGAACGGAATATGCGAAGTAGCCAGATTCTCCTTGATGCGGCGTGACAACTCCATACCATCCATCACAGGCATCATCAGGTCGCTAACTATTAAATCTATCGTATGCTTCTGAACTATTTCAAGAGCTTCCTGCCCGTCACCTGCCTCAAACAAACGGTAATCGCCCACAAGCAACGTACGGATATACGAGCGCATATCCTTATTATCTTCCACAATCAAGATGGTCTCTTTCTTCTGTGTATCTTCCGGTTGTAAGGTATCCGGCAGGTACACAGTACCGGGATCTTCCACTATTTCTCCTCTTGTTTCCACTTGTTCACCGGGAACCAACGGCATCAACATACGGAACGAAGCCCCCCGACCGGGATTATTGCGGGCAAAGATCTCTCCCCCATGCAAGTATACAATCCGTTTACACAGGAAAAGACCGATACCCGTACCACTCTGCCCGTAAACCGGATATTTCGTACTCTTCTTAGATTGATAGAAACGGTCGAAAATCTTCTCCATGTCTTCCGTCACAATACCGTGTCCCGTATCACATACATTCATATAGAGCAACTTCTCTCCACCTTCACCCTTAATGGATGCCACAAATATATCAATGCGACCACCGTCGGGCGTAAACTTAATGGCATTCGAAACCAGGTTAACCAGCACCTTACGCATATATCCGGGATCAATCATCAGGAAAGGATTCTCCAATCGGAAATAAGTGCATATATCAATCTGCCTCTCCTTTGCAAAAACCCTGAAAGGTATCAGCAATTCAGATAAGAACTCAACAAAATTCGAGGAGCGCTTATCCAACACCACTTTATCAATGTCCAGTTTCCGGAAGTCCATCAGTTCATTGACCAGGGAGAGCAGATACCGCGAATTCCGCTCGGCTATCTGTAACTGTGCCTTCACCGCCTCGTCCTGTGTCTCCTTCAGGGCATGCTCAATGGGACCGTGAATCAATGTAACCGGAGTACGGAACTCATGCGTGATATTTGTAAAGAAAGCAATCTTCTCTTCCGTAATCTCTTTCACGTGCTGGGCCATGGCCTCCAATTGCTTATTTTGGACAGCCAATTCCTGCGTACGCAGTTCGACTTCCTTTTCCAATCGTGCTTTCTGTTCACGATAGCTCCGGGTCTTGCGCTTATAGAATAAATAGATAGCCATACAAGTGGCTACGGCAAGAAGCAGGTAAAACCAACCGGACTTATAAAAATAAGGTGTGATTCCGACTTCTATTTCAGTCGTCTCTTCCGACCAGCGTCCCAACTCATCCGTTGCGCGAACCTGCAATGTATAGTTTCCCGGCGGAACAGCCGTATACCGGGCCATGCCATCACCCGGCTGAGTTTCATTCCATTCCTCCTCGTACCCCTGCAGACGATAAGCAAAACGGATACGGCTACTGTTTCCATAATTCTGCGTAGTAAAACCGATAGAGAAACGGTTCTCCCGTTCATGCAGGAAGATGCCGGAAGCAAGGGTGATATTTTCTTTCAGATAATCACCACTGGAAGGATAAATCATATTTCCACCAATGGCTAGGGAAGAAAGTTTCACATGCGAATCCGCAGGCTGTGAAGCCTCATCGTCAGGATGGATAATAACCAGTCCGTCTATGGTTGCCATATAAATAAAATCATGCCTTTCCGAGTAATGGATACCATTCCAATAAAACTGGGTAGCGGGCAAACCATCGGCCTGCGTGTAGTTGCTGAATGTCATCGCCTGGATATTCAACCGGGACACTCCATCATTCGTAGTCAACCACAAGTTTCCCTGTCCGTCTTCCGCCATGCCGATAATTGTATTGTTAGGCAGTCCGTGGCGCGTCGTATAGTTTCTGAACACAAAGTGATTATTCTTGTCGCTCGTCAACTGATACAAGCCGCTTCCGTTACCTCCCAGCCAGATGGTACCGTTTTTGTCTTCCAGAATACTATTGATCTTTTCCAGTTGAGTGGACTGCGGATTATCCAGTTTATATTTGAGGTACTTATAATCAAAACGTTTATTCGACTTGGCAAAAGAGGCAAGGTCTACGATAAAGACACCTTGTGTAGTACCTACCCAGAGGCGTTTCTTACTGTCAATCAGTAAAGTATAGATGGCCTCAAACTCATTATCAGACTGATCGAACAGTACACGAACGAAAGTATCTTTCCGCTTGTCGTAGAAATGTACTCCGCGCGTGGAGCCAAACCATATTCCATGATTAATCACGTCTTCACAGGCACTGTTGATAAAGTCGCTTTCCAATTCAGGAATGTTATCGCGGATATGGCGGTTGAAAGTACGGTTATTGGGGATATTCAGATCGATCTCATTAATCCCCACACCCCAGGTGTATGCCCACAAGCGGTTATCGGAATCTATCAGAATACCCATCAAAGTATTGTTGCTGACAGAGGTTATATCATTGGGAGAAAAGAGATAATGGACACAAGATTTATTATCTTCATTCCACTTCAACAAACCGCGCTCCACCAAGGCAACCCAAAGATTTCCGTCTTTGTCTTCATCCACCGCATTCACAGGCGTAGAGGCATCATTTTCAGTATCCGTATTCCCACACGTCCACAGTTTCGTCTGAAGCCGCTTCGGAGAAAGCAGGTTGATACCACCGGTTTCAGTACCCAACCAAATGGTCTCACCATCGGTAAACAGGCAGATGATGGCATTACAATTGATAGTAACTCCCCCTCGTTCACTGGTCTGACGAATGAATGAGAAAGTATCTGTGTCTTTATCATAGACATTCAGTCCGTTAAGGGTGGATACAATCAGATGTCCCCGTTCCGTCAGTTTGATATCCGTTATATAAGCCTGGCTCAGCATCCCGGAGCGGTGGGTGGAGTAACGATAGCGTTTCAGACTTTGTCCGGCATGGTGGTATTTAAATAAGCCACGGTTAGAGCCAATCCACAGCAAATCGCCGTCTACCTGCATACAGGAGATCCGCCAGTCTTCACTGAAAGAAACCAGGCTGTCAGATAGTTTCTCCACTTTCAGAAGATGTCCTTCATGCTTCGTGATGCGGCACACTTCATTGTCAATACCTGCACAAACTGTCCAACCCAGATCGGTGACAGCATGCACCGGAGAAGCACACTCACTCTCCAGATGATAGTAATTCTTTATAGCTCCTTCAGCATCCAGTTCTATACACCACAAATCCTTGTTAGCGGAAACCCAGACATCGCCTTGCTTGTCCTTGTAAACCGTACTTACGTTTTCATTCATCAACCTTCGTAGCGGACTGTCTGATGGAACAGGTAACTCCACCAAAGCATAAGTATCCAGGTTGAGAATGTCGATGCCACCCTCAGAGGCTATCCAAAGGCGTCGGAAGTTGTCTTCACAGACCTTATGAACAAAGTCGTTCTTGAGACATATCGGTTCCGTTTGAGTGCCATAGTTCAGGAATTGATAACCGTCATAGCGACCTATTCCGTAATGCGTAGCAACCCATACATATCCCTCGGAGTCCTTAAAGATATCACTCACAAAACTATAGGGTAACCCTGCAGTTTCAGTAATAAACTTAAAGTTGTACTGGCTGAAAAAGCGATCCATGCTTTCCGAAAAAAGCGGTGGAAGCTGCATCAGAAAAATGAGGAATATCAGGATACGTCGCTTCATGTAAGTTACAAATTACGAATTACAAGTGACAAGCTACTTCTTTTCTATCCGGATACGGGCATCCACTGCAATCACATGTTTCTCCGTAGCCAAAAGCGGATTAATATCCATTTCTTTAATCTCCGTAGCAAAGCGTAGCAAAGTGGAGAGGCGTACGATAATCTCAGCAAACTTATCCTCATTCACCCCTTTCTGTCCGCGCGTTCCCTTGATAATCTTGTAAGCGCGGAGAGAATGGATCATAGAGTAAGCCTCTTCGTACGAAAGTGGTGCCAAACCGGAAGAAACGTCTTTAAGCACTTCCACAAAGATGCCACCCAAACCGCAAAGCACCACATGACCGAACTTAGCTTCATACTTGGCACCTACAAAAAGTTCCGTACCTGCCAGCATAGGTTGCACCAATATCCCCGTCACTTCGGGAATTTGCATCATACGTTCAAATTCAAACGCCAGATGCTGTTCTCCTTTTATATTAAGCACTACGCCACCGACATCTGATTTATGAACAGGCCCCACAACCTTTGCCACCACAGGGAAACCTGTACGACGGGCAAAGGCCAGTACTTCGTCTTTATTAGAAGACACGAATTCTTCAACGATAGGAATACCGGCAGCATGAAGCAACGCCTGCACATAATGCGGTTGGATATACCCGTCTTCGGGAATAGAATCTATAATACGGCGAATACGCGGCACATCCACACCAAAGAGCTCGATCTCATTGGTAGCAGGACGGGGAGCATTCATGATACGTGACAAGGCTGTGCCCAGCGTCACTTCATCGGCAAAGTTCACATGACCTTTAGCAAGAAAAGCGGCAACTTCCGCTCCGGCGGTATTGATAGAAGGAAGAATGGGGAAGATAGGTTTACTGCAGGTCTGCATCTTCTCATGCAGCACATCATACATCTCGAACATGGTAACCAGTCCCGGCGTACCGAAAATAGCCAAAACGGCATCTATCGTATCGAATTTCTCTTCGCAGTATTCCAGACAGAGCCGCAGATGATCGGGAGTTCCCGTAGCCAGGATATCAATCGGGTTTCCTACAGCCGCACCGGGAAAGAGTTTTCCTTTCAGTTCATCTACAACCGGGCCTTCCAGTTTAGGGACATTCAGTCCGCCTTTACTCAATGCATCGGTCAGCATCACTCCCGGACCTCCGGCATGAGTAATAATAGCGAAGTTCTTCCCTTTCAATTCCGGCAGGGTAAAGATACATCCCACTGTCGTCAACTCTTCGCGTGAGTAGCAACGTACAATACCGGCTTTACGGAACAGAGCTTCCACTGCCGAGTCCGAACTGGCAATGGCTCCTGTATGCGAAGATGCCGCACGGCTTCCACTCTCGCTACTGCCAGCCTTGATGGCAGCAATCTTACAACCTTTCTTAATTAAAGAAGAAGCGTGGAACAACAAGCGGTCGGGATCACCGATACTTTCGATATAGAGTAATTTGATCTTAGAATCTTTGTCCGGTTGGAAGTTCTCGTCCATATATTGCAATACGTCTTCCACACCTATCTGCTTCGCATTTCCCACAGACCAGACGGAGTTGAACTGCAAACCTTTTGTTACGGCACTCTCCAGAATGAAAACGGCAGTCGCACCGGAACTGGATATCAAATCGACTCCTTGTGGATGCAGTTGTGGGATGGGTTGGCTGAACACACTATGATGCCAGGTATTCATCAGTCCAATGCAATTCGGTCCTATCAAGGAAGCTCCATACTTATTCACTGTTTCCAGAATACGGTCTTCCAGCAATGCACCCTCATGTGTCTCCTCACCAAACCCAGCGGAAAGGATGATAAACGCACGTACCTGCTTTTCAGCAGCAAGCACCTCCACAGCATCCGGGCACATCTGTGCCGGAATGGCAAGTATAGCCAGATCCGTATCGGGGATATCCTTCACATCGGTATAAGCTGTTACACCTTGTACTTCTGTCTCTTTGGGGTTTACAGCACGGAGTTCTCCGGTATAGCCACCGTTAATAAGATTACGCAGGATGGCGCCTCCCGGCTTGTGCACATTATTGGATGCTCCCACCACTACAATACTGGCAGGACGAAGCAATTGGTTTGTTATCATAGTTTGTTCACTTTAAGTTCAGGATACAATGTGACAAATATACGCCTTTTATGCAATCCTGCAATCGGAAAGGTACTAATTCTACCAACAAATCCTGAGACTTTTATTTCAATGCAGTGAAATAGGTCAACGCACTAATCTCTTTGAATGACAAAACAAGAGATTACCGTTTTCATCACGAAGATGCATCCCGTTACCCTCGCAATAACGGAAGAAGGAACAATCGCCACAAGCATCTTTTTTCATCCAATCGCGGTTACGGAATGGCTGGAAGCGTTCTTCCCACACCTGCATAAAATTGTCCTGATAGATATTCCCTTGATGAAAATCACTCCGGATACTGGGACAAGCAGAGATAGAACCGTCTATCAGGATAGAACCGACGGTAACACCGGCATTACAAGCGAAGAAACTATCGCGTACTTCCCCTTCGTACTTGCCGAGAAAGCCTTCGCAGCCATAACTCAGATGTATCTTTCCCTCCTTACGGGTTTCTTTAATGAAGTCCATAAGTCCGGTAAATTCTTCATCTGTCAGCTGGAACTCAGGGTGCGAAGCAGCACGGCCAACCGGGAAGATAGTAAACATCCGCCATTGGCGAACGCCTATTTTATAAAGAGATGTTTTTAATTCGTCCAGATAAGGGTAGTTACGTCGGTTAACGCAAGTCACCACATCCCAGGTCAGTTCCGGTTCGTGCACCAGCATCTTTATGGCTTCCAAAGCATTGTGATGGCTTTCAGGATGCCCCCGCAACCAATTATGATCTTCGGCAAAACCATCCAGACTGATAGTTATGGAGTGTAATCCGGCAGCCATGAGACTTTGCAAGCGTTCCTTTGTCAGATAAAGTCCGTTGGAGACCATGCCCCACGGATAACCACGACGGTAGAGGGCCAGCCCGACTTTTTCCAGGTCTTCCCGCATCAGGGGTTCTCCACCGGTGATGATGATACTTACTTTATTGGGATTTACATAAGGAGTAATGGAATCGATAGTACGCAAAAAATCTTCGGCAGGCATGTCTTCCACTGCCGCCATTCGTTTGCAGTCGCTTCCGCAATGCTTGCAGTGGAGATTACAACGCAAAGTGCACTCCCAGAAGAGCTGCTTCAGAGGGTGCAGTTCTTTCAGGTTATTCCAGATCTTCCGGTTTATTTCCAGAGCAAGCTGTTTACGTATTGAAAGATTATTCATTCTTTTTCTTCAGTACAAAATCGACTTCTTTAGTGTCACTACCTTGATACCAGCCTTTGCCACCTGTCGGCTCCATTTTTATGTCAGTTGAGTCTGCTTTATAAATACCCGGTGAATCTTCACATACTAAGCGGTATTTACCATAGCCACCTGCCTGCTCATTTAAGAATTGGAACTCTCCATTCTCTTGAATATACAGAGTATCAGTGTAATAAGCTCCCATCGGTTCTCCATCCGACGTAAGTTCCTTTACGATAACCCTTGCATCCTTTACAGGTTCACGTAGTTCATCAAGTACCTTACCTTTAATCTCAAAACGACAATAAGGTGTTCCATATTCATCAGCCCCCGTCCCGTCACATGCATTAAAACCTAGTAAGACCAATACGCCGGACAATATCCGGTTGTAGAAATGTAACCATCGTTTCTTCTCTTCCTTCATTTTCATAGCATTTCTCATGTTCATTCTTAAATTAGATATCCTTTTTGTAAAATGCTGTTCTTTTAGAAATACTGCACCAAAGATAACTTTTTATCTGCAATAATTCAAAATAATTGTCAGTATTCCGTATAAAGATTTCATATCTTTGAAGCTTCATACCTAAAATAAAGTGTAAACAAGAAGAATTATGGACATCAGAAACAGAATACAACAACTATTAACCGCCATCAACCAAGGGGTTTACGAGAAGGATACTGAACTCAGCCTGTCACTATTGGCTGCATTGGCAGGCGAAAGTGTTCTCTTACTGGGTCCTCCGGGTGTAGCCAAGTCCATGGTAGCACGCAGACTGAAATCCGCCTTTAAGGGAGCAAAAGCTTTTGAATATCTGATGTCACGCTTTTCTACTCCCGATGAGATATTTGGCCCTATCAGCATCAACCGACTGAAAGAGTTTGATAAATACGAACGTGCCATTGATGGGTATCTGCCTACGGCAAGCGTGGTGTTTCTGGATGAGATATGGAAAGCAGGACCTGCCATACAAAATTCACTGCTCACCGCCATCAACGAGAAAATCTATCGGAATGGCGATAGCGAAATTAAGCTACCACTAAAACTTCTGATTGCCGCCAGTAACGAGTTGCCTGCACACGGCGAAGGACTTGAGGCCCTGTGGGATCGGTTTCTACTGCGTATCATCTGCACCTGTGTAAAGGACGAACAGACCTTTTACAACATGCTGCTCGATGACAACGATAAAGAAATAAACGTCCCTTCAGAACTGCAAATCAGTGAAAAAGAATATGCAGACTGGCGCGGACAGATCAACCGGATTTCACTATCTGCCGAGATTCTACAATACATTACTAACGTTCGCCACCAACTGAAACGGCTTCCACTGGATGATGAAGGCACTGCCCGAAACGTATATATAAGCGACCGTCGCTGGAAGAACATTGTACAATTGCTGAAAGCCTCAGCTTTCATTAACGGACGTACAGAGGTCAACTCATCAGACCTGCTGCCCCTATACCATTGTTTGTGGAATGAAGCAGATGAATGTGAGCCGATTCATCAACTGGTCATCCGGGAACTATTCACCTCCTGCCTGGAAAAAATGGAAGAAATCACCGAAGCAATTAAAAGCGACATCCGGATCAGCCGTGTACGCCAGGCTTTGGAAGACTTCAAGAACAACTGTTCCCCCAGGAATGAACTGGAAATTACAGACTACTTCTACTATCATGTAGAGGAACACGGAACAGACCATACATACATCTTTGCTGTAGACTATCTGGCTCTGAAAGAACAGAAGAGAGAAAATGCACCTAAACAAGCTGTCATTTATCCCGATCCGTTGAATCCGGGACGCTCGATTATTCGCTGTTATCCGGGCGGAACGCCCTCATCATCTGCCTCCCAGCAACGGGTAAACCTGTACAGGGAAGGAACAGAATACCTGTTAATAGACGGTGTGCGATATCCGATGAGCCAAAGGAAAAAAGGAGAAAAAACACTCCCTATATCCGGCAAATCCTCCCAAAGCCTGTTCGACAAATTGCCTCAGATCACTCCCCGCAATTACCGAAACGAGTTGAATCAACTTTTCCAGCAACTATCAGCCCTTACCAGTTCCTTATGTACGGACAATCTGTTCGTCACACCGGCTGATAAAGAGTTAATCACCCGCTACTCGAACGAAGTACTGAAAAAACTGCGGAATGTAGAGATCGAAGAGGAAAAGTTACAATTCAATTTGCAGCAATATGGCGGGGCTAACCAAAAAGAAGTATGACATCCACTTCTATACAAAGATAATCGAGAAATTTGTGCATACAGGAGAATGCGCCAAGACTCTATACGGCGAAACGGAAGATCCCCTGTTGCTCTATCTACTGGCCATCATGAACAATCCTTCCATCAGAGTTCTGGTGTTAGGCGATGAGGTCCGTGCACGCATATTCTATGACATCACCACGCAGTTTGTCTGGCAGTTTCTCGAACAGGAAAAGTTTCAGATGCAGAGAGCTCAATCCGAACTTGGAGAAATGGAAAGTGCCTTGAACTGGATTAAGGAGAAGCGGGACGGTTGGCAAGCTTTATTAAGAAAGATCAAAGACGATTATAAAGAAAATGCTTTCGACGAACCGTTCTACGAACACATGTTCGGGGACAAAGACAAGCAGCATGACTCTACCGTTTGGGAGAAGATGCTGAAAGATTGGGAAGATTCTTTTCATCAGAAGCAACAAGAGCAGAAAGAGAAAAACCTGGATATCAAGAAGGACTTTCTGGAAAAGAAACTAAAAACCAGCCTGGATAAGATACCGGAATATCTGGAAGAGCACCAAGTGGATAAAGAAGAGTTCTATCAGGCATGGAGCATGATGAATGGGCTATGGAATATCATAGATTTTGAGAATATCCGGAAGATTGTAAAACTGCAAAAGGAATATCCCGAACTGCTGAAAGTAGCAAACCGCATGGGGCGAATAGCCGACGATGAGGGTAGCAAACAAGTATATGTGACGGAAGGCAGTGCCTACAAACTGGCTCACTCTCAAAAGAGTGACATCCTGGGTGTCACCATCGGCAACGACCTGAATGCCCTGCTCCCCTCGGAACTGCTATACTATGCAGACAATGAGCTGCAAGATGTCTTTATGCTGAAATACTTCACACAGAAACTGCAAACCTTCCGTTACAAATCGGAAATCATGCAACCCTCCAGACGTCTGGAAGTAAAACCGGCAGTCCTGAAAGGCCCTATGATTGTATGCCTCGACACCTCGGGCAGCATGACCGGAAAACCGGAGAAGATGGCTAATTCCCTACTGATAAAGCTCATAGAGATTGCAGAACTTCAAAACAGGGAATGTTTTCTGATTTCATTCTCCGTATCTACCAAAACCATTGATATACGACGCGACCGATTGAAACTAATGGAATTTTTCAGCCATCCCTTTAGTGGCGACACAGATGCCACCCAAATGCTGAAAGACACTTTCAGAATGCTTGACGAAAACCGTTATATGAATGCAGATGTCTTACTTATCAGCGATTATCGCATCCCTGAATGTAAACCGGAATTATTAGAGCAAATGAGTATACACCGTGAAAAAGGTACTCGCTTTTACGGCCTGCAGATCGGCATTGCTCCGAACGAATGGACGGAGCATTTCGATCATATCTACCGAATAGAGTATCATGTAGACCGTAAGCACTAAAGCCAGTCCATCAGTTCCATCGGACTTTTCACTTGTTTCAGCCTGGGATGGGTAAATGTATCCACCACCTCATGCTGCCACATCACCTCAAAAGGAATGTGTACTCCGTATCCCCCAATGGAGAGCACCGGTTGAATATCGGATTTCAAAGAATTACCGATCATCAAAAATTCTTCCGAAGCGACTTGCAGGACGTGTAGCAGGCGAGTATATTCTTTCTCGGTCTTATCAGACATTATTTCAATATGATCAAAATAAGGCATTAGCCCGGAACGCTGTAATTTACGCTCCTGATCCAGCAAATCACCTTTCGTTGCCACTACCAGGCGATACCCTCCTTGTTCTTTCAAAGCTTTCAGAGTCTCTTCCACACCAGGCAGCAATTCAATCGGCATCTGGAGCAGAGATTTACCTAAAAGAATAATTTGTTGTACCTTCTCTGCTGAAATCTTCTGTCCACTCATCCTCAAAGCCGTTTCAACCATTGAAATGGTGAATGCCTTGGCACCATAACCCAAACATTCCAGATTCCCCATTTCTGTTTTAAACAACTCTGCCGAAATCTCTTCTGCGCCGCCGTAATCACTCAGTAATTCTGTATATTTTCGTTCTACCTCTTGAAAAAAAGGTTCGTTACTCCAAAGCGTGTCATCTGCATCGAAAGCTATGACCTTAATAGCATGTTTCATCTTCTCTATTTTTATAAATAGTATTATGCACTTTACGTTACATATTTTATGCCATGCAAAACACGGAATAAATATCGAGCAAAGCAAATGAGAAACTTTTTTTAACGTCTTTCTTTTCAAAAACAAACTCAAAAAGCGACACGGGACATACCTGAGATATACTTGCTCCGTACCAACCCCGTACTTTCTCCACTCAGAGGTACTTCTGGCTGGAGAACGTACGGAGCAAGTACGGTTCTGATATAGTCCGGGTATGGTTCAAATATGATTTGGAGACAGTTCTAATAATACTTATATATATTTTAAAATATAGTTACATTATCATAAAGAAGTATTATTATCCTGTTTTTTATAAAAAGCTACCTATTTTTGTATAGACTAAAGCATTAGCAACAATATTACACACAAATATGAGACTTATTAAACTATCACGAATCATTACCTTTATGAAATCGGGATGCTATTCTTGCAATAACATACAAAACTCAATCTATGGAGCATCGCATTAAAGAATTAGACTATCTGAAAAGCATTCTTATCCTTCTAATGGTTGCTTTTCATCTGGTATATATAGGAGATAAATATCCTTATATAAAACAGATCGTATACACGTTCCACATGCCCGCTTTCCTAATCATATCCGGTTATTTGACTAATGTACAGAAAGATATCAGAAGCTTTATGAAAAAACTATTATGGATTTTCATTCCCTACCTGTGTATGGAGACAGGTTACGTACTAATGTCGCATATCTTACCCGTGAGAGAAAATGTGCCGGAAATTAGTTCAAGCATTTTATTGCATAAGATATTTATAAAGCCATTGGGCCCCTACTGGTATCTCCACACACTTATTATCTGTAGTCTACTATATTACCTGACTTTCCGCTATACCCGCATGAAAACAATATCACAGGTAATATTATTTGGTCTTGGTCTATTCACAGTATCACGCTGGGGTGGAATTATAGTGTTTGCCAATGCCATTTACTTCCTTGCAGGGGTAATCATTAAACAAAGCAAATTACCATTTATCCGCATCTTTCAGCCATCGCTTCTTGCCCTTGTCCCCATGATACTACTCTGCTGTTTTCCAGACAATCTGAACAGAGGGATACTGGCAGGTATCACTATTACTTATCTGGCTATCATTATATCACTATATGCACATAGTTATCTATCCAAGGAAATCAAGCAATGCTCTTATTTTATAGGTAGAAATACTCTTGTCATATTTCTCTTCTCCCCCCTTTTCACAATATTATGCAAGATGTTCCTACCTTTTTTATTCTTTGAACCCACCGGAATACTTTTTATGATCATATCCGTTGCAATCACCGTAAGTGGATGTATAGTAATAGCATGGAGCATGGATAAACTACACTTTTCACGCTTCTTCTTTGGACAAAATGCAATATTAAATTAACAGCTACATAAATCTGACAGAACCTAAAAAGGAAATTTATATAATAGATATTATGCAAGAACGACAGAAAAATAGAAAATTATACTTTAATGAACTTTCGATAACAAGTAAGCGATACTACATCCCATATATATCAAAATACAAAAAGATTGAAAAGGGAATGAATGTTTTAGAAATAGGATGCGGAGATGGAGGCAATCTATTACCCTTTGCTGAACTGGGATGTAACACTACCGGGGTCGATTTATCGACAGGAAGAATAAAAGATGCAATCCTCTTTTTTGAAGAAAGGCAAATAAAAGGAGATTTCATAGCTTCGGATATTTTCAAGTTGAAAGGGCTTGAACACAAATTCGATTTAATTATCTGCCATGACGTTATAGAACATATAAAGGACAAAGCTACATTCTTATCCAATCTTCCTAAATACATGAATCCCGAAGGTATTATCTTTATATCGTTTCCTGCATGGCAAATGCCTTTTGGCGGACACCAACAGATATGTAAAAGCAAAATAATCTCGCACTTTCCTTTTATTCACCTGTTGCCAACTTTTATGTATAAAAGTATTTTAAAGATTGCCGGTGAAAATACAGGCTGTATAAAAGAGCTTATTTCTATAAAAGATACCAGGACTTCAATAGAGCTATTTGAAAGGTTAGTACATAGGAAATCTATCAGAGTTATAGACAAACAGTTGTTCTTTATAAATCCTCATTATGAAATAAAATTCGGATTAAAACCTCGGAAATTACCTGCAATAATCGGTTTTATACCTTATGTAAGAAATCTATTTACGACATCATGCTTCTATATTCTTAAATAGAATTCCTTGTATTACTCATTCAGAGTAAACTGCCAGGCACAACAACAGCTGTTATCAGTGATATCCGGATAACAGCTGAGACACTCGCATGTAATACGTTCATCTATTGCAGCTGCAAAACCACTATATTCAATGATACCTACTGATTTACAAGGATGATATTCCATTTGTTTACGCTTACGGGCGGTTTGCACATGACAGTCTAATGTACGATATATCAAAGTCTTACCATCTTTTCCGAAAATAAGCTCATCATTGTTTATATTTGCATAGAAACGTAGCTGCAAGGCTTTTGCCAGCCCTTCCAGTCCTGCATGTTCCGGCAGTTCAAGAAACTGCTTGATTCTCCTTGCCTCTGTGATTGTAAAAACTCTCCATGCTTCCCTATCGTGATGCATGGCCTCATCCATTCCGTATTTTCGTTCTACCGATTGAAACCATACACCATCCATAGCCAACCAGTTTTTGGAATAGGCTTCGATGAGTTTTATAAGTTCTTCTTTAGTAAGGGAGTTTAAAAGAGTATTTTGTTTCATTGTTAAAAATATTCGCACAAACAACTACAGGTAATCAATGCCGGGTTATTAGACCAAGCACACAAATATATGAAATTAATCTATAAATCAAATAATATAGCTTTTATTCTTTGTGGTAATGTACTCAGAAGCAGTATAAAACTATATTATCATGAGAGGTTGGAGATGAATATATTAAAGCATGCAGGGCTTTAATGTAAGTGATGACCAAACTGATTTCATTATATAGATTCCTTACAATTGGCGAAATCATGAAATTATAAATTTCATAGAACATTTGTTACAAATACGCGTATATGCTAATATTGCAGCACGATGCTTCCGTCACTACGCTTCACATAGAATGAGAACGAGGCATTAATATCTGTCAGCATCAGAGTGTACTTTCTGCCAGGTATCAGCGTAAGAAGGGGTATTGAAACTGTGGTACCATCTGTACGTTCATATTCTATGCGATAGTTGCGGAGCGTGTATGTCGGTATATCATTCTTCACTTGCAGGGTCACTTCAGCCGCACGATTTGCATCGTCCGTTTCATATAGGTTGGCTATACTCCCCTTATTTACCTTGGCATTGGCTGGTTTCAGCAAGATGACTTCTATAGGACACATCAGCTGACGAAGTATATGGTAGGAAGATTTTGGCTGTAACTCTTTGGTACACACACCATGGCGGCGTATACGATGGCGTCCTCTACCTTCCTCGCCCATCTGTGTACGGTAGTCTTCCAAGCAAAAATATATGTAGCCACATACAAACGGGTGACGCTTCCACTCGGTTATATGATAAATCATTTCATCCACACGGCGAGCATCTCCACCAGTGAAGGCCGGTTCGCACAGTCCCGCTTCTGCAATAAGAACCGGTCTGCCATCAAGGGCTTTTTCGACATCGAGAAAGAATCCGGCCAACTGACTACGGTCGTTAGCATGCCAAGTGCCCACGTATTCATTCCATGTAGGAAGGTCTAATGACAAGGAGGGATCATTACTTAACTGCGTATAGAGACTATTGCTCACCGCATCTATTATACGGGTACTATCCATACTGCGTATGTGGTTGGCCAAACGCAGAATTTCCGCCTGGTTGTCTGATACCTCATTACTGACTCCCCAACCCCAAATGCAGGGGTGATTGTAGTGTGCCTCGATGAGCTCGTCCAGTTGCCGTCGGGCCGTCTGTTGTAATTCCGGAGTGAGTTGCCTGGAAGGTCCCTGCCACCATGAAAGCTCCTCTTGCACTAGAATGCCGAGGCTATCCATGAGTTGTAAGCGGTAATCGTCTTGCGCCCAGTGGAAGCGGGAAAAAGTGCAGTTCAGGTCTTTCATCATTCTGACACTTTTCTCCATATAACTTCTGGGCTCGGCTGCTCCATATGCTGGATTTGAACCGGGCATGTCTTCTATACCCGGCAAACGTACTGGTTCTCCGTTAAGACAGAAATTGTGGCCTTTGATGGTGAAGGTGCGGAAGCCAAACCGTTCTCTTTTGCTGTCAGACACTGTATTCTTGTGCCAAATCTTTACGTCGAAAGTATAAAGGTGGGGATTGTCGAAATGCCATAATTGTACCTTGCCGCAAGGAACCTCACAAATGAATGTACTATCTTTCTTTTGTTGAAGTATTTTCCTGCCATCAAACACTATGCGACCAGAGCGGTTTTCTGTAATGCGGATGCTGAAATCAGCCTTGAAAGGTGCAGAACTACGAAAACGGACTGTGAATTTAGCGGTCGCAGTGCTGTCGGATAGATTTATTCGGGGTGTTACATGGACGTATCGCAACGTATAGTGTCCTGTAATACGAAGGGACACACTACGGTAAATACCACCATCGTTGTTCCAGTCGAACTTACGTTTCCAAGGCAGATTGTTTGAAGAGAAGGAATTGTCGCACTGTACGGTAACGATATTTTTCCCACCCCATACGATGTATGGCGTAATATCCACAGCAAAAGGGGTGTACCCTGCATAGAGGTGTTCACCGGCTTTGACTCCGTTGATGAAGACAATGGCATCGTGGTAAACCCCGTCGAAATGAATCCACAGATTTTTTCCTTTCATATCTTCGGTAAGAGGTAGTTCGCGATTATAGAATGCCCGGCCGGCATAGTTTTCGAGTCCGTCCATAAGATTATACGTGTGGGGCACTGTCACTTGCACTGGACTTTTGGCGTAAGTAGGCAGGGCAGCAGTGGTGCTATCGGTTGGTATCCAGAAATTCCATCCACCATCAAGCGACAAGGCCTGCTGTGCATCGGCATCGATGCACAGCAGACTCATAATAAGAAAAAAGACAGTCTTGTTCATTTGTTTATTTCTCCAGTACCTTGCGCACAAATTCTAAGATCTGTGTCTCTGCCAGTCGGTGGTTGAATCTATCAGGAAAACCATGCTGGCCATCCTTAATCACATGGAAAGAGACATCTTTGTATGCTGCCTTCATCTTCTCGATATGATTGCTTGCAGTGATAGAGTCTTTCTCTCCATACACCACAAATACGGGTTTATGAAATTTTCCGATTTCCTTGAACGGATCAAAATCAACCAAAGGCAGATAGTATTTCTGACTGAGTTTCATTCCCCAGAAGTCAAATTCATCGGGAGTATCTTTCGTCTTTTCTAACATCTGCTTAGCGGTCTCTGGTATTCCAAGGGCCGGATATACCAATATCAATGCTTGATAGTTGTTCACATGATTGGCAGCCGCTAAACTTGAAACTAAAGCTCCCTGACTGCACCCCAATAGCATGATTCTGTCCGCATCAATATTGGGCAAGGATTGAATAGTGCGAGTAACAGCTTCTAAATCATCTTTTTCGGTGAAAATGCTCATGTCAGTAGTCTTACCACTACTCAAACTGTTCATGCTCCCGCCACAGTAGTCAAATATGCAAGCTGCTACACCGTGTTTGGATAAACATTCGGCAAACTTTTGCGTCTCACGATAAGTACCACCAAAACCATGCGACAGGATTACCGCAGGCAGTTTTCCTTCCTTGTGGTAGGTGGAAGTATGGGGTAGATACAGACGGCCGCGGATGTCTCCGCTCTCACTCCAACTATGTAGATCAAGGATACTGCAAAAAGTGGTATCTTGAGCCATTGCACCGATGCGAGCTTCTGTAAAGGCATCCAGAATCATGGTAGGGCGTTGGTTGTGAAAAGCGCCCAAAGGATAGAAATTTTCCAATTCGGGTGCCCAGTAGAAAATACCGTGACATTCCTTCAACTTCTTTGTGCTGTCAATGAGTTTGCGCATGAACGCATATCCCTCGTTCGGGCGGAGTGATTCATAACCGGTTTCTACAATCATCACATCTTTGCCATATTCAACAGAGAGTATCTGGATGTTCTGCACTACTTTCTCTATGGTTTCCCATTCATTCTTGACGCGTTTGGCCTTCAAGTCCCAGTAAGGATAGACACTCATACCTATCATGTCATAGCGTGTACCATATTTCTTAAAACCACCAAATATGCGGTGATAGCGTTCTATGTCGGCACCGCAGTCCAAATGAACAATGCAGGTCACTTGGGGATAGACTTTTTTGGCGGCTGCATATCCGGCATCGGTCAGTCCGGCATATTGTTTCATATTAGTCTCTGCACGTCCGGTTTCCCAAAGCATACCGTGGGTCGTTTCGTTGCCTATCTGTACCCATTTCACATCAATGTCGTTTCTTTTTAACAGCTGTAGTGTTTCTGTAGTATGCTTGGCCACAGCCTTCTTCATCTGGTTGTAGTCATAACCTTCCCATGCTTTGGGGACAGGTTGCTTGGCCGGATCGGACCATGAGTCACTGTAATGAAAACTAAGCATGATGGCCATACCTTGCTCTTTGGCACGCAATGCCAGTTTAAGTACATCTTCTTTGCTACTGAATCCACCGGTCGGATTTACCCACACACGCAGTCTGACAGCGTTCATGCCCAGTTCTTTCATGAGCTCTGTATTTTCACGCACTTCTCCATTCTCATTGTAAAACTTGACACCGCGAGCTTCCATCATGGTGGTGCCGCTGACATCTGCGCCCAACCAATATTCACCTCCTTTTGTCTGCCCCCAAAGTTGCGGCATAGCATCCATGAGATATTGATTCACATATTTATAGTTATGTACCCCTTCGGAAAGTACCGAAAAGTGTAGGTTCCCTTGATTAGAGTTGGTTGAATAGTTGAACAGAGAGGCATGTTGGTCAAGCATCTCTATAAGTTTCTTTTCAGCTTGGTAGGAAATATCATCTGTTCCAGAGTAGGCTAATATTTTAAAGTCAGAATGCCGGTAAGGAGTTTTTCTTATTTGAGCGTCAAGCCATGTAGCCGCCTTTTCTGCGGAATACTTTTGGTTGTTCTCATCGTATACCCATAAGTCTCCACTCAGTGGGAGGTAATATTTTGCCACAGCAGGATCAAAGGCTATCTGATACCAAGTGGAGAGAGCACCCATTGAGAATCCGCCGTATGCGCGGTGTTCACGCGTGGCAGTGATGGAAGCATCATCAAATGTACGAAGATAGGTGTTGTAAGTCTTTCCTACGGCAGGAATGAGATACTTCCGTAATTCTTTGTGGAAGTTTCGACAATCGGTTATCGTAGATTCCATGCTGTAAAACTCCTTACAGTTGTCAGCAGGATAATAGGAAGCACTGACTATAATCATGGGAATCATGTGCCCACCACCTATGAGATGGTCGGCCATCTGATTCAAAGGGATTGGGGCACGGTCGATAGAAAAGAAAGAGTTTGGACAGTCGTTGCCTCCATGCGCTAGATACAGCACGTTGTAGCGCCGTTCCGAATTATCCGCATCATAGCCGTAGGGAAGATATACTTGTGCGGTTTTCTTAACCAGCTTGTTACCTATCTCCACATCATAAGTAAGCGTCTCCAGTTTACCCTTGTTTGGTGCTGGTTTGACGAATGATTGGGGAACTGCATCCACATCGGATGTCATTTGTGAGTAGATGGGCAGATGGCAGCATAAAGCCAGTGTAACCCACAGCATAAAAAGTTTTCTGATCATATTAGTACACAATTTTAGGGGTTTGTTTTAACTTAATAAGATGAAAGCACCACCGTGGTAGTATATTCAGGCACGATAACGCATTTTTTTATTTCAAGCACTGGTCCTGAAGAAAAGTCTGGAAGGAGGCTTGCCTCCAAATCTTCGAGGAAAGGTGCATTGGCTCGGAGTGGGCGGAAATAGAAACCCATCGGCTTCCCGGCAGCCATCTTTTCAGCATAGCGATTGAGCCCAATTAGCCAAGGTTTTCCTTGCCAGAAGTGGTCATGCACCAATTTGTTGTCAATGAATGCCAACGCCAAATCACCGATATAGTGAACCTTGAGAAAGTATTCGTTGACTTGAGGAGTGTTACTTGCATCAGCATTAAATGTCACTTCTGTACGCCAAGGCACAGATTCTACCACCTTTGCCTCTGTGGGCACTGTGTCAACCGCCACCTTCACAGGTTTGAAACCTTGTCTGGACGGGTAAAGTACATAATCAAATACAGAATTTCCCAACTGAAGCAACTTTACCCGGCCATCTCCTTTAGCAAGGACGGAAGCCTTGGTCACAAGTAACTTTCCCTCAATACAGGAGGCATTCAATGCCTGTTCATGGCTGAGGGTCGTGACTTTTATGCTCTTTCCACCTCGTAATTTGACGCAGAACGTGCTTTGAAATCCTGGTTGGATGCCTGTAAAGCGTGCTTTGCCTTTGATGGTGGTGGGGTCGAATGCATAGGCAGGCGACATGCCGTTGGGTACAGAAAAGAAATAATGTGGAGTACCATGATCATCAATAACCATGAGCGGTTGGGCAGTGGCATATTTCAACAATGCCCCATCCATCTGAAAATTGAACGGCAGGATTACAGAGGTATTTTTGGGCAGGGTGAATCCATTTCCCTCCGGTATAGTCAAGTGCTCCTTTGGTAGATTAATGGTAATCCGAAGGTTGGTGAGATCATGGCGGAGAGAGTCATGATCCTGACTGTTAACCAGAAATAGAAAGCCTTCACCAGCCGAATTCATGCGGGCGGCATATCGCAACTCATCGCGATTGTCGGGCATCAAAGTACCGACATTGGTGGGCATGACTGGCTGCATAGGAGCTAAGCGATTGCCAAAATGGTTGAGAAAATAATGTAAGATTCGCAAGGGACGGTATTGCACATTCTCAAGACCGAATTCTCCAAGGGGTGCCTGAAAATCATAGCTGATTTTAGGTAGTCCTACCGGCTGGTCACTAAGAAAATCTCCATTGTTCTGCATACGGGGTGTAGAACCACCATGATACATGTAATATCCGATAATGTTTGAACCGCCTCCCAGCGTCCTTACCATCAGTGCTTCTGCGGCTTCTGCAGTACATACTGGTCGTATTGCATAGCCAATCTGAATGCCTACACCCATTTCGGCAGATGCTGATGGATAATCGGTCGGATTATAACGCACGGGGGAATAGTCTGGTTCCTGCCATAGATTCTTGAACAGACAAAATTCACTCTTCTGATTTCTGGGCACCCAAGTGGCGTATGTATAGCCTGCGGTGACAGGAATTGCTTCGCCGGGTATTATGGCTGCATTTCCCCACCCTGTAGTCGTATAAAGAGGCGTATTTATTCCTGCTTTCTTTGCCATGTCGAGGAGTGTCCGCATATGTTCGTTGCCAAGTTCCGCTCTCTTGATTTTTGCCTCTTGTACGCTCACTCCAAATTTGGTGATACCCTTGTCATAGCTGGCTGCCGTGTAGTCAATGGCTGTTTCACCTTTATAACAGATAGCCCATGGAGCGGCCGAATGTTGATGTTCGTTCTCGATTTGGCAACCGATGATGGGGCCACCATCCTGATAGTACAGCCCTTCCAGCTGGTTGGCTATTTCTTTATATAACTTATTTGTATAAGTTAAATACTCAGCATCGTTGCTACGCACATCAATATTTTTGGTAAATAGCCAATCGGGAAGTCCTCCAGAACGGATTTCACCGTGAGCAAATGGGCCAATTCGTACAATAACGTCCATGCCATACCTTTGACATATCCGAATGAATTGGCGTAGATTGCGATTGCCAGTCCAGTTCCATTCACCTTCTATTTCTTCATGTAGGTTCCAAAATACGTATGTTGCCACAACATTGATTCCTCCTGCTTTGATCTTTAGAATTTCTTGTTCCCATTGGTTGGCAGGATAGCGAGAGTAATGAAACTCACCCATGATTGGTATTATAGGTATCCCGTTTCGCAGCATGTAAAAATTATTGACTTCAATAGAACTTCCATCGGGTGCAATTCCGCCCATTTTGATATGTTCTGAACGTATGGAGATCCATTTTTCCGGAGCATCAATCTGATAGTTCTGGGAAAATACGATAGAGGTAGACAAGGCAAGAACTGAAAATAGTGTGATTGTTTTCATGGTAAAAGTGTGTGGACGAATTATGGTTTAATCATTGAAAAGCATTGGGAGAAATTCACGCAAACAGCGTCGCCATGTGAGCCACTCATGAGCAGTCCCTTCAGAAACAAAGAACGTGTGCTTTATACCACGCCTTGTAAGTGATTCGCTCAGTTGCCGTGTACCGAAATTCTCCTCGCTGCCTATCCCAAGAAAGAAGCCAAGAATATGAGAGTTAAAACGAGCTGCATCGGCAAATACTCCGTTATAAACCTTATCAAGCTGCTCATCGGTAAAGAAGAGTGCTCCACTGAAAGAACCCACGTATGAGAATTTGTCCAAATTGGGCATGACAGTTTCAAACGTCTGGTGTCCGCCCCATGAAAGACCTGCCATGGCACGGTGTCTTCTATCGGGAAGTGTGCGGAATTCTTTGTCAATCATAGGAATGACTTCGTTGAGCAGTATAGGAGGGAAGGTAGCTCCGAATTTGGCACGTGCCTCATTCACGTCAGTTCCTTTTGGGGCTTTGAAAGGGATACCGCAATTACCATTATCCATGACTACAATCATGGGCTTGCATTGACCGGCAGCAATAAGATTGTCGAGGATGAAATTCACTTTTCCCTGTACAGGCCATCCAGTTTCGTCCTCGCACATACCATGTTGCAGGTAAAGTACCGGATAGTGTTTAGAATGACTAGTTTCATATTCAGCAGGTGTATATACATGACATCTGCGATAGCCGTTCTCTTGTTTCGAGTGGTAAACCACTGACCGTATTTGACCATGCGACACCTCGGCTGGACGATAATAGTCTCCCTCTGGCCCCTCTGGCACTTCAACGGCACTCGAACGGCCGAAACTACCACAATAGGTCAGACTTTGAGTATCGTTTACCGTAATTCCATCAACGACAAAATGATAGAAATGGAATCCCGGAGCAAGGGGTTCAGTATGTCCATACCACCAGCCTGTTTTTTCACGTTCCATGTTAGTGAAACCGCAGCAATTGGCCTTTACGTCCTGAGCTTTGGGAGCATAAAGACGAAACCAAACACGGTTCGCTTTGTCAACGCGAGGATATTCCCGCTCAAACAAGGCTGTTTCTGATACAAAGGTTCCTTCGGGAAGAGGTGTTTGAGCATTGACACAAGGTGCTAAAGCAATTGTTGCTACCGTCATTGACAGAGTCATGAGGATGTAGTTGATAAGTCTCATGGTGAATAATAATTTAAAATGAATGAAAAAACTCTCTTCCTCTCTCAAAAACAATCTTATGACCTTAAAATGTATAAATGTCGCTACAGTACATAGTTCATTTCCTAAAAGAGAGAAGAAGAGAGTAAATAATAATTATTGTCAACGTTGCGGACCGTCGTAGTCGGGACGCGTAAAATACTGAGTCAGTGCGATACCTTCTTCTTCAGCTTGTTGAACTGCGAAATTTGGCAACGGGAAATACTGGCTGGAAGGAGCACGACCAAAGGAATTCAGTATTGTGTAATACTTATTGAACCGAATAAGGTCTATTTTTCTGTTTCCTTCATAGTAAGTTTCATGTCCCCGTTCTGTCAATAGGGCATCTAAGAAGGCCTCTACCGATGCGGTGGCTACTTCAGGAAGGTCGTTCAATCCGGCACGGTGGCGTACTTGATTCACTTCATCTATAGCGGCAACCGATACTTTACCATGAGCACGTACATCAGCTTCTGCATGGAGTAACAAGGCATCCGCCCAGCGAGCCAGCGGAAAATCATTGGCCTGACGGACAGCCTTGGTTTCAATGGGATACTTGTTCACGATAAATCCATACCATTTTGAACCAATATGTTCGCGAGTAACCCAGCCTTCCCAAGCGTGAAAGAATTGAGTCAAGATACCTTCACGACGGAGGTCACTCTCTTCAAACGTATCATAGAACTGCGGATCAATGTTATAGCACTGTCCCCAACCACCGCCATCAAGCAGGGCCACATGGGTGGGGTTCCCCTTGTCGTCTACTTTATTGAAACTCCAATTGTTGAAATAGTAATGGAAAAGGAAATTATTACCCAATTTGGCATCGCCCTTGCCACTTTCAGAACATGAAAGAGCCATGATAACTTCGCTGTTATTTTTGTTTGCTACACGAAACTGATCAATGTAGGGGTTGGTACCTGTGGTAAACAACGCATAGTCACCGTGGAATTGTGAGAAAATATCGTATGCTTTCTGGTAATAACCGCTCATATGCGAACCTTCATTAAGATAGTGGCGCATAAGACAGAAACGTGCATAATCGGCTGTGTAACGCCCCGTCTCGTTTTGAGTTTCAACCATATTGGATGCAGCATACTCCAAATCATCGGTAATGTATTTGCTCATCTCGTCAAGTGTGGGACGTCCGCCTCCTTTTTCCGCCTCCGAATCGCCAATCAAGGCAGGATCCAGGATGACAGGCACAGGTCCGTAGAAATGGAGCAAATAATACATGACTAACCCGCGGAGTAGACGGCATTCCGCTACAAGCTCAGTTTTTCTTGCGTCTGGCAGTACCGTTGCATTCTGCAGGTCATTAATTATTTTGGTCATACGGGTTATGTCACGCACCTTTTCATAATCGCTCGGCTGAGCATCATTGGGATTACGCGGACAATAGACCATATCGTCAAACTTGCACTGGCTTAGGTAAAGCCAGGCTCCGCCCCAGCCGTCAACAGCAGGGGCACAAAGATCCGAAGGCACATCAAGCAAACGGATAGTACCGTCGGTAGGAATGTAGAACGGACGTTGTTGGTTGCCTCCCCATGAGTAGCCCCAATAGCTAGTGAATGGTATGTAGCAATCCATCATATAGCTTTCATAGTCAGAAGCAGTCTGTGGAAAATTGGTAGTTGATAGTTCGCCATATATTTTGGCGTCGAAATTATTCTCACAACCGGACAGGAGCATCAGCCCAGCCAGCAGAATTCCGGATAACAAATATTTATGTTTCATTGTAATCTATGATTAATGTTAGTGATTAGATGATTAAAGTGTAAGATTAAGTCCCACAGAATAGGTACGCGTCATAGGATATTCCGCCTTGCCACCTTTGTACCCTCCACCGGTTACCACTTCAGGATCAAACCCTTTGAAACTGGTAAACGTAAATGGGTTTTGTACATCTACATATAAGCGTAAGCCACTGACATATTTACCGAAAAGGCCAAGGTTGTTACGCTCAAACTGGTAGCCTAGAGTTATATTGCGTACACGGACGAATGAAGAGTTTTCATAACCAATATCAGTTCCAGCTCCTCCGGGAAGCGTTACATTGGCCTGTGTCCATGCCACACCGGGAAGTGTTCCGTTAGGATTCAGTTCGGAATGCCATACGTCCTTCATGTAGACAGATTGGTTACTATTCTGGCTGGCCAGTTCAGAAGCACTCGTCCAGTCATAAATGTAATTGTGCTTCTTGAGCCCAAGTTGAGAGTATAAAAACACATCCAAATTCCAGTTTTTGTAGGTGAATGTATTGCCAAATCCCCAGTAAAGTTTAGGAGTAACATTTACGAGTTCTATATCTTCCGTATCAAGCTTACCGTCTCCATTGAGATCTTTGAGAACCGGACAACCCGGCAGGCGCAACGCTTCAGGTTGATGAGCCGGAACGTTGGACATTTCGGCATTAATGATACCATCAGTACGGTAGAAGTAAAGTGCATTAACTGGTTCATCTTTCTGTTTTTGGTATTCATTGAAGTCATAATTAGGCATACGTTCTTTCCAGATGGAGTTATAGTGCGAAAGTGTGAGCACAGAAGTCCAACGGAAATTGTGGGTAGCAATGTTAGTCGTGTTGATTGTTGCATCCCAACCATAACGACGAATGTGCCCTCCATTGATTGGATAAGAAGAAAACATGGAGAGTGCATTAGTATTGGCCCATCCAAGCATATTGGTAATGTCATTCCAGAAATAGTCGAAGCTACCATTAATACGGTCGTTCAGGAATGAAAAATCAAGTCCGATGTTTTTCATCACGGTTTTTTCCCACGTAACATCTGGATAGTCCTGGCTTTTGAGATAGAATGGAATATAGGAAGTGCCATTGTTGTTGAATTTCACATAATTGTTGCTGAACGAATAAGTTCCATAAAGGGTTGAACCTAAATTGTCGTTGCCAGTAGTACCATATGAGGCACGAAGTTTAAGCATGTTTATCCAAGTAATGTCCCGCATGAATGCCTCATCATAAATTTTCCATGCTACTGAAACAGATGGGAAAAATGCATATTTCTTACCTTTGAAAAACTTATCTGTACCATCTCGACGAAGTGATCCGGAAATAATGTAACGGTCAAAGAAGCGGAAAGTGGCTCTTGCAAACTGCGAACGTTTTTCATCTTCGGCGTGTGATGATCCGGGCATAATGTCACCTTCGGCTGCACCAATGTTGTCATTGCCTATGACATCGTTTATTTTATTGTATCCCACGCTCAATCCAGTATACTTGTTAAGATAGCGCCCCATACCAACAACAGCATCCATACCAAATACCGAACTGAAATCCTTGTTGAAGTTGATAGTTCCTTCAAGGGTAGTGTTGTAACGTTCGTTTCGGGTAATGTTGCCACGTGAGAGACGTTTCTGGTCGAAATATACATCAGAAGGTATGTAAGTACTGCGTTCGGAATTCTCATTATTATAACCAAATAGGAAACGTGCCGTAAGCATCTGCTTGACAATATCTAAGTCAGCAGTGAAGTTTACCGCAAATCCTGTAGTTTGTGAACGATCCAGTATGTCAAGCATACTGGCTGCATTGGGTACAAACTTAAAGATTGTATATTCACCGTTTTCATCTCGAACAGGAAGATTTGTAGGATAAGTGAGCGCCGCCGCCAGCGAACCAGATGCCTCGGGACCTCTTCCACTGCCTGTACCGCCCACTGATCCGTTATTGTTTACGTTTCGGTTGACGTTGACAGCCGTAGATAACTTCAAGAATTTGGTGAGCTGTGCGCCAATGTTGGTACGCAAGGTATAACGTTCAAAGTCAGAGTTGGCAACAGTACCGTCCTGCTTGTAGTAGTTTCCAGAGGTATAGTAAGTCAACACTTTCGAACCGCCTTGAATGGTAATGTTGTGATTGGAGATGCTTCCGTTTTTCAGAATTAAGTCGCGCCAGTTAGTAGTGGTAGCTGCCGCTATTTGCGAATCACCGAATGAGGGATCGAATCCGCCATCATAGGAAGTGCCACCATACACCCCCATCTTGTGATTGTAAAGATACAATTCCTTGCCAAATGCATTGACATAGTTCATATACTCGTTTCCATTCAACATATCCAAGTAGTCGTAGTTGCGTACTGCGGAAAAACTGCCGTTGTAAGACACCTTAATTCGCCCTTCACCGCCCTTCTTGGTGGTGACAAGGATGACTCCATTGGCGGCTCCGATACCATAGATTGAAGCTGACGCATCTTTAAGCACTTCTATAGATTCTATATCTTCGGGATTGATACCGGCCAGTCCCGAACGGTTCACGTTGGAGGGGAGCGTGGTCATAGTTCCACCACTGGCACCTTCCAACGAAGTAGATGGCATTACCATACCGTCTACCACATAAATGGGTTCACCACCGCCACGCACCGTAAGACTGATTCCACCTCCCGGCTGTGCACTCTTCATAGTGGCTTGCAGACCTGCTGCACGCCCCACGAGCATTTGCGACATGTTGCTCAGGGCTGTCTTATTGACATCATCCGCCTTTACTTTGGAAATAGAAGTAGTCAGATTCTTCTTAGAAACAGCACCATAGCCTGTTACAATGATTTCATTAAGAGTCTGGGAATCTTCAAACAGGGTAACTGTGTAAGACGCTTTATCTGTCACCTTAAAGGTGGCAGCCTTGTAACCAATAAAACTGACTTCAATTGCATCGCCTTTCTTGGCAGGAACAGAGAAAGTGCCGTCCAGACCTGTTGCCATACCAGCGGCACTGCCCAACACCTTGACAGTCGCCCCTATGACTGGTTCATTTTCCGCGTCTTTCACAACACCGGTTACCGTCTTAGTTTGCGCCACAGCGAGCAATGAACACATAATAATTAGAACTGACGCCATGAATCGGCGTATACAAGAGTTAGAACTCAGGTAAAATGCATCCCTAAACCATGATGAGACAACATGGTCACCCAATTGGGGAACTTTTCTACATTGTTTTTGCATAATGATAGATTTAATTGTATTAATTGTAACGGTGCAAAAATAGAAGCATTGATTTAATCCTTTATAGCTATTCCGGACAAATGATAACATGATACGGACAATGAAAATCATTTTAATCCTTTGTCCGAATAATGCTATCACATATCTATATCGCACTAAATATTAACAATTTACGTGCTGCAAATCCTGTCTGATTTATGACAATAGAATTATTGTTTGATTGAACGATGATGGTAGTGTCATAGAATTATTGTATTTTAGGCGTCAGTTAATAAAGAAAAACATGAGAAGCAAACTTATCTATTTAATCTTCCTGATTTGTACAATTTGCATGCAGAGCGGTTCATCCGCGAACAACGTTCCTCTTCGTTATCGCCATTTTGATAATCTTTTGGGAAAAACACGTACTTTACCGGTACGTTGTATGACTCAAGATGAGTTTGGCATGATGTGGATTGGTACTTCTCATGGACTTTATAGTTTTGACGGCTATGTCCTAAGATTCCATAATCATACTAATGAAATAACCGGTATCGTTTATTGTATGCTAATGAATCGAGGTACACTCTACTTGGGTTGTGAAAATGGGCTTTTCATGCTTAATCCTGTTACTTCGCAAATTAAGGCATTACAGTTCAAACAACTTGATGACGTGTATGCCATGGATTTGTATAGAGGGCGGTTATTACTGGGAGCTAATAGCGGACTCTTTACGTATTCTTTTGACACTGGTGTCATTAAACCCGCCGATTTCTTTAGGAACGATGTCCTCGGTAGAATATTGACACTGAAAGTTATGGATGAAAATGTATACATAGGCACAATGGATGCAATAGGGCGTTACAATATTAAGACTAAAACGTATCACAAAATCAATTGCGAGCATTCCATCGTAGTGGGAGCACTTGCACTCGATCAGAGTGGTGAGGTTATGTGGGTGGGTACCGGCGTTGCGCTGATGAAGCTTGACCTACAAACAGACAAGATTGAGACAGTGGTCAATTTGCCCGTTGTAAAAGTTATCAAGCAAGATCATGAAGGACGTTTACTGTTAGGCACAGACAATGGCCTTTACATTCGCTCACGAGACGGAATGATGTCTTACGTAACTCATGATGCACGATATGACGCTTCACTTACCGGAGAATCCGTATGGGATATCACACTCGACTCTGATGGTAATTGGTGGTTTGGCACTGACAATGGCATTTCTGTGTCTCCTGACAACGGCATTGTAAAGTCTTACTTCCTATCCTCTATTACAGGAACGAATAGCGGCAACCAACTATCATCAATACTATGTGACACGGATGGAACTATTTGGCTTGCGGGAAACAGGGGAATATTGCGGCTGACAGGAATTGATGGGGAGAATCCGGAATACCGTTGGTACCACATGAATAGCAGGGATTCTTATATCCCTCACAATCGTGTAAGGAGAATTTACAAGGACATTTCTGGAGAAGTATGGCTGGCTACCGACCGCGGACTGTTATATTATAATGCCGGAGAAGGTAAGTTCAAGTCTATTCTACTAAACGATGAATCATACTGGATTTACTCCATGGCTCGTGACAGTTTGGAACGTATGTGGGTAGCTACATTCAGCGGTCTTCATTGCATTGTTTCTGACTTGAAAGAAACAGAGGACGTTATTGAACCAATTAAAAGTTATACGATGGCAAATGGCTTAAATAGTGATAAGGTTCAGGATGTTTCCTTCGACGGTAAAGGGAACTTATGGGTGCTGGCCAATGGCGTAGTAAATCTCATAGATACAGTAACTGATAAAGTCACTATCGTCGAATTGCCTGGACAAGGAAAAATGAAACTAATCTCAAAAATGCAGAGTGACAAGGAAGGTAATTTATGGGTAGCAACGGATAGCAGGCTATTCCGACTGACAGCCGTAGCAGACCAGATTGTGATGTCGGAAATCACTCTTCCGCTGCCATCCCCTACCGAAGTACTGGCTATGATTGAGGTTGAGGATGAATTATGGCTCACCATGCCTGAAACCCTTGCTATTATAAAGAAAGATGACATGACTTTACGTAGCTACATGACAGACCAGTGGATTACCGCACTATTCTACGACCCTCTGTATGGTCGCATCTGGATGGGATCTACCGACAAATTCATGGAACTGGATCATGAGACCGGTTTAGTATTAAGCAATCATCCCATAAAGATAACGGATGTTTGTGTAAACAACAAAGAGTTTCTGAACTACACGGATCTCCAAAGCGGGAAAATAGTCCTTCCCCATTCCCGAAACAGCTTGCAAGTATCATTCACCGATTTGAAGTGTGCAGGAAGCGATTTCTCCAATCTCATGTTCAAACTCGATGATGGAACCACCAATCATTGGATGGCACTGAAACACCACCAGAACAGCATCTTTCTGCCTAACTTGCCGACAGGAAACCATCGACTCTACATCGCATCTTCTGATTGTCTGGAAACAGCAGAACCTTTGCTAACCATCACTATCCAACCACAATGGTATTTCTCCGCTTGGGCAATATGCCTGTATCTGTTATTGACACTATCCGTGATTGTCTGGGGAGTCAATCACATCCGGATACGCCGCAAATTGGCAGATGAGCGCAGACTCAGACAAATGCAAACAGAACAGGGGGAAGCAAAAATGCAGTTTCTCATCAATGTGGCTCGCGAATTTAAATCTCCCTTAAGCCTTATCCTTTCCATTTTAGGACAATTGCGCAGCCGAATATCCGCTCCTAAAGAGCGTGAATTGCTTGCCATGGCAAATGCCCATACCCTAAAGCTCAGTTCGCTCCTGCAACTGTCTTTAGCCACTTATCGCGACAATAACGCTATAAACGGGCCAATCCCGACTAAGGTAGATTTCATAGAGTTGATACATGGGGTAATAGAGAACTGTATGGAAGAGTTTAGAGAGCAAGCACACACGTTTACGATAAATGTGGAGAAGGATGCAATATTCATTTATGCTGACGCATTCAAAATAGAGACCATATTGACCAATCTCTTCTCCAAGATTTGCCGTTGTACAATATCCGGAACCAGCATCGAGATCTCCATTGTAACCAATGATGACTTATCAGCCCTCTGTATGAAGATTATCATACGGGGAATCTATTTCGTTACGCCTAATCCGGGCGACCACCTCCGGCACTATGACCAATCCGGACACACTGTCTTGTTTGATTTTGAAGGAGACGACATCGAAATACTGACTGTGAAGGATTTTGTCAATATGCACAAAGGAACTATTGAGGTAGCGGCCGATGCGACAGGCACAGTATTTACGCTCATACTGCCTATACTGACATCAGAGGAAAAGACGGATACAGATGACGAGTCCCAAGACAATCCTGTTTCCACGCCATCAGAACAAATCATATCCGGCAAGCGGATAGTGGCCATCGTAGAAAGCAATCTCACAACCGCCAATTATATAGCCGACTTGCTCAGAAGCAACTATCACTGTGTGATGGCCCATAATGGAAAGACAGGTCTGGCACTATGCATTCGCACCCTACCCGACATAGTGGTCACTGCTTATTCTATGCCTGTAATGGACGGTTTGAAAATGTGTCGAGAAATGAAACGCCACAAGAAACTTTCTACCATTCCCATCATCATGCTTACCGACCGAATAGACAATCACATTGAACTGGAAAGCATAAAACTCAATGTCGATGCCTTTATAGCTACTCCCATCAACTATTCGTTACTTCAAGCTAAAATAGTCCAACTCCTGAGCAACCGCATCAGATTGGAAGAACAAATACGTCTTGAGACTATCCATGTACCGTCCGATGAGCAAGAATTCACTTCCGACGAAAAGTTCTTGAAAGAGATTATCCACTATATAGAATCAGACATTACCAATCCTGACATATCTGTCAATTGGCTCTCAAGCAAGACCGGAATCAGCGAAAAACAGCTCTATCGCCACATTAAGCGACTCACCAATCTATCCACCTCAGAATATATTCGTGATATACGCCTTGAGAAGTCGGCATCACTCCTCAGGCATGGTCAACTTTCTGTTAGCGAGGTCATGTATATGTCCGGTTTTTCTCACGCTTCCTACTTCAGCCGTTGCTTCAAAAAGAAATATGGTGTTTCCCCAAAGGAATATACAAGCAGCAAGCAAAGGTAATTACTCATCAGAAAATGAGTTATAGAAGAGGCCAACGAGCTTTATCTCAATATATAAATTGAAGTATCGTACGGGGTTCCATTTGACGTAAGCTGAATTTCCATGAAAAGAAACAACCATGTATTTAAAGGTAAAGTAAGATAATCCATATCAGAAAAGTTACGAGCTACGGGCTGAACAACAAGTAGCCGCGCTATATTCCGCAAGGTACTTGTAGCTCGTAGCCTATAGCTAATTCAGAACCCAGCCATAATGAATATTTCCAATGCCTTTTCTTCAGTCTTCATCCATAATTACTTCTTTGCTTACGTTTTGGTGCGGTTACCCTGCCAACCGATAAACTTTTAAACTAAATCAAAACACTTTCTTCAATGTACTTTGGATATTTCATTGTCTTCTCTTTTTCTTTGAGTGGAAAACTGCTATCTTTGCACACCCAAATGCGCTCATAACAAAAGAGATACATATATCACAATGGAAAAGAAATTCAAACGCACTACCGTTACGTCGGCATTGCCCTACGCTAACGGACCGGTTCATATCGGACACCTGGCAGGAGTTTATGTACCCGCTGATATCTACGTTCGCTATCTGAGACTGAAAAAAGAAGATGTAATCTTTATCGGAGGTTCGGACGAGCACGGAGTACCCATCACCATACGCGCCAAGAAAGAAGGCGTGACGCCGCAGGATATAGTAGACCGTTACCATACGCTTATCAAAGAATCATTCAAAGAGTTCGGTATTTCATTCGATGTATACAGTCGTACGACTTCAAAAACTCACCATGACACTGCTTCGGAATTTTTCCGCAAGCTGTATGACAAAGGTGACTTCATCGAGAAAACCAGTATGCAATATTACGACGAGGAAGCCAAAACTTTCCTTGCCGACCGCTATATTACAGGCGAATGTCCCCACTGCCATGCAGAAGGTGCCTATGGCGACCAATGCGAGAAGTGCGGTACAAGTCTCAGCCCCACAGACCTGATTAATCCGAAAAGTGCCATCAGCGGAAGTAAGCCTGTAATGCGTGAAACAAAGCATTGGTATCTGCCGCTTGACCAACACGAAAGCTGGTTGCGCCAATGGATTTTGGAAGACCATAAAGAGTGGCGTCCCAACGTATACGGTCAGTGCAAAAGCTGGCTTGACATGGGTTTGCAACCGCGTGCAGTAAGCCGTGACCTCGACTGGGGTATTCCGGTGCCTGTAGAAGGTGCAGAAGGAAAAGTGTTATATGTATGGTTCGATGCCCCTATCGGTTACATCAGCAATACGAAAGAATTGTTGCCCGACACTTGGGAAACCTGGTGGAAAGACCCCGAAACACGTCTGATCCACTTTATCGGTAAAGATAATATCGTATTCCACTGTATCGTATTCCCTGCCATGCTGAAAGCGGAAGGTAGTTTCATCTTACCGGACAATGTACCGAGTAATGAATTCCTGAATCTGGAAGGTGATAAGATTTCCACTTCACGCAACTGGGCTGTATGGTTGCACGAATATCTGGCAGACTTCCCGGGTAAGCAAGATGTGCTTCGCTATGTGCTGACTGCCAATGCACCTGAGACAAAAGACAATGACTTCACCTGGAAAGACTTCCAGGCACGCAATAACAATGAGTTAGTGGCTGTTTATGGTAACTTCGTGAACCGTGCTCTGCAACTCACCAAAAAGTATTTCGATGGTGTAGTGCCCGCTGCTGGTGAACTTACGGATTACGACCGCGAAACATTGAAAGAATTCTCTGACGTAAAAGCAGAAGTAGAAAAGTTACTGGATGTATTCAAGTTCCGCGATGCACAGAAGGAAGCCATGAACCTGGCCCGCATCGGAAACAAATACCTGGCAGATACCGAACCCTGGAAGATTGCCAAGACGGATATGGACCGCGTAGCCACTATCTTGAATATCTCCCTGCAACTGGTTGCCAATCTGGCCATTGCATTCGAACCGTTCCTGCCGTTCAGCAGCGAGAAATTGCGTAACATGCTGAACATGGACAGTTTTGACTGGGCTACTCTGGGCAGCACTAATCTATTGCCAGCAAGTCACCAATTAGCGACACCTGAACTACTGTTCGAAAAAATAGAGGACAGCGTTATCGAAGCACAGGTACAGAAGTTGCTCGATACAAAGAAGGCCAATGAGGAAGCCAGCTACAAAGCCAACCCCATCCGCCCGAACATTGAGTTCGATGACTTCATGAAACTGGATATTCGCGTAGGTACTGTATTGGAATGTCAGAAAGTTCCTAAAGCCGATAAATTGCTGCAATTCAAGATTGCCGATGGATTGGAGAACCGTACCATTGTCAGCGGTATTGCACAGCATTACAATCCGGAAGAGCTGGTAGGCAAGCAAGTATGCTTCGTAGCCAACCTTGCACCGCGTAAGTTGAAAGGCATCGTCAGTGAAGGTATGATCCTTTCTGCCGAGAATTTTGACGGTTCACTCTCCGTGGTTACTACCATGAAAGAAGTGAAACCCGGTAGCGAAGTGAAGTAATTAATGGAAGCGTCACTCAAAGAGAAAACAGCAAAAGGATTATTCTGGGGCGGAATAGGCAACGGGGCCATGCAACTGCTAAACCTCGTCTTCGGCATATTCCTTGCCCGGTTGTTATCTACAACAGACTATGGTATGGTGGCCGTATTGACCATCTTCTCTGCCATGGCCGGAATTTTCTCGGAGAGTGGCTTCATCCTGGCACTTGTCAATAAGAAGGAGGTAAAGCATGAAGATTATAATTCCGTATTCTGGTTCAACATCAGTATCGGTGCATCACTTTACCTCATACTTTTTCTTTGTGCCCCCTTTATCGCTGACTTCTACCATACACCCGAGCTTACCCGGCTGGCACGTTTCCAATTTCTGAGTTTCTTCATCGGAAGTTTCGGTACTGCCCCTACGGCTTACTTTTTCCGTAATCTCATGGTAAAAGAGCGTAGTCAGATACAGATAGCCGCCATCCTCATTTCGGGTATTACAGGTGTCAGTTGTGCCTACCATGGCTGGGGATACTGGGGAATTGCCGTACAAACCGTTGTGTATGTCAGTACCAACACCATCTTGCTTTGGATATTCTCTCCCTGGCGACCTACTTTTTCGTTCCGCTTTCACCCATTGCGGGAATTATTGCCTTTCAGCAGTAAATTACTCTTTACCTCGCTCTTCACTCATATCAATAACAACATCTTCTCTGCATTGCTGGGACGTTTCTACACCATCCAGCAAGCCGGTTACTACTCACAGGGAAGCAAATGGACAACAATGGGATATTCCACCATTTTCGGAATGATAAACAGTGTAGGGCAACCTGTGTTCAGGGAAGCCTCGGAAGATACGCAGCGTTTGCAAAACATATTCCGAAAGCTGATGCGCTTCACCGCCTTTGTCAGTTTCCCCGCTATGCTGGGGCTCGCCATTGTTTCGCAGGAACTTATTGTAATAAGCATCACAGAGAAATGGCTACCCTGTGTACCCGTCATGCAGATACTGTGCGTATGGGGGGCTTTCATGCCTATTTCAACTCTTTATTCCAACCTGATGAACAGTATCGGCCGGCCGAACATATACATGTGGAACACCATCGCACTGGGCATCTTCCAGCTATTATGCGTGTGGGGCAGTTACCCGTACGGTCTGAATGTCATGCTGATAGTCTATACAGCAGCCAATATCTTCTGGCTACTTATCTGGCATTATTTTGCTCATAAACATATCGGAATTTCCCTGTTTAATACACTGAAGGATATAGCTCCCTACCTCATTATATCTGTAGCCGTAATGACTTTTACTTACTGGGTGGCAGGTTATGTGAAGAACATCTATCTCTCCTTATTAGTGAAAGTCGCTTTAGCCGCCTCACTCTACATATTCCTGATGTGGAGCCTGAAGTCGACCGTATTCAGGGAAAGCCTTCAATATCTGTTTAAAAAGAAAACCATACAATAATGACACTGCAAAATGTAACTGTAATCATCCCTGCGCACAACCGTCCCGAGCGCTTGCGCAGATTGCTCGACTACTATAGCCGCACAGATATCAAGATTCTTGTTCCCGACTCATCCGACCATCCGTTTGCCGATGCGGAGAAGTACCCGGACATCACTTATCTGCACCGCCCTAAACTGCATTTCCTGCTGAAGCTGAAAGAGGTGCTCCCCATGATTAGTACACCCTATGTACTTTATTGCGCTGATGATGATTTCGCTGTCCCTTCCGGCATTGCACAGATGACTGCCTTTCTGGACGAACACCCTGATTACAGCACTGCACAGGGACATTACCTGACCTTCACTCCCCGTAAAGGGAAAATATCATTCTACCCTCGCTATATCCGCTACTTCGATAAACAAGTAACGGGCGAGACTCCCCGGGAAAGACTTTTGCAAGAGAAGAACATGTATGCCTCATTGCTCTACTCCGTCATCCGGACACGGGCTTTTCAAAGGATGTATGCAGCTTGTTTCAACCCGGATGGAAGCCTGCGCTTCCGCAACCTTTTCCTAGCGGAAGAGTTCTTTAACCACGCTGCGCTCATCTTCGGCAAATATGCCACACTACCCTACTTCTACAGTGCCCGCGAGCATATTACAGGTTCCGCAGCCGAAACCACCGTACCTGTTTCAGTTATCAAAACTTCTCATAAATATCGGGAGGAATATCAAGGTTTCCTTCTAGCGTTATCAGAATTACTGGCAGCCCGGGAAGGTGACACGCTTGAAGATGCTTTCTCCTTTATTTGCAGCATCAGCGACATGCCTAAAGACACTGCCGAAATCTCCGGCAAAAGGAAGATTATGGAGTTCACTCATAAACATCCCCTGTTACGTTGGGTAAACAGGCTGGCTAACTGGCGATATAATCAGAAAGGATTGAAAGCGGTACGAGGTATGCAAAGCTACCCCTGTACATTCTCCACACCGGAAAAAGAAGAAATTATCAAGGCAATTGAGCATTCTTAAAGACACGCAAAAATGACAAATAAAACTGTTTCCATTGTAATGTGCACTTACAATGGGGAGAGATATTTAAAAGAGCAATTAATGTCTCTCCTAAACCAAACTTACTCTCCCATAGAAATCATTATCCAGGATGACTTATCTACTGATAACACCCTTGAAATCATTCATGATTATCAGGAAAGATACCCTGGCATCATTCATTTGTTCCAGAATTCAAGGCGACTGGGATATAATCAGAATTTCCTGACAGCCTACCAAAAGGCGAATGGATACTATATAGCCAGTGCCGATCAGGACGATATATGGGAAACGAACAAAATAGAAATCCTGGTCAGAGAGATCGGAGATTCCATGCTTATCTTTCACAATTCGGTATTGTTTAATCAAAAGAATCCGAATATGGGACTGCTACACAAAAAGGATTGGGGAGAACATCCGCATCCCCTTAGTGTACTTGTCAACCCTAAAGCATACGGGCATCAGATTCTTTTTCGTCGGGAAGTGCTTCCGCTTATCCATCAGTTCGAAACATATAATGTATCATACGACAGCCTCGTTTACACACTATGCAGCAGTATGGGAGATGTAAAATACATCAACCAGGTACTTGTACACTGGCGCAGGCACGAAAACGCAAGCACCTTTACGAGCAGACAGGCAAACAAGAATAAGTTGTATGGTTATTATACTGCATTATGCGCTTTGCACGACCACACGAAGCGTCAAATCAGCCGCGAATATTTTCGCCTGTATCAACGAATTCAATTTAAATTTGAACCGGACCGCCAGGTAATTGCATGTATGAAAGCAGGAACTCTGTATGAGATAATCAGGGCCGGATTGATTTGTGTCCATTACAGAAACGAACTATTCCCGCAGAAAGACAAAGGAGTTCTCTGTATCCTAAAAAGTTTCTTCTTGCCTTTATTCTTTATTCGTGATTACGGATTAGGAATTATTCGTTCTTCCAAAGTACGACTCAACGCTCCAGGCAAGATGCAATAACCGACTGCAGTGCTCCGTTATCTTGCAATATCTTTTCTACGAACTCACGGAAAGCGCCATGTCCACCGTGGGCAACCGTTACGTACTTTACTTCCTGTTTCACATAGTCAGGAGTATTGCAAGGAGAGGCACTAAAGCCTACTTTCCGCAGTAAAGGCAAGTCATTCAAATCATCACCGATAAAGGCAACCTCATCCAGTGTGATGCCCAGTTTCCGGCAGACTTCTTCGGCCTGAGCGACTTTATCTTTCACGCCTATATAGCAATGGCTGATCTTCAGCTTATCCGCACGCTTCTGAACGATTTGTGAATTTTCTCCGGTCATAATGGCGACAGGTATGTCCAATTTATGCAGGAATATCACCCCCCAACCATCTTTCACTGAAAAACGCTTCATAACATCTCCCTCAGCAGTATAATACATTCCGCCATCGGTCCACACACCATCAATATCGGTAATCACTAATTTCGGCAACATAATTCAATAACAGTTAAATGATAGAACTCGGATAAATGATCTCATTACGGGGAATTTCTTTCAATACCTTATGCCCTACTACCTTCTCACGTTCGGCCCACTTAAAGCCATCACCGGGACTTAACAAATGGATGTCATCTTCAGTAATAATGTCTCCGGGATGCAACGTTTTATTCGTTGCAATAGAACGTTCCAGTTTTACTTTTGCCGAAGCCACCGAGGAGTCGATATACAATTCTTCTTTTCCCAGCCAGCGTTCGGCAATACGGATATCACGTATCATGCGGTTCACACCATCAGGTCCGAGCGAACCTTGCTGATCGGTTCCTTTCATGCGCCGGTCTATAGTGACATGCTTTTCGATGATCTCCGCACCCATACCTACAGCAACGATAGGGGCAGCAATACCAATGGTATGGTCTGAAAAACCAATACAGTATTGACCATAATGCTGTTTCAGATAAGAAATCGTCTTTAAATTCAGATTATCGGGCTGAGTAGGATATTGGGATACACAATGCAAGATAGAAATGTTATCATGATAGCGAGTGATAACTTCCAAAGCATCATCCAGTTCCTTCTTGCCTGCCATACCGGTAGACAGGATAATAGGTATCTTCGTTTCGGCCATTACTTCCAGCAACGGCAAGTTGGTAAGGTCACGGCTTGCCACTTTCAGGCGGTCGGGAGTGAAGAGCTTCAGCAAGGAGAGACAGCCTTTGGAACAAAGCGTTTCCACAAAATCGAGGCCTAAAGCCTTGGCATGCTTATAGACTTCCAGATGCTCTTCGTCCGTCAGTTCCAGGAAAGCGCGATGCTCGCCATAGGTGCGTCCGAAAGAATGGGGAGAATCATACGGACGGTTCATCTGCGAGTCCGTCAGTTCCTCATTCAGATCACGCTTGGTCAGTTTCACCGCATCCATCGGACGGAGTTCTATATTGAACACTTCTTCACGAACAGGGCGGGACACCAGGTCTACGATCAACTTGGCTATGTCGACGGAACCATTATGATTCTGTCCGATTTCTCCTATTATATAAGTACTCTTCATTGTTCTATCAAAATTAAGAGGGATGTAACAGAGTGACCTGTTATTTTTCGTTTTGGGCTATATTCTCCAGCATCTTGGCACGGTATTCAGGGTGCGATGCTACTAATTGCAACAGGGCATGAACACTACGATCCGTCTTTTCATAGAAAGTAGCATAAAGTTCTTGTAGCAGGGTAAAGTCTTCCATCGTATCGAGGGTGAAACGAAGATCGAAACGGCCCTCCAACTCGGCAGGCAAAGGAAGCAGACGTACCTTGAACTTTTCGGGATGTGTATAAAGATAGATGGTGACATGCTCGATGTAGAGTTTCTCTTGTGTGGAAACTGCCGCACGACGCAGAGCATTGATCGTTGTCAGCTCGGAATATAAACCCAAGTGAGATTTAATAGTAGGACGCCCGTCAGCAAAGCCATAAGCGATATAATCTGCCGGACAAAAGGCATGTTCGGCAAAGAAAGTATTGAAAGTTTCGGGACGCAGAAAAGGATTATCCGAACAAACACGGATAAAACGATCCACACCGAAGACTTCAGCAGCACGGATAAAGCGGTCGAGCACATTATCCTCATCACCACGAAAACTAAGGATGCCTGCCTGATGGGCTACTTCGGCAAGTACATCATCCTGCGGACGGTTGGTCGTGGCAAGTATAATACACTTATCCGGACAAGCCTGTTTGATATTGGCTATCAGAATGTCGATAATGCGCTGTTCGCCATAGAAAGGGAGCAGTATCTTATTGTGCAACCGGGTGGAACCGGTACGTGCCTGAATGATTATTCCATCTTTCATAGTTTCATCCGTTTAAAAGCATCGATATAAGAGCCGGGAGTAACGTTGATTACTTCCTTACCCAATTTGCGGGCGTAGGCTTCGAGAATAAAGTAAGACTTGAAAGCTACATGCATGTGATAAAGAATCGTATAAAGTCGTGCGCTGTTCAAATTCTCCTGCTTCACGGTGTCGGCCTGCGATTTGTTCTGGTCGTAGAAGTGCTTCTGGTGCATCAATACTACGTTATCATCTGTTACTGTGATTTCCGGCAACCAGGAATGATCGGCACCTGCCAGATAAATCTTCCGGAATGGCAGACGCAACCCCATGGCAATAGAAGGTATCAGCACATTGTGCGGACGGGGAACACCCCATCCTTTACGGAAAATCCAGTTACAGAAACTCTGAAAGCCTTCAATGGGTGTTGTGTTATAAATATAGAGTTTGATATGAGGATTACCAGCCAATAAGGGTTGCCATTCTTTATCCTTCAGCGCACGGGCGGGAACAAAGAAATTCATATCCCAGGTAGTTTTCTCGGCCATTGTCTTGAAAAGCTGCACACGCTTCTCAGGAACAATCCAGAACAACGGATCGGCAATCAGATAAAGTTCAGGGCGGAGACGTTCGAACATAGGTGAGCTTACACAGAAGTTCACAGCCAGTAAAGTTTTTCCTTGTATGAAGTCCGCGGATTCTTCTACGGTACGGTTCAGCGAAGGGCCGTTAGCCAATATCAGCAACTCATCCGGATTGCTGAAAGAAGACGGTAAACGTGTACCCCACTTGGACTGCAACAGAATCTTCACTATACTGAGAAAGCACTGCCAGAGCTGTTCCAACCATTTCAAACCTTTTTCTCCCATATTCGTTGTCAAATGATAATAAAACTTCCTCTGCAAAGATAGATACTTTCGCCTTTATTGGCTAAAAAAACCGCGAATTTGTGGATATAAAGCGGTAAAAGCTGTACTTTTGCCAAAACATTCCGCAACATGAGAGTACTTATTATCAATACGTCCGAGAAAACAGGCGGAGCCGCCATTGCTGCCAGACGCCTGATGGAGTCGCTCTATACAGCGGGAATAGACGTGAAAATGCTCGTCCTCCACAAGGAAAGCCAATCGGAACAAGTAATTTCAGTAGGGAAAAACTGGCAAAAGAAATGCACCTTCTTATGGGAAAGACTGGTTATCTGGACAAACAATCTCTTCAGCCGGAAAAACCTCTTTACCGTATCCATAGCCAACAGCGGCTTTAATGTAACCAAACTACCCGTATTCCGGGAAGCTGATATCATACACCTCCACTGGATAAATCAGGGAATGCTTTCACTGAGAAACATACGGGAAATCATCGAATCGGGTAAGCCCATTGTCTGGACATTGCACGACATGTGGGAATGTACAGCCATCTGCCACCATGCCCATACCTGCAGCCTGTTCAAAAGCGAATGCGGAAACTGTCCCTTCCTGCGTTTCCCTGGCAAAAACGACTTGGCATACCGGACATTCAAGAAGAAACAGAAACTGTTCAATGCCACCAATCGACTGAATATCGTTGCAGTCAGCAAATGGCTCTCCTCACAAGTACAGCAAAGCACTTTGCTCAAAGAGAAGCCGATATCCGTTATTCCCAACACGCTTTCACTTGCCGACTTCCGGATTATGGACAAGGAACTGTGCCGCAAAGAACTGTCCCTGCCCGACAAACATATCATTCTGTTCGGAGCCGCCCGTATCGACGATCCTATCAAAGGAGTGGAATACCTGATTCAGGCAATCCGGCTATTGATTGAAAAGAAAGAATTCCCGCAAGAGAAACTCCATCTGGCCTTATTCGGCAGAATCAAATATCCGGAGAAACTATTCAGCACCCTCCCCGTCAGCTACACCTACTTTGGACGAATAGGTGATACGGACAAACTCTCACAACTGTACTCCGCTGCAGACGTCACCGTATCCGCATCCTTTTACGAAACATTCGGTCAGACATTAATCGAGGCACAAGCCTGCGGCTGTGTTCCCGTGTCTTTCGGCAATAGCGGACAGGCCGACATCATCCGTCACAAGAAGAATGGTTTCTTAGCCGATTACCTCTCCGCCGACAGTCTGGCGGAAGGTATCCGATGGGGAATAACCGAAGCCCGAGCCACCCTGTCGGAAGAAAACATGCGAAACGAAGTTTCCGAAAAATATTCCGGTGAAGTCGTTGCCAAGCAATATCTCGACCTCTACCAGAACTTAATCAGAAGAAAGGTAACACAATGAGAATACTACTTATTAATACTACAGAGAAGATAGGCGGTCCGGCTGTAGCCGCCAGCCGCCTGATGGAAGCCCTGAAGAATAACGGCATCAAAGCCAAACTACTGGTGCGCGACAAACAAACCGAACAGATCACCGTAGTAGAATTGCCCCACAACCTGCGCATGGTATGGAAATTCGTATGGGAACGAATCGTTATCTGGAAGGCCAATCACTTCAATAAAAGGCATCTCTTTGCTGTAGACATAGCCAATACCGGTACGGATATCACCGCTTTGCCGGAATTCCAACAAGCAGACGTCATACATCTTCACTGGATCAACCAGGGAATGCTTTCTTTAAAGAACATCGAAAAGATTCTTGCTTCGGGCAAGCCTGTAGTCTGGACCATGCACGATATGTGGCCATGCACCGGCATCTGCCACTACTCCGGTGGATGCATGCATTACGAAGAAGAGTGCCATCATTGCCCTTTTATCCATAACGGAAGCAGAAAGAAAGATCTCTCCCACCGTATATTTCTTAAAAAGCAGAAACTATACGAAGGACGCCACATCAATTTCGTTGCCTGTAGTCATTGGCTGGAAGAACGTGCCAAGAAGAGTGGCCTTTTCAGCGGACACGTCATTACGAATATCCCTAATCCCATCAACACCAACCTCTACAAGCCTCATAATAAAAAGGCTGCACGGGAGAAGTGTATGCTTCCGCAAGACAGTAAACTGATTCTGTTCGGTTCGGTGAAGATTATGGATACCCGTAAGGGGGTAGATTACATGATTAAGGCGTGCAAACTGCTGGCAGAGAAATATCCGGAGTTGAAAGAACAATTGGGCGTCGTGGTCTTCGGTAACCAGTCGCAACAAATACAGAACATGTTGCCTTTCAAGGTTTATCCGCTCGCTTTCGTCAGCAACGAACATCAGTTGGTAGATATCTACAATTCCGTAGACCTCTTCGTCACCCCATCCCTGGAAGAAAATCTACCGAACATGATTATGGAAGCCATGTCCTGCGGCATACCTTGCGTAGGTTTCAACGTAGGCGGCATACCGGAAATGATAGACCATCTGCACAACGGCTATGTGGCGCAATATAAATCGGTTGAAGACTTCGCCAACGGCATCTACTGGATACTCACCGAACCGGAATACGCCACCCTCGCCGAACAAGCCTGCCGGAAAGCTGTTTCCAATTATTCGGAACGCGCCATTGCCAAGAGATACATTGACGTTTACAACAAAATAACCGGAAGACATGCATAATCGCCTTACGCCCAAGTTCAGCATCATCACCGTGACTTACAATGCCGAAGCCGTATTGGAAGACACGATACTAAGTGTGATCTCCCAAACCTACCACCACATAGAGTACATCATTATAGATGGTGCTTCCAAAGACCGCACCCTCTCCATTGCCGAAAGGTATCGTGACCGCATTACGCAGATCGTCAGCGAACCGGACAAGGGGCTGTACGACGCCATGAACAAAGGCATCAACCTGGCAACCGGCGACTACCTTTGTTTCCTCAATGCCGGAGACAGTTTCCACGAAGATGACACTTTGCAGCAGATGGTACATACCCTGGGAATTGGTGAACTGCCGGACGTAATTTATGGTGAAACGGCTCTGGTTGATAAAGAAAGGCACTTCCTCCGTATGCGCCGTCTCTCCGCTCCCGAAGTGCTGACGTGGAAGAGTTTCAAGCAAGGGATGCTTGTTTGTCATCAGGCTTTCTTCGCTAAACGAGACTTGGTTGTACCCTACGATATGCAATACCGCTTCTCTGCCGACTTTGATTGGTGCATCCGCATCATGAAAAAAGCACGGACGTTGCACAACACGCACCTCACGCTTATCGATTATCTGGAAGAAGGCATGACCACGCAGAATCAGAAAGCCTCCTTACGGGAGCGCTTCCGCATCATGGCGAAACATTACGGGCTGGTAAGTACCGTAGCACATCATGCATGGTTTGTATTGCGGATGATATTAAAGAAATAAAACTCAAAGTAAGCCTCACACTTTCCACCTAATACAGTGCCAGAATTGTGCCACAGCCTTGGCACAGCTTTGCCATCGCTTTGGCAAGATTATGCCATGCCTATGGCACAACTGTGCCAAAACGATGGCAAGATATGGCAAAAGCTTCAGTCTATAGAACACACACAGGGAGTTAGTGAAGAATCTCTGTCTTCAGCTCTTTCACCCCTTCCGAAGCTCCTTTCTGAATGACATGTATCTGCCTCATCGAGTGCGTATCCACCGGTTTCGGATCAATCAGATACACCTCTGCCGTTCTCGGTACATAATTCAGCAAACCTGCTGCCGGATACACATTCATCGAAGTACCTATGATTACAAAGATATCCGCCTTTTCCACATAGCCGATAGCCGTTTCTATCTCCGGCACAGCTTCACCAAACCAGACTATAAACGGACGCAACTGAGAGCCATCACCTGCCTTGTCGCCCATCTTCACTTCATACTCTTCCGGTTTCAACTCTCTTACATAACGGGGATTATAAGGATCACGGCTCGAACAAACCTTTGTCAACTCACCATGCAAATGAATGACGTGCGTACTTCCCGCACGCTCGTGCAGATTGTCCACATTCTGCGTAACTACCGTCACATTAAAGTCTTTTTCCAACTCGGCAAGCCCTGTGTGTCCTGCATTCGGTTCCACATCCAGCAATTGTTTACGGCGCTCGTTATAGAAGTTAATCACCAACTCCGGATCACGTACATACCCTTCGGCACTAGCAACCTGCATCACCGGATATTTATCCCACAGTCCGCCTGCATCACGAAACGTACTGATGCCACTCTCGGCACTCATTCCGGCACCGGACAAAATCACTAAATTCTTCTTCATTGCCAAATCTCCTTTCTATTTATCGCAGTTTCTTTCCTACAAAAATACAGAAGATTGCCGAAGTTGCCACAGATATAAGAAAATTTAAATCCTAAAAGCATAAATCATTCAAATAAAACCCTTACTTTTGCAAGTTGTAATTTTGCAACTGATTGAAAGATACATCACTTTCAGTCTCAACCCAAAAGATATATGGATAAATTCAGTTACGCTATCGGCCTTGGAATAGGTCAAAATTTATTAAGCATGGGTGCAAAAGGCATCGAAGTAGATGACTTTGCACAAGCTATCAAAGACATATTAGAAGGAAACAAAACCGCTATCTCGCATGCAGAAGCCCGCGATATAGTGAACAAATACTTTGCCGAACTGGAAGAGAAAATGAATGCCGCCAGCATAGAACAAGGCAAACAATTCCTGGAAGAAAACAAACAACGTCCGGGTGTTGTTACCCTGCCAAGCGGTTTGCAGTACGAAGTCATCAATGAAGGCAACGTAGGCAAATATGCAAAAGCTACCGACCAGGTGAAATGTCACTACGAAGGTACACTGGTTGACGGAACTCTGTTCGACAGTTCTATCCAGCGCGGACAGCCTGCCGTGTTCGGTGTAAACCAGGTAATCCCCGGTTGGGTAGAAGCTTTGCAGCTCATGCCCGAAGGTGCCAAATGGAAACTCTACATTCCTTCCGACCTGGCATACGGTGCACAAGGTGCAGGCGAAATGATACCGCCTCACAGCACACTGATCTTCGAAGTAGAATTACTTGAAATATTATCCCAAAAATAAAAAATAAACAGTAAAAGCAAAATGAAAAAAGTAACATTGATCATGGCTCTTGCAGTAGGCGCAGGTTTAGCTTCCTGTACTGCACAAAGCCCGAAAGCAAATTTGAAAACAGAAGTTGACTCATTGTCTTATGCCATCGGTATGGCTCGTACAGAAGGTTTAACTCAGTATCTGATGCAACAAGGTGTTGATACTACTCAGATGGCTGAATTCATCAAAGGTTTCAACGAAGGCGCTGCTAAGACCAGCGAAAAAGACCTCGCTTATATGACTGGTATGCAAATCGGTCAAATGGTAGGCAAACAATGGGTAGAAGGTTTCAACCAACAAATCTTCGGTAGCGACTCTACTCAGACTATCAGCCGCGAAAACATGCTGGCAGGTTTCATTGCAGGTATCACAGGTAAGACTGGCGTCATGACTAAAGAAGCTGCAACAACTTACATGCGCGAAGGTATGGAAAGCATCAAAGAAAAAGCTTTGGCAGTTAAGTATGCTGATAACAAAGCTGAAGGTGAAAAATTCCTCGCTGACAACAAAGGTAAAGAAGGTGTTGTAACTACTCCGAGCGGCCTGCAATACAAAATCATCACCAAAGGTACAGGTGAGATTCCTGCTGACACCAGCAAAGTGAAAGTAAACTACAAAGGTACTTTAATTGACGGTACTGAGTTCGACAGCTCTTACAAACGTAACGAGCCTGCAACTTTCCGTGCTAACCAAGTTATCAAAGGTTGGACAGAAGCCCTCACTATGATGCCTGTAGGTTCTAAGTGGGAACTTTATATTCCTCAAGACCTGGCTTACGGTGGCAGAGAAACTGGCGGTCAGATCAAACCGTTCTCTACTCTGATATTCGAAGTAGAACTCGTTGGCATCGAAAAATAAATATCGGCTGAAGATTTCTTCTTCACCCGCATGAGCTTAGCGGACGAAACGGATGTAAACAAAAACATCTGCTTCGTCCGCTTCTTTTTTACTCTTTCCCTATTTTTTCCTCCATTTTTATAGAGAAATTAAAATAAAGTCCTATATTTGCTTACTATTTGATAAAAACAAGAACTTACATAAATTGATATTATGGAAAAAATAGACAATCTTGACCGGCAGATTCTGGAAATCATCTCTCAGAATGCCCGCATTCCTTTCAAAGATGTAGCTGCTGAGTGTGGCGTATCACGTGCTGCCATTCATCAACGTGTACAACGTTTGATTGATTTAGGCGTTATTGTCGGCTCCGGTTATCATGTGAACCCTAAATCTCTGGGATATAGAACCTGCACGTATGTAGGTATCAAGCTTGAGAAAGGTTCCATGTATAAATCAGTGGTTGCCGAAATGGAGAAGATACCGGAAATCGTGGAATGCCACTTCACTACAGGTCCTTATACAATGCTGACGAAGGTTTATGCACGCGATAATGAGCACCTGATGGACTTGCTGAATAACAAAATGCAGGAAATTCCGGGCGTAACCGCTACTGAAACGTTGATTTCACTGGAGCAAAGCATCAAAAAGGAAATTCCCATTTGCCCGGAGAAATAACAGATAGTTTATGGAATTCTTAAACGAATATCATCTTTCGGGACTGTTCATCGGCATTTGTACTTTTCTTATCATCGGGTTGTTTCACCCTGTGGTAGTAAAGGCCGAGTACTATTGGGGTACCAAGTGCTGGTGGATTTTTCTTGTACTGGGCATCGGAGGCGTCGCTGCTTCACTTTGTGTAGAAAATATCCTGATTGCTTCCCTCTTAGGTGTATTTGCTTTTTCCTCGTTCTGGACAATCAAAGAAGTTTTCGAACAGGAAGACCGCGTAAAGAAAGGATGGTTCCCCAAGAACCCCAAACGTACGTATAAGTTCTAAAAACAAAGCAGCAAACAGTATATTTTACCCGAAAGGTTTGCATATTTCAACTGAATATACTATTTTTGTGCCCGCTATCCTATAGGATAACACCGGACTTGTAGCTCAGTTGGTTAGAGCAACAGACTCATAATCTGGAGGTCCCTGGTTCAAGCCCAGGCTGGTCCACACCAAGAATAAGGTTGCAATTGATAGAAGTTGCAACCTTTATTTTTTATGTATGACATACAAATTATGAATCTGTAGCTCTTATTTCGATTCCAGATATAGCGGCTCCACCTCCGCCACATTATCATGGAACCATTCGTCCAGTTTAGCCTCCACCTTATCTTTTATCTGAGGCGTAATATACTTCTTCACTTTCTTATAGGCATAAACGGCAGCACCCCCCTTTCCTACCATGAAGAGTTGCCCCAGAATATCTTCTATGCTTGTAGGGAACACAATCGCTACCAAAGCAATCATGATATTGGTTCGTTCACTTTCGGGAGTCGTATCAGCAGTCATCACATAATAGACTGCCAGTAAGGGACGACCGGTGGCACGGCCACCTTTCTTTATATACTCTTCTACTTTAATACGGATTTCATCCATGGAAAAATTTAGTTTCATAGCTCTTCTTTTTTCTTATTAGACGCAAAAGGATGAACTTTGGTTGCAGAAAAAAAACAAAATATTTCGAGAAAGAAGCAACAAGACACATTTCAAGACTATTGATTTGTCCATCGGATTTATCATTGTTGAATAATCACCGATAGTACACATAACGCACTACGTTTTCAGACTACTAATCATTAAATTATTCTTCAAAAAGAATAACTTTTCCTTGTTTTAAGTAAACATTTTACCTATTTTTGCGAATAACATTCTTTATATTTCCTTTGGCTTAGTAATATATATCCAGGACGGTGGGCATAGCTTACAGCCATTATTATATCTAAAAACGATGAAATACATAAAAAACATTCTCATGCTATGGGTATTTCTATTACCCTGCCTCTTATATGCACAGCTTGACTCCAAGATAAGGCACCATGTGATATTGGCGTTCGACAATGCAGGCTACAATATAAACTCATCCCTAAATGTACCTGCAGCCCAAAATCCCAAGATACTGAGACAATTAAACCGTATATTGCTGGATGGAGATTCCCAAATTCCACCGTACTTCAGAGACGGAGACCTTTTCAGCGCCATCAGTTTCAGCTTGGGAGCAGCAGAGGATATGGACAAATTTGTAACGGTTCTGTCCACCCCAAACGGCAAGCAACTGAAATACAGCACGCCCGATAAGGATGAAATGCGGAACGAAATTCTGCATACGCAGTGGAACTATCTTGCCACCCAAGGGATAAAAAAGAGCGATTCGTTTTCCATGCTTTCATTAAGCCGCCCTTATTCCTTATTAGCATTAGGCAGCGACGAGGCAACAGCCCTCAACAACCGCACCTTCTTAGTCATGGTGACGGACGACCACTATAACGGCAATAATAGCGATAAGGAAGTAAAAGACGTAAACGCATGCCAAGACAAAACAAAAAAGCTGGATGTAAATTCCATAATGGAACTTTGTTCCAATATCCAAGAGAACTATCAATTCAAGTACATCCAAAAGTATGACTGCACCGAACGGGGAAAGCTCTTATCCGCCATTGTCTTCGAAATCCTTCCGCTACAACGCTATTTCACCATAGAGACGGCCCTGGAATATCCTTCGGCAGTCAAGGCCAAACGGGTGGCTAAAGGTGGATACGAGATTGAATTTGAATGTCAGGACAGAAACCATCCTAATTATAAAGTACGGAAGACAGTCGTCACCCTGCAAAATGAAAAGGGAGCGGTGGATTCCGTCACATTAATGCCGGACGGGAAAGCTTTCTTCCATATCAAAGAATCTACCATACCAGAAAACACATCCCTACAGTTGCAGTCGTGGGTAAATATTAAAGACGGGTTTTACGACTCTATGGTGATGAGTGCATACGGTGACGAAACGCATGCCTCGCGCGGCTTAGTGCGACAGTTAAAGATAGAATTTGAAGAAACGGCATCCGTATTCAAGGCTATGCCTTTCCTCTGGTTCTTTTGCGATGACGACCAGGAAAAAGCAGCGTTGATATGGCGATGCATCGGAGTGGGCCTCCTGTGCATCATATTCTTTTGCATAGCCGTTGTAAACATCAGCAAGCAGTACAATCAACGCTTCTTCGACGAAAAGCATATTCACCTTAAATGATTCATTTTATCAACCTAAAAACGTAATAATCATGGGACGCATAAAGATAACAGACAATGAACAAACAATAACAAACGATGTCTTCATGGATCTTGCCAATCAAGAGGAGATATCTGTAGCCAAACATATCCTTCAGATAGACCCTGATTATATCAAGCTGTTAGGCTTTATCCCCACCCGGATACGCAAGCAGATTAATTCCGACATCGATGTCCGCCTGGAAGACGCGACGTGCACAGAGGGCATTTCCATTGAAAATGGACAGCAATGCCTCTACATCAAGCATAACGGTGCCATCCATAAAGGCACCTCCACACACAACATCAAAGGAACAACGGATATGGAGGTTGTGATGCTTTCCAAGGAAATGAACCTGAATGCCGACGAGTGGAGAGAAGCGCTGGTAAAACAAAAACGATACCAGGTAGGATATAGGTGGGTGGTAGAAGGACAAAAAAACAAAAAGGAGAAATATGTGCTGCACAAAGACTATATCTTCAATGTCGCCTTCAGAAACCACTACAAGAAACCGGAAGTGGAGATACAACTCAACAAGGAATTTGAGGATGGGTACAACTACCGTCCTTCGCTAAATGGCTTTGTAGCTATCGGGCATATCACCGTATCGAATCCCAATGCCTTTAAGGCGACACCCGGACTGCACGGCATCTTGAGCATCTACTTGGAAGGAGAAGAAGGAGCTACCCAAGATGTCTATCTATGCCGGCAAAGTACCAATGACTATGTCCAGGATACTGATATTCAGGGATTGGAATCGGGAAGAGAGTTTCAATACGGCTTGTTCCTGGACACCAACCGTCTGGGTAATCCTGCCGCAGAAAAAGCCACATTTCGCATAAAAGCCACATTTCACTATGTGCCTTCCTATCTGAAATTGGAGGAAGAGAAAAACACTGCCACAATAGACAAGGAGTTTTTCATCATCAAAGATAAAGTCCATTCTGAATTAAGATGCTTTTTCCGTGATGGAACCACAGATGCATTCTCGCCACTTCCCCTGGTGTCCGAATATGACATTTCGTTGCGTCCCATCAATTACCAACCGGGATTGAATGCGGCACCCGTCTCTATCCTGCGCCTACAGAACAATGCCATTTCCAACGTCAACGGTCAAGATGCCAAAATAGTCATCAGCAGTTTTGAGACAAGGGTAATCTTGCATGAAAATTGCCCGAAGATTGAGATGCGGGACGGTTATGAAACAGAGAACTGTTTCACCATAAGAAACAGCAACGGAGACACATCGTCATCCGTGCTAAATCTGTACAATGCTCCCAACTCCTATGTTGACTACGAGATGCGATTTCATCCGGAACGGATTGGCCGGATTGAGACAAGAGATAAAACCAAACGCAGCTTCACAGTGGACATCAATGTGCGCATTTCGTACTACGAAGACCCGGATGGCAACCCTGACAACCGGAATACAACGCAGGAAATCGTATACAGATTCATCCATACCATCAACATACGCCCGCAAGACAAATGGTTGTGCATAGACTATGGTACATCGGCAATTGCCGCCTGTTATGGAACAAACATCCTAAACCTGAACAAGCAAAAAAGAAAAGTATTCGAAGGGGGCGGGTACAATGATTCTTCTTATTCGCAGGACATCCTTGAAAACGGGCTGCCTTTCATCTCGTCGGACATCATATTGCAGCAAGGTGGTTCCTTCGGTGCAACAGATACCACCAAACCATATAGTAAATTGGCAATATGCCTGTCGCCCACATCAAAATTACAGATACGTAACTATACCCAGTTGCTCCCATGTCTGAAATCGCTGGTGGGCTATTCCGAACTGCCCAATCTCTATTCTTACAAAGACTACAAATATCTCAATGCACAAGGGCAGCAGACGGCTGTAGCCATATTTGAAGAGGATGAAGATAGAGATGAGGTGAAAATAAAGTCTTGCTCTGAGTTAGGCAAGATTGACAGGTTGTTTTCCGAAGTTTACCGTATATTATTCAATTACTTCATTAAGCCTGCCATGCCCAAAGAGGCTATAAACAAAATTGTACTCACAATTCCCAATACGTATACTCCCAAGCATAAGAGCATCTTAAACTCTATAGTAAAAGACAACTTTCCTGACATCTATGAGGAATACATCCGCTTTGTCAGCGAGTCGGACGCAGTTGCCTGCTACTATCTGCACAACTGGCATGCACTGAACCACCAGATGAATGCCCGGCAAAAGGAACAGTTGAAGAAAGAAGAACTTGTACTGGTATATGACATGGGAGCGGGTACGCTGGACCTTACCTATTTCCACAAGAAGCAGGAAAATGGAGCTACGCCGCACACGACGGTAAAAATCCTCGGAAAGATAGGAATCAATAAAGCCGGTAACTACTTGGACTACATCTTGGCAGAAGTAGTATCCAAGAATGAAAAAAACAGTGATACTCTGCGGAATTGCGTAAAGTTAGACCAAAGTGTCTTAGGTGCCGAACGCGACCTGACAAACTACTATAAGAATTATATCAAAAACGTAGTAAAAGTAAAACTGAACCAGCCGGAGTATGCCGACAATGTCAAGATAGGAAATACACGTACAACGACCAATGTGAAAGTAGATATTAATGATGTACGCAATAATAGGTTATACAAACAATTCAAGAAGGAAGTCACCTCTGAACTATTGGACATTTTCTTTGAAGGACTTGGCTACGATGCCAGCCAGCACCCCAAGGTTGATACCGTAATCTTTTCCGGACGTAGTTCACGTTTGAAGGAAATCCGCGACAGCTTCCAGGAAGCTTTGGAGAAATGGGGAGTAAGCAACTGCAACATCGTTCAATTAGGTCCCGACCAGGAAGACGACACTACTGACTATAGCGACATTATATATACAGCCGAGGGCAATAACAGAAGCAAGTCCTCTTCTATCTTAAGCTCATATCCCAATACTCCGCAAAAGGCAGAGAACAGTTTGTTGGGAGGCTTTAACAAAAACGAAGTCAAGCAGCCCGGCAATACACGGCAAGCCGAATCGGCAGGCAACAGGGTGGCCGAATCTGTACAAAGCTCCAACGCTGCCCCAACCTCCAAGGTTTCCTCGAAGGAAGCCCCTGTCAAAGAAGACAAGCTAAAAACCGTAGTGGTGGAGGGAGCAATGGTCTATGCCTCCATATTCAGCCGCAAAGACTCCATCATACAGTTCAACGCAGAGGACAAACTGTTTGCATCTTATGGTATTTTATATTATGCAGAGGGACTTTGGAAGTATGAAGAGATTCTGAAGCGAGGCACCCAACGAATAGCAGATGCCTCCCAAGACAACATTATCTTCGAAGGCGAAAAAGAACATATAAACTTGGGCAGCACCGACAGAATCCACTTTGTGCAGACATATATGTCACAGCAGATGACCGAAAGGGAATGGAGGAACAAATCAGAATATCTGTCCATCATGCAATCCGTGGGGTTAGACGTGTTCGACAACAAACATGATATGACCATCTCTGTGTCCATAACCAAAGATAACAATGTGAAGTTCGCCATCAACCAATATATATTGCCCGAAGTACCTGCCACCATTGACAGTCTGGACAACTCCGCTTACAAGAAGAGCGTATGGCCGGTTGTTTTCAACATTAATCAGAAAGAAACCTTTTAAAACAGAATAACGATGAAAAATCTCATATCAATCATTACTGCTTTATTTTATAGCGTAAGCCTCTATTGTGCTAACGTTGTTCCCCAGGAAACACCAGTTAAGTTTGAAATACATTATTCCGAGAAAGGTGTTAAGGCAAAAAATATCCCTGAAGGATGGAGCCTACAAAAGGACACTTTTATTTACTTAAGTGATGAACTTTGTCCGGTATGCACGCTGAAAGTTGTCAATGGCAAAGCTCCGAAAGCTGCATTAGCGGTTAAACTGCAGAATGAATTTGCAACATTTCCAGGTTCATCAAGGGATAGTGTAGCAATAAATAACAATATTCCTGTCATCTTAGATATGACCAATGCCTCTTATACGCAAATCATATTGGATAATACAAGTGTCTATTTCATTAAAAATCCACAAGCAGAAGTTGAACTGTCAGAGTGCTCCGACAGTCTGGATTACAATGGCATCTATTCTACAGGAATAGAATTCAAACTACGTATGAAGGCAGGTATGATTAAAAATTTCAAAATAGACAATGAAGCCCTTCGCGAAATCGGGATAAATGCAGACACAGATTCCGTACCATTCATACGGAATAGCTATTCCATCAAGATTGCTTTAGCAGACAAAGAGAAGTTTGAAAATGCAGTAAAAGAGAAGGGAATAGAAGAAGTGAATATTAAAGTTTCATATCTTACCTGTACGGATGGGACGAACTATGACAGAGAAGAATACAAGATTGTGAAACTGCCGATAAAAAATCTGCCAATCAACAAACAATCCTTCGCATTCGATCATTTTACAGTTTTGGAATTGAGTGCTTTGATTATCATAGTCGTCTTGATTATCATAGTCATAGTGCTTATTATTGCCATTGCCAACTTAAGCAAACAGATTTCAAAGGACAAACTGCCTCCATCAGAAGATAAACAAATGGCTCAGAAAGAGATAGAAAGACTGACTCAAACCAGCATTAAACTCCAACAAGAGAAAGAAGCACTTCTTCATGCAAAGGAGGCACTTGAGAAAGAGCTACTTGACGCCACTGAAAAGTGTAATGAATTACAAGGAGACATCCGCGAATACGAGAAAGCGGAAATAAAACAGAACCAAAAAGAGAGTCAATACAAAAAAGACATTACGAGCTTAAAAGGAGAAAAAGATAGACTTACCGTAGACGTAAAGACTTGGAAAGACAAATGTGAGAAGCAAGAAAAGGCTACCAAAGATGCAACTGCAGCATGTGAAAAGCAAAAAGAAATCGCCGAAAAAGAAATACTGACAAGTTTGAAGAAAACCGGTATCAAAGGCGAAAACATAGAAGAAGCTGTAGCCTTTATGAAAAAAGGTCAAGAAGAAAAGAAGGCTACTCAAGACTTGATTTCACACATCCAGAAGAAACTCAGAAAAGACATACAAGTAACAGACAAAGAGAGTTTCAACCAATACTACGATGAACTGGTTGCATTATTGAAGGAGTTGACCGACAATGACGAAGTACTGAAAGGCGCAAAGACCTTGACCGAGTGCATCCAACGCATCGTGCCTGCTGCTCAAAAGGTAAAAGAAGAAAAACAAGAATGCCAAGAGCTGCTAAGTATTGTCAAAAACAAATTCGACCTGGAAAAAGGCGCTCTGAACACAAACTCTTTGGAAAAGGAACTTGATACAAGGATAGAACAAAGTAAATTAAATGATTTAGGGAAACTGGAAATCATAAATACCCCCTATCCTACAGTAGCCGAAACAATTGAAGCAATCAAAAAACAGATGTCAGAGATTGCCGGAAAAGTAGAAGACTTATACACGGAATCCGAGTGGGCATACCAAAAAGACAAACTGCCTCGCCAACTTGATACTGCAATCGAGAAAGCCCGTGAGCAAAAAGAAAAGGCTAAAGATTATAAAGAAAGCATCGAAACGTCTGTTGGCAGCCTCATAAAGGCATTTCCGAAAGAAAGGACACAAAATTTACAACATGTCGCTACACCGCAGGAGCAACTGGAAGGCTTAATTCCGGAAGTCGAGAAGATGCTTGAGATGGACGAACGTATAAAAAATGAGCATACGGAGATTTATCGTGCAAGATACCAGAAAATACTGGAAGACATATCAGAAATACTGGAAGAAGTAAAAGCTACCGCTAAAGAAGCAGTCATTGTCAGTTTCATCAATGAAACCAACGATGAGCTAAAAAATAATATTGAAGAAACCTCTGAAACCAACGTATTGAACGTCTTGGGAACCCAATTATGGCAAGACATCAGTTTGCAAGAGATATTCAAAATCCTTTCATTTGCATTATGCAAGATGGCGCAGAATTCACTGGGATGGGTGAACCGCCTGAGTATATTGGATGCCTACATGCAGACTGACGGCATAAAAGAGTGGTTTGAAACACGTGGGGTTGAAACCGAAAAGATTGTTCACGCGAATATGTTAGCGAGAAATCTGTTGGCCGAATTCGGCATACAGTTAGTGACACCGACATTATATAAGGAGCTGTATGATGCTACAAAATATCATGAAAGCGACAGACTGACCATCAACGGATTTATACCCAATTACCGGTCACTGATGAAAGCCGGCGGAGACCTGATTATAGACATTTATTCCATCGGCATCATCCAGAACGGTCAATGGATAGCTACTCCAATCGTTGTACATGAAAAGAATTAAAGCGTATGTTTCTAAGTTTAGACATAAGAGATTATAATAATGTGCGAATCGCCATGAAAACCGCTTCGGGAGATATGCACGTAATGCATGTTCCACCAATGTTGTCTCCCTGTCTGTTTTACAGGCAAGAAGACAACATCACACGAATAGTACAGCAAATGATTCTATTCTGCGAGACGTACAATACCCCTCTCCGGAAAATCAGAGCACTAACTCTGCTTTTCTCCACACAAGAACCCGAAGCCAATAAGGATAGAATCAAGAATTACTTGTGCAGCCTGTTCACGCCCGAGCTGGTTTATTCGGAGTACAAAAAAAACAGTACTAATGCAGGGGATGATATATGGGTGCAGAACATCCATCAGTCCATTATATCGCACATCCGAAAAAGACTGCCGGTACCAGCATCCGAACGTGAGAAGAAAGTATTCGAGAAAGTGCTCCATTTTGAATATTGGCGTACTTTATGGGCTTTCATCGAAGGCAAAGAATCAATAGTTCTGTTTGACCATGCGATTTTAAAGAAATATCTTCAAGAGCTTCTTACATTACAGAACGAAATAAAATATTCTAAAGAATACATAGAACAAGCCATAAACAACCAAAGCAATGGTATAGAAAACCCGATAGAAGCATTCATCGAACGCGTCGGCATGCACGATACGATAGATGGATGCAGCCGCTTCAAAAGTCAAATAAACATTTATGGCCCTTGTAAAGACGAAAATGGAATATGGGTATCCAGGCAACTGCTGCATCAGATACCTTCTTTTTCTTTAGCCCAGGAGTTCATGTTCACCGTAGAAATGCCCCAACAGGCTGCAAAGGATTTCTTAAAATTATCCACCTATTTCCAGATAGAAATTGAAGGAAAGAATATATTGGAAGGAGCTGGAATCTGGTATATCCAGAAGAAAACGGAAATGATAAAAATAAAGTTTGCCTTAGATACAAGGCACGGAGGAACTCTTTCCATCCATTCGGACGATATAACACCGGACAATGAGCGCAGTAAAAGTATTATTATTCACCAAGCACTTTAAAGATTATGCCTAATAGAACTTTGTTAGAACTGAATACTCAGACATCTCCTTTTTCTCTGCACAGCTGCGGACAGAAAGGCCTGGGCCGTCTCATCGAAGAAGAAATAGCCCTGGAACCCGAAGAAATCAGCAGCAAGAAAGTGTGGAGTATATTTAAACCCCAAAGACAATTATCAGCCCCCACCATAGCTCTCGGAGAAGTAGCATCCGATTCACTGGCAATCAGACAAGGGGCTACACTCTTAAAGGTTACCCTACAAAGGTATTCCATAGGCATTGATAAGGCAAACATTACTTTCCATGTCGCACTTGATCCGGAAGCTATATCAGACATATTAGAAGCCGGAAAGCTCAAAGTCTCTGTTGATTTTGACATCAAAATTAATCTTGAGGGCCGTAAGCAGATAGTAAAGGAATACACTGCCATCATTTATTGTACCCCGGAGCCGATAAAGCCTCCTCACGTAGAGTCCAAATCTCTGGATGTCGTACATGCCCATAGCATCAAAGACATCGGGTACTTATATTTCTCTTATCCAACCAATCTGGAATATGACGGCACTATTAAAATAACAGCCTGTCTGTGCTCTCTAAAAAGAAACGGAGCTGAACTGGCATTGGACAAACTGACATTCACCTCCTTACAATGTGATGGTATCATAACACAGCACTATAACCTGGAAAGCCAAAAACTGGAAGTGGATGGGCTAAAGAACGACAAGGTGAGAGTAACACTCTCATTGAACCTGGAAGACCAGGTATTAACTCCCAATCCGGTAGACAAAGATTCTTATGAAATCCAGATAAAGTATGAATATTCCTATAATCAGTTAGACATACCGCCCAGAACCGAAACACGTAACTTCTCATTTCAAGTTAAGGCGGACAATTCGCGTCCCGCGCTATACGTCACCTGCCAGCAATGGAAAGGAGGTATTGAAAACCTGCTACTACTAAAACCGGGAGAACGACTTGATGCATTGAAACGCGAAATAACGTTGGCGAAGTCACGGTTGGCAACCATCAACGAGGTTTCCGCCGTAAATGAATCCATCTCTTTCGCATCCTTAAAACTAAAGAATATAGCTTCCGACGCTCCGGACATCGAGCCTTGCACCTTCTTTCCCGAAGGATGTACATACAGTGTAACATTGATGAACCAGAAGCAGGAAGAAATAAAGCATTGTGATTTCCTGAAAATAGCGCAAGGCTGTTCTTTATCTGACGTGTTCTCTTTAGGAGATGCCACGAACTGCTCATGGTCGGACATCTTACGCCAGCAGAACCAGCTGAATGGACAAGAATGCATTGAACTGTTCTTAAAGTTAAATTCCAATTTAATAGAACAGATAGACCGTACTCTGTTTCCGCCGGAATTGGGCATGAAGTTCAATGTAAAATGCGAACTTCATCTTAAGTATCAAGAAGGAACGGACATCCAGGCCAAAGAAGTTTCATTAGTCTTCACCATTCCGATGCAACCCGACTTCGGAGACAACTGGCTCTGCCTAGACTATGGAACGTCTGCAATCGTGGCCTATTATGGCGACAGTATACTGGCACTGAACACAGAGAAGAAGCGTTTCCTGGAAGAGAAAGGACTGTTCACAGAGGAAAAAGACTTGATGAGCGATGTCAATTCCCCTTTATTGTCATCCGACCTCCTGTTCCTGCATGATACCCAACAGGAAGAATGGGAATTGGACAGCCCTTACTTTCTCTCACCGACCAAAACAATGCTGGAAGATGCCAACCTCTCAAACAATTTGTTGCCCTGCCTGAAAATCATGGTAGGCCGTGAAAAGCTAATCAACTATCAGAACTATTTCCATATCCGGTTTAAGGATCAGGGCAAGGAAACAGTATTAGGCGCCTTGGAAAAGCCTTTATTGAACCGTTCTCCCCTAATCAAAATAGACTATATCTTTCAGAATGCCTACCAATTCCTGTTTAAGAATTATATTTTGCCTTTGACGAAGCAAGAAAACCGTACCATCAGCAAACTGGTGGTAACCGTACCTAATACATATCGCCCTTCGGACACGAAAAAAGTTATTGATACAGCCAAAAAGACATTCGAATGGCTGCGGGATGACGAGAACATACTTGTGCTAAGCGAAAGCGAAGCCGCTATTTGCTATTATTACACAAATAGGAATACATTATTGCCGCCTGCAAGTTTAAAAGAGCATGAGTCTCTGTTCAGAGGGGCAGGCGAACACATCCTTGTTTACGATATGGGAGCCGGCACACTCGACATCAGCTATTGCAAGGTTACCGCTACGGAAATAGACATCATAGGAAATATAGGTTGCTATTATGCCGGGAATATACTGGACTACGCTTTCGCCTTTGACGTCATAGATGAATATCTGGAAAACAACCATGCGGCACTAAACGATGATCAGATAAAATTCCTGCAGCAGTTAGTGGCACTGGACATCAAAGAAGAAGATAAGATGGAAAGCATTGAGCTATACCGGAAAAAGTATAAAGACTATATACGTACCATAAAAACCATGCCATCTCAGTACGAGAACATGAAGTTTGAACTGCCCACACCCCTGTTTGCCCAATCGGCGAACACTCTATATGCCAATCCCGAATTGTTGGAATACAGTCATTGGAGGAAAGGCAAAGAGATAGAACTATACAACTTTGCCTGCAACCATCTGCTACTTGAGGCATTCTTCTCCACATTAGGTTTTACAAAAGAAAAGAGGGTGCCCATTGATGTCCTTATGTTCACGGGAAGAGCCAGTCAGCTGACCGGGCTTGCAGACAAAATCATAAGCAACATTAATACCAAATGGCGTAAACAATCGGGCAGGAAGTATAACGTAATATCCTTAACCGGAGACCAGCGCAAGACCGTTGTCGCTGAAGGAGCTCTTAATTATGCAAACATCAAATACCAACGCATGGAAGGTGTAACGTTTGTAAGAAACAAGATATATGCACGCTACGGAGTCATGTACAATAATGGCGGAGACTGGGTATTTGAAGAAATCTTGGGACCAAACAGTACCATAAAGCCCCAACAGAACATCTTGTATGATAATACGATCAAGATTAACAATACGCAAAGAGGAGCCATACATATTGTACGCACTTATGACAAAAAACCGGAAATAGTATGGAAAGCCATGCAACAGGATAATCCAAGCTTGAAGACCGAAAACGATTCGCTCTATCAAGCTGTCAACTATACAACAGTCTTATATACGCAGCAGCCTAATTTTGATCCTAACATGAATCAGGATTTAGCTATCCGCCTCCAAATTACAAACAACATGGATCTCTTGATTTCCATAACCGATTGTAATCTGGGAACTGCCATAGATATTATGGTAGGCGCCTGTGTATCAGAAGAGAAGAACAGCAATATATCATTCAAAAAGAGTATATGGCCCAGTTTAGAACAATAAAAAATAACCATTATGTATAAAGTACCCCTTATTATCAACCAAAGAGATGTAATAATCGCATTGCATCCATCTGATTTGCCAACGAAGAATGTTGCTATTGACACTTTTGTTGTGGACAATACCGAACTACTCCGTTTCTACAAGAAAATACTGGCGTTAGATTACGACGGTCCTCTCAGTAACGACTACATCCTGAATATTTCTGCCATCAGCAGAAAGGAAGACGCCATCACCGTTGAATTTACGACGTTCAAGCAAGGCGGCATAGCTTATAGTCAAGACGGATTAGAACTGACCAATGACCATTATTGCTATTTGCGCTTAAAACAGTTTCCCAACGAAGCCACTCGTTTCCACATCCACCTTATCGTAAAAATCAACGAAATCCAATATGAGGGTGATGTCTATGTGGTTGTGGCAGATAAACATCATATTTATGATGCTGTATTCGACTTCGGTTCTGAAGCCTCCCAAATTTTATGCCACGCACGCGATAAGGAACTCGGCATAAACGACATCATGCCTTTATACGGTAAGGTGAAACATTCATATGGAAAAGAATTGCTGAAGAAGGCATCTGAAGTTGAACAGGGTGAGACGAATATTATCAGCGAGGATTTACGCAAGCAATATAGGGAGCAAATGAGTAAAAGCAACAAAGAATCAGAAGAAATCGATGATTCCGAAATCATTCAGCATGACGATAGCGACCGCCTGAACAGACTCTATAAATCAATCTATTATGCTCCCGGCACTCTCTTGAAAGAAGACTTCAGGAGACGCACGGATGAGCCTACGAACCAGAACTTTATATTCTTCAACAAGGGAGAGGATATTCCTATGTTCGAAAAGAATAACTATTTTGTTATGCCCAACCTTAAAGTAGCGCAATATGGAGGAGTTGTGTTACCTATGATTAACAGTGGCCAAACGGTAAACGACCACTTGTCGCATTACAGGAGGGTCATTATGAACTTCTTCATCCGAATGATACTGGACACGGTCTCAAACATCCTTGACGATGAAGAAGAGGACTCTTACGATGATGAAAAAGAATACACCACTCATAGAGCAATCAACCTAATTGTACTCGTGCCCAATTCATATACCCAAGAGGTAGTTACCAAAATGCTGAAAGACTTGCGTTGCGACATAACCAAATTTCTGGCAGAGGAGAAATACAAATCAATTATAGGATGTGAGATTTCCACATTCTCGGAGAGCGACGCCTCTTTCCTTGGCATGATGACGCAACATCAAGACACCTTAATCAATACAATTGGGGAAAACAAGAATATCCTGACGATTGACGTCGGCAAGGGTACCACCGATTTCTCCGTAGTACAAACACGGCAGAAAGGCTTCCACTGGTTGATAGAGGAGAAATACAGATCCGGTTTTATCGGTGCAGGAAACGTTATCTCTTTCGCGTTATATGCCAATTTATTAGCACACTTGTTTCAAGTATATCAACCTGATGCCACAGTCCTCCAGATAAAACAAAGGGTAGAGGAATATACAAGACAAATCACAGACCCCGACAAGAAAGAAGACAGGAATTATCTGTCGCTATTAATACATATTATAGAGAAATACAAAAAGATCCACACGTCTGTTCATGCCACAAATTCTGAAAAGAATTGGCGGGCATTCATGTCGTCGGAGCCTAAAAATGCCAATTTAGATAAGATAAAGTTGTCTACCATTGTCGAAGCATTTGCCTACTGTGAAAAGAAGAAAAGTATCTTGGATGATGACTATGGCTATATTGCCAATGCGGTAAATGCCATCACCACCAAATTTGAAAAAGAAATTGATTCATGGAATGATCGGGCCAATTTATCCATCGATTATGTGATATTGGCCGGACGTGGTATGTTGTTTCCCGAACTGCGTACCCAAATCGAAGAAATGATCAGACGTAAATTCTCGGAGAAATGTACAATCCTGACCAAGAAAAACGTTAGTGTCGGCACGGTGAAAAACTTCTGTCTGTTTGGCCCGCTGAACACCTCGTTAATCTACGACGGCAATATGGATATGGTGGGTTGGCCCACTAAATATGAACTGAAGAACGGGACTAATGAAGTGGATGACCAAGATGAGACCAAAGGCCATAAACCCACTTCCAAGTTCAAACGCATTTTCGAGATTTATAAGGGAATCAGAGGAGATTCTGAGAACCCGGACTCTGAACCTGACAGCATAAGTGAGGTTTATACACCAACAATACAGAAAGAGCCAAAGGAGATTACGGAAGACCGCGAGATTACATACAATGACGAGCTATGCAGTAAGACGCTCTTAACACCTAACAGCCGCTATCTGATAGGAGGGAAATACTATATCATTAAAATACCCAGGTACACAAATATAAAAAATGAGGAAACCGTATCTCTGAATGTATTCTTCGACGGAGAAAGATTCGTTGCCCGTAGCAATGACGGCTGTTTCTATTTTGAACCTGCAGGAGCAGAATTGCAAGATAATTTAGTGTTCGAAACTCAGTTTCCTTACGTCACCACCGATAATGAAGGAGAAATCAGTGTCCTAAAAGGAAGTGAAGAAATGTCCGTTGCTGCAGCAAAACCTTCAGAAGATAATGATATGAAGACGAATAGTTCCAGTCAAGACAATGGCAAGGGAATCCCCCCTGCAGATATAGAGGATGACGTATAAATAAAATAGTAAGAGGAGGAATTATATTATGAATACAAAAGGTGTTGCTTTTTTGACCATTGCTGCAACTTTAGCAGCTATCAGTGTCACTATGTTCTTGATTGAATGGGAATCTTCTCCACTCATAATTCTGTTTGTGGTTTTTGGACTGCTGACCATCGTCAGCAATCTTATTCTGGTATCCAAACTATTTGCCATGTACCAGAAGTCCAAACGGCAGGTGCAATCCGTTCTCTACGAAAAAGAGTGCATGGCAGATGCAATGGAAAATATCCGGAAGGAAATGCAGCAACAAAACTTGCAGTTATCCGAATTTGAAGTGATAAGAAAGAATCTCCAGAAATTCAAGAGTTTCCCAGATATTCAGTCCGACAGCTCCATAAACGAAGACTTCGGGAAGATAATTTCATTTCTCCTTAACTTAAATTTATCCCCGGTAAACGAACAATCGCTGCTCCGGGTCGAACAAAAAATAGAACGGCTCACAACAGCAAACCAATTCTTGTCGGCTTTGTACAACACTCAATGGAAAAGGCTGAATGACAAACTTGCGGAGTGTGAAGATATTATCAGCCCTCAAAATCAGGTTGACATACAACAGGCTGTTTTTGAACTGGCATTACCACTCCACGACTTTCTGAGTTGGTATGCCAGAGACCTCAATTATCTGAACCGGTATACCTATAACATTGACCTCGTCAAGAACCAGATGCAAACGTTGGATGCGGCTTTCAACGAGGTACCCTCCGTATCGGGTAATCCCTACAAATGCCCCAAAGATGTCAGAGGGATAAAACAACTCTTAACCAATATAGGCATCAAGCAATTGGAGGTCTTTATTTTAGGATATAAATTTTGAACTTACAGATTATGAATACACTGAGAAGTTTCGCTTTCTTGTGCATAATTATTGCCTTGATTATCTGGGGGAATCCCGGAAGTTTCATCTTCCTGTTTGCCGTTGTAATCGTTTCGCTAACTACATTTCTTCTAAATAAACGCAACCATCCGTACGGTTTGCTGGAAAAGTTTGGAATCGATATACGTTTTCAGAGTGCAGTATTTCTAATTATAATAACCATATTTTCTTTCTGGACTGCTTCCAGATATTTCTATGCAGACGACCAGATATACAAGAACGTGGATCATCATGCTTTAGGCTTGAATGGGTTCCAGATTAACGATTCTCAAGTAATGTTGGTTGCCTATGACAGTACGGCTTTGTTCGATGAGGAAATCACTCCTGGGAAGCTAAACCTATGCTTCCAGTCCGACAGTAGTTCCACATTACAATACAAAGGTTTTTCCCGTCCTATTTATGTCAGTGCTCCCGGTACGCAGGAATATTATCTTGGCAATGCAAACAATATGCCCTCGTTCCATTCACAGTTCTCGCTGATAAGCAATGCAGAACACCAAAAGCTATCTATGCGTATTGAATACGAAAAGAAGAAGGCATTATATATATTTACATTAAGTGGAACAGATGGAAATGAAGAAGCAATAATCGACACAAGCCTTGTAGATAAAGACCTGCAACGCGGTTATGCACTCCGTGACATGATACCCGTAAAGATAGCCCAAGGACTCAGATTCTCTGTCGATGGCATAACACTCGTACGTGAGCATTATATACGTAGCGAAAGTCCTAAAGACTGCCGTCCGCAACCCTTCTATTTAGGATTATACACACAAGTCTACCAAAATGATAACTCTCTTGATTTTGAGAATGACAATAACGAAAAATATCGTCTGGCTGATTATCAAGAGAAGGAAGGCAGCATTCAATTATCTCCGAGTTCATATTTCTATGTAGACGCTTTCGGCAAATATGTCACTCCGAGAATGAAAGTCCTGCCCCATAGCAAACAGATACATTTTTCCCTACCTTATTATAAGCCCTTAAAGAGCGACGAGCCTTGCGGAAAGGATATGACATTCTATATCACCAGTGACAAGAATCATATTGTTGACCTTAAATTATCCAATAATTATCTATTTGATATTTTACATAAGCAAAGTAACATCAACCATATAGGAGGGTCTTTATCCTACAACTCCGGATATACCGAGGACTCTTTAGTAGTCAGATGGAGCAGCCGTTTCATCCCCTCAGAGACAGAAAAAGGTGTTTACCTGTTAAAGGCCGATAATGAGAAAAGTGGCGTTAGCTGGATGTTTAAAGTCACCAACTTCCGGGAGACAACTCCATTCCAACCAGAAGTGTACTTCATCTACTTATTCATAATCTGCACATTAGCCTGTTTTTCACTGCTAATTACTCCATACAATATACAGCACGGAAAAATATCCCACCGGCATAATACCCCTTATGCCGAGTTATCCTTATGGACTATAATAATCGTGTTATTTACCGTACGTTTCTTTTTTAACTGGCGGGTATCTGTGTTCCCTCCCCTCGAAGGAGTATCTAGTTTTGAGTGGAACAACATTATTAATTATAAGCCTTGGTGGTGGGTCATTCCTTGCTTCCAGTTAGTTATTATTGTATATAAGATAGGGGATTATCTGAAGAATTATGCCCAATCCCGGTTATCACGGGTCATCAACAAAGCTTGCCAAAAGCTTTACCCCCGAAAGTTGACATTGCAACAGCTCATACTAATATGCTGGGTTATATGTCTTTCATCAGCGGTCATCGGACACTTTTTCTTTGGAGGCTATATTCGGTATTTCCTGATAGCCCTTCCATTACTTCTGTTCTTCATTATAGAATACTTTATTGCCGAACTTTACAAAAAATCCTATAATGGAGAATTGCCACGACATAGTTTTGCCAACTATAATCTAACATTATGGCATTTCTTCAATTACCTCATTTTCTTAGGTCCAGTCTTGCTATTCGACTCCGGATACGCCATAATGTTCATATTCTTCGTCCTATTGCGCACCATTTTCCTGTTCCGTGATTATCAGTGGGCATGCATAGAAGCGAATGAGGTTCCTATATATGGCAACTTCTACCGCAAGTTATTGGAGAAGCAAGTCATCTTAGAGGAAAGGATTAAAGAATTATCAGATTCCGGGAATACAGATGAGAAAGACAGGTTGCAGAAGACACTGAAAGATATTAAGAGGCAACGTCTGGTCAAGTTCAACATCATATACATCATTATTGGTGTAGTCTTTGTACTGGCTTGCATCCTGGCTCCACACATATTGACGATGACCTATTTAGGAGCCATTCTTTTCACAATACTCATTACGGGAATCATTTATTTTTGGGTCAACGCCTGCTGTAAGGTTCAGAACTTGAAGTTCAACCGCAACTGGCGGATAGGTGTTATAGCTTTCACGATTGTTATTTCAGGACTTGGCTGCTATAAGATTTTTATCGATGACAGTTCAATGTTGCACATGCGGTATCGCTCCATGGTGTTGGTGAAAGACTGGAACAGCATCATGCAAGAAGAAAGCATGGACAACGAAAACAAGATAAACCGTTTTTTGCAGGCTTCCGAAAACAAATGGATTATCGACTATTTCCTCGACAATGCCAATGACCTGTCCGAAAGTCGTTTCAAGATGCTCCCCCATAGCAAATTGGGCGCATTATGGGGAGCACAAATGACAGACCTTACTCTCATACGCTTTGGCATTGCAGAACATTCAGAGCTATTCTTCTGGGGGATAATGGCACTGTTTTTCCTGTTATTCTTCTTTACTTACACTAACCCCATACAAAAGAAAAAGACGATAAACAGGAATATAGCAGTCAGCATAATTCTCCTTTTATGCATTCAGTGCATCTTTATCTGGATGTCCGTGACGAACCAGTTCATATTCTTTGGGCAGGATTTCCCTATGATATCCATACAAAGTAATTTCTCTTTGGTATATATCATGCTTCTGGCAGGCATGGTTATCGCATCCATATTCCCTGAGTCACAAGACATGAAGCCAGAGAAAGCCGACGCCAAATACAATGAAGGTCAAGTCAGATTCAATATGTTTTCTGCAAGAATAGGAAAGCATTATACCGTCTTTCTGATAATTTTGGTCGGAGTATTGGCTATAGCGCGTTTCAGACTGGTAAAATCAGATTCGACCTATAACATTGATTTATCCATGAACGAGCCGACCCTGGAACTTGTAAATGAATGGTTAAACGAATACCAAATCAGCCAGGATGAATCTTATAACAAAAAATATGCAAACAGCATTGTAAAGGGAGGTGGAAAGAGTCCTGCATGTGTAAGTTTCTTTAAGGCATTCGAGTCTAACATCACAAAAGTTGCAGACCTGGAGGAAATCCAGGATATAGCCAATCAGACAGGCATAGGTACCTCCATTCAGGAAGTGCTTTCCACAATAAACGCAGATGCCATCGATTCACTTAACATCCGCATCACACAGGATATGCCGGCGAACACCAGCACTGTCTACCTGCTAAAAAACGACAGGCTGAACAATCACATTGCCCAGTACAAGAGGATATGGAGAAGCAGCAATATTAAGATGGAGACTTACCTTCAGGATAATGCCACCTATCTGCGAATGAGCTATAATTCGCAGAAGAATCCGCTCTCGGATGTGGAAAAGAATGAACTGGAATTCATCAACCGCCTGTTCTTGATGTACCAGCAGTGCTCCGGTGCCAGCAGAATCTCGCCCATGGCCAAAGAATATGCCCGGAATCTGATTCGTGGCGGAGACGTTTCCACTTTCTTCTACGACTTTGACAAAGCATATAAACTGCGGGACAGACTGGACAACGACAGCATCAACCGGAAGTATGCGCTTACCAAGTTCGGCAAGGGCCTGATATACGCCTTCCTGAACTCGTATTGCAAAAACAATTTATATTCCAATATTATATTCATGCGTACCAACCGCAATACAGGTATGCTGGAACTTGCTCTGCATAGAAACTACTATATGCACGACAATCCCATCGACAGTCGTAACTATTGGAAGGGAGACCTTACCGCCGCATCCGCCTACCACAACGAAACGGTATTTCTTGATAACAAGAAGCAAGTGGAGGTATGCAAAGCAGACTTTGGAGAGATAGATATACCCGTTGAAGGAGGAAAGCTATGGCAGATACCAACCACATGGACTCCGCAATCACAGCAGACGCCCATTGTGATTCTTACTGCAAACCCCGGTAGGAAGATGCAACTGACCAGCTATTATCAGAACAACTATGATGTTTACGAAGGCGACGGAAACTATAGCGTAATGCGTGTATTGCCGGGCGACAAGCTGGGCAACCATCAGCTTCTGTTTGAGACCAAAGAATATGTGGCAAAAAATATATGGCTGAACGGACACCATACCTTTATCTATCCGCAAAAGTACGGTTTCTATTGGGCCAAGCTCTATTCGGACTTTGTCAGCAAAGTATATACCAGAAAACAGAAACAGACAGCACAAGACACCCCGGAGCAAAAGCTAAAGATAGAGTCTTACCAAACCACATTAGATATGCGATTGAGCCAGGAGTTATATGCCATCATGGATAACCTAAAAAAAGAGACAGACATGAGTGTCATCGTTGCCAATGCAGACGGACATATAAAGGCAATGGTAGATTTTAAGGATAATCCCCAACTGCGCCTGGATCCCAATGATGAAATATCATATAGCCAATGGGCAGAGAAACTGAACATGCTGGCATTGGGAGGTGAAGAGCGCGACTTGTTCGGCAATCTGAATCTCTTTCCGCTGCGCTTCGGTCCGGGGTCTTCATTGAAGCCTATGACATTTGCCGCTGTGACCTCCGGCTACAATATAGGTTGGGAAGGTTTCCGCCTGGTAGGTATGGAAGCGCCCCACAACAATGCAACCCATTATGCAGGAAAAACCTTGGGGATGAAAGCCGGATGGAGGTCGTTGCCTTCGGATGAACCGGGTCCCGGTGAGGCCTTCAATATCGAGAAGTATATCTACCGCTCAAGTAACTTCTTCAATTCCGTAATGGTCTATATAGGCTCGTTCGATGCATCACGCTTCAACAAGGAATTCTGCCAGGTGGGCAGGACAGACGGTGCAGACAACACTCTGTTTACTGTCGCCCACGATATAAAGAAAGAAAGTTTCCCGGTTGTCGAAGTAAATCATCGCAGGAGCAAGTTCAATCAGATATTGGAACCGGCCAAGGAAAAGAATCCCCTGATAGCGCAGCAGTTTGAACAGAACTTCACTATGCCTGCACGGTCTTTATTTGCATCAAGCAAGAATTCCGACATATTAAGTTACCGTAAATCCGCCACCAGCGGACTGGATGCAGACTTGCGCAGGTATGCACAGGATTATGAAATCTCACTCGTACAGAATGAGTCGTGGACTGCTCCGGAACCATCATTTATAGATTTTGAGCTTCGAAAGAATCCCACCGAAGTTAATTACGCATCAGCCATCAGAGGAGTTACCTTAGGTATGAGACGTTTTATGGACATTACTCCGCTGAAGATGGCCGAAATGTTCGGAAAGCTGGCGTCCATGAATACAAGCTTCCACCTGACCGTGAATCCGGAATATCACAATGAAGTCACCGACTTCTCCATAGATGACTCTTGGGGCAGCGAAGACAAATATACCAGTTTCTTGGGAAACAACCTCTTCAAAGGAATGGCATCCGTTATAGACTACGGAACAGCCACATACTTAAAAGGCATAAAGAAGCAGCTGCATGATGAAAACAGAAACGTCTTCATGTATGCCAAGACCGGTACCATTAACGATAGTTCCATCAATGAAGAAACCGGTTTATTGGCTGTTATCATCTCGGACACCGATTTGCAGACCGCCAACAAGGAGCAGAGAAGGGCCGCCAAATTCTATGTCATCTATATGTTTATGGACAACATCAAAGGTAACGGAAAGGCCAAGCAGGACTTGCAGAAAGGCTGTGTACAGGCAGTTGTCAACTCCAAGCATTTCAAGAATTACATAACAGGAAACGGAAAAAAGCTATGAATAGAATAAGATTACTGATTTTATATACCGTAGTGACTCTCTTTTTAATAGCAATCACTGCCACTGCAGGCTATTTTTGCCTGCGCCAGAACATTCATGTGGTAAATATGAAAAGCAACTACGCCACAGAGAACCTCTTTGCCTACATCCAGAAGGATACATTAGTAAATGCTTTCCAGAAAGCCGGCGCCTCCAACAGAGACATTAAGGAAAGTTTCTGGAAAAAAGGAATCGACCTGTATTGGGGAAACGACTCCACACTTACCCAGATAGCAGGCAATAACGAGTTGCTCCGTCTGGCACAGGAGTTTCCCGACCAGTTGAAGATAGACAATGTAGACAAAACCCTTTCACTCTCCATCATTCAGGATGCGGATGCGGAAGGTTACGAAGCAGAATTTGCCTTAGTACCGGTATGCCTGCTCAACCAGTTATACATAAAAGGTTATCTACACCCTTAATTATACATAAAATGAAATATCTATCAGCGGCAGAAAACAGACCGGCATGGATATGCGCTCAAGTCATCCTGAATGAAGACAGCATAAAGCCGGAAGACTTTGATAAAATAAAGAACCGGGTAATCAAAGTCATAACCAACGAATATCTGTATGTCAACCGGGAACCGGAAGCCTTGTGGAAAAGAGTGGAGAACCGTTGCAATAAGATTGACGATGTCAATAACTTCTCCACCTACTTCCAGCAAGCCATCGTATGCGCCAATCACGCGACAGGTATTACCATCATGCGATACAGCAATGACAGGGAACTGGCCCGCAAAGACATGCTGCACATCAAAGTCAATAATGAAGAGATAACGGCCGAGACAAAATTCTTTCCGTGGGAAAGCCTGGAAATAAAAAGTAAGGTGATAATCTATAAAGGCGGAAACAAGACCGTACTCTCACTGAGTGTTCTGGAAGCCGACTTGCCGGCTTTCCAGGAGTTTTATACAGCGAACGAATGTGCTGCCCTGTTCATCAATGCACCGGAAGAAATGGTGGATGGGAGACAAAGAGCCCTATTCTGTATAGCCTATTTTAAAGAGAAGGCATTCCAAACCTGCCGTCATTATGCGATTCCCGAAGAGGCAGCCTCCGAGATAGCTCCCTTCCTGTTGCAGTACGACTTCAATTTCCTCGACTGTATCCTTGCCATTACTGAGGAATATCTCAACAGGCCCAACTATTCGAGCATTCTCCCTCCAAAAAAACATGTACGCGCCTGCATGTGGCTGCTGTTCTTCATGATTGAGATGAAAAAGGCAGAAATAAGGCAGAATAACTCCGGTAAATCCCAGTCCATTACTCTATCCCCCGAGTTGTTCTATACAATCAACCGGATGCTGCCGGCAGAAGAACTATACAAACTATGGTTCAGAGTCAGCGAAATATGGATTAACCGGCAAGAAGAATACGCAGTAGTCCAAAGGGTACCCGTAGCAAGTCCATTCTGCATAACCGATGGAAGCAGAATCATCGAAAACATCTGCCCGCTGAAAGCAGAAAACAACATCGTATGGCAAGGCAGAGAGAAAGGCATGGTTTCGACCTATATTGTTCACAAAAACGAAATCGGTGAGTTTGTTGTTCGCAAGAGTGGTAAAGACGGTACGCCATCAAGAGCCCGGAAAGGACTGCTGGGACGCATATATCCATTCATTGAGAAAATAGGAAATATCATTAACGACTAAAAAAGAACAATGCACCCATGAAACGGATAATAGGATACATTCTTATAACCATAGTAAGCATACTTTCATTCTTCCAACTTCTGCAGACCATGAAAATAGTATTCGGCTCATTCAGTGCGCATCTGTGGTTTATAGCTGGTATAGTCTGCTTTTTCATCATCCGTCCCTTCTTCAGGAAAAATGAAGCATGGCTCACCACTTTCTCCCATGAACTGACCCACGCCATTGCAAGCATATTGATGCTCAACAAGATGCACTCCATGAAAGTGTACGAACAGGAGGGAAGCACGCAATATCTGGGAAGAAGCAACATCTTCATTACATTGGCACCCTATTGCTTCCCCATCTTCACTTATTTCATCTTATTGCTGATGCTTCTCAGTTCCGTACGCTCTTTATGCATTTTCCAATTTCTTATCGGGCTGACATTGGGATTCCACATACTTTGCTTCATCCAGCAAACCCACCCTAACCAGACAGACATAAAGCAAAACGGAAAGATGATTTCTTATTCCTTCATCTTCATGTGGTGGTTATTCAATGCTTCCATCATACTATATGCAGTAAAATATGGCATTTACCGGGCAGTCATCTATCAGTTCCAGGGTATGTGGACAAATCTGTTAGCACCATTTTAGCTTCTTAACTCACCGATTCATGTCCGGAGTTCGCCGACTTTTCCACCGCAAATCATCCAGAAGGGCTATCGGAGGACGAATAAACTGCTGGCACAACCTCTTATTTTTGGTTCATCAGGAAAATGCGTAGTTAAATGGGAATTTAGCAGCGTATTTTTTCATTAACGATACCCTAAAAGTCTATTTTTTAACTTTTGAAGCTTGGTATAGCTGCATTACTTCCTGTAATTCTTTCACCTTTTCAGGATATTCCAGATGGAGATTATTAGTTTCTCCAATATCCCGTTTTAAATTAAACAACTCAGGCACATCACCTTCCTTAAACTTACTATTTCCCGTTTTAGGCAAATAAACCCAATCTCCTTTACGTATTCCATGCACCTCACCACCTTTTACATAGACATACTCATCACGCAACCGCAAAGAAGGGTTTTCCAAGAATGATGATATATCCACTCCATCAATCTTCTGCCTGAACGACCTGCAACCGGCATAATGCATTATTGTCGGGAATAGGTCAATACTGGCAATTATCGCATCACTGGTTACTCCTGCCGGGATAGTACCCTTCCAACGCAGAATACAAGGTACACGTACCCCGCCTTCATAATACGAGAATTTACCGCCACGTAATGGATCGGCAGAACCGCTATCTTCCTTGTAACCTAACCACGGTCCATTATCAGATGCAAAAATAACCAATGTGCTTTCCGCCAACCCTTGTTGATCCAGATAGTTGAGAAAGCGTCCGACATTCCAGTCTATTTCTTCCACAACATCTCCATAAAGCCCACGTTTACTCTTGCCCCTGAACTGCTCGGATGCAAATAAAGGAATATGGGGCATCGAAGGAGTAATGTAAACAAAGAAAGGCTTCTCTTTATTCTGCCCTACAAACTCAATCGCTTTATCAAAATAACGACGGGTAGTAGTAGACTGATCACAAGGATATTCTATGATTTCATCTCCTTCAAACAAAGGAGATACACTATTGAGTCTCTTTTTTATCATCGCTCTGTTGGGAGCATTTCTCACAAAGTCCTGGTCCGCTTTAGCTTCAGACAGAGTATACCCATCTCTAAACACAGCATTAGAAGCAAATTTTTGAGAAGGACCGATATACATATCGTTACTATAAGGAATACCAAAGTATTTATCAAACCCCTGATCTGTGGGTAGATGGCCTTTCAAGTCACCCAGATGCCATTTACCGAAACAACCTGTTGCATAACCTTGTTCTTTCAATGCTTCTGCCAAGGTAATCTCTTCGGAAGGCATACCTTCGGATTCCGGAAAGAATACTCCTTTCACTCCATTCCGGGTATTCAACCGTCCCGTTAAAAGACCCGCACGTGAGGCACTGGAGACAGAAGCAGATACATAGAAGTCTGTCAGTTTTAGTCCTTCCCTTGCCATCCCGTCTATTGCCGGGGTTTGTATCAATGGCGATCCATAGCAACCAAGGTCCTGATATCCCTGATCATCGGTAAAGATGATAACAATATTAGGCTTGTGCTGAGCTTGCATAAGCCCGGCACAAGTCAACATAGGGAGAAAAGCCAAAGCCCTACTCCGAAATAACATTACCTTCCGTAATTCCACTATCATTATAGGTATCCACACGATAATAATACTTCACGCCTTTAGTGAGAATATGCAGCAAAAGCTCAGTGGTTTCATTTCCCTTCACCTGAATACATTGATTCAGGAAATTGGGCTGATAACCAAAGCGAACCAAATAACCGTCGGCACCGGATACTTTATTCCAGGCAAGCGAGGCGTATCTTTCATCTTCCTGGTTTCTTTTCACAGAAAGTTCTTTCACCTGTCCGGGCTTATCCGAATAACCGGAACCGAATACCCGCAAATCCAACAGTGCAAATTTACCTTCTTTGGGAGTATGCACATTTTCCACCTTCATATAAGAAGCTTCTACAGGTCCGGAGAGTTCCAGATACTCATGAGGAACCGCTGTTTTGTTTCCGGACTTATCAGCAAGCAGCTTCCAGGTATGCCCATCGTTCGAAGTATACAGTTTATAGGCATGATAGTCTGTCTCTTTGGGAGCCTCCGGATTTATATCCTGTTCGGCAAAGTTGATCTGAACAGAGTTTATCTGTACTTTCTTACCAAAGTTCATTACGAAATGCTCACCTGCATTACCGCTTTCTGCCGACCACCACGTCCTGACATTCTCATCTGCTGCTTTCTCCGGTTCAAAGCCCGGAAGCGAAGAAGAAGCCATACAAGCTTTATTGAAAGACTGAAGCATCCAACCGAAAGCAGAGATATCCTGCGGTTCAAACTTCTTCTGAGGCAATAGCATCGGATAATCACCCAATATGGTATGAGTTCTCATCCGCCCTTTCGCATCAAATGATACCGGGAACAATCCGATTCTTCTCTCAAATTCATCGTGGTTACCAATCCACATGGAAGTTGCCTGCCACCAGTTACCATACTTATCTTTGAATACACAACTATGGCCTGCCCCACCAATAAAACCACCTACCTTCAACGAAACAGGATTGTAAGGCTGTTCAACAAAACCTCCATTCGCACTGTCACTCTCCATAACGATATCGCAATACCAGTTACAAATGGTTCCCGGTGTGGCATATTGCAGGTAATACTTATCATTGTTCTTCACAATCCAGGCACCCTCAGGGCAAGGTATCTTCTCGAACTTACCCATCCAGGCAGAAGCGTCGATTTCATCATACAGTTCTCTGCGCCCGAAGTGATAACCGGAAGTGCACTCTTTAACGTCCGTGATATATTCACGGAGCACCTTCTTCGTACCTTCTATTTCCTCAAAAGTCTCGGGATTCACTTCAAAGAAAGTGGTAGATTGTTCTGCACCCAGCCCATAATAGAAATAAAAGCGCCCGTCATCAATGAACAGACAAGGATCGGCCATACGCCGTACCTCACCGCATTTTTCCCATTTCCCATTTTCCGGGTCAGCAGAGCGAATCACGTCTACTTTCTTCTTGGAACGGTCGCGGGTAAAGTTTATAAAATAGACATAATTATCATCCGCAGCTACAGCAGGTGCCACATAATGGTCAATATCAAGGGCAGATGCATGTATCTCCGGGTTAAAATAGACATCCTTCCATGTAATCAAGTCATCGGATACACGATAACCGCCGATATCCATTGTAGTAAAGAGATAATATTTGTCTTTGAATAATACGATTACCGGATCGGCAGCCGTACGGGCTTTCTTCTCTCTCTTCTGGAAACATCCCCAGCCGTAATCCAGATTCATCGGGTTACAAAACGTAGTCTGCTGTTCCGTTACCTGTTTGTTCTCCGCACAGGAGAAGAGAAAAAAAGACACTAATAAGAGGGATAATTTATTCTTCATGCCAATACTAAGATTAATAGAACTTCCGGCTTATCTCTCTGCCGGAGCCTGTTCTGTTATTTTTTTAATTTCCTTCATCAATAAACCGTGTAAGCGTTCCTTCTCCGCTACATAAGCCGGATCATCAACCTTATCGGACATTTCGCCAGGATCAGTCAGGATATCCATCAAAGACGCTTCCTTATCTCCACGCGTAAAGGCTGTATACTTATAACGTCCGTCATTAATCTGATAGCCTGAACTAGACTCTACGATAATATATTCACGGTCAATCTTATCCGTTTGCCCCGTCAGAACCAGTTTCAGTGACTTACCGGACAAGTTCTCCGGTACGGGAATTCCTGCCAAGTCGCATAGCGTAGGTACCAGATCAATTCCACTAGTCAGGCTTTTTGAGTCTACAACTCCTTTCTTCACTCCCGGACCAGAAATAATAAGAGGTGTACGGGTAGCTTCTTCAAACAAACGGCTTTTAAAAACAAGACCGTGAGACTGTCCCATCTCTCCATGATCTGAAGTAAAGACGACGATCGTATGATCTGCCAAACCGGAGTTTTCCAATGCAGTCAGGATACGCCCGATCTGTTGTTCCACATCTTCTACAAGCCGGCAGTACATCCAGCGATAAAAGTCCCACTGCCCTTCTGTCCAGTCACGGGAGCCGGAACCGATTTCCTTCATTTCGGCATATGTCCCGTTAGGTCCCACATTGGCAGGTACGGGAGGTATCTGTACACGAAATTCTTCATCACTTAGTGTTTTACGCAAATCTATATACTTCTGCGTAACAGCTATCTGATGAGGACGCAGCTCACCGGGAAATCTCGGATCAAAACCTGCCCCGTAACAAATATCATGAGGATTCATGAAAGAGAGGTATAGGAAAAAAGGTTCATCCTGAGCCGGATTATAACCAGCAAAAAAGTTCTCGGCAAAATCAGCAGGCCCCTCGTAATAATCCGTACCATTCTGGGTAAAACCATACTCCTCCATGTGAGTCTTTCCACAATAAAAGCCCGGGTAACCGGAATAGGTTGTCTGATAGCCGGCATTACGGAAAAGATTCCCAACCGAATTTTCACGGGCAACAGGCAAGACTCTTAAAGTATCCGGCTTGGTGGAGTTATTTGTATAACCTATTTCACCGGCATAACGCCCCGTTACCATTGCAAAACGTGACGGCATCGATACAGGATTTGCACAATAATTATACTCAAACCTGACACCATTCTCTGCCAGACGGTCCAGTGAAGGGGTATTGACATAGCGATTGCCTGCGCAACTCAGCATATCATATCTCTGCTGGTCGGTCATGATGAAAAGGACATTCAATTTCTTTTCTTCAGCTTTCTGCACACAAGAGGAAGCAAACAATGAAATGCCACATCCATACAACACGACACTTGCTAATTTCTTCATAAGCAATTTTTCTTAGAATTCATCCTTATTTCTTCAAAGCCTTGTCCACATCCAGATCGACGCCTGCCCATCCCTTCTTGCAAGTCCAGTCTGCTGCAGGCGAAGCCCAAAACTCATCTGATTCCGGCAAACCGAGGGCTACAAACACGGCAGAGCACAAGTACAAGCTACCTGTTGAAATATAACTCTCTCCAATATGAGGCTGATAGCCGGCAAAGCCCACCCGCAGCCATCCTTCGGGGTTGAATGTTCCGGGAGCTTGTGTCTGCCGATTGATAATTGCTGTCAGTGCACATCTCACTTGTGCAGGTTTCACTCTTTCCGGAAGCAATTTCCGGTAAGCAACGTCGGACAAGGCATGGAAAGCCCCGAAACGGTAAGCCAATGAACGACCCACTATCGGGAAAGTCCCTTCGGGAGAAATCATTCTTTCCTGTTGCTCTGCATAGCGGGCATAGCGTTCGAGTTCAAGTTCGTAAGGTATGGCACCTTCTATCTGGTGTTTCTTCATCACACCCAGCACTTCCGCCATCATCGGGTGGATAACGAAACTGTTGTAATAGTCCAGATGGAATTCGGCCCCGTCACCGTACCAGCCATCTCCCTTATACCATTGTTCAAAGCGGTCACAGGCATATTTCACCCGGTCATACTCCCACTCACCGGTAAATTCCTTTAAGGCAGCCTCCACCATTGCCGAAAAAAACAGCCAATTGGTTTCGGAAGGTTTTATCACTCTCGATGATTTGAGCTCCTTGATTACCCGTTCCTGAGTGGTCTTATCCAGTTTGTCCCACAGTTGTGTACGGGCTCTCAATAATCCATGAGCCAGGAAAGCTGCATCCACCAAGGGTTGACGTCCGTTATTGAAGTTCAGGTAGTCGGGCGATTCCGGATCAACTCCATTGGCAATCGACTTTAAAGCCAGATCAATGTACCGGGCACGCAGTTTACCCTCTATCGTATTGTCGGGTCCCAGTTCCAACCAAGCCGAAATACCTGTAATCAGTCTGCCTAAAGCTTCCAGATGTGTCACTTCTCTTCTTTTCTGCATATCGGCAGCGATAGATTCAACCGGCATATTTTTACGAAGTTCACCTTTCGCCATATTCGCCAGCAACGGATAGGAGATACGATGGAGTGAACTCAACCAAGCGGAACGGTCCGGATTTTCAGAGAAAGCCGTAATCGTCTCAACTACAGGACGCCCTTCCAACAAATTCTTATAGCGAAGCAAAGCCTCCACAAAATAATAATCGGCATACGTCAGTGGAGCATCTATCTCATACTGCTTTGCCATGAAACCAGTGCAATGCTTAATGATAAAATGATTGTTATCGCCCACTTTTCTGGCACGATAGGCCGGAGAAGCCAACGACTTTATTTGCTGTTCACCTATTGCAAGGAATTGCTTGCCCAGTTCGCCTTCTACATAAGTACTCAGTTCCACATAAGCCGAAGCCATAATGGCACCGGCCGAAGCATCTCTATCAGCTTTCGGAATATCGGGAGCATCAAAGTCCCAATAAGGGATTTTATCTTTAGGCAAACGCGGGTGGTTCATAATGTACTTACCGACTTTTATAGCATGGTCCAGATACTCTTTCTTACCCGTCTGACGATACATCATGGTGAATCCATACAATCCCCATGCCTGTCCACGCGACCAGGCGGACTGGTCGTTTACCCCCTGATGTGTCACCTGGTTCAGCACCTTTCCTGTAATCGTATCATAGCTAACCACATGGTACGAACTGCCATCCGGACGGAAATGATTGACCATTGTACGGTCGGCATGAGATTTTGCTTTATTATAGTAAGAATTATCTCCCGTCATGGATGAGGCTACCGTAAAAAGCTCCAGATTCATCATGTTATCAATGATTACGGAGAACTGCCATTTCTTGCTGTTCCACGAGCGGGTGCAACCCGTCACCGGATGGAAGCGGGTGGATAAGGATTTGGCCGCAGTCTCTATCACTTCCCTGTAAGCTTCATTACGGGTAAGGCGGTAGCCATTGCCGAAACTGCAATTGATGATAAAACCAACATCGTGATTGCTGGTCGTATACTTCTGTTTTTCCACACGCGAGGTCATTTCCTCGGCGGCTGCCCTCACCTGCGGATCATTGCTATACTCATAACAATACCATAACGTGCCGGGATAGAAACCACTTGTCCACCAACCGGAATCGCAGGTAATCATCTCTCCATCCTTCGCCGTTCTGGGCAATATGCCTTTCTGGTCTTTCATCTCACCGAACATGGACATTGACTGTCTGACAGAGAAGTCGAGCGCATCCTCAACAACCTTTTTCATACCTTTTGTCACTGCCGATGCCGAAGAGGTGAATCCTGCCAACAGAACCAAACCTATAACTAAAACTTTCTTTCCGTTTCTCATCATCATCCTTTTAAAGGTTTATATTTATTTGTTTTATTTCTTATAATATCGGTATTTCCCATTTGCCTTTACAAAAAGAGAGGAAAACAGGCTTTTGCCTTACAATGCATTTTATCCGGAAAGACAAAGCAGGCCATCAGCGCCTCCCATCTTTGAATATAAATGCGGCATATTGCATAATATACGTCCGTTATGCATATTCTATGTACAGAAACTCTATATTCTGCAGATTGCATCTATAGTTCTGACATATCAGATATATAGTTCCAACACGTCAGATACATAGTTCCTGCACATTAGATATATAGTTTCTGTACCAAAGAAGCATATATTCTGCAAAAGCCTTATGGTCAAAGAGCCCTAACAAGCAATTTCCCGTTTTTTAGAGTTGTATGTATTTATATATCCAACTCATAATCTGACAAATATAGATTTTCATTCGCGAATTTGCAAACCTCCTCTCCCCGGGCTGCAAAGCAGAGATTCCCGGGGCTTTAGAAATTCAAAATGTCAATCTGATAGATCTGTTTATTTATCAAAATACTCAATAAGGTTGTAAACATTGTAATTTACTTCCTTCATGAACTTACTCAGATAGGGATACATCTCGTAATAGTTGTCATAAACCCCTTTATTAGCGGGCTTACTGCTATTGTCCGTACCATCATCATCCTGATACTTGAACCAATGCCAACCGACGCAGTTCTTGGCTTCCAGCAAGCCCAAAGTGAAATGCTGGTATGCGTACGCCCTGTCATTCTGAGTAGGAACGGAGAATCCGGCACCCGACTGGTTGTTCAGGTCAGAATCTTCCACACCCTTTGTATAAAACTCAGTAACCATAAAGGGAGCATCCGCCCAATCTTCACCCCACTGCTTCACATAGGTAGTCAGCTCCGGGCTCCAACGGCTATAGTAATTGATAGAGATGATATCACAATACTTACCCGCAGCCGCCACTACATGTTGCAGGTATTTCGGCGTTCCATGCAGGCGGGTTCCCAAGTACATCATTCCCGGATCGATCTCTTTAATGGCTTCCTTGACTCCCTTGTAATAGAGTTCGGCCAGTCTGCCGGCAAATTCGCTATTCAGATTATCGGTCACACTTGTTGCATTCTTCTCTTCCATAAACTTCTTAGCTTCCAGGTAGGCGACATCTGTCCGGTCGGTCAGTTGCAAGAAGCGATCCAGTATTCTTGAATTCTGCGAAGAGAAGTTTATCTCATTATCCGAAAAGAAGCCCAATACATTCGCATCATTCAAATAAGATGCCATGGCCGAACGGATATAAGTCTTACAGAACTCCGCCCAATCACTGTACAACACAAGTCCCAGTTCATTATCGGAAGTATTTCCCGGATAAGCATGCCCGTTCTGCGACCTGAACTGACTGAGAAAACCGAATGAAGGTGTCAAGGTCATAGGTGCATTGGGATTGCTCTGGTTATGCGTCTGGATCTTACTGTACGTGTTGGTACAGAAAGCACCGGTACCGTGGAAACCAATGGAAGCCAGTTCCGATTGTGTCTTCGACAACCACATATTATCATTACCAAAGCGCTTGTTCCAAGCTTCCTTATTACGCGAAGAAGAACCATACCTGAGGGAAGTCACACTTCTTTCATAGTGAGGATATCCTTCGGGATCGATAATCCACCAACGACCGTTGACTTTCTTCACATAAAAGCGTCCTGTGGCTTGTTGCTTGGCACCTGTGATAAGGCTACCATATTTATTGGTGATAGCCTTATAGTCACTCTCTGTTTTTATGCTTGGCTTATACTCGCCCATATAAGCCACGATGCGGGTATTCGCTTCAGTCCAGCTGGCAACCGGTGGAAACTGGCTCGAATACTTCACTTTGATCGGGCGGTACGGTTTACCCAGAAGTGAAGGACTGTAAGCCTGCATCTCTCCGGGAGTCGGCAACCCCTCTATAATCTCATCATCGTCACCCTCGTCCAGAACAACGTCCGGCGGCATGAAGTTAGGATCTTTCACTTCATAGTCTACACATGAAGTCAACATAAACAGACACGCAAAGGATGCCGTTATATAAAATGATTTTATTTTCATGATATTTGCCTTTAAAGATTTTATTTGGAAACACTTCTCACACAACGAACATAACGCGCACTTCCGGTCTTGGCGTTATTGGTACTGACATACTTACCAAAACGTATATAGCAAGCTTTCTTACCGTCGGTAGTCTCCGTACTTGCCCAATAACTGTCACCATTCTCCGTATCTCCCATGGTATTCAGGATCACACCACCATGATCGGTGAATATTTTATCGAACGCAGCACGTGCAGCCTGTTCTTCCGCCGGGAGCTGACCGGGAAGCAGGCTCGAACTATGATTTCCGTTGTAGGCATCATATAAAGCCACCAGTTCGTCTTTTGCCGGCCAATACCAGCCTTCCCCTCTCTCCTTGCAATATTGTATAGCCGGAATATCCGCTGCATATTCACTCTGCGCTATAGTCTGCGTATTGGCATATCCATTTTCACCGTCCGTTACCCCAAAACCTTCTGCAAAACCGTTTGTCCACTTCAGGCTCTCCCGCTTAAGGGACACGATCTTAGCTTTGGAAGGATCTGCCGGATCCACCCAGAACACAATACCGCCTTCAGCAAGTTCCGTATCTCCATCTTTCGTCACATACTCACCTATTGTGAAAGGTTCCACAGCTATAGCTTTCTGCTGGCTTACGGTAATGGTAGCCATAGCCTGGCCTTCACCGGAACCGGCTACGACGGTCACAGTCGCCGTACGCGAACCATCCGTGGTATTCTCCGACAAAGCGGTGAATGTAATCTTGTTTTCTGCCTTGCTTACAGAAAGCCATGTGGAGCCATCACCTTCAATGGTTACCGTATACGAACTCTTATTCGTAGTTACGGTAGACTCTGCCGTGGCACCGGCTTCACTGGTCAGTCCAACCTGGGTAGGGGTAACGGTCAGTGTGGCAGGTTCTTCGGGGAACTTATAGTTACCTATCACTTTCATGGCACGTACGAAGCGGCTTGTACCTGTCTTGGCACCAAAGTCAAGTCCATACTTACCGAAACGGACGTATCTTGCTTTCTGCCCATCTTCACTTTCCGTACTTGCCCAATAGCTTTCACCATTGCCCGTATCAGCCGCTGCATTTATAACAGCTCCACCCAAATCGGTCAGGTACTGATCGAACATGGCACGGGCTGCCTTTTCCGTATCGCTGATACTGGCAGGCACTGCATTGGTGAATGCCGGGTCTTCATGCCCGATACCATTGTACGCATCAAACAAATCGAGCAATTCATTGGATGCCGGTAAATACCAACCTTCTCCCAATGCTGTACACAAGGCGGCAGCATCATTAGGACCTGCATTTACAAACAGAGCTGTATTCGCCGGGCCGTCTACTGCCGACAGGGCGCCATGAGGCATGATAGATGCTTCATACGGATTGCCAACCCAACGTTCCAGTGAGATAGCCTTTCCGGATTCCGGATCAGACGGGTCAACCCAGAATATCATACCGAGTCCGTCTTCTGTCACTTGTCCCACTTTCAATGCCTTCTCTTCCGAAGCATCTTTATCCGATTGAGTCACTGTTACATCTACAGAGAACTCTCCGGAAACCAACTTCACGACAGTCGAACGCGGTTCACCAGTTTCATTGGTAGCCGTAGCTTTATAAATGGCACGTTTCGGATTCACATCTACCGAGAGCCAGTCTGCCGTATACTCGGCAGTAACCTCACCCTCCGTCGTATAAATAAGAGCCGTTGCAGAAGAACCTTCATTCTTCGATATGTTTATAGTGGTTTGGTCATAATTAAATTCCGGCATGATACGCACTTCTCCACGCTCTTTACATGAAATCAGTATCATACTCAAAATCAATGAAACCAGAGTTAGTTTTTTCATATTATGATTCTGTTTTTAATTTATAATTTAAAGTCAACTCTCCTATTTCCACGGATCGCTCTGCGGGAAGTTCTCTGCTCCCATCAGGTCTATCTGCTTCTGTGGTATAGGCCATATTTCGTGTTTGCCTTTCACAAAGTAATCACGACACAAGGCATAATCGGTATCCAGATACGGGTCTTCCGACTTCAAGTCGCCCGAGTGTTCACGAGCCCGATCGTAGAGGAGTCCAAGACGTTTCAACAATGGCCAGCGTACTCCTTCGAAGTGCAGTTCACGGGCATATTCATCCAGAATCATATCAAGGGTAAGCGGACCGTTCTCACGGGCATTACCTGCCCTGCTCCACGTCTTGTTATAGTATTCGATGGCTTCGGAACTCGAACCGCCGTCGCGATGGAAGTAAGCCTCACAACACATCAGGTAGGTCTCTGCCAGACGGTAAACGATCAGGTCCTTGAAACTGGAAGTCCTGTCAGGCTGTGTAGCATTGGTCCATTGATCAAAATGCTTCTTTGACATCGGATGCAGTTTCTCCAGGTATCCGGCAGAACTGCCATACAAATCGGCTGGTATCTCTTTGCCATAATTGGCATTAGTGGGATCATTGTAATAGAACTTGTGGATAAAGAGCTTTTCATAGCGAGTATCCTTTTCCTTATCATACAGACCGAACAAGTAAGTATTCGGATAAACACGTCCCCAACCGTAACCACCCTGGGCTGCTTCAAAGGTACATCCGGCATTAGACTGATAGCGGGTAGTGGTAATAATGGCAAGACGGTGTCCCATCAATGGAGTACCGCTTCCGCCACCTCCCAGGTTCTCTGAGAATTGGTAGGACCACAGCACTTCAGAGTTACGCAAGTCCGCCCCGCTGAAAACATCTTCCGTCTTCGGCATCATGGAGTACATCGTGCCATCCCTGAAGATATCCTCACACTCTTTTATTGCTTTATCATAGTCCTTTTCCCACATGGCTACCTGCGCTCTCACATGTTTGGCAACTGCCTTAGTGATACGGCCATAGTCCTTATTCGGGATGTCCCAGGCAAGGGTGGCTATTGCATCTTCCAGGTCACCTTTAATCAGAGTGAATACTTCTTCCGTAGATGCCGGTTTATAGTCACGCACCAGATTATCTACCGTAGTAGGAAGTATATTCAGATAGAGACGTTCAAAACGTTTCCATAGTTCAAAGTATGCATGTCCGCGGAAGAACTTAGCCTCAGCCCATGCTTTATGGACAACTTCGTCATCAAGCCCCAGATTCTCGGCGCTTACAATGATTTCATTGGCTTTACCTATAATGGAATAATGGTGTGTCCAGAATGATTCGACATCAGCATTGTTAGGCAATAGCGTATTGAGGCGGGCAATAGCTGCACTTGTTCCTGCACGGAACACCATGATGTCCGTGTTATAGTCGCACATATTTACGACGTACAGGTTACCTCCATCTCCATTGGCTATCTGTCTCTCCATATTGTATAATCCTATCACGGCGCGGCTCAGACCATCGGGAGTACCTATCAGATAGTTGTAAGTGATGTCCGTCTTCGATTCAGGATTAAGAAAGTCTTCACAGGAAGGCAACGTCGCAATTGCTGCAATTGCTAAAGCTGCTATATATAATCTTTTCTTCATTTTTTCGGTCTTTAATAATTAGAATGACAAATTTACTCCAAACACAAACTGTCTTGACTCAGGATATGCACCGGGAGTCAACTCCGGGCTATACGACAGGAAGTCTGTGAACGTAAGAAGATTCGTAGCGGTTGCATATACTCTTAACTTCTGAAGCTGGATTTTCTTAATCCAGGCGGTGGGGAATGTATATCCCAGTTGCAAAGTACGCAAACGGATGTAAGAGGCATCTTGTATAGCCAAGGCACTCTGATACGTCACATTCGAATTATGGGTAGGACGCGGGAAGTCGTTTGAAGGATTAAACGGAGTCCAGTAATTCACCTTCACACCGTTCAATTTTCCCTGCAATGAACCACCGCTGTTTGATTCTGAAAGATAGGCGTTCTGAATCTTGCGTCCGGATACTCCATACCAATCCATAAAGAAGTCGAAACCTTTCCATTTAAGACTTGTATTCAATGACAGGGTAAAGTCCGGGTCTTTGGAGATGGGGGTACGGTCATCTGCCGTAATCTTTCCGTCGCCATTCAAGTCTTTCACTTTCACGGAACCCGGTGCCACTGCGTCCTGACGTTCCAGAACTTTGTCGGGTATACCGTCTCCATCCGTATCAATGGTCGGTTTCAAGGTATATGTCAGTTTGCCATAGGCATCACGGGTAATATCAAAATCTGTGTATTGATAAATACCGTCCGGTTCATAATTGTAATATACATTGATAGGTTTACCTACAAACCAGTTGTTTCCGGGCTGGCTCAACGGTTTTCCATTCTCATCCACCTGATCGTCAATCTTCACGATCTCATTGGAGTACTGGCTGAAGTTAGCTCCCAGACTCCATGTGAAATCCTTCGTACGGATAACGTCACCGCTAACACTGATATCAATACCGCTCGACTTCGTTTCTCCCAGATTATCGAGCATCTTTTCGTAACCTAAGGCTGAATTCAATCCGCGATAAACAAGCAAATCAGTAGTCCGGGTTTTATAATACTCGATGGTACCCGACAGTCTGTTTCGGAACAAACCAAAGTCCAAGCCCATGTTGACGGTTCTGGATTGCTCCCACTTCAGGTTAGGATTGGTAAGTTCTGCTCCGGGAAGATAACCCATATAGGAATTATCGCCAAACTCATATCTGAGTTGGTCAGTCAGACCAAGAGTCGTATAATTACCAATACCGTTCTGATTACCTACGATACCATAGCTCAAGCGCAGTTTCAGATTATCGATCCAGGTTGCATTCTGGAGGAACTTCTCCTGATTCACACGCCATGCAAGGGCTACAGACGGGAATGTACCCCATTTATTATTCTTTCCGAAACGACTGGAGCCGTCTCTTCTGACTGCAACATTCATAATATATCTATCCATCAGGATATAAGAAGCACGTCCCATGAAAGAAACCAGGTTATTCTCGGTAAAGGAACGTATGGGAGAACCTGTAAACTGACCGTTTGCGATGAAGTTCCAATCCATATCTACCGGTAATTGGTCGGTAGCATAGCCCAACTGCTTTGTCTGCTTATGGTCTACGGACTGTACTGCAGTAATCGTCAGTTTGTGCTTCTGGTCTTTAATAGGGACATTGTATGTAAAGATGTTCTCAATCAGATAACTTCTGTCTTCCCTGTCGGTCAGTTTAGCCGTAGCTCCACCACCCGGATAATTCACTCCTTTTGCTTCGCCATCTTCCTGTTCTCTGTTATAGAGCGATGTATTCAGGCGGTAATTGAACCCTTTGAAAGGTTTCAGTTCCAGGAAAACATTCAAACGGTAACTATTGGTGGAAATCTCACGCTTATAGTTTTCCGCTCTATAGAACGGGTTGACATCATTATTAGAATTAATATAGCGTGAATAGCTACCATCTTCATTATAAATCTGTGCAATCGGAGTACGGGTAATAAACTCACTGAAACTACCGTCTTCACGATCGGATTTGGTAAGAGCATAAGACGAGTTTACACCAAGGCTGATCCACTTATTAATGTTATAATCCACATTCAGGCGAAAAGCCGCCTTCTGATAGCCGGAACCGGTGGCTACCATTCCGTCCTGATCGAAGTAATTGACACCGGCAGCCATCCGTATCTTATCATTTCCACCGCGCAACGTTACATCATGATTGTGATAAAGTGCATTCTTCAACATCTCTTTCTCCCAATCTATAAATTGTCCGCTTGCCCACACTTGCTGCATGACATCGTCTCCCAAAGCTTCGGCAATGGATATTTCGCGTGCATCAATCACACCTTTATCATTGGCTTTTGCTTCACGCCGCAACATTACATATTCTTCGGGTGAGTAGAAATCGAAGTTGCGCCATAAAGACTGTATACCTACATATCCGTTGTAACTTACCTCCATCTTACCCTGGCTACCACGTTTCGTTGTCACCAGGATAACACCATCGCTGGCACGGGCACCATAGATAGCCTGCGAAGCGGCATCTTTCAGAATCTCGATGGACTCGATGTTCTCCGCACTCAGCGTACTGAACTCTTCACTGTCTGAGATAGAACCATCGATAACATACAAAGGAGTATTGGATGCACTGATAGAACGGTTACCACGAACCGTAATATTAGGATTGGAACCCGGTCTTCCCGATGAACTTGTTACATTAACACCGGCCACGCGTCCACGAAGCATATCAGCTACGTTTCCTGCCGGGTAACTTTTCAGTTCATCCGTCTTAACCGAAGCAACAGAAGTAGCGACATCACTTTTCCGCTGATAGCCATAGCCCACGACTACAACTTCTTCCAGTTGCTTGGTATCCTCTGCCATAACTACATTAATAACACCTTTATTACCTACCTTATGTTCCTGGTTCAGATAGCCGATATACGAAAACACAAGTGTAGAATTCGAAGGTACCTCAAGAGAATATTTACCGTTTATATCGGTAATCACACCAGTTGCAGAATCTTTCACGCGAACATTTACGCCAATCAACGGACCTTGCGTATCAGACACAACACCTGTTACCCGCACGTTCTGCGCATGTACATCGGCCATAATCAATAGAAATACAACCGATAAGATTAGTTTAAAACAACAGTTTTTCATTTAATACATTAGATTTATATATTACTAATAAAGGAACAAGACAAAATTCACAAAAAACACAGAATCGGAATCTAAAAATCATACGGAAAGAAAGCACAATCGTACGAACGAAATAAATCTTTTCCGCTTACCACACAATCAGAGCCGGTTTATTCACAGATTCTCTGGTTCCGAAGGAACTATTCTTATTATTATCAGAATCATCTCCCAATTGGCGGACTTCCCTGATCAATACAAATGTAATTTCCGGCTGCCGGCATTTGCGTATCAATGAAGTGACATCAAGTTGATGCCAGGATGCTGTTTCAGTCACAACCATCTCACCGACTACATGTGCCGTATTACCTACATCGGTTACGCGCACCTGGCCTTTTTCCAGATTGGGAGCATTCTTCCAGTTCAGGGTACTTTCGTCCCAATTACTATTATCCAGCGCGTAGACGTGGAAGCGATAGGGAGATTTGGTTGACGAACTGCCATACAGCCGGAGTATAGCGGCATTCATTACCTCTTTATTCATACCCGACAAGTCGAACTTGAGATAGCTAACCTGATTACCATTGGCTCGGGAAGCATTCATTTCTATATTCATCACTTTGGCTTTACCAAAGTTTTTCTCACTATTTGCCCCGGCCTTAACAGTTGCATCCGCCGTTGCCACCAGTGTACTTGCAGCATTAGAACAGATAGGAATGGTAAGGAGCATTACACTCTGGGCAGGAAGTTCAAACGAAAGCTGTCCTTCTTCTGAGGTTTCTTTTATCCAGACTACTTCACCATAAGCATTTGCACTTACTTCCTCGGCAATCACCTTGGTTCCTGCCGGAAGGTTCAGCGACTTCAGGTCCAGTGTGAGAGAGTTTGAAGAGAGTTTCCGTTGTACCAGCCATACATAATATCTCATTTCTTCCGGATTAAAGGAAGTTATCGCATCCACATCATTATCAGCAACCGACTTCACTGTATTCAGCAACGGACGTTCATCCTTAAATCCTTTAGCAAACAGGCGAACAACTTCACCCGTACGTTGAATGCCACTTATATCAAAAGAGGAAGGAATCTCTTTAACGGACTCCGCATCAAACAGTTTGATTTCCCTCACTTTGATACTCCCCTTATCCGTTGCAACAAAGCGGACTTTGGAAGTAGTTACAGGAGCATCAAACAGAAAAAAGGATTGCGCATAACGTGCATCTTTCTCAACGGCTTCTTTTATATCCGCCCATCCGGTACCGTCCCAATACTGCAAACGGAAATTTTTCACGCGGTCGGGAGCCGTATAAACTCCATATGCCGAACCCGTATAGACAACAGCCCCACCCAATGAAGTGCTTTTTCCCAGATCAATTTCCAGGTATTTCTCTGCATCCGTATCCGGAGACACCCATATGGAAGCATCTGTCTTATTACCATCGGTTATTACTTTCACCGCTACCGGGCGAGATGAAGTCAAGTCCATTGCTTTCTTACCCAATACCACATTGGTATAGGCATCCTCCACAATCCGTTTGCCTTGCCAGATAAAGTGATGTCCTGACTTAATTCCACGCGGATATGTTCCGCTGGTAGTATTGGCAAACTTAAAAGCCCACATTCCATATCCTTGATTGAGCGTATTGTTTGTATATTCGCCGGCCCACTCTGTGAACAAGGAAGGAGAATCCATCGTCTCTTCCTTATCGATCAGATATGCATTCATCCAACGCCCTGTTTCCGTATAAACGATCGGAAGCGGTTGTTTCAAAGGATGATTTTCCACTATAATCTTTCTTATATCAGAAACCTTGGACGCATAACCTGCTGCCGGAAGATTATAAGAGTGGGTAGAGAATATGTCCATCAAATCCCTGTCCGAAGGCAAGCCGCGATAGTCTATACGCAGATTCTTCACGACTTCGGCCCACCAGTTTGTATTGGAACCCGCTGTAACCGGACTCACAAAACGTGATTTCAGATTCTTCCCATACAGCCTATTCACATCCTGCACGGCACAATAAACAGCATCCGAAACTATTTTCATGGCATCTACATACTGAGTGATCTTCATTGGTCCGGCATGGCGATGATTCGGTTCGTTGTGCATGGCATACATGGTTACATCCCCCGTCTTAGCCGCATAAAAAGCCAATGCATAGAAACGCTGCCACTGCTTCCATTTATTACTCCACGTTCCATCAAAATCGGTGGAATTTATCTGAAGAATAGCATCGATATTCAGACGTTTCAATTCTTTCAACGTGTATTCGAATACCATGGAATTGGTAGAGAAATGTGCTTCCCCACACTTCGCCAGGATAGGTTCCCATTGAATGAAACGGTTATGCTCCGGATTGTTTCGCAACTCATTCTTACAGGACTCAAACGCCTCCAATGTGGAAAGCTCTTTATCATGGAGCACAACGGACTGGGGAATATAATCGTTCAGAGAAGTCCATACGCGCAAACTGTTCACATTAGAATATTCAAGCCAACCGGAAACATTACTTCCGGGTAAATAATATCCTTGATTGTAAGCCACGTATTTCATGGACTTACCAATGATTTCTTTAGCCACCGTCACCTGCATTTCCTTTTCCAAAGGTTCCTGGGAAACTCTTGGAGCTTCACCTGTAGTAACAGGAATCGGCATACCCGCCTTCTCCTTACCGTATACTTCAAACTCATTAATCCGGATCGGTTCACCATCGGTAGATACCAGACGAATCTGAAAAGTGAGCAGCTCCGGATGAAAGGTGAACTCAAGCTTATCCAACCTGTTCTCCGTGCATTCCGTATCCGGCAGGTCCGTCCAGTTGGCATCGTCCCAGTATTGAATCTTAAAATTCTTCACCGACCAGAATCCCGGTGCTTTTCCTTTCTCCTGCTCTGTTTGTTCGGCATCCGGAATTCCCGTATAGATAACAACCCGGTTTATATTATAATATCTCTCGAGATTAATATCCAGTGTATGGGGTGGACGCGCACTTTTACCACTCATCCAGGTAGATTTACGCGAAACGATTCCATCCGTCACATTGGATGCCGGAAACTCTTTCTGCTGCGATGAGGCAGTGACCGGTTTGTGTAATGCTACATTGACATTATCTGCATGTAGCCCTAAAAAGGGCATGACAATAGCACCACAGACTAAAAATAGTTGTTTCTTCAAGCTCATAAATTATCTTTTAATGGGTATTTCTATTCTTTAAAGTAACAGGCTTTATAAGCCGCTTCAGCATATCTCCTACCAAGGATTATCTGACTGTCAGCACTAAAATGAGGGTCATTTTCATTGATCAGGGGCACCAATTCCCGGGATGACACACAATAGGAATAGGGAATATGCCGGGGAACCGTACGCAACATCTTATTAAATGCATCCGAAGTCCCATTCATCCGCCATTCGGCAATCTCTCCCACAATGACGGGGAGCTTTGTATCTCCCAGATCTTCCCGCAAATCGGCAACCAACTTTTGTAACTTCGCCATATACGCTTCCGGATTCCGGCTATCGGCTTCGCCCTGATGCCAGATAATCGCTTTCAACGTTCCGTACTTCATGGCTTGGCGTATACGTGACAAAGCTTCTCCATAATAATCATCCTTAGCTCCTTTCAACCATGAGTTTATGGAACTCCCTCCGCGTGCATTAACCACTAATCCAAGTTTACGCTCCGTTTTATCTGCAATGGCCTTCGCAAAAGAATAGGCTGGGCCTACCCCTTGCAGATCTATTTGCTTGCGGATAGTAGAGTACTTATTTAAAGGATTCCTTGCAGGTTCCATATCACCGTTCGGAGTCAGCAAGTATACATCCTTTATACTGCTTTTATAGTTATCAGTAATATATCCCCGTCCTGCCATGTTGGACTGGCCAATGAAAAGGAACAGATCAAGCTGGGGTATCATCGGTTCAGGGTTGACATATACACCTTCCGTTTCCAACCTGTATTTATCCGTGCGGAAGGGAAGGGCGGGAAAGCCTTCTTTATTAAAGAAATTCATATATTCACTATTTACCCAAAGAAAACGGACATCTACAGGATTATTTACCTGATTGCTCTTTACACGTACCCGATTATTATCAACAATCACTGCTTCAGCCGGATAAAACAGACCATCTTTACCGGCAACCATAAATCCGGAAAGCGAGGAAGAACCGTCTTTGGCAATAATCCCTGTACCCACATTCGCAAATTCCAGAAGTAAACTGCCGTCTCCGGTTTTCGTCTTCTTTCTAAATTCAGGTCCCTGATAGACGATCTTCTTACCATAAACTTTACCCAAAGCCAACTGTGCAAGGCGCCAGCCAACTGTATCTTTCACTATCGGATGAATATCTTTGGGATTTCCCTGGTCAAAAGCAACGGCCATACCTGTATTCTTCACATGCAGTGAGGTGAGGTATTGCGCTTCACGCAACTCATTCCAGTAACGGGTCTTTGTTTCAAATCGGGGTAACTGTACAAACAGGAAAGGAATATCTCCCTGCCCCCACGACGCCCTCCACTCCTTTATCATAGCGGGGAACAGTTTACGATATTGTGCTCCACGTGCTGTATTCGACTCTCCCTGATAGAAAATAAATCCTTTCAGAGTATATGGACTAACAACGTTCAACATCGTTTCGGATAAACCGACCGGACGACGAAAATTCCATTTTCCCATAGGCTCCGTAGGTTTACCTATGTATTGTTTCTTTTCTGCTGATAATTTGTTATACTCTGCCAGAGACTTAATATAACGGTCATATATTTTCTCGTACTCTCCAGGCTGATAAGCATCAGCAATACTATCATAACGCTCTATGACAGGGCGGAAGTCTTTATCGGACAACAGTAACTTCCGGCTCGTCCACGCCTCAACCGTCGTTCCTCCTACGGGTAATTGAATGATACCGATAGGAATATTCAAATCTTTATGCAGATTCTTCGCAAAGTAGTAAGCAACAGCTGCAAACTCCGGTGCTGTCTCAGGAGTACAAATCTTCCAGGATGTTTCAGGCACTTCGTGTTCCGGATAGTATTTTCTCGGTACTTTATAATAACGTATCTGAGGATAATCAGCCAAATCGATTTCCGCCTTCGCGTCCTTCACCCTGCGCAAAGCAAACTCCATATTTGACTGACCACCCGCCAGCCATACGTCACCTACGAAAACATCTCTAAAACTAACCTTATTATTACCATTTATGACTTCTAATTTATAAGGTCCTCCGGCTTCTCCGGTCCTTAATGTGACCATCCATTTTCCATCAACAGCCTTACTCTTCCGACTGTGCCCTTCAAACAACACTTCAACCTGCGAATCGTCTGCCGCTTCTCCCCAGATCTTCACGTTTGCATTACGTTGCAATACCATATGATCCGTAAAAACATCGGCAACTGTAAACCCGCCGTCAGCAAAAACAACAATGCTGGTCAGAAATAAAAATAAAGAAAATAAAATGCGTTTCATAGTTCAATTCGGTTTTAAAATGACTCTGCAAAGATGTCCGTTTACCGAGTGAAGACATATAACAATCGTTCTTTTATGAAGCAACTTTGTACAGTCGTGTTTAATACTGGCATTTTGCCATCGGATTGGCAAAGTTTTGCCAACAGGGTGGCAATATGTTGCCAATACGGTGGCAACATATTGCCTCCTTATTGGCAACTATCAGAAATCTTATTCCGTATGATCCGGACGCCTTGTACTTAATATTGTTTTCAGCAATATCACCCGACGGTCTCCTTTCAGGGAAACTTTCATTCTATTCTTTATATGCGAGATATCTGTTTCGACACTTAATTGTTGCTTGGGTTGAAGCACATAGTTTCCTGTTGTTTTGTCATTGATGGTGATACTGATGTTAAGAGGCTCGTCCACAGGATTCTCCAATATGGTAATCATGGTTTTCTTCTTCCCGGACAATGTCATGTAGAAATATCCTTCGCCGCTGGTAGATGATTTACTGATCAACGGGCTTCCTCCTTTTGAAAAAGTGAATGGAGCCATAGGCCTTCTTCCATAAGGTACATATTGCACACCCGGTTTTGAATTCCACCCACCATAAGCACCGGCATACTGGTAACCATATTCATCAATCTTCACTTCATATCTGGGGTCATGCTCCTGTCCTTTTGGAATGACAGGAACAGTGTTTACCATCAGGCCATTACAAGGTGCGTTCACGATTCCCCGTTCGGAAGCATAATCTCCCCAGATAATTGAGTCAGTCACTTCCACATACGGTTCATGCTGCTTGTCGACAGACATATAACGAAGCATATTGAAAAGGAGTTTATCTGCTACGGGATCTACTCCGCAATGATTAATCAAATCGAAACCAGACAACAGTATGGAGCCTTTACCCATAAACATCTCCGACAAGGCTGTCGCAGCCAAAGCACGGCTATAGTTGGCAAGGACGGCTACATTCTCCATCCCGGATTCACGAAGATCATATCCTTTGTCCACCGGATAAATGGCAGGAAAGCCTTTTTTCGATTCATCATAGGAGGTATAGTCGGACCAAAGGCGGAACTGCTTAGGGGTTAATCCGTTAAAAACCGGATGATACGGACGTTCGAGATTGATATTCATACCATCCGCATACGCCAGAGACGGTGAAAGATAAACCGGATCATTATTGCTGTCTTTCAGAAACTCCACGGAAGTTGGCAGCCACGATTGATTGAATGTTGCAGCATCCTGTTGCAGGCAAATAATGCGCCCACCCTTACTTACATATTCTTTCAACTGCTCTGACTGATTATTCAGTGAATCATCCCATGAATTCTTAGCCAGAATTAAGGTAGAATTCCGGGGTAATTCCTTAACCATACGTACCGCTTTTACAGGGTAACCGAGTTTCTGCAAACAGCTCAAGGTTTGCTCTCCTGCCGAAGAATCGTACACATAAATGGTTTTCTTTATCACCTCTGTACCCCGCCAGTCTTCTCCGGCTATGAACAGTTCACTTTCATTATAGGACACCTTACTGCCTTTCGACCAAATCTCACCTTTCAGCATATAGTCTCCCGAAGGCAGATTCTGAGGAATATCTATCGACAAAGGCCTCTTACAAGTGCCATAATAGGGAACAGATGGAAGATCGACCTCTCCCTCCAATACTTTCTCACCTTCCTTTTCAATCCACCACTGCAAATGAACTTCATCCAAATCATTGCCATAATCATCGTCATTGACGACATGGGCTACCACCGCAAGCTTACTCCCTGCATAAATCTGCGACTGCCAATTCTCCCAGCTCAGCAATACAGGCTGATAGCTGATCTGGTATTGCCAGGCTACAGGTTTCGGCCTCATCTCGGCAAAGGACTTTACTCCATCCCAGTTATGAAATATAATTGTAAAAGGCATGGTACCTGCCAGACAGCTGTTTTGACTTCTCAACCGACGGAATAATTCCGTTGCATTCTTCAGTACAAAAGCCTGATAGGTCATAGCTGCTCCGGCTTGTTCATCATCGGGCAGATGTCCTGTCCAACACTTCTGCGAACCCGGTTGTTTGGTTCTGGAGCAGAGGTTGAAACGCCCGTCTATTCCTGTATAGTTTCCTACACATTCGGTAAAAGTAATCGGTTGTACTCTTCCCTGATTTTGCCACATTGCCTTATCACGCATATTGAGATAAGTAAGGAAAGTATTATAATACCATCCCCAATACCTATGTACATCATAGATATCGCCCGAATGTCCCAGCCCATAACCGGTATTGCCTATATACAATCTGGTATCATCCCATTTCTTGAGTTCACTACACATCTTTGTCAAGAACTCCCGATACAGATCGCCCGTTTTACCTTCATAAGGCATTTCATTGGATAAAATATAGATGACTACGGAAGGATGGGGAGTGAACGGTTCCAGATCAATTTCCTTATAGGTTCTGAGTGACAGGTCAAAGTCTGTCGGTGGTGCAGTCTTGGTTGCATGTTTGGGGCGACCATACCGACCTGCAAATATCATCATACCTTCTTCATCGCACACATCCATCCAATTCTGGTCATCGGGAATACGGATGATATTAATGTTCAGGCTCTTCATAAAGCGAACATAATCACGTGCAAAGTCTTTGCTTCTTTCCAGCTGTTCGGGTATTCCCCGCTCAGGTGGATTAATGGCATTACCCCGCAGATAGATAGGTTTATCATTCAAATAAAATACACCATCCCACATCTCGAACTTTCTGAATCCAATCCGCTTATGAAAAGTTTCAGTACCCGCCTTTACTTCCAAGTCATAAAGTGCAGGATTAACAGGACTCCATAATTCAGGAGTCAATTGGTCTATTTTCCAGACCACCGTTGTATCCACTTTATTCTTAAAATAAAATTCTCCGGAATGATTGCACAATATCGCCTTATTCCGGGCATGCGTAATTACAGCATCAAGGGACAAACTTTCGTTCGCCTCAGCAGACAACATTACTTCAATCCTGATATCCTTATCGGTAGTGATAGGAGTTATCTTATGAACCTTTGCCGCCAACAGAGACAACGGAAATAATGCACATAAAGCACACAATAATCTTGTTTTCATAGTATCAATTATAATAGTAAACTTATTCTTCTCCTTTCTGATATTGGGCGGGAGTCACTCCGAACAACTCCCTGAAACGTTTTATGAAATAGCTTGGGGAGTTGAAGCCAACTTCATATGCTATCTCCGAAACAGTCTTCGTATCCATCTGTTTCAGTAGCATCTGCGCCTTCTTCAATCTGATATTCAGAATGAAGTCATTGGGTGTCTGCCCTGTGATACCCTTAATCTTCAGGAAGAGTTTGGTACGGCCGGTATTCATGGCCTGGGCAAACATATTCACGTCAAAATCCGGATTATCCAGATTCTGTTCAATACACGCTACACATTGTTCCATGAACTGATGGTCTGCGCTATTCGTTGCCAGTATATCCACATTGTTATCCATTTGTTTTGCATATTTTTTCTGCAACAGCTTTCTGCTGTTTACCAGATTGTTACAACGCATAAACAAATGTTTCACATTAAAAGGTTTAGTCACATAGTCATCTGCACCCATTTTTAACCCTTGCATTGTATATTCTTCGGCTGTCTGGGCCGTCAGTAGTATCACTGGGATATGGGATGTTTCAAAATTACTCTTTATCTTCCTGCACATTTCTATACCGGACATCTTGGGCATCATGATATCGCTCAGTACAATATCGGGCTGTATTTCTTTTGTTTTTTCCAGGCCTTCTTCACCATCCTGCGCTTCGCAAACGGAATATACTTTGGAGAACAGACGGACCAGTAAGCCTCTGAGTTCTTCATTGTCTTCAACAATCAGGATTTTACTCTTTGTATCTTCCGATTCATTAGCGGGATTCTCATCATCCATCACATCAGTCAGTGCCTTGTCACCATACATGGTCAATTCTGAAATGCATGATGAATCGATATCGGGAGTTGCCACTTTCTGTGAATCGGCAATGTGACTATCTCCCAAAGGCAATTCAACCACAAAAGTGGTTCCCTTTCCCTCCATGCTCCGCACACTGATTTTGCCTTTATGAGCTTCAATTATACTTTTAGCAAGTGCCAATCCTATGCCCGTACCTTTCTGGTTGTCTGTGCTGTCGACCTGATAAAAACGATCGAATATCTTATCCAGGCTCTTTTCGGCAATACCGATACCCGTATCTGAAATAAGAATAACCACACTATTTTCATATTCCTGTACTGATAAGGAGACTGTACCACCCAGAGATGTATATTTGAAAGCATTGGACAGCAAGTTATAAATCACCTTTTCAAGCTGTACCACATCAAACCAGACTTCCAGATTCCTATCCTTATTAAGAAATTCAAGATTAATCTGTTTACCCCGTGCATACTCCTTGAAAGACAGATAGATTTCATCCAGGAACGCATAAATATCCTGCTTGCTGTATTTGAACTTTTCGAAACCCTGTTCTTGTTTCCTGAAATCAAGAAGCTCGGTTATCAGGCGCTTCATACGTAATGTATTTCGATGGATATTCACCAGTTTATTGTACACTAACGGCTGAATATCATTCCTTTCCATCAGCATCTCCAACTGGCTCACAATCAATGTGAGCGGAGTACGGAATTCATGTGAAATATTGGTAAAGAAACGAAGTTTGGACTGGTTCAGTTCTTCTATCTGTTTCTTCTCTTTCTTCTCGTATTCAAGTGAAGCCCGCAACTTTAATTTGGAAGAATAGAAACTAACCACTATATAGACAGATACAATCAAAATAATAACGTAAATACAATATGCCCAGACCGATTTGTAGAAAGGTGGCTTCACCACAATATCAATTTCCTTAAAGATACTTTCCTTACCGGAATATTCCTCAGAACTCTTTATCTTTAGCTTATACTTACCCGGATTCAGGTTGGTGTAAGTAATGCCTTTACGATAACCTGCACCCATCCAGTCTTTATCAAATCCCTCCAATTTATAGTAAATCCGGTTTCTCAGTACCGACACATAATTGGATAACGAGAAATTTATAGTGATGATGGAATGGTTATGATTCAGCGTAATTTGTGGCTGATACAAAATAGACTCAGAGAGAATATTGGAGTCATCATTCGGCAATATAACCTGGTTATTCACTTCCAATGAGGTGAAGTTAAGCTGATAGGGCTTTACATAAGAATTCAATTCTTTTTCAAAGAAAGATATCATCATCTTGGGACCGGAAAGGAATATCTCATTATCGCTGGCCACAAACAATCCGTAAGGGTTCAATGCCGTCATCGGAAAACCATTCTGTTTATTATAGTTATAAAAGCGCTGGTTCTCCATATCAAAACGTGAAAATCCCTGATTACTGGCTATCAGGAGGTAACCGGACAAAGACTCTTTTATATCGAGGATATAATCATTGATCAGGTCCGAATTGTGTGAGTTAAACGGTTTGAATGAATTGATATCCGGCTCATATAGGAATATACCATCTCCCGAAGAACCTGCCCAGATATTACCTTTCTTATCTTCAAAAAGTACATTTATCAGATTACTGCCTATAACCCGCTTCGAACTATTAGGAACGAAATACTCATCTTGTTTCCGGGTTTCAAGATTATATTTAACCAGTCCCAATGAATAGGAGAACCATAAATTATTGTTCCTGTCAAGAAGCATATCAATGATCTGTCTGTTATTGAGTCTACTATCTTTCAGTAGCTTTGTGCACTCTCCTGTTTGAGGATCGAATGATCCTATTCCGTTATGGGTTGCCAGTAAAAGATTCCCTTTATACGGAATAATTTTGCGAACTATATCGTTAATCAATGAATTCTCTTTCCCGGGAATATGCCTGTAGTTGGTAAATCGATGCGTTTTCAAATCCAGTTTATCCAATCCTCCCCGTAATGTACCTATCCACAGAGTCTGGTTATCTTCATCTAAATGCAGGGATTGTACCGTATTGGATGCAAGAGAGTTCTTATTTATATCAGACTTAAACTCTGCGAAGCTTCTTGTTTTTCGATCGAGATAGTTCACTCCACCACCTTCTGTTGCAATCCAGATACCACCTTTGGAATCTTCCCTCATTCGTCCGGCAAAAGGAGAGGTCAGCTTTCCTTGCTGAGATTCATCGGAATAATAATAGGTATAAATCTCATAGTCCGGATTAAACAGATTAACCCCGCCATAATAAGTGCCAATCCAGAAAGTTCCTTGCTGATCCTTCATCATACAGATGATGGAAGAATTACTCAGGCTATAGGGTTTATTATCTTCACTGTAATTGGTGAAAGTATTGGTAGTGACATCCAATTTATCCAAACCTTTAAAAGTCCCCACCCAATAGTTACCTAAGTTATCTTCAACCACACAACGGACGTAATTGCTGGAAAGTCCATTCTTATAAGGTGCATGCACATAGTTTGTTTTTCCACCGTTCCTGTCCAGTCGGAAAAGGCCGTCATCTTTGGTACCTACCCAAATATTCTTTTTGGAGTCTTCATAAATACAGGTTATATCCTTTGTTGGAAGATAATTAAGCCATTTCTTATTACTGTCCAGCATGTACAAGCCATTATTCATGGTTCCTACATATAGGTTTCCTTCATGGTCTTCGGTCACACAGGACATGCGTACATCCTCCAGGTGATAATAATATTCCAACCTATCTTCCGCACGGTTATAGGTGAATAAAGAGTCTCTGGTACAAGCCCACAGCCGAGAGTTACCGTAACTAATGGCCTGAATGTTATTATCGCGAATCGTATGAAAAATATTCTTCTTAATATCATATTCAACTACGGCATACTTGCAACGAATATAAATATGCCCGTCCTTATCACCACAAATCGTACCTATATTATTATTATAAAGACTATGCTTATCATTCTCAATCGGGCGGAATATATAAAAATCGGTACCGTTATAACGGTTCAAACCATCTTTAGTACCTATCCAGATTATTCCGAATTCATCCTGATAAATAGATGTAACTGTTGGTTGCGAGATGCCATTTTCTACTCCGAATGTTTGAAAATGGATATCCTGTGCGAACAACAATCCGGGAATCAAAAATGAGAGCAGTAACAGCATCCGCAACACTATTATTGATAAGGGAGTCTTTTTCATCATCGTATACTTCAGTTATAAGGTTCCTTTTTTTATAGAAACAAAAATAGCGGAATCTATGTACAACCTATATAAAAATAGGACTAATCTGTGTCGATATCGTACGAAAGCCCTCCGAATTCACCGATTCATACCCGGAACTCATCGGCTTTTCTACCGGAAATCACCCGGAAAGGCTATACAGGGATGAATAATTCGCTTACCTTTGAGCCATCAACCCATAACAATGGAATATGAATCAATAACAATAGAAATAATGGAAAAGAAACAAAACTTCCCGTCTCATGCAGGCTTATCGGGCAAAGCACTGATAGCTTCGCTCTTCATCATCTCCGGAATATTACTGTTTGCCCGTAACGTAGGTTGGATTACGTATGACTTATTTAGCATAGTGGTATCCTGGCATAGTCTTCTTATTGTATTAGGTATCTATACGATGACACACCGCCATTATCTGAGCGGTTCTATCCTCACCTTGATAGGCATCTATTTTTTAGTTGAAGGATTATCGTGGTTACCGGAGAACTCACAGACCATTATCTGGCCTATTGCACTGATCATAGCAGGCATCCTGCTCTTTGTAAAAGCCCGCCGTAGGGAACGCTGGATGAAAAGCCATATGAGCGGCCGTTACCAGGACTGGGCTAAAAGAAGAGGTGGACATATACACATGAATATGGAAAACAATGAGCAGCAATGCGAATCGGAAAACGGTTATCTGCGTTCCGACAATGCTTTTGGTTCTGTACGCCATGTCGTATTGGACGAATTATTTAAAGGAGCCAGTATCCGGGCTTCATTCGGAGGAACTGTCATTGATCTGCGTCACACGCATCTTGCACCGGGAGAAACTTATATCGATATCGACTGTACCTGTAGTGGAATAGAGTTATACATTCCTTCGGACTGGAATATTCTACTGCAATGCAATGCTTTTGCCGGCGGATGCGAGGATAAGCGTTGGCAGGGAGCGAATATTAATAAAGAAAGTACACTCATAATCCGCGGGAATATTTCCTTCGGTGGATTAGAGATTAAAGACTAATCCTATGAGAGCACATCCAATTATAGATTATCCTTATCGTTGGTTTCCGATGCTTGTGCTTGCATTGGTTCTGGCAATCATCCAGGCGACTCTGTTGTGGGGATATGCCGGAACTGACTGGCTACCTGCCATCATCGACGGAATCACAACAATCGGATGGCTTGCAGCATTGGCATATCTGGCTTGGTTTGTAGTAGGCCAAGTATCCATTCTCCAGACAAATGTCATTACGGTTGTATCAGGAATATTACTCTGGATTGCGGGCAGCTTCATGGTCTGCGACATTATGGTAAGAATTGCAGGAATACCTTATATTTCTTTTGTCTCCACCATACCTTTCAGGCTTCTGTTCGGCATACCGACATGGATAGCCATTATATTGTGGTATCACCTGATAGTAGTGAAAGATCCGGAAACACAAGAAGATGAATTCATTCTACCGCAAGCCGTAAAAGAAGAAAAACCGGAAGAGCAAGAGGAAACCATTGATCGCATTACTGTAAAAGACGGGTCACGAATACATATCATCAAAGTAGATGAACTACTATATATCCAGGCGTGTGGAGATTATACGACTTTGATCACCCCCACAGGAGAGTACATCAAAGAGCAAACCATGAAGTATTTTGAAGGACATCTGCCAAGTGACAACTTTGTACGTATCCATCGTTCCACCATTGTAAACGTGACACAGATATCGCGGGTAGAACTATTCGGAAAAGAAACCTACCAGGTGTTATTGAAAAACGGAACTAAATTACGGGTTAGCCTGACGGGCTACCGGCTATTGAAAGAACGACTGGGAATATAAAGACCTAAACTATTCTATAAAGCAAAAGCGAAGAATCCGCCCCATTGTGGATTCTTCGCTTCTTTTTTGATAGCAGATAAGGTTATCTGATTATTTCTTCTTATCGTCTTTCTTTGGTTCATCTTTTTGGGCTTCCTGCTTATCTTCCTTTCCTTCCGGGTGGATGATTCCCTTTACGGTTTCACCAATAGGCAGTTTGTCCAGTACACCGAGGCTCGGAGCAACCGTCTTCACCAGCGAACTCAGGAAGTTGCTTGTACCTCCGTTTCCACCATCGAATACAGTAATGTTTCCTAAATTCATGTGTTCAAATGCTTTCACCTGTTCTCCTGCAATTTCTTTCCATTGATCTACCATCTTATACTGGATGGCAATAGCCGGATTAGATTCTGCTGCACGTACCATGGCCTCGAAACCTTCAGCTTCAGCAAGCAATGATTTCTTCTTACCTTCAGCCTCAGCTTCCAACTTCATCTGGATGGCTCTTGCTTCAGCCTCAGCCTGTGCCAGAGTCGCTTTTGCACGAGCTTCCGCCTCACGGGTAATCTTTTCGGCAACAGCATCAGCCTGAAGAATGGCTTCTTGCTTTGCAACTTCAGCAGGTACAATCTTTTCAGCCTTCAAAGAAGATTCCACTTTACGGGCTTTAGCCTCTTCCACTTCTTTTTGAGCTATTTCGCGGGCAGCCTGTACGGCAGCTTCCGAACGTGCTTCAGCTTCACCAGCCTGTTTGTCGGCATTGGCACGCGTTACAGCCAGCTCCGCATCAGATTGTGCCACGGCTTTCTGCGCCTCATTTCGTCCGATGGCAGCTTTCTTTCCCGCTTCCGCCTGCTTAATCTCCATGTCAGAATTCAGTTCAGCAATACGGCTTTCCTTTTCCGTATTAGCCTGCTCAATCCTGATATTTTTTTCAGCTTCAGCCTTTGCCACCTGCGACTCTTTTTCAGCGTTGGCAATGGCTACCTGCGAGATTCGATCCTTATCAGCATTAGCCACAGAGATTTCCTGCAATTTCTTAGTTTCGGCAATGGCAATATCCTGGTCTTTACGCGTTTCGGCAACTTTCGTCTCACGTTCCTTTATTTGATTGGCAATCTTGATGGCACCCAGTTTCTCCTGTTCCTCAATGTTTGCCTGAGCCTCATTCAGTGCCTTACTTTCAGCTTCCTTACCTAAGTTGACAATATAATTGGCAGCATCACGGATATCGCTGATGTTGATGTTCATCAGATACAAACCAAATTTGCGAAGCTCCGTATCGATGTTATCCTTTACTTTAGAAAGGAATTTATCGCGGTCGGAGTTCAGTTCTTCAATCGTCATATCGGCAATGACCAAACGCATCTGTCCGTATACAACATCCGTAATCAGATTCTGCTTATCATCAATCGTCAACCCCAGCATACGTTCGGCAGCATTCTGCATAACCTCATGATCGGTACTGATAGCCACCGTAATCGTAGTCGGTACATCCACACGGATATTCTGGGCAGACAGCGCACCGGTCAGTTTACAGTCTATCTGCATCGGTTTCATGGACAGGAATTCATACCCCTGGATTATCGGCCACACAAATGCAGCACCACCATGATACAACTTGGCTGACTTCTTATCACCGCCCGTTTTACCATATACTACCAGTACTTCGTCACTTTTACATTTCCGGTAACGGGAAAGAATACCAATGAAGGTAAGTAAGATAACCGCCACGAGTATGGCGGCCTTAATCATCATTTCTTGTGTCATAAATCTATGTTTTTGAGTTTTGTTTTATTGAATATATAGAGTTCCGTCTTTATAGCCCGTAATAATAGTTTTATCACCTGTCTGATAAGTCTTGTTCGTTTCAGATACTACATCTATCTCACGCATAGCTCCGTCGCGACTTGCCTGTACAGTAAATCTGCCATCTCCTTGCCCGAAGTAGATGGTACATTCTCGGCCTACTAATTTTTCCGTCTTTTCCGTCTTATTCACCTGCTGTAACTGATAGGCTTTCTTATAAAGAAACCACACAGCGAAAACGAAAAACAGACCAATCAAAATGGCAATGGCATAACTCTGAATGTCAGTATTTCCAATCAGATACATGTACCATCCAAAACCGATACCGAAATGTGTCAGTCCCTTAAAAGACACCACGCTGCTGATGTCGGCATCCACGTCTGTATCCGCATCAATGTCTCCGAAGAAAATGGAAAGAATGAACTGTATCACAAAAATACCAGTTGTGACCACGGCGATAATCAGAAATATATTACTGCTCATAGGAATTTGAATTATTGTGGTTTACAATATATTTAGATATATTATTCCAAATATACACATTTGCAGAACATGCACAAAGAAACCGTTCTCTATTTAACAAAATTTTCTTGAGGAGGAAAGCAACATTACACAAAGATATTTGTTATGTTTGCGGACGCTATGATGAAACATCTACACTATATATTTCTGTTTATGTGCCTCTCATTAGGAATGTCTGTCATTCTGCAAGAGGAACAGCCGGCACTTCGGATGATTACCGAAGCCTCGACGGATACTTCCGTCACTCCTACGCAAACAGGATGTTTCATTTCGATGTCAGCAGATTGTTACTCAACCATTGCCCACCGCTCGTTTTTTAATGATGAAAACAATGAACGTAAAATCAACGGTATCCTCTTTCAGGAGAACTTTTATAATCAAGCTAATGCTCCATCAAAATTACTGAAACTTAAGATCCATCCGTCCGTGGGACAGATGCAACGTATATTCTCCACCCATTTACCGGTGGAACAAAATGCCAGCCTCTCTTTCACTCCCAGCGCTATCCGTTATTCTTACGGATATTACGTCTACGAGTTGAAGCATATTCTAATTTAAACCATCACTCTACTTGTTACTCCCCCCTTACCGGAGGTATGCCATTGGCATGTCTTTGGTCAACCTATTGTTTATTCACATCTAAATTAATGTAATTACTATGCTCGATTTATTAATAGCCACCCTCGAAATGATGGGGCTTACATTCGTGATCGGCTTCTTCGTGGCTTTCATCATCAAGATGATTGCCGTTGCTGCGGATTCATTCGACTTTTACAGTTCACACCAGAAAGAACTGCTTCGCCTGCGGCGCCTGCGCAAGTTGCGCCAGAAGGTGGAGCTCATGATACGGGATATCCCTATGGAAGAAGACGGACTCTACAACGATAAACGCGAAGAGTTCAGCCGCGGAGTCAACCGTGAGCTTTCCGATTATCGCGGATATTATCATGGAGTAAGCGCTGGAGTTTCCAACGCTAACCTGATGGATTACTACTATCCCGAAGATACGCACATGATGTATCTGAAGCAACAAGAAGAGATGTTATATCATAAGAATAAGAAACAGTCCGGAAAACCTGCCGGTAAGACCAAATAAGAAATAGTATGGAAAATATAGATTTCGCGACCCTATTCCAAGGTTTTGGAACAATGATGGAAAGTGGCTACCTGCTTGCATCAGCCCGTGTGTTTTTAATCCTTTTAGGTTTGTTACTCATATATCTGGGCTGGAAAGGAGTGCTTGAGCCTATGGTAATGATTCCGATGGGGCTGGGTATGGTTGCCATCAATTGTGGAACACTTTTCATGCCGGACGGCACATTAGGCAACCTCTTTCTCGATCCGATGCTTTCGGATACGGACGACCTGATGAATACGATGCAGATAGACTTTTTACAACCTGTCTATACACTCACCTTCAGCAACGGATTGATAGCCTGCTTTGTGTTTATGGGCATAGGCACGCTGCTGGATGTGGGCTTTCTGTTGCAGAAGCCTTTCGTCAGCCTTTTCCTGGCACTGTGTGCGGAACTGGGAACTTTCCTGACTATACCGGTGGCTTCGGCCTTGGGACTGACATTGCAAGAAAGTGCCTCTGTGGCCATGGTGGGAGGTGCAGACGGGCCTATGGTGCTGTTCACGTCGCTGGCTCTGGCCAAGCATTTATTTGTACCTATCACAGTAGTGGCTTATCTGTATCTGGGACTGACGTATGGCGGCTACCCGTATCTGGTGAAGTTACTGGTTCCGAAACGCCTGCGTGCCATCAAGATGACTTCGAAGAAAGCTCCCAAGAACTACGATGCCAAGGTGAAACTGGCATTCTCGGCTGTGCTGTGTGCAGTGTTGTGCTTCTTGTTTCCGGTGGCTTCGCCATTGTTCTTCTCTCTCTTTCTGGGAGTGGCGGTACGCGAATCGGGCATGAAGCATATTTATGATTTCGTTAGCGGCCCGCTGCTTTATGGCTCTACATTTATGTTGGGTGTATTGCTGGGCGTGCTCTGTGATGCACATTTACTGCTCGATCCGAAGATTCTGAAATTGCTGGTACTGGGCATAGTGGCACTGTTGCTTTCGGGTATCGGCGGCATTATGGGAGGATACATCATGTACTTCATTAAGAAAGGAAATTATAATCCGGTGATCGGCATTGCAGCTGTCAGTTGTGTGCCAACTACGGCAAAGGTGGCCCAGAAGTTGGTTAGTAAGGATAATCCGGACTCGTTCATTCTGGGGGATGCCTTGGGGGCAAATATCTCCGGGGTTATCACTTCGGCCATTATTACGGGTATTTATATCACGATCATTCCATATCTCTAAGATAATTATAAAGTAAAGGTACACTTGATTTAGGCGCGGAATCTGCAGGTTTCGCGCCTATTATTATTATCTTTGGGCTGAGAAACATCTTATACATATGAAAAAGCCGAATTTGAACCTGAAGCGAGCGTCAGTGCTGACCTCAACGCTCCTGTGCAGTGCCCTCCTGATAGCCGCCCCCCTGCGAAGGGAGCTGAACGAGGGTTGGAAGTTTAAACAAGCCAGACTCAACAACTGGTATCCTGCCACCGTGCCCGGTGTGGTACATACCGACCTGATGGACAACAAAATTATTGAAGATCCTTTCTTCCGCCTCAACGAACGCAGCATGCAGTGGATTGACAAGGAGGACTGGGTGTACCAGACTACCTTCCACCTCACCCCGGAGATGATGGAGAGGCAGAACATCGAGCTCGTTTTCAAGGGACTGGATACGTATGCTGATGTGTATCTGAACGAGAAGAAGATACTGGAAGCCAACAATATGTTCCGCGAATGGAGGGTCGTCATCAAGCCCCATCTGGAAGCCGGCGAGAATGTATTGAAAATCTATTTCCACTCTCCCATCAAAGTAGATATTCCCAAATGGGATGCTCTCCCCTATCAATACGAAGCAAGTAATGACCAGTCTGAAAACGGCGGGGTATTCAATAAGAAAGTCAGCGTATTTGCCCGAAAGGCAGGCTATCATTACGGTTGGGACTGGGGCCCGCGCCTGGTAACTTCCGGTATCTGGCGCCCGGTATACGTGGAGGCGTGGGACGATGCAAGACTCAATGACGTCTTCATCCGGCAGCAGGAAGTGAACAAAAACTGTGCAACCATTCTCGGAGAAATAGAAATCCTTGCGGACAAAGAGATAGAAAAGGCCAATATCAGTATTACCGAAGCTTCTTCCGGCAGAGTCCTGGCGGGACAATCCGTTTCGCTCAAGAAGGGGATGAACAAGATGTCATTACCTTTTTCTATCCGGAACCCGAAACTGTGGTGGAGTAATGGTCTGGGCGAACAATATCTGTACGATTTCCGCACAGACCTCACCATCGATAATCGTACGGCTGATACTCAAACTAAGAAAGTCGGCCTGCGCTCGCTTAAGATTATTAACCAACCGGATAAGGATGGAAAGACTTTTTATGTAGAATTGAACGGAGTTCCTGTCTTTGCCAAAGGCGCTAATTACATTCCACAGGATAACTTCCTGCCACGTGTCACGCGGGAACAGTATGAAAAGACTATCCTCGATGCAGCTAATGTCCACATGAATATGCTCCGCATCTGGGGAGGCGGTATCTATGAAGAAGATGTATTCTATGAACTTTGTGACCGCTACGGCATCCTTGTCTGGCAAGATTTCATGTTTGCATGCAGTCTTTATCCGGCTGAAGGGGAACTTTTGGAAAATATCCGTCAGGAAGCTATTGACAATGTAAAGCGACTCCGCAACCATGCCTGTATTGCCCTTTGGTGCGGCAACAATGAATGCAACGATGCTTGGTTCAATTGGGGTTGGCAGAAACGATATAAAAAACAGAATCCTGAATACGAACAGATCATCTGGAAGCAGTTCAACGACCAATACAATGTCACCCTTCCCCAAGTAGTCAAAGAATATGCTCCTGAAAGCTTTTATTGGCCTTCTTCCCCCTTTGCCCGCTATGATAGCGGCAGTGACGACCACAATGGTGACCGACATTATTGGGAAGTATGGCACGGCAAGAAGCCGATTGAGATGTACAATAAGGAACGAAGCCGTTTCTTCAGTGAATATGGCTTCCAGTCTTTCCCGGAGTTCGAATCGGTGAAACGCTATGCTCCATGTGAGGAAGATTGGAATATCTACTCGGAAGTTATGATGTCTCATCAGCGCGGTGGAGCCCATGCCAATGAACTGATTGAAACTTATCTGCTGAATGAATACCGCAAGCCGAGAGACTTCGAGGCTTTTCTTTATATGAATCATGTGCTGCAAGGCGATGCGATCAAAACAGCCATCGAAGCGCACCGCCGGGATATGCCTTATTGTATGGGTACGCTCTTCTGGCAGCATAACGATTGTTGGCCGGTAGCTTCCTGGGCAAGCCGCGACTATTATGGTCGCTGGAAGGCACAACATTACTTTACCCGCAAGGCTTACCGGGATATGCTTGTATCTCCCATAGCTGATGAATCAGAGATATTGAAAGTTCAAGTAGTCTCCGACCGCCTGAAATCCTGTGGCGGAAAACTTGAGGTAAGTGTTATAAAGCTGACAGGTGAAGTTCTGAACCAGTATAATCGTAATGTAAAAATAGATGCTAACAGTAGCCGGACACTCTTTTCCATTCCACTGGAAGAAGCGCTGAATGGGGCACGCAAGGAAGATGTCTTTGTTCATGCTGTCTTGTCGACGGATAAAGGAAAGAACGACTATGCCAATAACTACTTCCTGGTAAAACAAAAAGAAGTCAACTATCCGCATGTTATGATTACGAAGAGTATACAGCCCATCGAAGACGGTTTTGAAGTGACGCTCAATAGTGATAATTTTGCTCGTGCCGTATTCATCGCTACCGGAGATGCAAACAGTTCGTTCAGCGATAACTATTTCGATATACTTCCCGGAAGTTCTGTTAAGGTGGAAGTTTACACAGATTTACCGCAGAACGTACTCGAGAAACAATTAAAGATCGTTTCGCTTAGTGATGAATATTGAGTATGAAAAACCCCTCCGAAGAATTGGCTTACTTCGGAGGGGTTCAGAACTTTCTATGGTTATCGAGTTTCTTTCAAAGCCGCATCCAAGTCTATACCTAAGGCTTTAGCTACCCCTGTACCATAAGCCGGATCCGCTTTATAGCAATTACGCACGTGGCGTTGCTTTATAAAGAGTTCGGCATCACCCATGGCACGGGCAGTATTTTCGCACGTTAGTTGCTGATCCTCCGCAGACATCAGGCGGAAAAGATCACCCGGCTGGCTGAAGTAATCGTCATCATACTCACGTTCGTTATAGTTATAAACGTCACCATGAACTTTCAAAGGCGGTTCTTTCTTTTCGGGAGAATCCTGCCATTCGCCGTAGCTGTTGGGCTCGTAACTCTTGGCACTACCATAATTACCATCTACACGCATAGCACCGTCGCGGTGGTAAGCATGGAACGGACAGCGGGGTTTATTTACCGGAATCTGCTCCGCATTCACCCCAAGGCGATAGCGCTGTGCATCACCGTAGGAGAAGAGACGTCCCTGCAACATCTTATCGGGAGAAAAACCGATACCTTCCACAATATTCTGCGGATTGAAAGCAGCCTGTTCTACCTCGGCGAAGTAATTCTCCGGATTACGATTCAGCTCCAGGATACCTACGTCCTGCAACGGAAAATCTTTGTGCGGCCATACTTTCGTAAGGTCAAAGGGGTTAATGCGATATTTGTCTGCCTGCTCTTCCGTCATCAGCTGAATTTGGAATTGCCACTTCGGGAAGTCACCCTTTTCAATACTCTCGTACAAATCGCGCTGGTGCGATTCACGATCCTTGGCAATGATAGCTTCGGCTTCCTGGTCGCTCAGGTTCTTGATCCCTTGCAGGGTACGCAGATGGAACTTCACCCAAATACGTTCGTTGGCAGCATTATAGAAACTATAAGTATGGCTGCCGAAACCATGCATGTGACGATAAGAATAAGGAATACCACGAGGGCTCATGGTGATGGTCACCTGATGCAACGCCTCAGGTAGCAAGGTCCAGAAGTCCCAGTTATTGTTCGGGCTACGCATATTAGTGCGCGGGTCACGTTTCACAGCATGGTTCAAATCGGGAAATTTCAACGGGTCACGCAGGAAGAATACAGGCGTATTATTTCCCACCAAATCCCAGTTACCCTCTTCCGTATAGAACTTCATGGCAAAACCACGAATATCACGTTCAGCATCCGCCGCTCCCCTCTCACCGGCCACGGTGGAGAAACGTACGAAGCACTCCGTCTTCTTGCCCACTTCACTGAAGATGGCGGCACGGGTGTACTTTGTGATGTCATGTGTTACGGTAAATGTACCATATGCACCGGAACCTTTGGCATGCATACGTCTTTCGGGGATTACTTCACGGTCGAAGTGTGCAAGTTTTTCCAGAAACCAGGGGTCTTGCATCATGATAGGACCACGTTGTCCTGCAGTTTGAGTGTTTTGATTGTCGGCGATCGGGCGCCCGTTAGCAGATGTAAGTTTTTTCTTTTCCATGGTGTTTTTGTTTAGATAACTAATATATGAAACAAAAGTAAGGATTCTTAAGTTCACATCAAACAGATAAATTCTATGGATAGATAGACAAAATCTATGTATCCACACGGGATGACTAATTCATTGAAAATTCATACCTTTGCAAACAAAGAATAAAGGTATGAAGTACATATATTATTTTCTACTTGTCCTCTGGTTCATCCCCGCATCCGCCCAAAAAAGCGAAACTGCAAAATATCTGGAGAGCATCGGACTGGTGAACATCGCCGAAGCAGACAGCAGCATCGTCATAGACCTGATGTACACCCGCGCGGACAATTTCACCGGAAAAGTCCTCTATGAAGATTTGCACGAAGCCTATCTGCATCCCGACGTCCTAAAAGGACTATTGCAAGCACAACAAGAGCTGAAGAAACATCACCCTGCGTATCGCCTCATTGTATATGATGCCGCCCGCCCGATGAGTGTACAGCAACAAATGTGGAACGTGGTGAAAGGCACCTCCAAGAACATCTACGTCTCCAACCCCGCCCGTGGTGGCGGACTGCATAACTACGGTCTGGCAGTAGACATCAGCATACTGGACGAAACGGGACACCCCCTGCCAATGGGAACAAAAGTAGACCACCTCGGTCCAGAAGCACATATCACCCATGAAGCCGCCTTGGTACAAAGCGGAAAAATCACCAAGCAGGAACAGGCCAACCGGTTACTGCTGCGTAGCGTCATGCGCACCGCAGGCTTTCGCGCTTTGTCCAGCGAATGGTGGCATTTCAACTGGTGCAGCCGGCAGGAAGCCAAACAAAAATACAAGGTTATACCCTAAAGTTTCCCATATTCCTTTATATTTGTGCAGACAAACCGGGTAAGAACTTCATCCCACGCAACTATGAAACAAGCTCTCAAACTTATACTCTCCACCCTGATGGGTGCATGCATCGGCTTCGGTGCAGTGGTGCTTTGCATTACATTCTTTGCGGAAACCACCCTCAGTGAATTCTTCGGCAACATGGGGAATGTACAGCTCAGCAGATTATTGCTCTCCTGTATCCTGTCATTGGTCTGCCTCATACTTGCTGTCTTCGTACAAATCATCCTGCACGAAGGCGGACATCTGATTTTCGGGCTTGCTACCGGCTACCGATTCGTCTCTTTCCGTGTGGGCAGCCTCACCCTGATAAAAGAAGGCGGAAAGTTCCGATTCAAACGCTTCTCCATCTCCGGCACGGGCGGCCAATGCCTGCTCTCCCCACCGGATAAGCCTTACGAACAAATGCCTTATTTCTGGTACAATGCAGGTGGGGTACTGATGAATCTGCTGACGGGAATCATCGCACTTATTCTTTGGATTTCGTACCCTGAACTGCCGTTACCCCTGCATCTATTCCTCCTATTTTCCTTTATCTGCGGTTTCTTCCTGGCGCTGATGAACGGCATCCCATTGAAAATGTCGGGCATCACGAATGATGCCTACAACCTGATATTGATGCACCGCGACCTAAATACCCGAAAGTACCTGGCCCTGCAACTGTCCGTCAACGCTGAAGTTCAGAAAGGCATGAGACTGAAAGATATGCCGGACGAATGGTTCCCGAACGATGAAGTGACAGACTACAAGAATATCATGCAGGTTGCCGTAAAATTACTCTATATCTCGCGCTACGTCGACCGGAAAGAGTTCAAGACAGCGCAGAGCCTTTTCAGCGAGATAGAGCAACACAAAGAAGAAATTGTAGGATTATACGTAAAAGAAATCGAATGCGAACTCTTGTTCCTCGAACTAATAGGCGAACGAAGACAAGAAGAAGTGGAGCGACTTTATACAGACAGGACAAAGAGATACATCCAGCGATACAAGATCATGATGTCCTCCAAACAACGCCTGCTGTGTGCACTTGCCTTGTATTGGGAGAACCGGCCGGAGCGTGCGAAGGAGATTTATGAAAAGGTAGTCCGTAAGCGGGACAAGTATTTGCTGCAAGGTGAAGTCAACTCTGATCTGGATATCATGGAGACGATGCTTCGGGAAGCATAAATACAACTGTAAGTGAAGCCATTATTATTTTCTTTGCATTATTACTTTATAATAATTATCTTTGCATAATCATCATAAAGTAAAGAAGCCATGCCAATCATCCGAAACCCTTTCATTATAAACGGATACATATCCCCCGCCTATTTCTGTGACAGGAAAGCGGAGAGCGAGATACTTATCCGCCAAATGACTAATGGTAATAATATCGCGTTAATCTCAACGCGAAGAATGGGTAAGACAGGATTGATACGTCATTGTTTCCAGAGTAAAGAAATTCAAAAGATATATTACACATTCTTTGTTGACATATATGCGACCAAATCTCTACGTGAGTTTGTGTTTGCCCTTAGTAAAGAAATTATTGAGTCATTGAAATCCTCGGGCAAGAAAGCAATACAAACTTTTTGGGAAAGTATGAAGTCGCTGCAAGCCAGTCTGACATTCGACTTTAATGGTAACCCTTCATTCAATTTAGGCCTGGGAGACATCCAGTCTCCGGATGCTACATTGGATGAAATATTTCATTATCTGGAACAGGCAAACAAGCCCTGTATCGTAGCCATTGACGAATTCCAGCAAATTACCAATTATGCAGAAGACAATGTAGAAGCTATCCTGCGTACTTATGTGCAACATTGCAACAATTCCTATTTCATCTTTGCCGGAAGCCAGAGGCACATTATGGGTAATATATTCCTGACAGCATCACGTCCCTTTTATCAGAGCGTATCGATGATGCATCTGGAAAGCATTCCTTTAGAAGAATACATCAAATTTGCTCAGAAACATTTCAAAGAAGCAAATAAGACTATATCCAAAGAAGCTATCGAACAGATATACCAATATTTTGAAGGCATTACCTGGTATATGCAGAAAGTACTGCACACCCTTTATGACATGACACCCGTCAATCAGATTGCCGATATTTCGATGGTAGAGGAAGCCATCTGCCAAATCATAGGTTCATTTCAATATACCTATTCCGAAACCCTTTTCCGAATGCCCGAAAAACAAAAAGAATTGCTCATTGCCATAACCAAAGAAGGGAAAGCAAGTGCCATCACCTCCGGTGCATTCATCAAGAAATATAGATTGCCATCTTCCAGCTCCGTGCAATCGGCATTAAAAGGACTGTTGGAAAAGGATTTCGTCACGCAAGAGGCAGGAACTTATCAGATTTACGACCGTTTCTTCGGATTATGGCTTCAAAGAAACTACTAAACGACAAGGTTTATGGAATTGAATGACGAAACCCTTCGTTTTATACACGAACATTGCAAGGATAATGTACGCAACCTGGCTCTGCAAGCACCGAAGTATCCCGGTGTGGATATGCCTGTTGCACTGACACAGATAGCAGGCAGACAGGCGGCGGCAGAGAAAATACCGTCCTGGTATGCAGAAGAAGGCATTCTATATCCCCGCCACCTATCGTTAGAACAATGCTCCTCGGAAGCTACAGCACGATACAAAGCATCTATCATTCCGGAGTCTTCCTCTGGCACACTGACCGACTTAACCGGAGGGTTCGGCATAGACTGTGCTTTTCTTTCTCCGAAATTCCATCACGTCACCTATGTGGAACGACAGGAAGCACTTTGTGAGATTGCTTCGCATAACTTTCCACTACTGGCTCTGAACCATATCCGGATAGAAAACAAAGACGCCATCCGGCATCTGCAAGAAATGTCTTCCGTCGACTGGATATTCATTGACCCCGCCCGTCGCGACGGACATGGCGGTAAGACCGTTGCCATTGCCGACTGTGAACCAAATGTAGTCGAACTGGAACCCCTACTGCTCGAAAAAGCACAGCACATCATGGTGAAACTCTCTCCTATGCTCGACTTATCTCTGGCCATTCAGGATTTAAATCACGTACAGGAAGCGCATATCATTTCTGTAAACAATGAATGCAAGGAACTCTTACTTATCTTAGGACACAACACTATTGCCGCAGAGAATATTCCCATCCATTGCATCAATCTGCAAACGAAGGATGGGAGAAATACAGAGCCAACCGGACAGTTCTTCACTTTCACCCGCGAACAGGAACAATCAAGCCCCAATGAATATACCGGTACTTTAGATAAGTATCTGTATGAGCCCAATGCGCCCATCCTCAAAGCAGGGGCTTTCCGTAATGTAGCCTGTATATATAAGGTAAAGAAACTGCATCCTAACAGTCACCTCTATACTTCCGGTGAACCGATAAAGAACTTCCCCGGAAGAAGCTTCCGGATAACAGGTATATGTACATTGAATAAGAAAGAACTAAAAAGCGTATTAGGAGATCTGAAGAAAGCCAATATCACGGTTCGTAACTTTCCAAGTTCAGTAGCGGAACTCCGTAAACGTATCAAATTGAACGAAGGCGGAGAAGTTTATCTGTTCGCTACGACCTTGATTAATGAACAGAAAGTCCTGATCCGGTGTGAGAAGACAGAAATAAGGAACTAATACGATATGTTGCCGGAATTGCCCCTTCTGGACGGGGTATGAGGGAAAGTTGACGAGTTAACAGGTTTCCTTCCTTTCTTTTCCGATATAAGTTAAATGATAATTCATTGTATATTTCATCAGTTAGCAATTATACTTACAAAAAGCTCATAAATTTCCTCCTTTCCCGCAGCTACTCCTCCGACTCGTTGAGTGAATCTGATTCAGTCAGGGACTGAATGCCTTTCACTCACTGACTGAATGCCTTTCAGTCCCTGACTCATTGTACCCCCATCCAGAAGGTATCTGAGAGGGGGTAGAAAAAGTAACAAGACAAGAAAGAAAAGAAATAAAAATTACGCACAAAAAGCATAGATTGATTCATTTTTATCACCTTATCACTCTTTTCTTCCTTTCTTTCCCGTAACAGGCATTTTTTCGTTGAATGTAACCTCAGCGAAACAAGATGTAACATCCGAAGGAAATCTGTAACATAGGCTCAACTATCTGAAATACGATTCTTCCCTTAAATCCCCTTTTCTCCCTATTTTTGTAATCGTCATCCACAATGACGAAACAGAAGTCCATTAATAACTATAAAAACGCATTACTGTCATGAAAAAGAAACTTCAGTTGCTCACAGGAATCGGATGCCTTTGCTTGTGCTTCCTTTCCTGTTCACAACCTCCCTACAAGAACCCGGCACTAAGCCCGGAAGAGCGTGCCAATGATCTGGTAGGCCGACTCACACTGGAAGAGAAAGCCGCCCTGATGCAAAACACATCTCCCGCCGTTCCCCGACTGGGCATAAAAGCCTATGACTGGTGGAACGAAGCCCTACACGGCGTAGGACGCGCCGGACTGGCAACCGTATTCCCGCAAGCCATCGGCATGGGAGCCTCTTTCAACAACGAATTACTTTACGACGTATTCACCGCAGTTTCGGACGAGGCACGCGCCAAAACCACCGAGTTCAGCAAAGAAGGAGGATTGAAGCGTTATCAGGGGTTGACCATGTGGACACCCAACATCAACATCTTCCGTGACCCGCGTTGGGGACGGGGACAAGAAACCTACGGAGAAGACCCTTACCTCACCAGCCAGATGGGAGTAGCAGTCGTACGCGGACTGCAAGGTCCTGAGGGGGAGAAGTATGACAAGTTGCATGCCTGCGCCAAGCACTATGCCGTACACTCCGGTCCGGAATGGAACCGTCACAGTTTCAATGCCGAGAACATCGACCCGCGTGATCTTTGGGAAACCTATCTGCCTGCATTTAAAGACCTCGTTCAAAAAGCCCATGTCAAAGAAGTGATGTGTGCCTACAACCGTTTTGAAGGTGAACCCTGCTGTGGAAGTAACCGCCTGTTAATGCAAATCCTCCGCGATGAATGGGGATACAAAGAAATAGTAGTGTCGGATTGCTGGGCAATCAGCGACTTCTACAATAAGGGTGCTCATGAAACCGATCCCGACAAACAACATGCCTCAGCCAAGGCAGTACTCTCCGGAACAGATATAGAATGCGGAGATAGCTACGGATCACTGCCCGAAGCTGTAAAAGAAGGCCTGATTGACGAGAATCAAATAGACGTCTCACTGAAGCGCCTGATGAAAGCCCGCTTTGAGCTGGGCGAAATGGACGAGCCCTCGCAAGTATCCTGGACACAGATTCCTTACAGTGTAGTAGATAGTAAGGAACATCGTGAACTGGCACTCCGCATGGCACGTGAAAGTCTTGTGTTATTGCAAAATAACCAAGATATACTGCCTCTGAACAAAAGTATGAAAGTAGCGCTCGTAGGTCCCAACGCCAATGACTCCGTAATGCAATGGGGTAACTATAATGGCTTCCCCGGACATACCGTTACTCTACTGGAAGGTATCCGCGAATACTTACCCGAATCACAGATCATCTATGAACCCGGATGTGACCTTACCTCCGACGTCACTTTACAAAGCGTATTCCAGCAATGCAGCATGGATGGCAAACAAGGTTTCAGCGCCAAATACTGGAACAATACGAAACAGGAAGGAACACCGGATGTGACAAACTATATCAGCACTCCTTTCCACTTCATCACCACCGGTGCCACTACTTTTGCAGCCGGCATCAACTTGCAAGATTTCTCCGCCAGCTACGAATCTGTATTCCGCCCTGTTAAAAGTGAAGACATCGCCTTCCGCTTCCAGACTCAAGGTATAACGAAACTCTCCATTGACGGTAAGGAAGTGGCCGCAGGCATGAACTTCAAGAATAAGACCAAAGTCCATACCCTCCAGGCAGAAGCCGGAAAAGAATATCATATCAAGATTGATTTTGCTTTCCGCAACCGTGATGCCGCACTTGATTTCGATATGGGACGCGAAGTTCCCGTCGACCTGAAACAGACTGTAAATAAGGTGAAAGAAGCAGATATCATCATTTTTGCCGGAGGTATATCCCCTGCAGTGGAAGGCGAAGAAATGCACGTCAACATCCCCGGTTTTAAGGGAGGCGACCGCGAAACCATCGAACTTCCGTCTATCCAAAGCCGTCTGCTTGCCGAACTAAAGAAAGCTGGGAAGAAGATTGTATTTGTCAACTTCTCCGGTTCTGCCATTGCCCTGACTCCCGAAACAAAAACATGCGACGCCATCTTGCAGGCATGGTATCCCGGTCAGGCAGGTGGTACAGCCATTGCAAACGTGCTATTCGGAGATTATAACCCGGCTGGACGTCTTCCGGTGACTTTCTATAAAAGCACTAACCAATTGCCGGACTTCGAAGATTACTCCATGAAAGGACGCACCTACCGTTATATGACGGAAGCTCCCCTCTTCCCCTTCGGACATGGATTGAGTTATACGACTTTCCAATATGGAAACGCTTCATTGAATGCACCGGAAATCAAGGACGGAGAACAAGTCACTCTAACCATCCCTGTTAGCAACACGGGTAAATACGATGGTGAAGAAGTTGTACAGGTATATCTGCGCCGTCCGGGTGATAAGGAAGGACCGTCGCATGCACTCCGTGCCTTCAAACGTGTAGCGATAGCTAAAGGAACAACGAATCAGGTTACCATACCTCTGAGCAAAGAAAACTTTGAATGGTTCGATACGGGTACCAATACAATGCGACCGATAGAAGGTGAGTATGAAATACTGTATGGCGGTACATCAGAATTGAAACAACTGAAATCCATTCCTGTCACTATCAAATAATGATTCTATTAAAGTTACTCCTATGAAGAACTTATTCTACCTTCTCCTCTGCCTCATCGCCGGTACATCGTGCAGCCAGGCAGACCCTACAAAGCCTTGGGATAAAGGTGCCTTTGAAACGCAAAAGTACCGGAATCTTTTCGCCGAGATGGGCTACAAACAGGCAGATATCGATGCCAAACTTCAATCCGTCTTCGACGGCGTATTCTACGGTCCGGACAAAGTTTACTTTGAAGTAGGTGATTCCATGGCATACATCAGCGACATCAAGAACCATGATGTCCGTACCGAAGGTATGTCTTACGGATTAATGATTGCTGTCCAGTTCGACCGTAAAGACATCTTCGACCGCCTTTGGCGATGGGGCACAAAGTACATGCAGCACCAGGACGGTCCGTTGAAAGGGTACTTCGCCTGGAGCTGCGAGACGGACGGTACCCGTAACTCCCAAGGCCCCGCCTCCGACGGAGAGCTTTACTATGTAACCGCCCTCATCTTCGCCTCCAACCGTTGGGGAAATGATACCGGTATCAACTACCTTGCCGAAGCCCGGAATATCCTGAACTGTTCCATGGAGAAAGATGGTACAGACCGCGTAATGCCTTTTATCAACGTAGAGCATAAGCTTATCACCTTCGTCCCCGACATACGGGGTGGCCTCTTCACCGATCCATCTTATCACGTACCCGCTTTCTATGAAGTATGGGCACGCTGGGCCGATGATGGCAGAGCCGACTTCTGGCGTGAATGTGCCAAACGCAGTCGTGAATACCTGCATAAAAGCATCCACCCCGTAACCGGTCTGAACCCCGATTACAACAACTATGACGGCAGCCTGCTGGGCAATAACCGCATTATTGGGGATGCTTTCCGCTTCGACTCCTGGCGTGTACCGATGAATATTGCTTTAGATTACTCCTGGGCATGTGCCGACAAAGAGTGGCAACAGGAATACGGCAATAAAATCCAGAACTTTCTCTACAGTCAGGGCATTGATACCTTCGTAGACCAGTACAACATAGACGGTACACAGGTAAAAGATACCCTTAAAGCCGGAGAACACAAAGCATTAAGACACTCTTTAGGCTTGATAGCCACTTCTGCCGCCGCCTCACTGATGTGCACTCACGAGAAAAGCCGTGAGTTCGTAGATAAGTTGTGGAACGCAAAACACGAACCGTATGAAGACGGATACTTCGATGCTTACTATGACGGACTGCTCCGCCTCTTCGCCTTCATGCACCTGAGCGGAAACTACCGCATCATCTTCCCTGAAAAGTAAACTTAGAGCATAACCCTAAAAAAAGAAACAGTAGATTCAGGATTTACATCCTATTCTACTGTTTCTTCACTAATTAACTAATCCTAAAAACATCCTACCATATAATTGCAGAGATTTGGTAAAAAGATAGTTATTTCAGTTGAGGGAAACCGTCCCTCCAGATAATCTTTCGTTGTGAAAGGAACCAGGTTCTGCCAAAATCCTCATTGCCCTGATAGAAGAGGTAGGTCTGCCCGTCTTTATCTTTGAAGATATGCGGATGACCCGATTCGCAATAGTTCCAGGCCCCCGGATCTCCATTCGCCAGGAAAGGTTTATTCGAAACTTTCCTCCAGTGGATACCATCTGTACTGGTTGCCAGTCCTATCTGCTGCGGACGGTTATTGTAAGCCCCTGCATAGAACATATATAGCGTACCATTCATCTCTACTACCGAAGGAGCCTCTATACAGGTTTCTTCCCACGGCCATTCGGGAACCAAGATGGCACGGTCACAGGCTTCCGTCCATGTTTCCCGATTGAAATTCGTACCTGCAGGAGCAGTTGCCACACCTACAATCTGTTTCACATAGTCGGGTGTACGGGTCGCATAATAAAGGAAATACTTTCCTTTCGCAAATATGACTTCCGCATCAATGGCCCGTCCGCAATTCCAGTCACCCGCTTTAGGGGCAAAAATAGGATTGGTAGCATTACGTGTGAAGTTCACGCCATCCACCGACCATGCATGACAGATCGCATCTTTCTTGTCATTACCATACGTTTGATAGAATAGATGGATCGTATCGTTACGCACCAGTGCACCCGGCGCACACAAGCCCTTAGCCTCATAGTCGGCAGCCGGAGACAAAGAACCGATAGGCTTCCATTGCGTCAGGTCCGTACTCTCTGCTATACCTATTCCCCAACCCGAGTTTCCCTTAGGAGGTACAGAATAATACATCAGGTACTTTCCGTGGAATGGAATCACATGCGGATCTTTCGAGAAAGGCCAGCCTGTACGGGTAGTATCAGCAAACAACATCGGAGAGTCCTGATGTTTAGGCAGTACATTGTGCTTTATCGCCCAGTATTCCCACTCATTCCGCAACTTCTTCAGTACATCGGGATGCTGGGAAGCAAGATTATTTTTCTCCGTACGGTCTTTCACAATGTCGTAAAGCTCCCATTCCGTACCTGCTTCATCACGTATTGCTTTCCAGTTACCATAACGGATGGCACGATTGCCCTGATGCTCCCAATACATATATTCATGCAGGGAAGGCACTTTCTCCGTAATGGCGGGGAACAGACTGGTACCTACCAAAGGATGAATCTTATTTCCACCATGATAGGTTTCAGGATATACAGCACCTGTTGCTTCCAGAACAGTAGGCATGATATCCGGCAGATAACCCGGAGTGGTACACAAATTGCCATGCCGATTGCCCAGTTTCTTGTTCCAGGAGAAGATAAGAGGAGTGGATATACCACCTTCGTAGGAACGGCATTTGTATTTCCGGAACGGAGTGTTCGAAGTTTGTGCCCAGGCTCTGCCATAGGACGGCATATTATTGCAGGCAGGGTTATTAATATCTTCCTGCTTGCCACCTCCCAATTCCAGATAAGGTTCGGCACAAGCACCATTGTCTGCAAGGAACAGGATTAAGGTATTATCCAGTTGCTTGGTTTTCTTCAGGTAGTCGATCACCTTACCTACGTTGTAGTCCACACAGTGTACCTGTGCTGCATACACAGCCATGCGATAGGCGGATTCATCCTTTTCTTTCTCCGTCAGTTCATCCCAGAAACGGTTTTCCCATTCGGCGAAACCAACGTTCTTATCGATAATACCCATCTTCTGCATCCGGTTGTAACGCTCCTGGCGTATCTTATCCCAACCCTTGGAACGGTAAAGTTTGGTAAACTTCTGAATGTCTTCCTCTTTTGCCTGCAAGGGCCAATGCGGAGCATTGAAAGCCAGATACAGGAAGAACGGTTTGTCATCCTTCTGTTCACCAACAAACTGAAGGGCATGATCAGTGAAAGCATCCGTGGTATAGTAAGGAGCTTCAGGTGCAGGCAGATGTTCATTGTCCAGCGTCAGACCACGTCCACCTTCCGGACGTAAGTAACTGGCAGCGCCTGCCAGAATACCGTAGAAGCGTTCGAAACCTCTCTGCAAAGGCCATTTCTTTTGCCCGTGCATACCCAAGTGCCACTTACCTGCCATATAGGTATGATAACCGTTTTCTTTCAGCACTTCGGCAATGGTGACACAATTACGATTCAGATAACCCTGATAACCTTCGGAACCCCAATCATTGATATCCCGTTGCGTTTCTTTCTTAAACGTTCCCGGGTCCTCGGACATCTGACCGATACCTGCCTGGTGTTGATAAAGTCCGGTCATCAGACTGGCACGCGCCGGACAAGAACGGGATGTATTATAGAACTGGGTAAAGCGAACCCCTGTAGATGCCAACTTATCGAGATTCGGGGTCATAATCTCACCCCCATAACAACCGATGTCGGAATAACCCATGTCGTCTACCAGAAAGATAACGACATTCGGCTTCTCTTGCGCCCAACAGAGGGGAGCAATCATTAATGGGGTTAAAGCAATAATACTCTTTCTCATAAAGCCTATATTTTGAAATTATTTTATGATAATCTGCAGGTTTTTTCCTGTAAATAATAACTCATAAGCCTGTTATTGTAAGATTCAGACGTCTAAATATATAAATTATCACTTGCAATACCAAACATATAATACCCCAAAACCTCTACATTACTCCCCAAGAACTCTTTCCCTTATTTCTTTCAGCAAGATCTCTCTGAGACTTCATGCAAAAGATGTCATCTTTTGTAGCAAAACATGACATCTTTTGCATCAGCGGAATAAGGCATAAGAACCAAAGGGTTACGGCTGAAACCTCTGCGCCTCATCCGGTCCGGGCACAGCATATGCAGGGTCGATAGCGCGGATATAAACATCCCCGTCTTTCCCTGTCTTTACTTCCAGAGGAACAATCGTAGTCCCCTGCTCATTGATGGTCTGAGCAGTCTCACTTAAATCGCGATTCTGAATGCCCAATTTGGATACAGGTGCGATATTCCCGTTAAAGAATGCCGTGCACCACCATTGGCCCTTCTTATCCTGGAACGGAGTTCCATGTCCCAGGAAACGGCCGGCAAAACGACGTTCACTGTAAGGACCGGTTATCCGGTCGGCTGTGCAATAATACAGATTATAAGATCCTTTACGGGAATCATCCGTAGACCATGCCGTACCGAAAAGTACATACTTCTTTCCTATCTTCCGTATAGTTGCACCTTCGTGCCCGATGCTGCGGTCGGAAGGATCAATATGTACAGGCTTTGCTGCCAATCCCTGAAAATCCGGTTTCAGAGGGGCAATCTCGGTATTGCTCCACGTCAGATACCAAGTGCCATCGTCATCACGAAAAAGAGAAGGATCGTGCTTATCTCTCATATCATCTCCCATAGGGAAAGCGAAAGAATCATTCTTATCCGCATGATCGGCAATAATAAGATTGGCGCCATTACCTACAGGTTCGGGTGAGGTATGTACAAATACCCATTTGCCATCTACCCGGTACATTTCGGGAGCCCAAAGCAACCAGTTTTTCTTAGATTTATTCTGGAAAGCATCCGGGAATTGCCGGGCCCAGTATCCCTTTTCCAACGAAAAGGGTTCGCCCAGATATTCCCATTCAGCAAGATCCGGGCTACGCCATACGCGAATCTGATAACCGACTATACTTGGTTTCAAACCCATCTTCCGGGAAACATGGTCCAGTCCCAGATTATAGGGATCTCCGGCTTCACGGGTATCTCCATACGTAGGTGTGGTACCAGTCAGATAATAGAAACCATCCTCACACAAGTAAATATACGGATCTCGTATCCACCCGTCTTTCAGATAGACTGCCCGGTTATGCTGCTTCACAGCTTTCCGGATTTCTTTCTTATCCTGGGCTTTCGCAAGAAACGATACGCCTATCAGGAGTATGAAGCAAAAGAATAATCGGTTTCTCATCATCAGGGTTTCTTTTTATCGGATGGATGTTACTTTGCAGAGGTTGCTACTGTTCCCGACGGTTTATTCAGACGGGCCGTTGTAGGAAGCGGAGTTCCGAAATCGGGATAGTCGTTCTCGAGCCATACAAACTTCTGGGCACGTGGTGAACGGGTATCTCCAGCACCTTCAGGATCTACCTGTGTATCGCGTGCATGATACAGGATATACCATTCCGTACCATCGGGAGAGGGGAAGAAGCTATTGTGTCCTGTACCGTATACACCGTTCTCAGGTGACTGTTTGAATACAGGTTGCTGGGATTTGGACCATGACTTCGGGTCCAGCATATCACTGTCAGTGCTTGCCGTCAGCATACCCAGAGCATAATACGGAGTCCATACACCACTGGCGGAATAAGCTATATGAACATACTTACCTTTAGGACTCAGCAGGGGTTGAGGACCTTCATTTACAAAAATATCGTAAGAAGGATTCCAGCCGTTCTCGTTCTTATGATGTCTTTCCCACTCCAATTCCGGTTTGGAAATCAGAACTCTCTCGGAGCCCAGTGTCCAGGGGTTCTCCATGCGGGCAATGTAGATACACTGAGTTTCGGTATCCACACGGCGGGTTTGCCAACCGGACCATACCATATACAATTCACCTTTATTCTGGAATACAGAACCGTCGATAGCCCAGTTGTTATCCTTGTCCGTACTGATACGGCCTTTCATTACAAACTCTCCATCAAAAGGATCTCTGTTTACATTCTCCAATACATACATCTGGTGATTGTCCGTATTGCCATCATCGGCGGCATAATAGATATACCATTTGCCATCGATATTATGGATTTCAGGTGCCCAAAGATGGTATTTATTAGAAGGATCGGTAGGAATCCAGACAGTCTTCCGGGGAGCATTCTTCACATCGGTAACGTCTGTAGTCTTCCAGAGTACCAGACTATCTTGCACGGTATGCATATAGTAGTAAGTACCTTCATGGAACAGAGCCCAGGGATCAGGACCTTTCTGGAACAAAGGGTTCACATACGTAGTTGCCAGAGAATCAACCTCTGCCAATCCGTCCTTTTTCACTTTAGTATTTCCACATGAGGCTACAGAAAGTAATGCTGCGACTCCCAGCATCACAACAAAGCAATTCTTAATTTTCATATTTTATCATATTAGAGTTATTGACTATTTAGTTACCAGGCCCTGTATTTAGCCATCGGATTGGTCACATTCCAACGGAAATATTCGTATGCAGTATGAACGGATGCACGCTGAAAAGCAGGCATCTCATAAAGCAACCGTCCACCTTCACCTACCAATTCCACTTTAACCGTCTTCGAACGGTCTATCGCTTTCAGTACTTCAGGAAACACGAAGGTGCGCGTATCACGTTCTTCCACTGCTTTACCACCATCTGTTATGTCGGAATATTCTATCTCCAAAGGAAGTTCATACGTAGTGTCGTCCAGAATAAACCGGATAAGATTCATCTTGAAAGGCTTTCCGGCAGGATATTTATAGCTGACCTTAAAGGCCGACTGGATATTATTCTCTTTACTTTCCTGATTATAGAAGGCGAGCATCACCGATGCACCGTTCGCCTCATAGCTATAAGGTCCATACCACACTTTGTGTGATACTCCCGGATAGAAAGTTTCAACTACCGGAAAATGGAATAAAGAATAGAGCTCCACTTTACCGGGCAGTAGTCTTACAGCATAATCCGGATCGGAATAAACCACAGTACCTCCCTGTTCATAATCTGCTTTCTTAAAATGTCTGTCCAGGTTCTTTTCTATTGCTGCACGCTTAGCATTATCCTGGGTATCGTAAAACAGGGTAATGCCATAAATCACGCTGTCGCAGAACTGATAAGAAACTCCTGAAAAGATGCTTTTACTATAAAAAGGTCGTACAGTACTTTCTGCCATATTCTCATTTTGACCCGCCAATTCTATCTCCGAAGCAGTACTTAGTCGAAAGCCGAAAGGGATGACCTCACGTGCACCGTAATCTTCCAGATCGGGCAAGTTTAGCATCAAATTCTTCTGGTTATTGTAGAGGGTACTCAATAACCCGTACTGCCTCTCGGGAGCACCCTTCAGTTCAACGGTTTGCCCGGTAGCAGCCAAATATTCATCTACTTGTTTCAGACGGGGTTGTTGTGCAAAAACCTGAATGACACCAACCCACAATAGCATTGTTACGATATAATATTTCATAGCCTGTTCCTTTTTTATTCTTTTTCCAAACCTTGTGTACGCGCATAACGCTCTATCATCTCTTGCCGCTTTTCCATCGGCCACTGTTCTATGACGTCGATATCCCACTCGCCAAAAGCATCCATAAAGCGGTGCATAGGTTCGAGGATGGAAGCTTGATTCCACGGAAGCTGTTGACGCACACTATGTCCACGATTGGATTGCGGGTTGAAGCATTCTGTAAGCAAACCTCTGTAACGGTATCTCATGTCTCCATCCAGATCCATAATGGAAAGAGTATTGTTTTGAATCAGCTTTGCCATTTCCAGGAAATGCGTATCTCCCGTCATGAGGTATAAGCGATAGTACTGAAAGGAAGAGAAAGCCAGTCCGTTGTCTATTGCAGAGTGTCCGGTAGCAATCAGGGTTTGCCCTACAATACTTACATCTTTTGGAAAGTCAGTCAAAGTATCGTTAATAGCCATCGGTACATGATAAGCAAACATAAAGGTTTCCGTATAGCGGGCAGCCTGTATGGCGGCTTCCTTCCATTTGGCATCACCTGTAACGTCATAAAGTGCCAGGAAAGCATAAATAGCCATTTGTCCGGACTCACGGTCTTTTACATTGGGATTGTCAATAACTCCACCTACATAAAGGTAATCATGGTGGATAAAGTCATAACTAAATTCACCTGCTTTCAAGGCTGTATCCAGATAGCGTTTGTCCTGGGTAGCCGAGTAGAGTTCAATCAGGAAGCGGATGATATTAGTAGTCGTATATTTACTGTCATGAGTCGGCTTTCCGGTTCTCCAGTCATAACGGAGATAAAAGCTACCGTCCTTTTCCTGATTCTGTACCAGCCAATCAGCGTACTTTTTGCAATAGGAGAGCCATTCGGGTTTATTAATTCCATGCTTTTTCATGATATTCCATGCACCCATCATGCCTTCCATACCACCGGCAGCAACACGCATATAAGCTTCATAATCACGCCAGGTTGCTTTCCGATCTACATAGGCATCTGCCCAGGGACTTACAAGGCCACTTTCCTGTTGTGAATTATTCACCCAGAAGTCAACAACTTCCGATGCTTTGCGTACATATTCCTGATTGTCAATTTCCAATCCTTTCCGCAAAAGGAAATAGGCATTTGAAATCTGGAAACCGATAAAGCCCATTTGATAGTTATAAGCACGGGCTATTCCATTAGGCAGATAGATGGAGAAAGGCCAGCCCGGTGCACCATTCAGATTCAGCAGGTAAGCATCAAGCACCTCAATGCTGGCTTCATAAGCATCTTTCACATCTACTTTATGTACGACAGGGGTATATTTATTCCACGCCTGTTTCCATACTGTTTCCACCAGTTCGGGGAAATCTTTTGTCTGGTTGAAACCGAAAGTCAGACTATATGTATGTTTCACTCCGGCTTTCACTGGATGACTGCGATAGGCAAAGCCTTTTCTTTTCTGTTCGGGGAGGCGGCCTACATAGGTGGTTTCGCCCTCAATTCCCGGAAAGACAAAAAGAATAGAGTGTGAATCGGTTTCTGTGAAACCCAGGCTACCGAATTGCATACGTTCATCCACAATACGGTTTACTCCATTTTCACCATAGAAAGTTTCAGGATCAGCATTCAGGTGTACCATGTCAATAGCTAATCCGGAAGCCTTCTCACGGGCAGATACCAATGGCAAGGGTAAACGGTCTTCGCGGAAATAAAAGTAATTATCGGTGTAGTCACTGGCAAGAGAGCCACGTCTAAGGCTCAGGTTGTTCCTGTACCAGATACCCGGAACAAAGAATTCAAAATCTTCAATCTGCGTTTTACGTTGCAGAGTCAATCCGAAATAAGAGTTGAAGTAGTCGTCTCCTTTTCCAATCTTTTCAATCGTTACCTCCCTATCCATACGGAAATGATTCTCTGTATCGGGGGTAAACACATCTTTTACATGAAATACGGTTCCATGAGATGACTTTAACTTTGCGATGCAAACCAACGACTCTTTTTCTTCCTTTACAGAAGAATAGTAACCGTTCAGCGTTTCCGCATTCACTTCCAATGTAACTACATAAGGAGCATTTAAACTCAAATAATGGGCGTTATCAGTTTGCAGACTCAGGCGTTTTCCATCTTTGGCTACAGACAGACTGGCATCGCCACTTTGCAATGCATATGCTTTTTCTGCTGCCAGAGAAAACTGGATGGACGAGAGGAAACTGATGAGTATAAATAGATATTTCATGTTTCAGATATTATCAGGGATACAATAAATTTAAGTTGAAAAGACTCTGCCGGTTTATGCCGACAGAGTCTTTATATCAAAACATAGTGTTTACTCTACCGGCAAGTTTTCTATTTTCTGTATCGTTGAGAAGAGAAAATACTGATTCATTCCCTCCAACTCAATAGCTACACGATAGAAAGCATAAGTACGATAGTTATCTACGAAGTTCTCCTTCTTGCGATACTCGGACAATGGGATATATACCTGCAACGTAGTATCATCGATGTATTCTACATCGCTGCTACGTGTACACTTGATACCACTGTTAACCAAAGAACTTGTGCTCAGCCAAATACGAGTCTTTACAATCTTCGGAGCTGCCTTCACCGTATTAGTCATCTTCTCAATATTGAAAGTAGCAACGATATTGCCATTCTTCAATTCAGCTTTCAAATTCTTCAATTTGTAGTACGGACGCACTTCAAAGTCTCTTGTAACATTCGAGTTAAAATGATAGGCGATAGAATCATAGCCTTTACCTGCACCCCGTGATTCAAAATCAGGAAGTTCGAAAGGCAATGTTTCATTCACTAATGTCATTTTATAGTCCGCATCGAAGAAGAGCTGCTGGTAGTGTCCCTGATCGTCGACACGTATACCCGTACCGCCACCGTCTACTTTACCATAACCGCTCTGGAAGACTCTTAATAACCCTTTATTTGAATCAAAAGGGAAGTTCTCACCGTCACACTTCAACTGGCCACTGAAAACATAAGACGGAGCATCGTAATTATCATATTCGCAGGATGTCATAGTAAATCCTAATACGACAAATGCTGCTGCAATTATAGATTTTAGTTTCATTGTTTTTAAGCTTTAGTTGGTAAATTAATGATTAGGATTCTTCTCAATATTCGGGTTACCCTCGTTCATCGGATATGCATTATAATACATCTTGTTGTCGAAATACAGAATAGCATTATTTGCTCTGTTCTGAGCTTTCATTTTCCGATAAATCCACTTACCATCTTCGGGCGTGCCCGGAGCATAAATCTTATACGGCCACAATACGTAGATAGTAGCAGTTTTATTAGCCTGATCATTGTACCACACCTCATCGGCAACTCTCCAACGCTTCAAGTCTTCATAACGATGATCTTCGAATGCCAACTCTACACGTCTTTCGTTTACAATACGATTGAATGTCAGTTCGTTCTCAGTCAATTTGAACACATCGCCACCTGCACGCTGACGTACGCGATTGATATAGTCTAATGCTATAGTTTTAGTAGAACGGCCATTGTAGCTGGCTACTCCCAGTTCATTCAGGTAGAAAGCAGCCTCAGCAGCATTCAACAAAGCTTCACCGAAACGGAACACTACATAAGGAACAGAACTAGCACCATTTATCTCACTTCCAGTGGCAGTATCAACAAACTTTCTCAATAAGAAACCTGAATGAGAAATATACCAGTTACTGCTACCATCATCTCCACGAAGAGGTCCATCTTCTCCGGTCACTTTCTGACCTTCGTATACCCGGCTATCAACTTCCTGCATGGAACGTGCGACTTCAAACTGATAACCATCAGCAGTAGGAATAGCCAAACCTGCTTGAAGATCAACAGAAGTACCTCTGAATGAGCTTCCCGGATACAAAACCGTACCCGCCAAACGAGGATCACGTCCTGCAAAGATGTCTTCCGGCTTATTATACAAATTGTATTTGTAAGTAGATGTATACACATTCATATCCTCGATTACTTCATCACCTACATAAGCATCCATCTCTTTCGCTTCGTGAGTGTTAAGCATCTCATAATCATTTACCAAATTCAAAACAGGATTAACTTGGCAACCTGCTTTATTATTCGAGGCACGCACTAATTTACGTGTAAGAGCACGTGTCGTAAAGTTATTCTTCACATTCACTCCATCATAGGCCTTACAGAAAATCAGTTCTGGATTATTTTCCGGTTTAGCAATAAATGCTTCGGCATAGTTGGTTGCTAAATCAGCTTGTTTCTGATAGAGTTGATAGCCCATAGTTTCCAGTTCGGCACAAGCATCGATACAAGCCTTCAGATAACCTTCCGCCTTACTTCTTTCAATACCCGTAGCACCACTTGACAAGTTCAAAGTTTTGGTAGCACTTTTATCGTAGTTGTATGCCAAAGTTCCGGCGTACAGAGCTGCACGGCACTTCAGGGCCATAGCTGCACCTTTGGTGGCACGAGTTTTAACACGGGAAGTTCCGAAATCGTCTTTTACTGCATCCATTTCACTAATGATAAAGTCGTAAATTTCAGATTCCTTATTTCTGGGCACAGCCAATGGCGTGGGATCTTCCATATATTCTGTTACCTCAGTAACCAAAGGAACACCGCCATACTGAACCACCATTTTGAAATAATTATAAGCTCTAAAATAACGGGCTTCTGCTTGAAAATACTTCAACTTATCAGCGGGAATTGAACCGGTAGATACCGTATTCAAATTCCGGATATGAAGGTTTAATTCACGGATAAAAGCATAATCATAAAAGTTTCTGTAATCGGTCCCTACATTTCCTGCAAAAGCCCAATACTGACTGTTATTAGATGCTTCATCCCAACGAGTAAGATCATATGAATCTCCATCGGTACCAAAATCTTGCCAGTACTTCATGCGACCATACAAATTGGCGGCAATACTGTTAATACCGGTTTCCGATGTATAAGCCTGATTTTCGGTAAAAGACATCTTGTCCTCTTGTTCCAACCAACTGTCGCAAGAAGAGAAAAGCAATAAGCCTGATAATAATGCTATTGATAATCTATTTTTTTTCATGTTACATTCAATTAAAAGGTTACGTTTACTCCAACTGTGTACACTTTGTGTTGCGGATAGTCGAATCCGGTAACAGAAGAGATTTCAGGGTCGAAACCAAAGTCATTCAAGCTATCCCAGCAAAGCAGGTTAGAACCTTCAAAGTAAACTCTGAGCTTCTGTATCAAAGCTTTCTTTGTCCACTTAACCGGCAATGTATAACCTACCACTAAGTTACGCAGACGTAAATAGTTGATTTCCTTTGCATAAAAGTCATTCCAGTCTCTGATAGAAGGATTGTTGCTACGAACAGCGGGGAATTTACCACGTTTCCATGGAGATTTCGTATCGAAGATATCTTCGTGCTGCCAAGAATCCACTACATTGTATACATATCCCATTTGGTCAGTACCAATACCATACTTCACATGCCAGTCACCAATAAATGTATTCATGAAACCACCGGCAAAATCAGCTGCAAAGTCAATACCTTTATATTCGAAGCCCAAGTTGATACCCATTGAAAGCAAGGGGTTCTTATTGGCATTACCGTTATCCCAATCATAATCGGTAGCTGCATAACCCAAAGGACGCTTATCATAATCATCAATCAAACCATCACCATTAACATCCTTGAAAATCAAGTCACCCGGACGTAAGTTCACGTTATTAGCACCATCAATGTTCACCGGATAGTTATCAATTTCTTCCTGAGTCTGGAACACACCGATAGTTTCCCACATCCATACAGCACCATTCTTCACATTAGACCAACGGTTAGCCTGTCCCCAACGGTATTGATCCCATCCGTTCAAGAAGACTTCACCATAGTTGTTAATTGTTTTCTGGCGAGCTAAAGTCAAGTTAACACCTACAAAATAATTGAAGTCATTAACGCGATCATTCCATTTCACCATACCATCAATACCACTAACCTGATCGGAGTTCAGATTCTGTCTCTGTACACTATAACCTGCCTCATACGGGTAGATAATATCAGTCGGGGTAGCAGGAATACCACTTCTTTTTCTCTTAAAGAAGTCCACTTCCAGTTTCAAGCGATCGTTCAGGAAGCCCATATCGAAACCAACATTCATCATGGAAATCTTCATCCAAGAAAGTCCGGTTTGAGGAATTCCTTTGTAAGCAGTACCAGTAGTATAAGCATCTTGGCCATTACCCAAAGGATTACTACTGATAATAGCTCCTCCATTGTTAAATGCATAGCCGGGCAAGTAGGCAAAGTCCGGATAACTACTATTAAAGTTTTTAGCCATGTCATCACCCATTTCACCATAAGAAGCTCTCAACTTAATGCTGGAAATCCAATCAGCCACCTTAGAGTCTTTGTAAAATTCTTCTTCAGACAGACGCCATGCGCCGGAAACTGACGGGAAGAAGCCCCATTGATTACCCGGTAAGAAACGCCAAGAAGCATCATAACGACCGGCAAAATCAATGATATACTTTTCTTTATAAGAATAGCCTGCACGGAAAATGAAACTGGCTGTAGTAATAGTACGTACTGAGTTACTTACAGTATTATTGGCATTCGTTGTAATATTTTCTACAAACGGATTTTCTACTGGACTCTGAGCCACAGTCAAATATTTCCGGTCTTCTTTAAAAAACTCAAAACCGGCGACAGCTGTCACATGATGATCCTTGGCAAAAATATGATCGTAATTCAAGGTAAACTGCCCCATCATTTCAACTTTATGGTTTCTTACATCTCCACGATAAGTATCAGTTTTTGTAGATGCAACTTTGTACTCCTGTGTGGCAGGGTCATACCTATATTCATTCCAACTCTTCTCATTATCTGTCTGATGAAGGGTCTCGTAATAATAGGACAACAAACCTTTGGCAGTCAGTCCTGGAAGCGGTGTCTTATATTCCAAATTTGCACTAAGCTGAATCGTTCGGAAGTCTTTCTGATGCTTACCTGCATTATCAATTGTATAAGCAGCCATATTACGGGCACCATCATGGGTCGGGCTGATATAATTCAGATAATCCGGATTATCATTAGCATAAGGACGCATGGTCGGAATCAAGTTGAAAATAGAGTTACGCATCTGGAAGTAGTCGTCACCACCCGGAAGTGCCGGATTGACATTCTGTTCTATCTTACCCAAAGTCTGAAAACCAACCTTTAACTTATCAGTCAATTGCATATTGAAGTTGGCCTGCAAGTTCGTACGGTTATAGTTATATTCCTTGAATACGGCATCCTGGTCAATATGTCCTACTGAAATATAGTAATCGGTTTTCTCCGTACCACCGCTGATGTTAGCATTTACGTAATACTGAGGAGCAGAATTGCTCACAAAGTTATCTTTCCAATCATAACCGCGATAATCTTCACCTGTAGCCGGATTATAATATCCAGTTCTCCATTTCTCCAAATCAGCTTTGGCATTGGCAATGTTATCAGCTCCTGTCAGGTTACCATCATTGGCTTGCTTCATGTAGTTACCCCATTTCCATTGGTAAGCATTCAACAATTCGGGATACTTTGTCCATCCTTGCCAACCCATGTGAGCATTCAGGTTTATCTGAGGCTTCTGCCCTTTTTTACCAGTTTTTGTAGTAATCAAAACCACACCATTAGCAGCTTTTACACCATAGATAGCAGCAGCACCATCCTTTAGAATGGATACATTCTCAATATCGTGGATATCCAGTGCATTGAATGCAGTCTCGTCTTTCATAATACCATCAATAACATAGAGAGGAGTACCCATGTTACGAATCTCAAGGTTAGTCGAAGTTCCCGGTTGACCTGACTTCTGACGTGCCGTAATACCCGATACCTTACCTACCAAAGCATTGGCAGCCGACGTTGATGTAGAACGGGCCAAATCTTTATTGTTCACCGAACTTACTGCAGCAGCCACTGTAGCTTTCTTCTGAGTGGCATATCCCACTACCACAACTTCGTCAAGCAATTCTGTATCTTCCTTCAGTGTAACGTCCAGGCTTCGTTTTCCCTTTACGCTGATCTCCTGTGGTGCATAACCCACAAAAGAAACTGTCAGAACTGCATTAGTTCCTTTAACAGAAAGTGTAAACTTACCATCGACATCAGTAATCGTACCGTTGGTAGTTCCTTTCTCCATAATGTTTACTCCAGGCAAAGGTTCGCCTGTAACATCTTTCACTATACCCGACACAGCTACATTTTGTGCCTGAAGCATTGCGGAAGACACTAGAACAACTAATAATAAGAAGAAATTCTTCCTTCTACTACCAGCCGAGATTAACTCATTTAAAAAGTGCTTCATAAGTTATTATTTAAAATTAAACATAAATTAGTTTATCTGTATATTATTGAAAACCGAAAAATGAGAACTTATCTGAAAACTTATTATTTTACCTTAATGTGAATATTTTAGTATCATGCTTGTTTCAATGTTTTTTTTAACGCCCTCCTTTCTTGATCCTAAAAAGTGAATACTCATTTATTTTTATAAACTTTAAATGCTTTTTGTTCTCCTGAAACTAAACACACATTCAAAATATAAAACCCTGAAAACGTTCCATGCATCGGGAATGTGTATTCCTCATCTGTTACCTTCATATCTTCGGTCCATAACCGTCTTCCTGCCAAATCTGTAAGCTCTACCTTTGAAATATCTTCTTTACCTTTATTTACCAGAAAAAGCTGATCCCCTGAAACATATGCCGAAAGTGAATTTTCATCAATCGTTTCGATTCCGGTCTCCGGATCCTGCCCATAATCGGAAGACTGATATTTCGAATATCTATTATTCAACTCCTCTACCTTGGACTTCGGCATAGCTTCTACTTCCTCCAAATCATAAGTACCAAAAGCATCCTTAAAACGAATCATCGGATCCAGGTGAGCAGCAAAGTTCCACGTCAATGCTTCCATAATAGAATTCATTCTTCGGCCCGAACCATTGTTTACTCTTACTTGGAAAGCTTCTTGTTGCAAGCCTTCAGGTTGTCCGGGATAAAGTTCCTGTCCCAGGTTCATAGACTGTTTTGTATTGTGAGCACTGATACGTGCAACGTGGAGATAGTGTTCTTTACCCGTCAACAGATACAGGCGATAGTACACAAATGAGGACCATGCAAAACCTAGATCCGTAGCTGAATGACCGATAGCTATAATATGTTGTCCGACAATACTTCTATCTTTAGGCCAATCTGTTTTTGCCGTCTGATCCTTTTCTACGGGTACTTCAAACATATAGCTCCAGCTTTCGGTATATGTAGCAGCTTGCTCTGCAGCAGTCAACCATTTCGGATCTTTTGTAAGGTCATAGATAGCAAGAAAACCATTGATAGCTTGCTGACCGGATTCACTGTCGATAGTCTGCGGATTGTCTACCACACAAGCCACATAGAGATATCTTTCATGAATATTAGCATAAGAAAACTCTGCAGCTTTCAAAGCAGCTGTCTTGTAACGTTCATCATTGGTGGCGATGTAAAGCTCTACCAGATAACGAACAGCGCAAATAGTCAAAAATTTATTCTGATTACCTGCCGGATGTTTACCACCTACAACACTGAAAGGGTCATATTCCAGATAGTAACTACCATCCGCATTCTGATTAGTCACCAGGAATTCACCAAACTTCTTACAGGCATTCAGCCATGAAGGGATATCTATTCCATTACGTTTGGCATAACACCATGCATTCAGTAATCCGGCCATTCCGTTACAGGCTTGGCGCATAGAGGTCTTTGCCCAGTTGTCCCATGTGCCCCATAATGCAGCATAACGTGTTTTGGGGAGTCCTAAGTCTGTCAATCCTTCAGAAGCCCATAAATTCAGTACATTGTTTCCTCTTACCTTATATTCCTCATTACCGGTCTCTACACCTGCACGAAACAATGCATAGCCAGCTGTCGGTTGCGAGCCGACAAAACCAATTTCATAGGTATCCCTGACTAAAGAGAAATCTCTCAGTTTTACACTCCATGGAAATCCGGGACCTTTTATATCCTTATCAACCGAGCTGTCCAGATAGTAATGATTAACAGTTTCAATCAATCCCCGATAAGCAGAATTCAGATTAACATCATAAATCTTTGGATTATAGAGATTGAAAGCCAGTTCCCAAGCTTCATTTACAGCATTAGCATAGTCGGAAGTTTTATCTATTTTGAAATAGACATTATAAGTATGTTTATCAAATCCTTTTGTTATGGGATGCATACGTCTGCCCATTCCTCCGGTACGCAAGTCGGAACCCGGATAAGTAACTACAGCAGCAAAAGAGTCGGACTTCTTCCAATTGACAACACCCACGCCACCAAACTGATAATTTTCGTCGACTACTACACCACGTGAATCATTCAGTACAGTTTCACATTTTGAATCCTTATGTACTAAAGTGAAGGTCAATCCACTTTCTTTTTGACGCATCATCACTACCGGAAGAGGAATGCGGTCTTCTCTATAAAGAAAACTCAAATCAGTAGCAACCGGAATGCCTGCAGGAATATTTCCATCTTTCTCAAAGTTACCTTTATACCAAACAGCAGGAATAAAGTATTCGCTATTCGCCAATACATCTTCCGGTGCAAACTGCAAGCCAAAAGAAGAAGAGAAGCCTTCATCATAAGGATTATCTCCCAACTCAGCAACTTTCACGTTGCGTTTCAGTTCAAACTCACCGTTTCCCTTCGCAGTATATACATCATTTATTTCAAAGACGGTGGTGCGGGGAGTGGTAGTCAGGCGTGCCGTCAACTCTACTTTATCACCCTCCTTTGTATAAGATGTATAAGTCGGATAGAAAGTATTCATCTTGACGTCAATCAGTAAAGCAGGATTCTGCTCTGTACCTGCATTAAATTCTTTGCCATAAGCAGAGAATGTAACACCATACGTGTTATCTTTCTGACGGGTAATATTCAGCGTTACTTCACCGGATGACAAAGTTGCTTCTTGTGAAAAAGCAAAAGAGCTATAGAGTAAGCAACTTAACAGGAAAAGAAGTTTTAGCGTTTTCATAATAGTACTTCGATTACAATGTAACATTCGTTTTGATGGTACAAATCTAACGGGAAATAAAATAAGAGGATATCCCCTGCGTACCAAAAAATTGCTCTAATTTGTCTATTTGCAAAATTGCCTCAAACAGCCTCCAGAAAGGGGAAAAGAGCAAAAGTGCTCTATTCTTCCAAAAAAATGCTGTTTCTGTTCAAAGAGGAAAATTAGAGTTCATATCCACGTATTGTACGTATAAAAATAAATCAAAGATTAGTGATGAGTTTTTGTTAGTTTTCTGATAATCAACTAATAGTATTTACCAATAGCTTACTGCAAAATGTAAACGCATTTACTGCCGTATGTAACGACCTTTACCCCTTATTGTAACACCATTTACCTCGGCATGTAACGAGCTTTACCTCGGTATGTAAATGGAGTTACCGTGTGGGGTTAACAAAGTTATCATTTGGGATAAATAGAATCTTCATGAAATGAAACAACGATATACTTACCGTTCACCTCGCATAAGTAAAAATCGGCTTGCTCCTACAGATTGGTCGAATGCTGTTGTTTTCTGAAAAATTAGCATCATTCCAAAAGGAAAGTTTCGCCTACATTTGCATCGAACTTAAATATATAATATCATGAATATGCGACGATTATTAATCTGCATTTGTGTGGCACTGACTGCCGCCATCTCCGCTACTGCTCAAAGCAAAGTATGGAGTACAGAACAAGCCCAGAAATGGGGCAAAGAGAATCCCTGGTATTGCGGAGTAAACTACATTCCCGCCAATGCCATCAACTACACTGCCATGTGGGATAAAACTTCCTTCTCACCCGAAGTGATAGAAAAAGAAATGAAGTTAATGAAAAGTTTAGGTATGAACTGCGCGCGCGTAGTGATGCAATATGCGGTATATGAAGAAGCCCCCGCATACTTCATACGTACACTCGACCGTTTTCTAAGTATCTGTGACAAGTACGGTGTAAAAGTAATGCCTATTTTCTTTGATGATTGTGCCTTCGGTGTCAATACAGACCCGACAGTAGGAAAACAACCCGAACCGTTGGAAGGCTGGTATGCCTGGGCCTGGTCTCCATCTCCCGGCTACTCAATGGTAGTAGATGAACGGACTCACGGTAAACTGGAAAAGTATGTAAAGGAAGTAATGAACCACTTCAAAAATGACCCGCGTATCTTTGTATGGGACTTATACAACGAGCCTACCAACACCACCATGCCGGAAAGAAGCTGGCCACTCCTCCGTAAAGTCTTCACATGGGCGCGTGAAGTGAATCCAAAGCAACCCATCACATCAGGACTCTGGAACGGAAACAAAGAGCTAAATGACTTCCTTGCATCAAACTCAGACATTATCACTTTCCACTGCTATGCTTCGAAAGAAGAAACTGAAAAAGTAATGAAAGAGCATCTTAAATTAGGTCGTCCTACCATCTGTACCGAGTGGATGAACCGTGTAGCCCACTCCACCATTCCGGAGATTCTTCCAATGTTGAAAGAAGCACATGTAGGCAGTATGATGTGGGGACTGGTAAATGGAAAGACGCAGACCCATCTATGCTGGGGACACCGTCCTGAGCAATTGCCTTACACCGGAGTATGGCAACATGACATTTACAAGGGAGATTACACCCCGTATTCAGCTAAAGAAATTGAAATAATCAAGAAAACAACCAAGTAATCGCATGAAAACATTTCTATTAACCCTTGCGTTAACAGCCTCCACCTCTTTGTGGGCGCAAAGTGAACAGGCTGTCATAACCATTCAGGCAAACCAGCCCCGACAGACCATCAGTAAACATATTTACGGGCATTTTGCCGAACATCTGGGACGTTGTATCTATGATGGTTTCTGGGTAGATCCCAACATGAATGTACCTAAAGACGGACGTATCCGCATGGATATTGTCAACGCTTTGCGCGACATCAGCGTACCTAATCTCCGTTGGCCCGGTGGCTGTTACGCTGATGAATATCAATGGCGTGACGGTATTGGAGACCCAGCCAAACGTCCCGTAACACTCAACAGTCACTGGGGAGGTGTAACCGAGGATAACAGTTTCGGTACAGATGAATTCATGAAACTCTGTAAGTTACTTGGCTGCGAACCTTATCTTTCAGCCAATATGGGTACTTCAACCCCTAAAGACCTGCGCGACTGGATTGAATACCTCAACTTCAGTGGAAAAACCCACCTGACACAACTCCGTGAACAAAATGGCCATAAAGAGCCCTATGGAGTAAGTTTCTTCGGTATTGGAAATGAAAGCTGGGGATGTGGTGGTAATATGACTCCTGAATATTACGCTGAGCAATATCGTGTCTTCCAGGAATATGCACGTAATTACTCCAACCACCCCATTAAGAAAATAGCCTCCGGTCCCAACAGTGCCGATTACAACTGGATGGAAGTATGTTTGAAGAAAATACCGTCATATGCATTATGGGGCATTTCATTGCATTACTACACCATCGCTACGGGAAATTGGGGACAGAAAGGCTCTTCTACCCAGTTTGACGAGAAAGAATACTTTGGCGGAGTAAAAAATGCATTATACATGGAAACCTTAGTGAAGAACTACTCTGCCATGATGAATAAATATGATCCGGAAGAAAAAATAGCATTAGTCGTAGACGAATGGGGTATCTGGACAGATGTAGAGCCAGGCACCAATCCGGGCTTCCTGTATCAGCAGAACACCATGCGCGATGCCCTTATTGCCGCCTCTACCCTGAATATTTTCAATAATCATTCCAACCGGGTACGCATGGCCAATCTGGCGCAAGCTATCAATGTACTGCAAGCCTTGATCCTGACAGATAAGGAAAAGATGTTGCTGACTCCTACCTATCATATATTCAAGATGTATAAAGTACATCAGGAAGCCAACCTGTTGGAATCCAGTGTCAGCGTCAACGACTATCAATATGGTAATGAAAGTATTCCGGGAGTCAATGTCTCGGCATCTAAGGATGAAAACGGAAAGATACATGTTTCTGTAGTAAACCTGAACCCTAAGAAAGCAGTACCCGCCAATGTCATTCTGAACGGCTACAATGCTAAACAAATAAAAGGAGAGGTTTTGACGTCCGCTTCATACACAGATTATAACTCTTTCGATAAGCCCGACAAGATTGCAATGAAAGAATATAAAGACTTCAAAAAGGAAAGTAACGGCAATATCAGTATGAAACTGCCTCCATTAAGTATCGTAACATTAGAAATACAATAAGTTTTCAAATAAATAAGGATAGAAAGATTGTTTTTAAACTACGCAGGTCATTGAAAAGTTCTCTTTTTCAATGACCTGCGTTTCTTTTATCACTGCTTCACATGACTCTTGGCAAAGTCTTTCGGCAGCACCCCAAACTGTTTTTGGAAGCTCTTTGAGAAGTACGACAACGAGCGTATTCCCACAATCATACAGATTTCATTAATCCTGTACTCCCCTTCCAGCAACAACTCAGCAGCCTTTTTCAAGCGAATGATACGAATAAAGTCACCGGGAGTCAATTCCGTAATCCCCTTTAGTTTCCGGTGCAGACTGGTACGGCTCATATTCACTTCCCGTGCCAAATCATCAATATTAAACGTATCATCATCCAGGTTCTGCCTGATAATTTCCGTCAGTTTATTCAGGAAGTCCTCATCCGCTTTATTCTGTGCCATACTATTGGTAGCAATATACGGACTATTAGCAAAGTTCTGCCGGAGTTTACTTCTGTTTTCCAGCAAATTTTTAATCTGAACCAATAGATGAGGCATTGCAAAAGGTTTCTCCATATACGCATCCGCCCCACTATTCAACCCTTCGATCTTATTGTTCAGTGTAGTCTTAGCCGTCAGCAGGATAATAGGGATATGACAGGTTTCAAGGTTTGATTTAATCTCATTACACAGTTCCAGTCCATCCTTCAACGGCATCATAATATCCGAAACAATGAGGTTTACAATATCTCCCTTGAGTACCTCCATCGCCTCCTCTCCATTATTGGCAGTGAGCACCTTGTAATATCTGCTCAACTGGACAGACAGGAAAGATTGGAGTTCTTCATTATCCTCAACCACCAGTATGGTTTCCTTAGCAGAAAAAGAATCTTCAAGCACCACAGTCGAAACTTTTTCTCCGTCAGCGATTGCATCTTCAATCAAAACATCTTCCTCGGCCTGTTGAGCATCAGCCGATGCATTGGTAGGTATTTCCACTACAAAGGAAGTATCTTCCGCCTCTTCATCCAGATACAACTGTCCGTTATGCAACTGCACCAACGAAGATGCCAACGTAAGTCCGATACCCGAACCCGGTTGCGTAGGATGAGCCCCTTTTATCTGGAAGAAAGCTTCGAAAATACGTTCCCGCATATCCGGTGGAATGGGCGTACCGTCATTCTTCACAGTAATCCGGAAAATGCGGCCATCCTCACTCACCGACAGTATAGCTTTAATGTATGTAGATGAATATTTAATAGCATTATTAAACAGATTACTGCACACCTTCGTTACCGCTTCTTCATCCACCAGTGCCATCACTGCATGATCGGGACATTCCAATATCATCTCCAGCTTCTTCCGCTTACCTGTCGGGACGAAGCGATTGAATGTATTAGCCACCAATACATTGATATTCCGTATCTTCAGAGACAATGTAAACGCTTTAGACTCTATCTTACGGAAATCCAGCAACTGATTCACCAACACCAACAACCGGTCTGTGTTCCGTTCCATTGTTATCAGGTTCTCTTTCGTTTCATGCTCATCCGGATGGGAGGTCAGAATATAATCGAGAGGCGCCTTAATCAATGTTATCGGAGTTCGTATCTCATGCGCAACATTCGTAAAGAAATCTATTTTAGCCTTATATATTTCCTCTTTCTTCTGCTGTTCCTGATGAGCCATTTTCTCATCTACCTGCCTCTTCTTCTTCCGTACATAGAATCGGATGACACCGAAAGACATACCCAGAATCAGCAAGGTATATAGTGCGTAAGCCCAAGAGGTCCGCCACAGCGGAGGAATGATATTGATATTCACTACAGTATTCGTATCACTCCAATCATGGCCATCCCTCGAGTATTTGATATGAAGTATATAATCACCGGGAGGAATACTGTTATACGCTATTCTAAAGACATTGTCCACGTAATTCCATTTCTTATCAATCCCCTCCAGCATATAAGCATACTTCCCGTTTCCTTCGGTTGAGTAGTTCAACGCAGAGAAGGTGAAGCTGAAAGTAGCCTGATCATAATTCAGGTTTATCGTATTTGCATACGGTATGGCCTTATCCAATACATGATCGGAAGTTCCTACCTGAACCTCCTGATTAAATATATAGAATCCTGTCAGGACGACGGAATACTTGTTTTCATTCGGATGGAAGTTCTTGGGATTGAAAGCTACAAAACCGTCTATACTGCCAAAATATAGTGTTCCATCTTCAGTCTTGATACCGGAATTGTAATTGAACTGCTTACTCCGCAATCCATTAGGAAGATTATACAGCGCCTCAACACTCATTCTTTCAGGATTGAAGTTCACCAACCCGTTACTGGTACTCAACCAGAAATGCTGATGATCATCTTCCAGAATCTTGTACACCACATTGCTGGGAAGTCCCTGCTTCGTAGTGATACGCGTAAAGGTATCATCCGTCTCATTGTAACGGCAGAATCCACCATCCTCGGATGCAAACCACAGGCGCTTTTTACTATCTTCAAAAACACAGGTAATCCGGTCGTAACAAAGACTGTTAGGATTCTTCACATCATGGCGGAACCTCTTTATTTCCTTGGTATCCGGATTATATCTGGCTACCCCAAGATTGTAAGTGGTAAACCAGATATTTCCGTTCTTATCCTCCAGGATATCGCTGATGAACATGCCATTCATAGGCATGAATACCTTGAAACCATCTATTTCGGGCACATACGTATAAAGTTCCGTAGTCGAACTCACCCAGGTAGTATTCCGGCTATCCGTATAAATGGCAAATATATCATTATTGAGGATCGAATTTGGGCGTCCATCCTTCTCGTAATGCCTGCAATGGTTTGTTTTTAAATCCAGCACATCTATTCCTTTAGTAAAGGTTCCGATCCATAACTTATCACCTACCAGATTCAGACATTGAATATTCGTAAAAGAAATATTCATCGGTTTAGTCTTATCGGATATATGTGTAAACAGCCCGGTATGGGTATCATAGTAGTTCAACCCGTTATCTTCCGTGGCAATCCACAAATTGCCCTTCCGGTCACTCACAAACTCCCTGACCCTGTAACCGCTAATAGAGTTTTTATAGGCAATGGGATAAAAGTTCTCAAAATAAGAATACTGCTTAGGAATATAGTCCACACCGCCGAAGTAACTTCCAACCCAAATACCCCCTTCCCTATCTTTAAAAAGGGCATAAATGGCATTATCAGAAATAGACAAATCATTGTATGCTTCATAAGTGATATGCTGAACTGAACCGCCTTTCAAGACGTAAATGCCACTTTCCGCACCTACCCAATACTCATCTTTTGAAATCTTTTCAATATGCCGCACATAAATATCAGAATTTCGCGATTCGTCAATTTGGAGTTTCTTAGATTCTCCGGTCTCTTTATCAATAAGAAACAATCCTTTATCCAGAGTACCCAGAAGTATATACTGTTCCTTATAAGCACAGATAGCGGTAGGAGTATTGTCATTCCGCGCTAAAAAGGTTGTTTTATCCCCATCGATATCATATTTGATAACCCCTATATCGGGAAAGGCAAGATAAGCGGTTCCATCTTCATCCAAAAATAATGCCCGGGGAGCATAAGCTGTGTAGGGTGCAAACCTATCATGCATATTATAAAGTTTATCCTCCGATGGCTGGTAAATGAATAGTCCGTCACCGGAAAGTATCCATACCCTATCCGACTTATCAATATAAATTTTATTGATAAATCCGTCTACCCTTTCCTGCTTATCTGTTTGCTTATTGAAATTCGAGAAAGTCTCCGTAAAAGGATCATAAAGAGAAATCCCTTTATCCGTGGCTATCCACAAGGTTTTGTCCTTATCTTCAGTGATACAGTATATCATACTGTTCCGAAGTTCATTAATAGAGTCACCACGTTGGTAGACCTTAAAGTCATGCCCATCGAACCTGTTCAGACCGTTCTTGGTTCCCACCCAGATAAACCCTTTGCTGTCCTGAAACAAACACATTACCGTATTATGTGACAAGCCGGAATTATTGTTATAATGTTTAATCTGTTGTGCCCAAAGGTTCCCCAAACAGAATATCCCCAAGAATAATATTAGTATAATCTTTCTCATAAGAATATGTTTTTCATATAGCTCGAACTACTGATGCAAATTTAGAAATTAAAATCAATTCCGGCATAAGAAGAGCATAGAATAAAGGTCAAAAGGCCCATTCTGGTCGAAAAACGCTAAAAATGGCAAAATAGTATCTTTTCAGCACCGCCTGCCCCTTCTCATTAATATATAGAATGAGTGAAAAGTGTCATTTTTTGGTGTTGTATTGCCAAGGCTTTGGGCTAATCTTCAGTATGTTTGCAGCAGGCAGAGTTAGATTTGTTAATCACTAAATTTATGTAATTATGCAAAACTGTAAAACCAAAAGAGAAGTAATAAAAATGGTGCTGGATGGTCAAAAACCTCCTTATGTGCCTTGGTCTTTCAAATTTACGCAGGAGCCCAAAGAACAACTGCAAAAGTACTACGGTGTAGAAGATCTGGACGTAGTATTAGGTAACCATGTTCTTCAGTTAGGTAGCGATATCGGTTTCTTCGAATACCTGGGCAATGACCTGTATCAAGATGTATTTAAAGTAGTATGGGATCGTAGCATCGACAAAGACATCGGTGACGTAAAAAGTATCGTACTACCGGAACCTACCCTGGAGGGATATACATTCCCCGACCCGCTGGATCCCCGCTTCTTTGCAAACATCGAATCGGAAATAGCAGCCAAACCGGATATGTTCCGTTGTTTCCAGATCGGTTTCTCATTGTACGAACGCGCATGGACCATGCGTGGCATGGAAAACCTGTTGATGGACTTCATTATCAATCCTGAGTTTGTTCACCAACTGCTGGATGCCATCTGCGACTATAACCTGGCACAAGTAGATAAGGCACTTGAATATGACATCGATGCCGTTTATTTTGGTGACGACTGGGGACAGCAAAAAGGTCTCATCATGGGATACGACATCTGGAAAGAATTTATATATCCCCGTCTGAAACGCATGTACGGTCATGTACGCGCTGCCGGAAAATATGTAATGATACATAGCTGCGGTGACGTGGACGAACTGTTCGACGACCTGGTTGACATCGGCCTGAACTCTTTCAATCCTTTCCAACCCGAAGTGATGGATGTATACGACATCCTGCCTCGTTACCGCGGACGCCTCGCATTCCATGGTGGATTATCCATGCAAAAGATACTTCCATTCGGAACCCGTGAGGAAGTAGTTGCCGAATCGGAACGACTGCTCGAACTGGGAAAAGAGGGTGGTTATATTTTCTCTCCTTCCCACTCGGTAGAAGGCGATACGCCATTTGAGAATATGTTAGCATTTATCGAAGTTGCACAGAAACAATTAAAACAATAATACCATGAGCGATTTAATGAATTTAAAAGAGGCTATAGTCAACGGAAAACTGGAAGAAGCAAAAGCCATTGTCAACGAAGCCCTTGAGGCAGGAGTGGATGAACAAGAAATAATCAACAACTACCTTATCAAAGGAATGGAAGAAATAGGCGAACGTTTTGATCAGGGAAAAGCGTTTGTCCCGAACCTGCTGCTGGCAGCACGTGCCATGAAAGGTTGCCTTGAAATCCTGAAACCAAGATTAAAAGACGGATCAGGAGCTTCATTGGGAACATTGGTCATCGGAACTGTAAAAGGTGACCTGCACGACATCGGAAAGAATCTGGTAGCATCTATGCTCGAAGGCTGTGGCTTTGAAGTCATTAACTTAGGTGTAGACATTTCTGACTCACAATTCGTCGATGCCGTACGAAAGTATAATCCTCAGATCGTATGCTTATCAGCTCTGCTGACTACCACTATGAGTTATATGAAAGAGGTAATCGATACCTTGGCCAATGAAGGTTTGCGCCAAAAAGTGAAAGTACTGGTAGGAGGCGCTCCTGTAAGTGAAGAATTTGCCATGCAGATCGGAGCAGACGGATATAGTTCCAACGCCAACGGTGCAGTCGTTTTAGCTAAAAGAATTTTGGGAAAATGCTAGAACAGAAGCAGATAAGAATACAAGACTTAGAAATCTCCGAAAAGGATATCTATCTGGCTATGGGGTATCAGGGAAATGTTCCCGACAGCTATGTGTGTGAACTCATAGCTGAAACATACTCCGAAATAGTACCCCTATGCCTCCCCCGATATATGTACCGGATACAGGAAGCCAGACAGATATCCCGGCAGAAAATGGAAATCGAGGGTACCGAGTTTACCACAGGAGGCATTATCGGTTCTTATCTGCAAGGAATGACACAAGTATGCTTGTTTGTTGCAACGGCGGGAAAAGAATATGATGCCTACCTGCATACTCTCAAAGCGCAAGATAACATTATCAAAGAATACATTGCCGACTCCATCGGAAGTGTCATTGCCGAAGCTTGTGGAATCTCACTCGCTAAAGAATTAGAAACCGTTAGCAAGCTCTTCCACACACTTCCCTATAGTCCGGGATACTGCGGATGGAACATCCGGGAACAGCAAAAGTTATTCTCATTCTTCCCGCCGGAACCTTGTGGAATAACCTTGTCGGATTCATTCCTCATGTCCCCGGTCAAGTCCATCAGCGGATTCATAGGCTTAGGCAGAGAGTTGCGCCCCCAGCCTTACCGTTGTGAAATATGCAACAATAAACAATGTTATAAAAGAAAGGAAAACAAGATATGAAAAATATGAAAAAATGGTGCCACGACGTAATAGCCACTCCCGAAAGAATAGCTATCCCCATCATGACGCACCCCGGCATCGAACTCTGTGGTAAGACCGTAAAACAAGCTGTTACCAACGGACAAACACATGCCGAAGCTATCTGCAAATTGAATGAAGTCTATCCGGCAGCTGCATCCACTGTAATCATGGACCTGACGGTTGAAGCAGAATGTTTCGGTTCGGAAATTGTATTTGCCGAAAATGAAGTGCCGAATGTCGTAGGCAGATTAGTCCACGATCATGCTTCCATCGTTGCCCTTCCGGTACCTTCCATCCAGTCCGGACGTATGCCCGAATACCTGAAAGCCAACAGATTGGCAGCAGAGAATATCACAGACAAACCTGTATTCGGTGGATGTATCGGCCCTTTCTCTTTGGCAGGACGATTGTACGATATGTCGGAAATGATGATGGCCCTCTATATGGAGCCAGACAGTATACGGCTTCTGCTCGAAAAATGCACAGAGTTCATTACCAATTATCTGCGTGCCATGAAAGAGACTGGAGTAAACGGAGTCATCATTGCCGAACCGGCAGCCGGATTAGTCTCCAATGAAGACTGCTCTTCATTCTCCTCGACTTACATCAGCCGCATTGTCGAAGAATTGCAAGATGATAACTTCATGATTGTGCTTCACAATTGCGGAAATACCGGCCATTGCACCGCCGCCATGGTTGAAACCAAGGCAGCCGGACTTCACTTTGGCAATAAGATAGACATGGTACAGGTACTACAGGAATGTCCCGAAGATATTCTGGTGATGGGAAACATCGATCCTGTAGGCATATTCAAGATGGCAACACTCGAGAAAGTCAAAAAAGAAACACTTGAACTGTTACAGAAGACAGGGAAATGGAAGAATTTCATAGTATCATCAGGCTGCGATGTTCCGCCCGAGGTGCCGATGGAGAATATAGATGCTTTCTACCAAGCCTTGAACGAGTACAACCGTCAATAAAAAACATAACCCGTTCCTTCGAACGGAAAAATCTTATACCGGAAATGAAAAATATATCGCTGCTACTTCTTTTATCACTAACCATTCTTTCTTCAGCCTGCCAGTCAGAATCTGAGAAAACAGTGGTTGCCGACAAAGTCTCTATGGAAGCCCAACCGTTTCCTCTCTCCGATCTGAGGTTACTAGCGGGAAGTCCTTTCAAACATGCCATGGACAAAAACGGTGAATGGCTGCTGGATTTAAGTGCCGACCGTTTACTGCATCGCTTCCGTCTCAATGCGGGTCTGACGCCCAAAGGAGAAATATACGGCGGCTGGGAAAGTCTGGGAGTCTCCGGACACACGCTTGGACACTACCTCTCAGCATGTGCCATGATGTACGCCACCAGTGGTGACGAACGCTACAAGGAACGGGTAGATTATATCATAAAAGAGTTGGCAGAATGCCAGGATGCCCGTAAGACAGGCTATGTAGGTGGCATACCCAATGAAGATAAAATCTGGGCAGAAGTATCTTCCGGTGATATCCGTTCGCAAGGATTCGACCTGAATGGTGGCTGGGTGCCCTGGTACACGTTGCACAAACTATGGGCAGGGCTCATCGATGCCTACCGTTACGGCAACAATGACCAGGCCAAAGAAGTAGCTGTCAAACTATCTGACTGGGCAGTCAACAGTTTCGGAAGTCTGTCTGAAGAATCTTTCCAGAAAATGCTGGCATGCGAATTCGGAGGAATGAACGAATCGTTTGCCGACATGTACGCCATGACAGGCAACGAAAACTATCTGAAACTGGCTCGTCAGTTCTACCACAAAGCCATCCTCGACCCTTTGAAAGAACAACGGGATGAACTGGAAGGCAAGCACTCCAACACGCAGGTACCCAAAATTATAGGAGAAGCCCGCCTGTACGAACTGACCGGTGATAAAGACATGCAAACCATAGCCACTTTCTACTGGGATCGCATTGTCAACCATCACAGCTACGTAAACGGTGGTAATAGCAATTATGAGCATTTAGGCAAACCGGACTGCCTGAACGACCGCTTGAGTCCGTTCACCTCGGAAACCTGTAACACCTACAATATGCTGAAACTCACCAAGCATTTATTTACCTGGGACCCGCAAGCCGCCTATATGGACTATTATGAACGTGCCTTGTACAACCATATACTCGCTTCACAAAATCCTGATGATGGTATGGTTTGTTACAGTGTTCCCCTGGAATCCGGTACAAAGAAAGAATTCAGCACTCGTTTCGACTCCTTCTGGTGTTGTGTAGCCAGTGGCATCGAAAACCATGTAAAGTATGCTGAAAGCGTCTTCTTCCAGTCTACTCAAGATGATGGATTATTCATCAATCTATTTATCCCGACTTCCCTGAACTGGAGAGAAAAAGGTATGAAGGTAAAACTGGAAACACAATTCCCGGCAGATCACCAGGTACGTATCACATTTGAGGGAAAATCCCAAAAGTTTCCTTTACACATCCGTTATCCCCGTTGGGCAACACTGGGAATCAAAGCAACCCTGAACGGCAAGGAAGAAACAGTAACCGGCACTCCCGGCTCTTACTTCACCCTGAACGGTGAATGGGGAAAAGATACCGAATTAATACTGGACATCCCGATGGAACTCTACACCGTATCCATGCCCGACAACCCCAACAGAATGGGTATCTTCTACGGCCCTGTATTGCTTGCCGCACCCTTAGGAACAGAAGATTTACAGGCATATGAAATTCCCTGTTTCGCCTCTGACGCAGAATCAATCATCAGTGCCATCCAGGCTGTCCCGGGCAAGCCTCTGGCTTTCACTGCCAACACTACTGCCAACTCCCAGCTCCCGTTGACGCCTTTCTATGCCATCCACGGTCAGAAGCATGCAGTTTATTTCGACAAGTTCTCTACACAAGAATGGACAAAGAAAGAAAAAGAATATCAAGCTCTGATCGAAAAACAGAAAGAACTGGAAGCCCGGACTACGGATCACCTCCGCATCGGTGAAATGCAACCCGAAAGAGACCATGACCTGCAAGCGGAAAATTCGAAAACAGGCGATGTCAGCGGAAATAAATACCGTGACGCCTTCAATGGTTGGTTTTCCTTCACTGTAAAAGTAGACCCGACCAAAGAAATGCAAATGCTCTGTTCCTATTGGGGAGCAGACAAGGATAAACGCAATTTCGACATCCTGATAGACGGCAAGAAATTTAAAACAATCAACTTGCAGGGCACGCACGGGCCGAAGGTTTTTGAAGAAGAGTATGCAATTCCCCTCTCCTTTACCCAAGGGAAAGAAAAGGTAACAGTACGCTTCCAGTCACATCCCGACTGCCATGCGGGAGGCTTATTTGGATTCAGAATGCTGCAAAAGAGATAACAGGTACGTACTTACTCCTTACCTACTCCCTACCTACTCCTTACCTACTCCTTGCATATAGATAAGGAGAAGGTAGGAAGCAATCTAAGTTAAAAACAGGCTGAGTACAAAAGAGGAGTCGGATATTCTTCATTTAATGCTTAACGTTATGAATAAAAATAAAGAAAAAAACAATTTTTTATTTCCAATGGTGATTATGTCTATCCTGTTTTTCATGGTAGGCTTCATCACAACAATGAACAATTCGCTGATCGATTTTCTATCTTCCAGCAAGTGGATGCTTTCTTTCTCTGAGAAGCAATTAGTGAATACCGCTTTCTTCGGAGCTTATTTATTCTCCATACCCCTATCCTATCTGCTGAATAAGCTGGGGTACAAGGCTTCAGCCGTACTATCGCTGTTTGTGGTAGGCGTAGGGTTTATCCTGACTTATCCGGCAGTAACCATGGGATACGTGCCGTTCCTGATCTCCATGTTCCTTGTGGCATCGGGCATAGCACTGTTACAAATTGTACTGAATCCTTACGTTCTGGCCTTAGGTTCGCCCAACGAGGCCGCCAGTCGCCTCAACCTGGTAGGCTTCTTCAATTCTGCGGCTACTGTTGCCGCCCCCATATTTGTAACCATGCTTATATCTGCCGAGACCATCAGCGAGACAGCCCCTGTTGAATCACGCCCGGATGCTACAAACGTGCAAATGCCGTTTTTAATTATTGCAGGGATCGCTTTTATTCTTTGTCTACTACTCTATTTCCTGCATCTGCCCGAAATTAAAGAAGAACCGGCAGATAAGGCACACAGCAGCAGTAGCCCCTATAAATATCCGCACCTCATATTCGGTGCCATCGCCATATTCGTCTACATGGGTGTAGAAATCGGTATCCCAAGTTTCCTGCCCGATAGAATGAGAGCCTTAGGCATAGACTCAGTCAATCTGCTGGGTTACGAATTGAAAGGTACAGGCGTTTTGTCTATCTATTGGGGCGGATTGATGGTAGGGCGGTTATTCGGCTCCATCCTGTTGAGGAAAATAAAAGTGCGCACGGCTATGGTCTTCTGCTCAGGTATGGCTATGCTTTTCCTGATCGTCTCCTTGCTGATAAACAATGAAGCATCCATCATCCTGATGCTGCTCTGCGGCTTCTGCAACTCCATCATGTGGGGAAGTATCTTTAACCTGGCTTCCGAAGATTTGGGAGAACATACGAAACGGGCTTCCGGCATCATCTGCACATTTGCCATAGGCGGAGCTATTTTACCTCCGTTGATGGGAGCGCTTCAGCAGAGCTTTGGAACGGATGCACTGACTATCGGTACATCGGCAGCACTGAGTTGCCTGATTATTTATTACTTGTACCTCATCCTGTTTACGGTAAAACTTTCCAGGATACGCCCACATAAGAAATAAAATTCTATTAACAACCTGATAATTAACAATAAGCTGATGAAAATAAAACTGTTAACCCTGACTGTCTGGACTGCATTAACCTTAATGCCTGTTGCAATACATGCCCAGTATCCCGGCCAGATTGAAGAAATGACAAAAGTGAAAGTCAATGTTCCTTTAAAGGCTTTGTCTTTCAACTATTCCGACGTCCGCTTACTGGACGGTCCTTTCAAGCAGGCTATGGAAGTTGACCAGCGTTGGCTGAAAGAAGCTGATGTAAACCGCTTCCTGCACACCTTCCGCGTCACTGCCGGACTGGCTACAGGAGCGCAATCTTTAGGAGGTTGGGAGTCTTTGGATTGTGAGGTGCGCGGGCATACTACCGGGCATCTTCTCAGTGCTCTCAGCATCATGTATGCATCTACCGGTGATGAACAATACCGTACCAAAGGAGCAGAGTTAGTAAAAGGACTGGCCGAATGCCAACAAACGCTGGGCAAAAGCGGTTATCTGAGTGCTTTCCCGGAGTATTTTATCGACCGGGCAATTAAAGAAGAAATAGTGTGGGCCCCCTTCTATACCTTGCATAAAGTATATGCCGGACTGCTCGACCAATACTGCCTCTGCGGCAACCAACAGGCTATGGACGTGCTTTTAGGAATGTGTGACTGGGCATACAACAAACTTAAGCCTTTGAATGAGGCACAACTCCAGGGCATGCTGAACAGTGAGTTTGGCGGAATGCCTGAAACGCTCTATAATGTATATGCCATCACAGGAAACCCCAAGCACAAGGAATTGGCTACCCTATTTTATCATAACAGCATACTGGACCCTCTGGCAGCCCGGAAAGACAGCTTAGCCGGTATTCATGTAAATACCCAGGTTCCGAAGGTCATCGGTGAAGCACGCGGTTACGAACTGACCGGAAACTCACGAAGTGCTACGATTGCCAACTTCTTCTGGGAAGCTGTAGTCAAGGACCATACTTATGTGACAGGTGGAAACAGTGATAAAGAGATATTCAGTAAACCCGGTATCTTGTCCGACCAGCTGAGTGAAAATACCACAGAAACCTGCAATACCTACAATATGCTGAAACTGACACGCCACCTGTTCACCTGGGATGCTTTACCTACTTACGCAGACTACTATGAACGTGCGCTTTACAATCATATTCTCTCTTCACAAAACCCGGAAACAGGTGGCGTCACGTATTATCATACTCTCCATCCCGGAAGTTGCAAAAAGTTCCATTATCCTTTCCGCGACAACACCTGTTGCGTAGGTACCGGATACGAGAACCATGCCAAATACGGTGAAGCTATTTACTATAAAACGGCCGATCAAAACGGGCTTTATATCAACTTGTTCATTGCTTCCGTACTGAACTGGAAGGAGAAAGAACTGACCATCCGTCAGGAGACGAAGTATCCGGATGAGGCTTCTACACAGATCATCATTGACTCGGCTCCGGAAACAGGAGTGCAAATGCCGGTCATGCTTCGCTATCCTTCCTGGGCCATCGACGGTGTGACCGTTAAAGTCAATGGCAAGAAACAGCATGTAAAGAAAGTACCCGGCAGCTATATCCGTATAAACCGTAACTGGTCTAAGGGAGATGTAATCACAATGGAAATGCCCATGTCACTGCATATAAAATACATGCCCGACACAAAGGAAATGGGTGCCATCTTATATGGTCCGATTGTACTGGCTGCCGAATTGGGTAAGACCGAGGACCCGGCTAAGAACCCCGAAGTGCCTGCATTGATTGGAGATTTCAAGAAAATAGACCGATGCATCCAGCCGGTTGACGGCAAACCGCTGACTTTCCGGACAGTAGATATAGGACAGCCGGAAGATGTCATACTCAGCCCTCTCTTCCGCAATTATGGCCAGCACTATACGGTTTATTTCAAATTCACCGATAAAAAGTAAAGAATCAAAAGAATGATATACAAAAGCACTATTATGAAAAAACTATTTCTTCTTTTTCTGCTTGCGTATGCCTGCAACGCATTCGCACAAATAAAGATAACCGACCGGCAAAAATCGGCCGCAGACTTTCCATTGCATGCCAACGGAAAGAGCTGCAATATCCAGATCGATGCTGCCGATTATGAAGTGGTAAACAAGGTGGCACATCTGTTCGCCGAAGATATCGAACGCGTGACAGGGGTAAAAGGCACGGTATCCACTTCTAAATCCGTCCAGGGAAAAGAAGCGGTTATCATCGGAACACTGGGACACAATAAGTTCATAGATGAACTGGTGAAGAAAAACAAGCTGAATGTTTCCTCCATTGAAAACGGATGGGAACAGTATGTTATCAAAGTCCTGGATAAACCTTTCAAAGGAGTGGACAGAGCCTTAATCATCGCAGGTTGCGACCGGCGTGGAACCGCTTACGGCACATTCGCCCTGTCCGAAGCAATGGGAGTATCTCCATTATACTGGTGGTCTGACGTACCTACTAAGAAGCAAAAAGCTTTATATCTGGAGACATCGGAATATACTTCCAAGACGCCTTCTATCAAGTATCGTGGTATATTCATCAATGATGAAGGTTGGGGTATCACTCCCTGGGCTGCCAAGACCTTTGAACCGGAACTCGGTGACATTGGTCCGAAAACTTATGCCAAAGTCTGTGAATTGATTCTTCGTATGAAAGGTAATATGCTGGCTCCTGCCATGCATCCCGGTTCCGGTGCTTTCAATAAATATCCCGAAAATAAAGTGGTGGCCGACAGCTATGGTATCGTAATGACTTCCTCCCACTGTGAGCCTTTACTTTTCAACAATGTAACAGAATGGTTCAAAGACTCTATGGGAGACTGGAACTACATAACCAATAAAGATGGCATTAATAAGGTGCTGGATAAACGTATATCAGAAAATGGTCCTTATGAGAATTTCTATACTCTGGCCATGCGTGGTATTCACGACAGCGGTTTAGTGGGAGTAACCAAGGATAACGAGGTGAAACTGATGGAAGAAGTGCTGAATGACCAACGGAATATACTGGCCAAACATATCAATCAGGACATCGATTCCATTCCACAACTATTCGTACCTTACAAAGAAGTGATGGATATCTATGAAAAGGGACTGAAAGTGCCCGATTATGTAACCTTGGTTTGGCCGGATGACAACTATGGTTATCTGAAAAGACTAAGCAACAAAAACGAACAGAAGCGCAAAGGCGGTTCGGGCGTTTATTACCATATCTCTTACTGTGGAGAACCCCATGATTATTTATGGATCAATACCACTACTCCCACACTTATTTATGAAGAGATGCGCAAAGCTTACGACACAGGTGCTACCCGTTACTGGTTACTGAATGTAGGTGATATCAAACCCGGCGAACTTGGCATGAAGTTCTTCCTGGATATGGCATGGGACGTGGAAAGCTTCAATTTTGAGAAGACTTACACATACGAAGCTGAATTTCTTGCAAGTATCTTCGGTTCTAAATATGAGAATGAACTGAGCGATATCTTCGAGACTTACTATCTCCTGGCATTCCAGCACAAACCGGAGTCTATGGGATGGGGATACGAATGGAACAACCACCATGACCGCGAACGGATCATCGATACAGACTTCTCTTTCATTAATTACAACGAAGCGGAAAACCGTATGGAAGAGTATGACCGCATTGCCGATAAGAGCGAAAAGATATGGAAAGCGCTGCCCAAAGAATACAAGGCTGCTTACTACGAACTGGTTCACTATCCGGTGAAGGGTGCTGCACTGATGAATAAGAAGATGCTGGTGGCCCAGCAAAACCGCTGGTATGCACGCCAAGGACGCGCAGCAACCAATATGCTTGCCGATCAGGTAAAATCTTACCAGGACAGTCTGGATTACTATACAGATCAGTTCAACTCTCTGCTGAACGGCAAATGGAATCATATGATGTCCATTACTCCGGGTTGGACAGGAACTTACCAGAACATGCCTCCTATAGAGAATATCACCGTTTCAGGAGAAGCTGATATGCAGATATTCATTCCAGGACAGGATTGCACATATGGCATGGGGGCAGTACACGCACTCCCCTGTGTGAATCCGTATACCAAGAACAACTCATTTATAGAACTGTACAATAGAGGCAGTAAACCTTTCAACTGGAAAGCTACGACTCAGAATAATTGGATTAAGCTAAGCCGCACTACGGGCAAAGTAAACTTACAGGATAGAATCACGGTATCCGTGGATTGGAATAAGGTACCTCAAGGTGACGATGTTGTAGGTGTTATCGAATTGACTTCCGGTAATCAGACAAAGAAAGTATTCGTTCCTGTCTTCAATCCGGCAAGTCCCACGGTTGAAGAACTGAAAGGAATGTATGTAGAAGACAACGGATGTGTTTCTATCAATGCCGGTAAATTCCACCGGAAAGTGGAAAATAGCGGTATAAAAATCAGAGCTATCAAGGGATTGGGATACGAGAACGATTGTGTTCAATTGGGAGAAGCTACCCAGAATGTGCCCAATATGTGGTTCACTAACAAGAGCCCTAAAGCCGAATATGACTTCTATACATTCAATGGTGGTAATGCAACCGTACATGTTTATGCCCTACCCTTGTTCCCTATCGACTCCAAACACGATACCCGTTACGGTATCATGATCGATGACGGCATGGTACAATGGATGACTACTTCGGCTAAAGAATACTCCAGCCAATGGAGACTGAATGTGTTCCGTAACAGTGCCATCAGCACTATCAATGTAAATGTCGACAAGCCCGGCAAACACACCCTGAAGCTAATTTGTGCCGATCCGGGTATGATTATCCAGAAAGTAGTCATCGACTTCGGTGGAATGAAACGCTCTTACTTAGGTCCTAACGTAACATACATAAAATAATAATAATTATGGAATTAAAGAAAATCTTGATTGCAGCCGTATTGGCTGCCGGCATGGCATTTCAGACAAATGCCGCAGATGTTCCGCGCAAGGAATATCCCCGCCCTCAGTTTGAACGGACGGCATGGGTGAATTTGAACGGTGAATGGGATTACACATTCGATTTTGCCAATTCGGGTATGGAGCAGGAGTATCACAAAGCTACTTCCTTCTCAGGAAAGATAACAGTACCTTTCTGTCCGGAAAGTAGTTTATCCGGTGTAGGACATAAGGACTTTATCAATCATATCTGGTATCACCGGGAGATAAGTATTCCGCAGGATTGGAGCGGCAAGAATGTATTGCTGAATTTCGGAGCAGTCTACTACAATTCGGAGATTTACATTGACGGAGCTTTGGCAGGACGCCACTTCGGCGGTAGTTCTTCCTTCAGCATCGATATCACCAAGTTGGTGACTCCGGGTAAGGTACACCACCTGGTAGTACGTGCATCCAGTGACTTGCGTTCGGGCATGCAAAGTGCCGGTAAGCAGAGCCTGCAATTTGGTTCTTACGGCTGTAACTATACCCGTACTACAGGTATCTGGCAGACTGTATGGATGGAAGCAGTCAATCCTTCCGGCTTAAAATCCGTACAAGCCGTTGCAGACGTCGATCAGGAACAATTGGTCGTATGGCCTACATTCTACAGTGATAGTAACAACAAGCTGAAAATTACATTGAAAGATGGTAATAAAATCGTTGCTGCTGCCACAGTGAAAGGTACTAACAGTTCTGTAGCCGTACTTCCGGTAAAGAAAGCCAAACTCTGGTCACCGGAATCACCTTTCCTATACGACATTACTTATCAGATGATTGATCCGGCAGGAAAGGTTATCGATGAAGTATCATCCTACATAGGTATGCGCAAAGTGCATATTGAAGGAAATAAGATTTATCTGAATAACAAACCTTACTATCAACGTCTGGTACTGGATCAGGGTTTCTATCCCGATGGCATCTGGACAGCTCCTACCGATGAAGCATTGAAACGCGACATCGAGTTATCAATGGCTGCCGGCTTCAACGGAGCACGCCTGCATCAGAAGGCATTCGAAGAACGCTTCTATTATTGGGCGGATAAACTGGGTTACATCACTTGGGGAGAGGCTCCAAGCTGGGGTATGGATGCCAATAACATAGAGGTGGCACGCAATTTCCTGGTTGAATGGTCGGAACTGGTACTTCGTGACCGGAACCATCCTTCTCTATTGATCTGGACACCGATGAACGAAGAATGGTGGCCTGATTTGGTTCAGTACCCACGTTTTACGACCGATTTATACAATCTGACGAAGTCACTCGACCCTACCCGCCCGGTGAACGATGCCAGCGGTGGTTGCCACATCAAGACAGATATATGGACTGTACACAACTATGAACAGGATCCTGCCAAGCTGAAAGATATCATCTACAAAGATGGTAAATTCTTCCAGGCTCCCAACTATAAGATTGGAGTACCTGCAGCCAATATTGGTTTCAACGGTTTACGCCAGAATGCAGTATATGACTTCCCCGTATATGATGGAAAAATGCCATATCTGATTGATGAAGTAGGGGGTATTAAATGGGTGAAAGACCAAGATAAGACTAACTCAAGCACACAATCATGGGGTTACGGCACACCGCCGAAGACTGAAAAGGAATTCCTGGAACGTCTGGAAGGTCAGATGAATGGCATTCTTGAATTGAAAGATCAAGTTTGGGGATATTGCTATACTCAGCTGACGGATGTGGAACAGGAACAAAACGGTATTTATTACTATGACCGTACTCCTAAGTTTGATACGAAACTTATTCACAGTATCTTCAGTAAGAATCCTGAAGATCTGGAAGGCACTTATACCAATCCGTTATGCAATTATGGTCCGGATCCCTGGGCTATCTGGCACGATGGTTCATACTATTACATGCATACAATGGTCGACAGCCTTGTGTTGTGGAAGACGCAGGATGTAACCGACATTCGTAATGCAGAGAAGAAAACAATCTGGATTCCGACAGACCCGTCTAATAAGCATAATCTGTGGGCACCCGAGATTCACAATATTGATGGAAAGTGGTACATCTATTATGCAGCCGATGACGGTAACTCCGACAATCACCAGATGTATGTACTGGAAAATACAAACAAAGATCCGTTCAAGGGAGAGTTCGTGATGAAAGGCCGCATCAGTACAGATAAAGATAACAACTGGGCTATTGATGGATCAGTATTCGAAAACAAAGGCAAGTTATACATGGTTTGGTCCGGTTGGCAAACCCGTCGTGTGGATACCGAAACTCAATGTATCTACATTGCCGAGATGAAGAATCCCTGGACACTAGGTTCCGAAAGAGTCCTGATCTCTAAACCGGAACTGGAATGGGAACGCCACTACATTAACGAAACCGGTTGGAATCCTCCACACAAAGTATTTGTGAACGAAGGGCCTCAACCGTTGAAGAGTCCGAAGGGTAAATATATTCACGTTGCTTATTCGGCAAGCGGTGTATGGACTCCGTACTATGCTTTGGGCATGCTGACAGCAGATACGAATGCAGACTTGTTGGATCCGGCATCCTGGAAGAAAGCTCCCCAGCCTCTGTTCCGCCAGTCTCCTGAAAATGGAGTATATGGCACAGGACACAACAGCTTCTTCAAATCACCTGATGGCAAAGAATGGTATATCCTGTATCATGCTCGCGACACTCAGGTAGATCCTCCGGGCATGGGCGATACAAGATCTCCCCGTGCTCAGAAGATAGAATGGAAAGCTGACGATTACCCTGTATTAGGTACACCTTATCCAAAGACGATGCGATTGAAAAAACCGTCAGGGACAAAGGTTAAATGATTAAACTGAAACTCTGAAATCAACAAATAATAATGAACAAAGCATCTTTATGGATAAGTTGCCTTGTGCTGTTTCTCCTTGCCGGCTGTACGAATGCCGGCAAGCAGGCAGCTGAGGAAGAAACAACTTTCACCAATCCGGTCATCTATGCTGATGTACCGGATGTTGACGTTATACGCGTAGGTAGTGATTATTATATGATTAGCACTACCGCACACATGTCACCCGGAGCGCCTATCATGCACTCCAAAGACATGGTTAACTGGAAAATTATCAGCTATGTGTTTGATGAACTCAAAGAGAGCCCATACAATGATCTGGAAGGCGGTAATATCTACAGCCGCGGACAATGGGCTGCTTCCTTACGCTATCACAACGGGCTTTTCTATGTATTCTTCGGTACAGGAAACAAATCCTACATTTATACAGCAAAAGATCCGGCAGGAAAATGGGAGCAGAAGCTTGTGATTGATGAGTATCTGCACGATGCTTCCATGTTGTTCGACGACGATGGACGCATTTATCTGGCTTATGGTGCACGCCACATCCGCATTATTGAATTCAATAAGGATTTGTCTGGAATCAACCCTAACGGCCTACAGGTAGAAGTCATCCCCGGCGAACCGAGAGGCTTGCTCGAAGGTACACACTTTTATAAATTCGACGGTAAATATTATCTCACTCTTATTTGGTGGCCGGAAGGCGGCATACGCACACAACTCTGCTTCCGTTCCGACAAAGTGGCCGGACCTTACGAGATGAAAACAATCCTTTCGGACGACCTTGGATATGCCAATCACGGTGTAGCACAAGGATGCTTCATCGATACAGAAGCAGGTGAATGGTATGCTATGTTGTTCCAAGACCACGAAGCCGTAGGCCGTGTACCTGTACTGATGCCTTGCCGTTGGGAAAATGGTTGGCCCATGCTGGGGGACGAAAATGGCAAAGTGCCTCCAGTTATGAAAGTACCCGTACAGGGATATGATGAAAAGACGGAACTGGTAGTCAGCGACAACTTCGACGAGGCTCCCAAGCTGGGACTGACCTGGCAATGGAATCATAATCCGGATAATTTGCTATGGACTCTCACCGAACGCCCGGGCTATCTGAGACTGAAAACCGGAAAAGTAGTAAAGAACCTCTTCGAAGCCCGCAACACACTGACGCAACGTACGGAAGGTCCCAAATGTAGTGGTGTCGTTTCCTTAGACCTCACCTTCATGAACGATGGTGACCATGCAGGATTGGCAGCATTCTGTTCTGAACCGGGAATCCTCTCTGTTGTGAAAGAGTATGGGAAAAAGTATCTGGTGATGACCGACCGCAATGTAGAAAAAGCACGGCGCGAACTGAATCAGGATATCGTCTTCCTGAAAATGGAGTGTGATTTTACCACTGACTATGCCCAATTCTCCTATAGCTTGGATGACACTAACTGGACTCCGATAGGCGACAAATTCCACATGATATTCAGTATGGCGCACTTCACTGGTAATAAATTCGCCATATTCAATTATGCTACGAAGGCTGCTGGTGGATATGTGGATGTTGATTTCTTCCGTTACGAAAAGCAATCTAATTAATAGAATATGAATAAACTGATGATTTTGGTATGTGCCATCCTGATGGTTGGATGTACCGCAACAACAAAAGAAGAACTGACTGAATCCGGATTGAAGCGAAGCGATTTCCAGACAGAAGTCAATGGTGAAAAGACAGACCTGTTTGTGTTGAAGAACAAGAACAACATGGAAGTTTGCATCACTAATTTCGGAGGCCGTATTGTATCGGTCATGGTTCCCGATAAAGATGGTAACATGAAGGATGTGGTTCTGGGATTCGACTCTATACAGGACTATATCAAATATCCGTCTGATTTCGGAGCAAGCATTGGACGATATGCCAACCGCATCAACCAGGGACGCTTCACACTGGACGGTGTGGAGTACCAGTTGCCACAAAATAACTATGGCCATTGTCTGCATGGTGGGCCGAAAGGTTTCCAGTACCGTGTATACAAAGGAGTACAAAAGAACGATCAAGAAGTACAACTGACTTATCTGGCAAAGGACGGAGAAGAAGGATTTCCCGGCAATCTACAATGTACGGTTACTATGAAGTTGACGGATGATAACGCCATCGATATTCAATATGAAGCCGAAACGGATAAGCCGACTATTGTCAATATGACCAACCATTCTTACTTCAATCTGGATGGTGATCCCACAACTGACAACTCTGCCTATCTGTTGACACTGAACGCCGATAACTATACCCCGGTAGACAGCACTTTCATGACAACAGGCGAGATTGCAACGGTAGAAGGAACTCCCATGGATTTCAGAAAGCCTACAGCAATCGGTGCAAATATCAATCAGGAGTTTGAACAGCTGAAGAATGGAAACGGAATAGACCATAACTGGGTACTGAACACTCAAGGAGATGTAACTAAGATATGCGCTACTCTTGAATCACCCAAAACCGGTATCGTTCTGGATGTTTATACCAATGAACCTGGCATACAGGTATATTGCGGAAACTTCCTGGATGGTACTCTGACCGGTAAGAAAGGCATTGTTTATAACTTCCGTGCAGCAGTTTGCCTGGAGACGGATAAATATCCCGATACGCCTAATAAGCCGGAATGGCCGTCGGCAGTGTTAAGACCGGGAGAAAAGTACCAAAGCCAATGCATCTATAAATTCTCGGTACATAAGTAATGCAAAGAGACTCCAGTCTCTGTTATCCTGATAGAAAAGAAGAATTTGCTTTCCCTGTGTATAAAAAGGAAGCAGATTCTTCTTTTTGTTTCGTAGAACAAAGCAATAAGCCCTCTCTCAAGTCAATGTAATATCAGGAAAAGTTTATGTAACCAATCCTTTTCAAATTGTAACACCAAGAAATGATACAGAAACGTACTTGCAAAGCTCCTTGCTTCAAAATCATTATTTTTGTCCAATAGAAGTAGTAATCATTAAATTAATAACAAGAACCATGAAAAAGAAATTATTAATGCTTGCCCTGCTCATCTGGACAACTCATATCGTTGCACAGAAGCAGGTACACATCAAAGACTGTTTCGATTTTGACTGGAAATTCACCTTAAGTGATAATCCTGAATATGCAAAACCTGATTATGCAGATGCCAGTTGGGAAGATATCCAGTTGCCACACGACTGGAACATCAAGCAAGAATTCGATATAAAGGCAGGCGGTTCCGCAGCCTATCTTCCGGAAGGGATCGGCTGGTACCGCAAAACATTCAAAGTTCCTTCTTCCTATCAGGGACGCCACGTATCCATCCTCTTCGATGGTATATTCCAGCAAAGTGATGTATACATAAACGGACAGCACTTAGGATACCGTCCTTATGGCTTCTGCAGTATCGAATACGATATGACACCTTACATCCATTACGATAAGGAGAATACCATTGCTGTAAGAGTAAATACGACAGGCGGAAGACCACGCTGGTACTCGGGAGCTGGTATCTATCGTCACGTCTGGCTTCAGGCTGTGAATCCTGTGCATGTGGCTACTTATGGTACCTACATTACAACACCTGAAATCAATAATGAGAAAGCGGAAATACATATCGTGACAACTCTTTCCAATAAAACAGAAAAGGAACAAACAATAACAGTTCTGCAACGTGTATTTGATGCAACCGGCAGACAGGTTGCGAAAAGTAACAGTTCCCAAATCGTGATAAATGCCGGAACCACAGCAGACCTGACACAGAATTTTTCATTGTCTTCTCCCCAACGTTGGAGTATCGAAGAGCCCAATATGTACCGGATGGAAACCACCGTGAAAATCGGTAGTAAAGTAACTGACGTCTATACTACCCCGTTTGGCATCCGTACCTTCCGCTTCGACAAAGACAAGGGCTTTTTCCTCAATGATAAACATGTGAAGTTAAAAGGTATGTGCTTGCATCAGGATGCCGGAAGTCTGGGAACTGCCGTACCAGATCGTTCTTACGAACGTCGCCTCGAAATATTGAAAGAATACGGTTGCAATGCCATCCGCTGCGCCCATAACCAACCTTCACCCGAGTTTCTCGATATGTGTGACCGCATGGGCTTTGTAGTTATAGACGAAGCTTTTGACAAATGGAAATCAGGTTATTATGAAAAATATTTCGATGAATGGTGGCAAAAAGATATGACGGACATGATAGTACGTGATCGAAATCATCCCAGCATCATCCTTTGGAGTATTGGCAATGAGGTACAGGAAGCATGGGATAACAGCAATACCGGAGTGGAGCGTGCTCGTATGCTACAAGACTTTGTACATAAACTCGAACCAAGCCGTCCGGCTACGCTGGCTGCCCAGAACGGACATCAGGAAGCTTTTGCCGGAGTGACCGATGTAATAGGCTACAACTATCTGGAAGCACGTATGTTATCTGACCGCCGTAAGTATCCGGAAAGAATATTCCTAATCTCAGAGGAGTTGCCTTACTTCAGAGGTGAAGAAGGCAGAATACGTAGTTATACACCCCTAAATCCCTGGCAGATAGTAGCAGAAAATGATTTCGTGGCAGGAGGTTTCATCTGGTCTGGTGTAGATTATCTGGGTGAGGCGGGATGGCCCAGTAAAGGTTGGCCTAATGGTTTGTTTGATATCTGCATGTTCGAGAAACCACGTGCAGCTTATCATCGCGCCATGTGGAATCCTGAGCCAATGGTTAGGATAGCTGTAGTAGATCCGTCACTCAACATTGATCACGGCAGAGACCTGTGGCAATGGCCTAAAATGGCTGCACATTGGAATTTCCCACAATCATATCGGGGAATGGTTATGGAGATACGTACTACCACCAACTGCGAAAGTATAGAACTGTATCTGGATGATAAACTAATGGGAAAACAGGAAACAGCCAACTTTACCAATAACACCATTGTATGGTATTTACCTTATAATCCGGGTAAACTGGAGGCTAAAGGTTATAACGGTGACAAAGAAGTAGCACACTATCAATTGGTAACGTCTAAGAATGCAGCCAACGCTATTATCAACGCCGACCGCACAAAGATAAAGGCTGACGGACAAGATCTTTCACATATCACTATCAATCTGATAGATTCAGATGGAAATCCGGTGCAGACAGATGATCGTAAAGTGACGGTAAAGATAGAAGGAGACGGTAAATTCCTCGGGATAGACAACGGGGACTTGCGTCGGCAAAAGTCATTCGCCGGCAATGAGTTGAATACTTACTTCGGAAAAGCACTGGTAGTTGTACAGTCTACCCGGAAAGCCGGAAAGATGAAAGTATATATGACTGTAGAAGGGATTGAAGAAAATTATATCATAGAAATCGATACAGACATCTAAGTAAAGAAATGCCGCTTTCCGTAAGTACGAGAAGCGGCATTTTACAAGCAACCTTTACAGGTTATGATCTATCTAATACCCATCAATATCCCGGATTCTGATAAGCAGCCTTTTCCTCTACTGTCATTTCCAAAGCATTTAGCTGCCCGGTAGGAATAGGACGCAAATAATGATTTGATTTTATATTACGAGTATAAGTGTGTTTTTGGTGGCTACCGGGTACACTCATTGTTCCGATAGGTTTACCATCATTCGTTCCGCTACCTATCTCATAAGTAGTAGCATATTCTATCAACTTCTGCGTACGAACTAAATCCAACCAACGCATACCTTCACCGAAGTATTCACGGCTGCGTTCATCAAGAATATAATTAATATCTATGGTAGCTGGTGTAAGACTGATCATTGTCGCACTATTATCCTCTTGCTTGGCTACGTTACCATTATTATCCCAACGCCACTTACCGGCACGGGCACGGATAATATTAATCAACCCCCTTGCACTTCCATCATTGGCATATGTTCCGGTAACAGTTTTCGTTGTAGCACCTTTCACAGCTGCCTCGGCTGCAACAAAGAACAATTCGGAGAAGTAGGCGATGTTGACAGGACGGGTAATCCCCCCATTAGGTTCACCAAGTCCGTCACCATTGTTGGTGCGATAAGTACCCAGTTTCCAGAGATTCGGATACCTACCACGGCTAATGTGGCTGGGAGCAATAACATAATCACTTCTTCCATTCATCACACCTGCTGCAACAGCACTGGCTTTGGCTGCACTGGAATCATAATTGATATCCCCTTCATTTGCCGGGTCTTCATCAAGGAATGTCAGGATAGCATCACCCGGATGTACTGCCAGACCATTGGCATTGTACAACGTATTATCACTCACACTGCCTTTTGTCCAGTTTCCACGGAAAGTAGTTACAAAAGTACCGTCGTAACGTGAGTCATTAGTTTTATCGGCAAAAGTATTCTGGAATACGCCAATCGGAGGAGCCATACAACTCCATGGACGACCATAAGCCTGAGCGGCTTCACGTTGCACGGACTCTACCTCTTTTGATGTACCGTCTGATAATTTCTGGGTACTCCGGATCAATGTATAATTCCATGTAGCAAACCATACGATCTGATTACCCGGGGCACCACCACCAAAATAAGAATGACTTTGTCCGTCATAGAATTCGCTACTCTCCGTATGATCTGCATAAAGCAGTACTTCAGCATTGCGGTCGTTGGAACCAAGATGTACATCATAGTAATAATCAAGCAACTTAAACGGACCGGGGTTTTCAATACCCTCTACGGCCAAATTATATGCCTGCTGGAAATACCATGCTTTATCATGACCGTCAGGATCAGTTCTCGGACATTCGGGATAGGTAGGAATAGTGCTTTCAAGCCACCAACCATAAGTAAGATATGCTTTTGCCAACATAAGGCGTGCCAGAGTTTTGGTTGCACCTCCCGTTACACGTCCTGTTTCGGGTAAAAGTTCTATCGCCAACTTCAGGTCAGGGAATACGGCTTTTGTATATACCTCAGGAACTGTGTTACGTACGGAATAACGCATAGGAGTAGTATTGAACTTCAACTCACCCGAACCTAAATCCAAAGGTACTCCACCAAAAGTCTGCACCAGTTGGAAATAGTCAAAAGCGCGGAAGAAGCGAGCTTCGGCAATTAGCGCATCCGATACTCCGGCTTCAGCGCCATTTTCTATCACACCGCTTGCAGTATTGATATTAGGAAATGCAGCATTCCACAATGCATCCGAACGTACTGTATTCGCAGCATAATTGCCCACACCTTCCGTCAAGTCAATATCCTTGAAGTTATTGTCGGCACTCCACGCAAAAGTATATTCATCGGTGGGCATCTGGCAAGCAGCATAATAATACTGTCCGTAGAATTGGCGCAAATGGGCATACATAGCTGTCAATCCACCCATCACACCTGTCTCGGTTTTGAAGAAAGTAGGGTCATAACTGCTACGTGGCTGTTCATTCAATATATCGGAACATCCTGTCAGGGAGAGCGAGAATAGCGCTGCACCCAAGATGAGTTTTGTATATAACTTTTTCATATTATATCTTTTTAGAGGGTTTAGAATGTTAAATTAAGACCTACCAGATAATTACGCGTTGAAGGCGAATTGGTACCTATAATCAGTAAGCGTGATTTAAGATTTCCAGTTACTGCCTGATTTTCGTTACCATAAGAGTTAGGTTCGGGGTCACAGCCGCTTTCATCATAGTAGGGCGAGAAGAAGACAAACGGATTTTGTACTGTAGCATAAACCCGGAGACTATTTATACCAAAGCGGTTTAACCAATCCTTAGGAACATTGTATCCCAGTGTAATAGTACGTATCTTCAGATAAGAAGCATCAAAATAGCCCAGTGTACTGCCATACTTCGGATTATCACTCTGTTCTATTCCACCCGGTTTCGGATATTTGGCTCCCGTATTTTCCGGTGTCCAGTAATCGACCTTCACATTACCACGTCGTCCTGTCATCATGTTTAGATAACCTGATGATGAATAAAGTGTACTGATAAGGGTACCGCCACTCTTGAATGCACCTACTATGCTCAGGTCAAAGTCTTTGTATGCCACGCGGGTATTGAAGCCACCCTGGAATTTTGGTTCCAATGAAATGATCTGCCTGTCATCGGGACCAATACTACGGGTAGGTTTACCGTTGGCATCGTATTCACCGGTATATTTTACCTTAATCATACCTGCATTGCCACCCGGTTCCAGAATATCCATCAGTTCTTTTTCATTTTCCTGCCAAAGTCCAATTTTCTCATAATCATAAATTACATCAATGGGATGCCCCTTAAACCACCAATTAGTCTCATCTCGGTCAGCACCCGAAGCAAGTGATTTCAGTTTATTGCGGTTAGCATAGATATTGACACCCACATCCCAACTCCAGCCATTCACATTTTCCAGGATTACACCGTTAAGCGAGAGTTCGAAACCCTTATTTTGCGTAGACCCGATGTTTGCCATATAGCTGCCTACACCGGCAGTAGAAGGTAAGTTTACACTAAGTAATACATCTTTAGTATCTTGTACATAGTACTCGAACGTACCATAAATGCGGTGATTCAAGAATGAGAAGTCCAGACCGTAGTTGTAAGTAGTAGAATATTCCCACCCCAAGTTAGTGTTAGGAAGTTCCGATACATAATAGCCGGTTGCATAAGTATCAGGACCGAAATTATACGGACGGGTAGAAAGAAGACCGAGAGTTTTGTACGGATCAACAGACTGATTGGAAGTTTCTCCATATCCTACACGTAATTTCAGTTGGTCTACTATGGGAAGTAAATCTTTCCAAAAAGCTTCTTTAGCAATGTTCCATCCAAGAGATATGGCTGGATACGTATGCCATTTGTGCCCAGGAGCCAAACGAGAGGAAGCATCAGCACGAAATGTGACACTTGCCATATACTTATCATCATACGAATACATAGCACGTCCCATCCATGACATCAGACCCGTTTGCTGATAAGCCTGATTACTCGGATTCACTGTAATTTCACCGTTAGCATGTCCCAAATTATAGTATTGGAAATAACCGGCAGGAATGTCTCTTGCTGAAACAGCCGATTTATTATAGGTAGTTTGCTCGGCAGAATACATGGCTACTGCATTCACCCGATGTTTTTTGGCAAAGGTGCGGTCATAAGTCACCAGGTTTTCAATCGTCCAGTTAGTAGTTAACGAATTACTGATGGAAGCAGAAGATGTTGTATTAGGATTCACTTCATTGATTCCTTGCCCTTTAAAAGAACCACCGTTACTCATACGAAAGTTCAAACCAAGATTGGCACGGTACTTTAAACCTTCTATACCGGGAATTTTCACCTCGCCATATACATTATTATAAGAACCGAATGCCTTATCTTCCTGAACCCAAAGGTCTTCTATCCCTTCAAGAACTTCTTTGGGGTAAATATACTGTTCGTCGGTAGCCATCTTGACGGTTCTTTTCCAAGTACCATCTTCATTTTTCGGATTCACAAGAGGAGATAAACTCAGTGTTCCGTACAATCCTATATTTCCACCCTCGGTAACATTATAGGTATTGTTGGTAACAAAGCCCACTTTGATATATTTGCCTACTTCCTGGTCGAGAGAACCACGCAAAGAAAGACGGTTATACTGTTGTGTAGGTACCACACCTTCTTCATGATAGTAGCCCAAGCCGAAACTGTAGTTGTTTGCCTTACCACCACCCGAAACGCTTACATCGTGACTGGAAACAATACCTGTCTGATAGAATAAATCCTGCCAGTTAGTATCCATATCATCCGATTCATCAATACCGTTAGTATATTTACCGGCAGCTTTACGAAGAGCTGCAAATTCCTTTCCATTCATCATCGGATATTCCTGAGCATCTTTAATACCAAAATATCCATTATAACTTATTTGCGCTTTCTGTTCAGTATAACCTTTATGAGTGGTTACCATAATTACACCGTTAGCACCGCGCGAACCATAAATGGCTGTAGACGAAGCATCTTTCAGAATATCGAGGCTCTTGATGTCATTCGGATTAATATCAGATAACGAACCGGCAAATGGAATGCCATCCAATACTACCAACGGGTCGTTACTGGCATTGAGCGAACGCGTACCACGCACACGTATCTGCATGGAAGCACCCGGTCTTGAAGAGGTTTGCGACATATCTACACCGGCAACACGTCCTTGCAAAGCGGATGAAATGTTACCCGTCTGTACTGCCCGAAGATCATCGCCACGCATAGAAGAAATAGAACCGGTAACATCAGAACGCTTTGCCGTACCATAACCGATAACAACTACTTCTTCCAAAGTTTTTGAATCTTCCTGCAAGGTAATGTTCAATGGGGCAGTTCCTGCCTTTACTTCCTGTGTCACATATCCTATAAAGGAAATAACAAGCACAGCATCCTTCTTTACCTGTAACGTAAAATCTCCATCCAAACCGGTAATAATACCATTGGTAGTTCCTTTTTCTACAACACTGGCACCGATAACAGATTCACCGAGTGCGTCTTTCACAATGCCCTTCACTGTAACATTCTGTGAGAACGCACATAGTGGTATCAGGCATAACAATAATAATAGCCCTAAAGGCTTAAAATAATGATTGGTGCTTTTCATAAAACCATTAATTAAATTAGTGATACAAATTGTTGATTTAAGTCGAGTGGGGTCGTAAAATTGCTTTTTCATGTCTTCATATTATCGAAATTAAAAGTTAAACAATCCTATTATTTAAGGTATTACATGTATTCCTTTTTCAGATATGGCAAATGTAGATTATAAAGAAATGAAACCGCTGTCATGAGGTTACACAAATATAATATGAAGAGTACATAACTTTTCGCTACGTTACAAAACCTTATATATGGGTTACATTCTCATTGGAAAACAAACAGAGAAACAATACTTTTATAGAAATCAGACTATTTGGAGGCACTTGTAAATCAGCAATTTTTATACTAAGTTTGTATTGCATATCTCATTCATCTAACACTATGAACAGTAAAACAATCAAGTACATCATCATTATACTATTGTTACCGGTAGTTCCGCTAAAAGCGACAGCACAAACGGGAATCTATTACTCTACCAACGGTCAACTCAGTAGTAGCCTCATCAATCAGCTATATCAAGACCAAAGAGGTTTTATCTGGATATCTACCGAATTCGGACTGAACAAGTTCGATGGTACTCACTTTACTCATTATAAACACATAGACAATGATTCAACTTCCCTGATTAATAATCATGTAAGAGGTGTTTTCGAAGACAGTTACCGAAATCTATGGATAAGATGTCTGGGAGGATTGATGCTATACCACCCAGAAACAGACGATTTTGAACTGATAAAAATAGAAGGAAAAGAAGGACGTCATGTAACAAATATCATGGAATTACATAACGGTGAAGTCTGGGGAATAACCACCGGAGATACTATTTTTCGTATAAACCTCACACAAAAAGTAATAGAACCTATTGATGAAATCAACCGGAAACTCCATTTAAAGAGTTTTAGTTCTATCTACGAAGATACACGAAGGAATCTCTGGTTTATATCAGAGACACAAGGGCTCCTTTGCTTTAACCCAAAATCTGAAGAGATACAACACTTCAAATATCCCGATGTTCCAGATAACAACATATCGGCCATCAAAGAAGATCAAAACGGAAATCTCTTTATCGGAACACTAACCAAAGGATTATGCTTATACGACTGGGAAAAGAAGGTATTTCAACCAATTCCATATGAGAATAAGCAAAATCTGCCTATCAAACATCTGGCCTTTACAGAAGGGAAACTATTGATAGGTACGGATGGAAAAGGTATAAAAGCCTACAATCCTGCAACCCACCAAATTGAAGATTATCCAGTCAATGCCGCACCATTCAACCTGGGCACGGCAAAGGTACATAGCATATTGCAAGACAAAGATAAAAACCTATGGTTGGGAATATTCCAAAAAGGTATTGTTTTCCTGCCTGCACATAGGGAGCGATTTGAATACATTGGGCATAAGCTACTCCACAATAATCCGATAGGTACAGGATGCATCATGTCCATCTTCAAAGACAAAGATAACCACTTGTGGATAGGAGCAGACAACGAAGGTATCTTTGAGTTAGATACCAATTATAAACAGGTCAGACATTATTATCCCGGAGATACATCTAGTTCCATATCGAATACAATTACAAGTATTTTCCAGGATTCGGATGGCAATATCTGGTTAGGGGCATACGCCAAAGGTTTGGCTATGCTCAATAAAAAGACAGGTGAATGCAATTACATTACCCAGCTTCTGCACGAAAAGATTATGAATGTTATTGAAGACGGACAACGCAATCTGTATATTGCTACATTGGGGAGCGGCTTATATACTTACAATTTGGATACAAAAGAACTCCGGCAACACAATGTCCCGCGCCAAGAAGGGGTAGGACAACAGCCAAATGAGCTGAGTAATAACTGGGTAAACATCCTTCTTGCAGATCGTAAAGGATTAATATGGATAGGCGGTTATCAGGGAATATCATGTTATGACCCCAAGCAAGACTGTTTTAGTAGGACTAACCAGATTATACCACGTAGCGTAGGCTATAGCCTCCTCGAAGATAAAGAAGGAAATATCTGGGCAGGTACATCCAGTGGGCTGTATTGCATAGACAATAAGACACAAGAGGTACAAAGATATACCATAGAAGACGGGCTTCCCAATAACATTATTTGTGCAATTTGTGAAGATAGCCAGCAAAATATATGGGTTAGCACTTACAATGGCATAAGTAAGTTTGAAAGAAAAAGAGAATGCTTCATCAATTACTATGTAGGTGACGGACTACAAGGGAATGAATTTACTCACGGAGCCTTCTTTCAAGAGAAGAACGGTAAGATATACTTTGGAGGCAGCGATGGAATCACTTATTTCATGCCAGAGCAGATTATAGAACAGCTGAGAAAGAATGATGTTTATATCACAGACTTCCTTATCTTTAATCAACCTATTAACAAGAATACCTTATCGGGTAATAAACCTATTATTTCAACCGCCGTAATCGATGCTAACATCTTCCGCCTCAGCCATCAGGACAACACATTCTGCATTGTTTTCTCCACATTAAGATATGATAACCCTCAGCAGATAAAATACCAATATAGAATTAAGGAGTTAGGAGAAGAATGGCAAACAACGGAAACAGGAAATAATCGAGTCACTTACAATAAACTTCCACATGGAAAATACACTTTCCAGGTATGCGCCATAGAACATGGTAATACATCGGAAATACGTACCATAAATATCGTTATTACTCCACCTTGGTATTTGTCCGGCTGGGCCTATCTTATTTATTCCATACTATTTATAATAATTGTGTTGGGCATCATTAAATACATTCTCGACCGTATCCGTCAACGACAGGAAACAACAGAGCGTAAGCATCAGGAAGAGATTAGCGAAGCTAAATTACAATTCTTCATAAATATCTCACATGAGATACGCACACCAATGACTTTAATCATCAATCCGATTGAAAAATTGCTATCAGAGAACCTTAACCCTGAACTTAACAAAACCTACCTGATGATTTACCGCAATTCTCAACGTATTCTGCGTTTGGTAAACCAGTTAATGGACATGCGGAAAATAGATAAAGGCCAGATGTTCATGAAATTCAGAGAAACAGATATCGTAGGTTTCATCGAAGACTTAATCCTGACATTCGAGTACATCGCCAAACAAAAGAACATTCATCTGACATTCATCCATGAAGCCCCTTCATTAAAAGTCTGGATAGATATGAATAACTTCGACAAGATATTGATGAATCTGTTATCAAATGCATTCAAATATACCCCTAATAATGGAGAAATCAATATTACGCTGAAACAAGGCAACAGTAATGTTAATGGACCACTCAAAGAGTATTTCGAGATCATAATAGAAGATACGGGCATCGGTTTGAAAGAAGACAAGATAGAGCGTATCTTCGACCGTTTCTATCAGATTAATAATGGTTCGGCATATAACAACCTCGGTACGGGAATAGGTCTTCACCTGACACACTCCCTAGTATCTCTTCATCATGGTACTATTACTGCAGAGAATCGCACAGATAGTAAAGGAAGCCGCTTCACCGTGCGCATGCCTTTAGGGAATTCACATCTGGAAGCAAGTGAACTGGAGAGTTTACCCCATATAGAAGAAAAAACTCATCTGTTATCTACTAAAGAAAGATTGGAATTTGAGACAGAAATAGCAGACATGGAAAAAGCAACAAGCAAGCCTAAAACCAAATTCAATCTACTGATCGTAGAAGACGAAAAGGAAATTCAGAATTATCTGGTTGAACAATTACAGGATCTCTACAAGATAACCACCTGTGATAATGGCAAAGAGGCATTCAACACAATTCGTTCTACCAAACCCGATCTGGTTATCAGTGATATTATGATGCCGGAAATGGACGGCATTACTCTATGCAAAAAGATAAAACAGAATATAAATATCAATCATGTACCGGTCATCCTGCTTACAGCAAAAGGTAAACTGGAGGATTATGCGGAAGGTATGGATATCGGTGCCGATGCATATATGGTAAAACCGTTCAATGTTGAAATACTTAGAAAGACTATCAGCAATCTTATCACCAATCGAAAATTGCTCAGGAATAAATTCAGCGGTATGCAGCAGCAGGAAGAAAAACTGGAAGTTCTGAATATAAAACCTACGGATGAAATTCTGATGGAGAAAATTATGAAGATCATTAATGATAATCTGGCAGAACCTACACTGGATGTAGAAATGTTAGCTAAAAACGTTGGGCTGAGCCGAGTACATCTCTACCGGAAATTAAAAGAGCTGACTAATCTCAGTACCAGAGATTTCATCCGAAGCATTCGCATCCAGCAGGCAGCCAAGCTCCTAAAGAACAAAAAGATGAATATATCGGATATAGCCTATTCTGTTGGATTCAACAATTTATCGCATTTCTCCAACTCCTTTAAGGAACAGTTTGGTATGTCCCCTAAAGAGTATATGTTGAAGTATGGCGAATCGGAACCGGATTAATGGTAGGAGTTCCGATACTCCTGCGGGGTAAGTCCCGTTACCTTTTTGAATAAACGGTTAAAGTAGGAATAGTCATCAAAAGAAAGAGAAAAAGCCACGTTCTTTACAGACATCTCATCTGTTACCAGAATGAGTTGTGCCTTTTCTATTTTCTTCTGATTGATATATTTTGAAGGGGTCACACCAGTTTCTTTTTTGAATAAACGAATAAAATGATCTTTTGACAAACATGAATTCTCAGACAGAGTTGTCAGGTCTATAGCTTCATAGATATGTTTGCGTATATAAAGAATAGCTTTCTCTATTCGATCGTCCTTTGTCTCCACTTTAACTTGCGCACGCTTTAGGAAATGTGCCAGTAACTGATATACAATACCACGTGATTCAACCTTATCACATAATGCACGCTGCTTGTTCTTCAGAAGGTTCTCCACCAACGTTGAGTTATTATCATAAGTAGAAGGGTCCGATTTAGGCAAACTCATATGAGGATTTATCGCACACAGGCGTTGAAACAACGCAAGGTCCAAATCACCGGCAGGTATCTCTACCGGAAATTCCCATTCATCCAATAAATTTGTATCTGATTGATGCTCTTCATAAATATGCAGATAGTAATGGCAAAAATAAGAATTGCATATATAGCTATGTACAGTAAAAGCCGGGATGAAATACAGATAATTTGGTTTCAGAATCTGTATACCTCCCGATAGTTGTATCTGAGCAGTACCTTCTGTTATATAGTACAGGCGCGTGAACGGACTATTTACGTTTTTCCAGTTCCAATCTGCATTATGTACAGCCAAACCGACATTCAGCACCAAAGGGTGCAATTTATCAACTAATAAAGCCATAGTATATAGTATTTAATAACTTGATAAAGTTAAGCGATTTTATTAAGTCTTCAAAACGGTTATCGATATTCTCTATATAAAAATCGTTATTATCCTACCACGAAAGGTGTTTTCTAATAAAATCATCGATATATTCCAATACAAGCACTTTTTAATCCTATCAAAGCGACTAATTAATCCATATCTTTGCAATGTAGAATAGAAACAAAATTAATACCTATGAGAACCAAAATTTTATTAGCATCTTTAGCTATTTCGATAGGAACATTATCTGCTCAAAACTATCAGGTTCCGGTATCGGAAAAAAATGAACCCATGATGAAAGGTAAATTCCAACCCACATGGAGTTCACTGGAGACTTATCAAGTTCCCGAATGGTTTAGAAATGCCAAGTTCGGGATCTGGGCACATTGGGGACCACAGTGTGTGGAAGGTTCGGGCGACTGGATGGCACGTTCCATGTATCTGGAAGGATCAGCGGAGTATAAGTATCATGTAGAACACTATGGGCATCCCTCTGAAGTGGGTTTCAAAGACATCATTCCTTTATTTAAAGCTGAAAAATGGAACCCGGACGCACTGGTTGCTTTCTATAAGAAGATAGGTGCACAGTATTTCTTCGCTTTAGGCAACCATCACGATAATTTCGATCTTTGGGACAGCAAATATCAGGCTTGGAACTCAAAGAATATGGGACCTAAACGCGATATTCTGGCAGAATGGGAACAAGCTGCACGAAAGTATGAACTTCCATTCGGTATCAGTTTCCATGCCGACCATGCCTGGACTTGGTACGAGCCCTCTCAACGTTATGATAGAAACGGCCCCAAAGCCGGTGTTCCTTACGACGGTACACTGACAAAAGCTGATGGCAAAGGTAAGTGGTGGGAAGGATACGATCCGCAGGAGCTGTATGCACAAAACCATCCGATGAGTAAAGGAAGTTGGGTGGACGGTATGATACATAGCCAATGGGCCTGGGGAAACGGAGCATCTTTACCAACTCAAGAATATTGTACTAATTTTTATGACCGCACGGTAGATGCTATCAATCGTTACAATCCTGATCTCATCTATTTTGATGTAACAGTAGTTCCATTCTACCCTATCAGCGATGCAGGATTGAAGATCGCAGCTCACTTCTACAATCATAATATGGCCACTCATAAAGGAAAACTGGAGGCTGTCATGCTGAGTAAGATATTGGATGAAAACCAACGCAAAGCTATAGTCTGGGATGTAGAGCGCGGGGCACCCAATGAGATTATGGAGCAACCATGGCAATCCTGCTCATGCATTGGAGGATGGCATTACAATACATCTATCTATGAGAATAACTGGTATAAATCCGCGGCAGATGTTGTAAAACTATTAGTTGACATCGTAAGTAAAAATGGTAATCTGCTGCTCAGTGTTCCATTACGGGCTGATGGCACCTTTGATGAAAAGGAGGAGAAAATATTGAATGAATTTGGCGACTGGATGAACATTAACAAAGAAGCCATCTTGGATACTCGTCCTTGGGAAATATTCGGTGAAGGGCCGATCGCTGAAGCAGATATCAAAATTAATGCACAAGGATTCAATGAAGGATCATATAGCAAAGCGACGGCACAGGAAATTCGCTTCACACAGACTAAGAAGGACTTATACGCTACAGTTCTGGCTTGGCCAACAGAAAAGCAAATACTCATCAAGTCATTGTCTGATGAAAGTAAATTATTCCCTGGTAAAATTAGCAGAGTGGAATTATTAGGTTATGGCAAAGTTTCATTCACACGTACGGACAAAGGGTTACTTATAAATATGCCTGATAAACAGGTTAATAAGATTGCTCCTGTATTCAAAATAAAGAAATAACTCACACTAAATAGAAAGATTGGTTTATCGGCTTTTTTAAGTCGATAAGCCTTAACTATACCTTAAAAAAATAATAATCAATTAAGAATTTATGAAAAACCAATTAACGTATGGACTTTTACAGTCAATGAAAATCAGACTGATTTTATTGATTTGTTGTTTGTCTGGTGCCACTTGGGCACAGACTCAGAGTAATGTCAACGGGCTGATAACCGATTCATCCGGTGAACCGCTAATAGGTGTCAGCATTCAAGTAAAAGGCACTACACATGGTACTATTTCTGATTTAGATGGTAAATTCATGTTGTTAGCCAAAACTGGTGATATCCTTCGTATCAGTTACGTAGGTTATACTCCTCAAGAGATCAAGTTAACAGGTAACCAGCAATTACGTATCATAATGGAAGAAGATACAAAAAGGCTGGAAGAAGTCGTAGTTGTGGGATATGGCACCCAAAAGAAAGTAAATCTGACCGGATCAGTGTCTTCGATCACAGCAGACGAACTGGCTAATAAACCTGTTATGAGTACAGCTCAAGCACTGGCAGGTTTAGCACCAGGACTAAGTGTACTGCAAACTTCTGGCCGACCGGGAACAGGGGCTACAGTAAAAATACGTGGTACAGGTACTTTCTCAAATGCCGGAACAGACCCATTAGTTCTGATTGATGGACTATCAGGTAGTATTGATGATGTAGATCCTAATGATATTCAAAGCATCTCTTTCCTGAAAGATGCTGCTTCAGCTTCTATCTATGGTAACCGTGCAGCTAATGGTGTTATCTTAATTGAAACAAAGAAAGGGGTGCAAGGCAAGACTACAATTTCCTATAGTAACTCATTCGGTTGGCAACGCCCGACAGAACTTCCAGATTTCCTTCCATCATGGGAATATGCAGAGTATTATAATATGGCCATGCATAATATGGGAAGACAAGATGCCTATCTCCCCGAACAGATACAAAAATTCCGGGACGGATCAGACCCAGACAATTACCCGAATGTCAACCATCTAAAATGGTTACTGGAGTCAGGTTCAGGATTCCAACATCAACATAACATAAGCATACAAGGAGGTAATGCCACTACAAGTTATAATCTGTCAGTGGGATATCGCAATCAAGAAGGTATGACAGCCAGAACTTCAAATGAACGTATGACAGCCCTATTCTCGATGAAAAGTGAAATAGCAAAAGGGCTTACCTTGAACTTAAACATCAATGCCTACAACAATAAATACAATGCGCCTAATGGCGAACCTCAAAGCATTGACGGTATGATAGGATACACGGTGCGTCAAGGCCCTATTTATGCGGGAAAGAAAACAGACGGAAGTTTCGGTTACCAGGACAATTATAGTCCGGAAGCATGGCTGGCCAGCGAATCCTTTATACAGAACATCAATCGAAACATTAGCGCTTCCGGACAGCTGAAATGGGATACCCCTGTAGAAGGACTCTCATTGATAGGAAAAGCCGGAGTTAATTATTGGACCAAGTATGATAAAGCGTATCGTGCAGATACCTATTTTGATGAAACTAAAACAGTAGGTCCGGCTACATTGAATGTATGGACGGCTAACAATACATATACCACTTTTGAGGCATTAGCCACCTATGAAAAGCAAATAAAGAATCATAGTTTTAAGCTATTAGCCGGTACATCAGTAGAACAATCCGCCAACAGAGGTTTGGAAGGCTATAGAAATACATTCCCCAATAATTATCTCTATGAATTGGGATCAGGAGATAAATCAACAGCCACCAATAACAGTTCTTTAGAAGAATACGCATTACTATCCTTCTTCGGACGTATCAACTATTCATTTAAAGACCGTTATTTGTTGGAAACAAATTTACGCTATGACGGTTCTTCACGCTTTGCAGACGGACACCGTTGGGGACTTTTCCCATCAGTATCCGCAGGATGGAGAGTTTCGGAAGAAGATTTCTGGAAGAATTCCGGTTTATCCAATGTTTTTGATAATCTGAAGCTACGCGCATCTTATGGTGTATTGGGAAATCAAAATATTGGTGTATATCCTTACCAACAAACATATAATCTGGGACATGATTATCCTTTCGGTAATCCTGCAGCATTGCAATCAGGTGCTTACATGTCGGTTTACAATAACCCTGAAATCACATGGGAGAAAACAGCTATTACTGATATTGGACTGGATTTTAGTTTATTCAACGGTGCATTTAGCGGTACGGTAGATTACTTTTATAAATATACTTCAGATATTCTGGCACCAGTAGAAGTATCCAGCATCATGGGACGTTCAGTAGGACAATCCAATGTAGGAGCTGTATCGAATAAAGGTATCGAAGTGAATTTAACTTATAACGGACGAATCGGAAACAGTTTTCGTTTCAGTATCGCCCCCAATTTTACTTGGGTGAAAAATGCCGTTGAGAAACTGGCTAATGGTGCCACAGAAGAAATCAATAACAACCGTATTGTTGGACAACCTATCGGCATTATCTATGGATATGAAACAGATGGTTTATTTGTAGACCAAGCAGAAATAGATGCAGCCCCTGAACAATTAGTCGGCAAATCGAGCTTGAAACCGGGATATGTGAAATACAAAGATATCAGCGGACCAGATGGTGTACCCGATGGCAAAGTAGATGCACAATATGACCGTACTGTATTAGGAAGCACAACTCCGAAATTCTACTATGGCTTAAATCTATCTGCTTCTTATAAAGGCTTCGATTTCTCTGCTTTACTGCAAGGCTTAGGAGGTCATAAGCGTCTGATAGGTTCTTACATGGCCTATGCATTCTATAATGGAGGGCAAATACAGAGATGGCAGGCAGATAATTGCTGGACAGAAGCAAACCCCGACAAATGGGCTGAATATCCTCGCCTGGAAACTTTAAACATGAATAATACAAACCTCCAAACATCTGATTATTGGATACGTAATGCCAGTTTTCTGCGTTTAAAGAATGTGCAGATAGGATATACTCTACCTAAAGTATGGACAAAGAAAATCGGATTGGAGAATGTGCGCGTTTATATAAGTGGACAAAACCTCTGCTCTTTCAATAGCTTCTATAAAGGGTGGGATCCCGAGAATGAAATAGGCACAGGGGATTCTCCATCGTATTATCCTATCAATAGCATTTATTCATTTGGGTTTAATCTCAAGTTCTAAGTTAACCATTCAATACAGAATAATATGAAAAAGATATATCATAGATCAGGAATTACAAAAGCCTGCTTATTAACTTTGGCACTATCGTTCAGTGCAATGAGTTGTACGGATTTATTAGATAAAGAACCTCCTTCAGCTATTTCCGATGGAAGTTTCTGGACCGGTGAAGGTGACGCAATGTTGGCACTAACAGGATGTTATCGCTTTCAGACGGGATGGTCACATGACGATTTCGCTACTCCTCAGGGATTACTTTACTTAGATTTCGCCGGAGGTAATGGTACTGAAAAAGAAAACTTTTCCACTCTGATGGCCAGTTCCAATACGGCAGCTACTAATAGTAATATTCACTGGTTTTGGGCAAATGCTTATACTCAGATAGCAAAGTATAACACTTTCTTGGATAACATTGGGAATTGCCCGATGAATGACACCAAGAAAGCAGCCTGGTCTTCGGAAGTGAAAAGCCTCCGTGCTTACTTCCTGTTTAATCTGGCTTTTTATTATAAAGATGTTCCTATGCCATTGACGACTTTATCAGTAGAAGAGGCAAACTCCATCTCACAAACTTCTCAAGCAGATGTATATGCTCAAGTAGAAAATGACCTTAAAGATGCCATTGATATATTACCGACAGAATATCCATCAGGAGAATATGGCCGTTTTACCCGTGGCGCTGCAAAAACACTTTTAAGCCGTCTTTACCTTGCTCAGGAAAGATGGGCTGATGCAGCTAAGATCTTAAAAGAGGTGATTGACTCGAAGATATACGAATTAGATCGTAGGAATGGAGAAGAGAGTTACGATAAACTCTTTCAAATAGGTGGTGAATATAGTCCCGAAATGATATTTTGTATTATGGGAGTGAAAGATATGTATACGAACTCACGCTATCAATATCTGTATCCTGAGGCAGCTTATGGAGGATGGCATCAGTTTTCACCTTACAACGAATTGGTAAAAGAATACTTCTGCATAGATGGAAAGGATATCAAAACTTCGGAAGTTTATGACGAAAATGACCCCTATGTCAATCGTGATTTACGTTTGTACGCTTCCATATTCTTGCCACCGTTAGGAAGCTATTCCGGAACTAAATATAATGACATCACATATGACTGTTTTAAAGGCGCCAATACAGCGGATAGCTATAATAAATTCACCTTATTCAACGGATATTGTCCTAAGAAAGGATGCGATCCTTCTATTACTAATAATTTAGGTTCTACGCCTACGTATACTCCGATTATGCGCTATGCTGAGGTACTTTTAAGTTATCTGGAAGCATTAAATGAATCTCAACCAAGTGCCATAGATCAGAATATTCTGGACCTTACCATTAATGATATTCGTAATCGCGTAAAACTGACAGACATTAAAAAAGCAGATGTACCGACACAAGAACTCGTGCGCGAAGCCATCCGCAAAGAAAGACGTGTTGAATTAGCTTTTGAAGGTTTGCGTTATTATGATATATTACGTTGGGGAATTGCAGAGAAAGAATTAAATCATACATTTACAGGGGTTAAACTATCAAATGATCCCAATGCCCGGAATTACCGAGGGAGCGGAACAGCTGCTTCTCCTGTGGATGAAGATATGTATTATCAGTTTGAGAAACGTACATGGTCATCTCACAATCGCTATTTCCCAATACCACAGAATGATTTGAATGTCAACAAAAACCTCAAACAGAATACAGGATACAATTAGTTTTCAAATTTACAGATAGCTAAGTTATTAATAGGTATGGTTAAGTATCCGGAAAAAATCCGGATACTTAATTTAGTATAAGGGTTCTCTTAATGTAACAAGATTATGAAAGATAAAGGATACAAAATAAAAGAATATCATTATCCCGTGAAGAGATATTGCCAGACCATGGATTTAAAAAACAATCCTGATTTAATTGCAATGTACAAGAAATGCCATAGCCAAGCAGAAGCTTGGCCGGAAATAAGGGAAGGCATTCGTTCAGTAGGTATTTTAGAAATGGAAATATATATAGCAGGGTCAAGGCTATTCATGATTGTAGAAACACCACTTGATTTTGATTGGGAAACTGCCATGAATAAATTATCCCACTTACCCAGACAAGCAGAATGGGAAAATTATGTATCCAGATTCCAAGAGTGTGGCGCAGAAAGTACTTCGGCTGAAAAATGGAAATTAATGGAACGAATGTTTTATCTATACGAATAATATTCAAATCCTTTCATCTGGGTATTTAAGCGTATCATGAAAGTTTTTATACCTTTTATGGCTTGTTTTTATACCTTCTGGTTGATAGAAAAGCTTTACTTTGCCTTTTCTTAAAGTTGATCTAACCAAAAAGTATTGCAATATTATGAAAATAAATATTTTTATTAGCTTAGTGCTTGGCATTCTGATTTCAGAACCAATAACAGCACAGACAGAAGTAAGCAATCCTTTCGGTAATGCCCTGATACCTGATATGATTGCAGATGCAAGTATTCAAGAGATCAACGGTATGTTTTACTGCTATGCCACTACCGACGGATATGGTCAGGGATTAGAAACTTCAGGACCACCTGTTGTGTGGAAGTCAAAGGATTTTGTTCACTGGAGCTTTGAAGGTACTTATTTCCCTTCTGCTATGAAAGAGAAATATTGGGCTCCAAGTAAAGCCGTCTTTGCCAATGGCAAGTATTATATATATCCCACCATCAATGGATATATGTATCCAGCTGTTTCTGATAGTCCCGAGGGCCCGTTTAAGCTGGCTCGCGAAAAAGATGAGTTCCACAAGCCTTTCACATCTTCTACTTTATTGCAGACAAAAGATCCCGGTGGCATCGATGCCGAGGTTTTCATTGACGATGACGGTCAGGCTTATGTATTTTGGGGACGTCGCCATGTGGGCAAACTGGGCAAAGATATGATCACCGTAGACTCGGTTACACAAATTATCACTACTCCCCGGAAAGAATACTCTGAAGGTCCTATCTTCTTTAAAAGAAAAGGCATATACTATTACCTATATACCATTGGAGGAGATGAAAAATATCAATACGCCTATGTAATGAGTAAAGTTTCTCCTATGGGCCCCTTTGAATACCCAGAACAGGATATAGTCTCTACAACTGACTATGAAGAAGGCGTTTTTGGCCCGGGGCATGGCTGCGTCTTTCATCCAGATGGAACGGATGATTACTATTTCGCTTATCTGGAATTTGGTCGGCGTAGTACAAACCGACAAACTTATGTAAACCGGCTAGAATTCAATGAAGACGGCACAATCCGGCCTGTTGAACTTACTCTGGATGGAGTGGGTGCCTTGCGGAAAGTAAAACAGAAGAAAAAAATAAAGATAGATACTATCTACGCATCCAGTACAGAAGTTCCTCTACACATCAAGCCGATGAAAGACCCTTCATGCCGTCGTACCGAGTATTTTGTCCCGGCTTTTGCAATAGACGGTGCCAATGGCTCCCGTTGGATGGCTACTGACCAAGATAATGAGAGTTGGATTATTGCAGATTTAGGAACAGCTAAAAAGGTACATCACAGTGAAGTCTACTTTGTACGCCCGACGGCAGGGCATGCCTACCTGCTTGAAGGATCTACCGACGGAAGTACATGGCAAGTCTGTGGAGAACATGAAGATATAAAAATGCAGTCACCACACATTGACACTCCGAATAAGAAATACCGCTATCTCCGAATAAAGATTTTAAAAGGAATCGCGGGAATCTGGGAATGGAACATTCATTAATCTTAATGCGAAGTTATTATGAAACACTTATTATCAGTACTCTTTTGTACCTGTTTTAGTATTTACCTGACTGCGCAGCAATCCGTTGAGTGGGGTAACTGGAAAAGCTGGGGTGATCAGGGAGACGGAACTTACATGAACCCCATCATTCCATCAGATTACAGCGATATTGACTGCATCAGAGTAGATGAAGACTATTATGCCATATCCTCCACATTTCAATTCTCCCCGGGAATGACGCTTCTGCATTCCAAAGACCTTGTAAACTGGGAAATCTGTGGAAATATAATAGATGATCTGACACAAATAAGTGAAGATTTGCACTGGACCCGTATGAACCGTTATGGTCGGGGTGTATGGGCAGGAACGCTCCGGCATTATAACGGACGTTTTTATTTATTCTTCGGCACCCCCGACGAAGGCTACTTTATGACATCAGCTTCACGTGCCGAAGGCCCATGGGAGCCGCTGACACCGTTGCTTCCCGAACCCGGTTGGGATGATTGCACTGCAATGTGGGATGAGAATGGGAAAGCTTACTTTGTCGGCACTCATTTTGCCGACGGATATAAGACTTATCTATTTAAGATGTCCGAGGATGGGAAAAGCATTGATCGAAAATCTGCGAAACTCATTAATTCGGGTAGTGGCAGGGAAGCCAGTAAACTGATTAAGGTGAACGGCTGGTATTATCTGATTTTCAGCGAACATAAGCCAGGAGTAGGACGCTACGTCATGGCAAAACGTTCCAGAAAATTGGCAGGCCCCTATAAAGAAGAAAAACAATTGGCATTACCCAGTTGTGAAGCCATGGAACCGAATCAGGGAGGCATTATTCTGGGAAAGGATAATAACTGGTATTTTCTTACCCATCATGGAACAGGAGATTGGAGCGGGCGAATTGTCAGTCTGTTACCTGTTACATGGGTACAGGATTGGCCCATACTAGGTGAAGTGCTTCCTCAGAATATCGGTACAATGAAATGGGATGGAAAGATTCCTTTTAAACATACTGAGAAATTATATATCAAACGTAGTGATGATTTCGATGAGGACTCTCTTGCTCCGCAGTGGCAATGGAATTATCAACCAAGAAAAGATTACTTTTCCCTCACTGAACGTCCGGGCTGGTTGCGTCTGAAAGCCTATCGACCTTTGGAAACTAATAATTTATTAAAAGCAGGCAATACACTCACGCAACGCACCTTTAGAAAACAGAATAACGATGTAACTATAAAAATGGATATTTCCAATATGCAGGATGGCCAGAAGAATGGACTCTGCCACTTCTCTTCCCAACACTCGGCCATTGGTGTAGTGAAAGAAGGAGATAGTTGTTATCTTGAATACAGAAAGAATGGCAATATAACGAAAGGAATTCATATTCGTTCCAAGTTTGTCTGGTTCAGAACAGAATGGGGCATGGATGGCAAGTCCCAATACTACTATAGTCTGGATGGTGATAATTTTCTGCCTTTTGGTGAGATGTACCAATTGACATGGGGAAATTACCGTGGTGACCGGATAGGAATCTATTGTTTTAATGACAAAAGAGAAGATGGTTTTGTAGATATAGATTATTGTCATTACAAATAATAACTGTCCCAAATGCAAAAATCTTGTTCTTAGATTATCAACTACCAGATTAACAAAAATAGTGTTGCGATAGAATAGCGTAACCGAAATGTATCATATTTGTTACCATTTCTTCAATTTGCCGCAAAAAGTATGAAACGCAATGTCTCTACTTTTGCGGCAAATTCATTAACGTATCATAACAAGTATGAAACACATTTTTAGAGTATTTGCGCTCTTATTCTTATTTACAACAGTCAGTAATCTGACAAGAGCTGACGAGAAAACAAACGTAGTAAAACAAGGCACTGTACGCGGTCGCATCATTGATGCTTCGAAACAAACCCTTCCGGGTGCCTCCATCTACATTGAAAAATTACATGCCGGGGTGACAAGCGATGTCGACGGTTTTTACACTTTCCCAAATCTGGAACCGGGAACTTACACCGTAAAAGTAAGTTATGTAGGCTACTCACCTGTAGAATTGAAAATAACGATTCCTGAAGGACGTACTTTAGAGAAAGACGTTATGCTGAACGAAGGAGTTGAACTTCAGGAAGTAGTAGTAGGTGGAGCCTTCCAAGGACAACGTCGCGCTATTAATTCACAGAAAAACAGTCTCGGTATCAAGAATGTGGTTTCTGCCGATCAGGTAGGTAAGTTTCCGGACTCTAACATTGGAGATGCACTGAAACGTATTTCAGGTATCAACGTACAGTATGACCAGGGCGAAGCCCGCTTCGGACAAGTACGTGGAACAAGTGCAGATATGAGTTCCGTTACCATCAACGGCAACCGGGTTCCTTCTGCTGAAGGCGACACACGCAATGTACAGCTCGACCTGATTCCTGCGGATATGATACAGACCATTGAAGTAAATAAAGTCGTTACCCCGGATATGGATGCCGATGCTATCGGCGGTTCCATCAATTTAGTAACCAAGAATTCTCCTTATAAACGTTTCATCAGTGCCACTGCCGGAACGGGTTACAACTGGATTAGCGATAAAGCACAGTTGAATTTAGGATTTACTTACGGCGACCGTTTCTTCAACGACAAACTGGGAGTCATGCTTTCCGCTTCTTACCAGAACTCGCCTTCCGGTTCGGATGATGTTGAGTTCGTATGGGACAAGGATGTAGAAACCGGAGAACTCTGCATCACCGACTACCAGGTTCGTCAATACTACGTCACCCGCGAGCGTCAAAGTTATTCCGCCGCCCTCGACTGGGATATTAACGAAAACCACAAACTCACCTTCAAAGGTATCTTCAATAACCGCAATGACTGGGAAAACCGTTATCGTCTCACTGTGAAAGGTATCAATCTGGAAGAGGATGACAACGGCAACGAATACTGTTCCATCAATAACAAAGGTACCATGCGTGTACAGACCAAAGGTGGTACGCCTGATAATCGTAACGCCCGCCTGGAACGCCAACGCACCATGGACTTTACCCTCGGCGGTGAGCACCTCTTTGGCAAACTGGATACAAGATGGAGTGTCAACTACGCCAAAGCCAGTGAAGAACGTCCCAACGAACGTTACATCGACTATCAGTTGAAGAAACAAAAGTTCAATATGGATCTGAGCGATGAACGCAAACCACTGCTTACTCCACAAGAAGGTTCAACGATGTATCTGAATGATGATTTCAGTCTAAAAGAAGTGACCGAACAACAAGAAGATATTCAGGAAAAAGACTTTAAGTTCAAACTCGACTTCAGCTTGCCACTAACAAAAGGGGAATTTGGAAATCACCTGCGCTTTGGTGCCAAAATAGTGCATAAGACTAAGGACAAGGAGATTGACTTCTACGAATATACCCCACTGGATGAAAAAGGTTTCGACAAAGCCAGCCTGGCTGCTGCAGTTGACCAGAACCGTGATGGTTATATTCCGGGAGATCAATATAAAGTAGGTAGCTTCGTTAGCAAAGAGTATTTGGGAGAACTTGACCTGAATAATGCAAGTCTATTCGAAAAAGATCAAGTGCAAGAGGAACTCGCCACCAATTTTAATGCTAAAGAAACCGTTGCAGCAGGCTATCTCCGCTTCGACCAGAAACTCGGCAAGAAATGGGATCTGATGCTCGGACTACGTCTGGAAAATACACATGTGAAATATTCTGGCAGCCAGTTTGATGCAGACGAAGAAAAGACAACCCGTACACCCTACGAATCTGACAGTTACCTGAATGTACTTCCCTCCGTTCTGGTAAAGTATGATGTAAACGATGACTTCAAGGTACGTGCTTCGTTCACTAACACCATTGCACGTCCCAAGTATTCCGCCTTGGCACCTAACATCACAATTAAACGCAGTGACAACGAAATTTCTCTCGGTAATCCGGGATTGAAACCGACACTTTCCTACAACTTCGACCTGAGTGGTGAATACTATTTCAGAAGTATCGGCCTCGTCAGTGCCGGTGTCTTCTACAAGAAGATCAACGACTTCATTGTAGACCAGACTTTGCGCAATTATAATTATAATGGAACTACTTATACCAAATTCAGTCAGCCGCGCAATTCCGGCAATGCCGATCTGCTGGGTGTGGAAGTAGCCTACCAACGCGATTTCAGTTTCATCGCCCCGTCATTGAAATGCATCGGTTTCTACGGAACATACACCTATTCTTATTCCCGGGTAGATAACTTCAACTTCGAAGGACGCGAGAATGAAAGCGGTCTGCGCCTCCCGGGATCTCCGGAGCACACAGCCAATGCTTCTCTCTTCTTCGAAAAGTCAGGTCTGAGTATCCGCCTTTCTTACAACTATGCATCCGCATTCATCGACGAAATGGGCTCTGAAAAGTTCTATGACCGTTACTACGATGCTGTGAATTATATGGATGCCAATGCCAGCTATACCTTCGGCAAGAAACTGAAAACAACCTTTTATGCCGAAGCAAACAACCTGCTGAACCAACCTTTACGTTACTACCAAGGCACTAAGGACCGTACAATGCAAAGCGAACATTACGGCATTAAGGTAAATGCAGGCGTGAAAATCAATTTCTAACCGGCATAGCGCCGGAGCAAAGTTTCCTTTTGGCGCAAAAACCGGTAAACCATTTAAGTAACAATCAAAAAAAACATCATAATGAAAAAAGTATTATTTCTCCTTTTAGTTATCCTCTTCAGCAACTGGGCAACCGCACAGATAGCGGATTATTCCATATTCGACAAGAAATTCAATTTCTATGTAGCCAATGACCTCGGTCGTAATGGCTACTACGACCAGAAGCCCATAGCCGAGTTGATGGGAACCATGGCTGAGGAAATAGGCCCCGAATTCGTAGTTGCCACCGGAGATATACACCATTTCGAGGGTGTACGCAGCGTAAATGATCCGCTGTGGATGACAAACTATGAACTCATCTACTCCCACCCGGAACTGATGATTGACTGGTTTCCCGTACTTGGCAATCACGAGTATCGTGGTAACACACAAGCAGTATTAGATTACACCAACATCAGTCGCCGCTGGACCATGCCCGCCCGCTACTATACAAAAGCATTCGAGGACAAAGGAATCACTATCCGTATCGTCTGGATAGACACAGCACCCATGATGGACAAATATCGCAATGACTCCACCACTTATCCCGACGCGTGCAAACAAGACTTGCAAAAACAACTCTCCTGGATTGATTCAGTGCTGACCAATGCCAAAGAAGACTGGATTATCGTAGCCGGACACCACCCCATCTATGCAGAGACTTCAAAAGACGACAGCGAACGCCTGGATATGCAGAATCGACTCGACCCGATACTCCGTAAGCACAAAGTAGACATGTATATCTGCGGGCACATTCATAACTTCCAACACATCCGCATACCGGGAAGCAATATCGATTACGTTGTCAACTCAGCCGGTTCCCTTGCCCGCAAGGTGAAACCGACAGAAGGAACCGTATTCTGCAGTCCTGAACCGGGTTTCTCCGTAATATCTGCGGACAAAAAAACGCTGACGCTACGAATGATCGATAAAAAAGGAAACATACTGCACACCGTAACACGCAACTCACAGTAAGTTTTTCACAAAAGTAAGAGGTTGTTTACTCTTTGCCAGTTAACCCGGCAGTTAGAGTAAACGCCTCTTATTTTTCACTTCTCTTATGGAAGAATATCAGTAGAAAGCACTACATTTGTCGCATTAAAAATAGAAACGCTATGAAGAACTTATCTCTCTTTCTGCTGCTTTGTCTGCTGTTTGCTGCATGTGCCAAAGATGAAGACAAAGAACCGATCCTGGTAACCGATATCGTAATGCCCACACAGACCAGCTTCAATCCCGGTGATAAAGTAACCATCTCAGCACAAGGTTTCCAGCCCGGTGACAACTTCATGTTCGAAATATACTGGCCACTCCCCGACCAGCCCGCAATGAACTACCAAGGATACGCCCTCGGAGTATCACCCGTTATGGTGGAGCAGACCGCCACAAGCATCACTTTCCTGGCGCCCGGACACTACCCTGCTTCAAAAACCAAAATACGCCTGCGCCGTTCCGGTGACATCATGACACTTGGTGAGATTTCTGTTACCAGCGGTGAAGCGCCCAAAGAATTCCAACTCTACGGCATTGTCAACTCTCATTCCAGCACGAGTTATGATAACTGTATCGAGCATGTAAACTTCACAGATACTCCCACAAACATCGTGAAACTAACAGAAGACCAGAAAGATTTCTCCTGCGTAGCAAATGTTCCTGAGAGTCAGAACCTCTGCGGAATACAGACTAAAGACGGAGTACGCCGCGTATTCAGCTACGACCTCTCCATGCGTTTCTGGCAAGATATGGGACTCGAGAATATATTGACTCTCTGTAACGGCCAAAGCTCCATAATAGCCGTAAGACAAATATCCACCAATGAAATGATGCTGGCATCCATCGGATCATGGCCCTATACCCGCAACATAGACCAAACTCTGAATTACCGCTACGAACTACCTGCAGAGATAAAACCCGAAGCTCTGACACGCTATCCCGGCGTACAGGGTAGCAGTTATCTACTGCTCTCGGCTGATAACGGCAACAACAGTTTCACGCCCGTCGTACTGAGCCTAAACCAGAGTAGCACGAAAGTATATACCGGTGATCCGATAGAGGCTACCGCACTCATTCCCTTCTGGACAATAATCTCAGGAAAAGATACCGGAACTACCAAATACGTACGTACCGGTGGATATGCCGTAGTAAGAACCGATGATGGCCGGACAGACCTATGTCTTTGGGATCAGACAACCATGAGCCTAAAAGAACCTTTCGCCACATTTCCCAATTCGGCACGTTCAGTAACCATGCTTGCCCAAGATACAGAGACGATGAAAATCTATGTATTGTTTGACACTAACCGGGGCGGCAGATTGATTTACGCCTACGACTTAGTGAAGAAGGATTGGCAACGGGTTCCTGACAACTATCCTTATTCGGAAATTGTGATGGCACGATAAAAGACTGAGGTAAATGCTCCTATACGCAGATAGTAAATATTTACAAAAACAAACATTTGTGAGTTTAGTCGTATATTTAGGGTATCTCAGTCCTATACTTAGGGTACCTCAGTATCATACTTAGATAGCCTAAGTATAGGACTGAGATATCCCCATTATAATATAGCTGATAATCAATCGCTTACAAAACGCACACTCAACTTTAATAAATTAAGACAAAAGTCCTATTCAGTATACTACTAATTAGAAAAAGATTTCTTCCCCCGAAGATCATCCTTAGGTATTGTTGTCTCACTACCATCTCGAGTAGCAATGTAGTGGGGCGACATGATTTCTATACCTTCTTCATTAAACCGATCCTGAATATTCTGATGCAAATCAGAATAAACTTGTGCCAACTGATTGGCATCTTTAATGTATGCATTCACCTGATAGACCGGGTAATAATCCTGAAGTGATGTTTCCAACACAAACGGACGCGGATCATCCACTACTCCGGGAGTATTCAGTGCCGCTTCAACCAAAAGTTGATGCGTCTTTCGCCAGGGAATATCATATCCGACACTTACTTCCGAATGAATAATCAACCCGTAATCGCGTGCCGACTGACTGAAATTCACCGTATGCGAAGACATGATAAAAGAGTTCGGAATTGTAACTACCTCATTCTTCGGCGTACGGATGCGCGTTACCAACGGTGTCTTCTCAATCACATTTCCCGTTGTATCATTCAGCTTAATGCGGTCACCCAACTTAAACGGACGCATATACGTGATAACCAGTCCTGCAATGATATTCCCGATCACCGTACTCGATCCCAGCGAAACAATCAATCCGACAAAGACTGATATTCCCTGGAAGACACCCGATTTGGAGCCCGGCAGGTAGGGATAAATCATAGCAATCATAAATGCATAAAGCAGGAAGCGCACAATGTGGAACGTCGGCATAGCCCAGTCGGCATAAAAGCCGCCTATCTTCAGCCGCTCCGACTGTATTTCACTGGCAAGATAACGAACCAGTCGCACCAGATACTTCACGGCAAGCCATATCACAAAGATGGTAAACAAGTTGGGAATATACTCCACTATGCCCAGGAAGATACTCTTTATCGGATCCCAGATATACGAGAACAACTTATAAGCGAGATCTTTGGTTTGAGGGAATATAGCAAAGAGCAATGGCACCGTCAGAATCAACTGAAGCAGCATGACCGCATAGCGCAGCAGACTTGCCAGGAAGACAAGGAGGTTTACCTGCTTCTGCGTGTCCAGTAACTCATAATCCTGAATGGAAATAGGCCTCAGTTTGGTATCTTTTAGCCGCTGAATGCGAACTTTCAGCTTGTTGAATAGCCATGTGGTGAGCTTAAACAACAGGAACTGACCAATGATTACAAGAATAAAATAAAGAATACGTTTACCAAGCTGCCAAAGGCTATGCTCATCCTTCATCACTTTCAGCTTGTCCACTATCACTTTACGCTTGGCAGCCGCCAACTGGTCGCGTGAACAACCTTCCCAAAGACCATCCTGATCCGTGAAAGAAGAAAGAACTTTATTACCATACATCAAATCGGTAACAATGTCACTGCTTTCTATATAAACCGAATCCGGCTGAAGATTGAATCGTTTGCCCAATTCCGTAATTGCCGCCGCATTCATCTCGGCACGCTGTTGGGGAGTGTGACCGCCACGTTTGGCAAACAGATAATATAATGTATCACCTTCCACAATTACAGGAATACCCGGAGTCATTCTTCTGAGCGAATCGATACGTAAACGTTGTTTGGCCAGCTTCAGAGAGTCCGCCGCATCATACTTCAGCTTCATCTGCTCTATCTCCATCCTGAGATTGGCTTCATTCAGCCTTGAAGTCTCCAAATCCTCTTTTATCTTCAACAGATGCAGTGAATCAGTATCCGACTTTTGGGTAACCACTGTTCCCAACGTATCTTCATTAAAGATGTCCAAAACCTTCTCTACCAACTGGGCAGATGCACCACTCGCAAACAGCAGTAACAGCCAAAGACACAACGCACGAATTCCCTTCATATTAAAAGTCCTTAATCAGGTTACTTAAAATTATAAATTGTTTAACGCATCAAACATACGGAATGTTTTTCACTTATCATAAAAGGAATTAATTATATTTGCACAAAAACCAGCATTCTCATGGATATTCTTTTTCTGATTGGGGGACTTCTCCTCATTCTTTTAGGCGCTAATGGACTCACGGACGGAGCTGCATCCATAGCCAAACGTTTCCATATACCGTCCATCGTTATCGGACTTACCATTGTGGCTTTCGGAACATCCGCTCCGGAACTGACGGTTAGCATATCTTCCGCCCTGAAAGGCAGTGCAGACATTGCCATCGGTAATGTAGTAGGTAGCAACATCTTTAATACCTTGATGATTGTGGGTTGCACAGCACTCTTTGCCCCTATCGTCATCTCTCAAAATACGTTACGTAAAGAAATACCTCTCTGCATCCTGTCTTCCATCGTGCTATTGATTTGTGCCAATGATGTATTGCTGGACCATAGTGCAGAAAACATTCTCAGCACTACAGATGGCTTGCTATTGCTCTGTTTCTTTATCATCTTTTTGGGATATACTTTTGCAATCGCCTTTCAGGGAAAGAAAGAAGGGGAAGCACCCGACGAAGAAATCAAGCAACTTCCCATGTGGCGGTCTGCCCTATATATAATAGGTGGACTGGCAGGGCTTATCATCGGCGGTAACTTCTTTGTGGACGGTGCCACAGGTATTGCCCGCAGCCTGGGAGTCAGCGAGTCCGTCATCGGACTGACGCTTGTGGCAGGCGGTACATCCCTACCCGAACTGGCTACCTCCATCGTAGCTGCTCTCAAAAAGAATCCTGAGATTGCTATCGGTAATGTAATCGGAAGCAATCTTTTCAACATTTTCTTTGTACTGGGATGTAGTGCTTCCATTACACCCCTACATCTGGCAGGCATCACTAATCTGGACCTGCTGGTACTGGTAGGTTCAAGTATTCTGCTTTGGATTTTCGGGCTTTTCTTTGCCAAACGGACCATTACCCGCATTGAGGGCAGCATACTGATACTTTGTTATATAGCTTATACTGTTGTACTTATTTATAATGTTTAAAGTGGTATTTTAAAGATTATCATGTATCTTTGCCCCCTCATTAGACATAAAATTATGGCAATAACAATCAAAAAAGCTTCCACAATGAAAGAATTGAAACGGTTCATCCGCTTCAATTACCGGCTATACAAAGGCAATCCTTACTCCGTCCCCGATCTTTACGACGACATGCTCAACACCTTCAACAAAAAGAAGAATGCGGCGTTTGAATTCTGCGAAGCAGAGTATTTTTTAGCTTACAAAGACAATCAGATCGTAGGACGTGTAGCTGCCATTATCAATCATAAAGCCAACCAGACCTGGGATAAAAAGAATGTCCGCTTCGGCTGGATCGATTTCATCGATGACCCCGAAGTTTCCGACGCATTGATCCGCACGGTCGAAGAATGGGGTAAAGAGCGGGGAATGACTCATATACAAGGCCCCTTGGGTTTCACTGACTTCGATGCGGAAGGCATGCTTGTCGAAGGTTTCGATCAACTCAGCACAATGGCCACCATCTATAACTACCCTTACTACCCGCAACACATGGAGCGCATGGGCTTTGAAAAAGATGCCGACTGGGTAGAATTTAAAATTTATATTCCGGATGCCATACCGGACAAACACAAACGTATCTCCGACCTCATTCAACGTAAGTATAATCTCAAAATCAAAAAATATACATCTGCGAAAAAGATTGCCCAAGATTACGGTCAGGCCATCTTTGAACTGATGAACGAAGCTTATAAACCCCTGTTCGGATATTCCGCCCTGTCACAACGACAGATTGACCAATACGTGAAGATGTACCTTCCTATTGTAGACCTGCGTATGGTGACACTTATCACGGATGCCGACGACCAACTGATTTGCGTAGGTATTTCCATGCCATCCTTGTCCGAAGCTTTGCAAAAAGCACACGGACGGTTATTGCCCTTCGGATGGTATTATCTGCTGAAGGCTCTCTTCATGAAACGCCGTGCCAAAATGTTGGATTTATTGCTCGTTGCAGTGAAGCCGGAGTACCAGAACAAGGGTGTTAACGCATTGTTATTTTCCGATTTAATTCCGGTTTATCAAAAATTAGGTTTTATATTTGCAGAGAGCAACCCTGAGCTGGAGATGAACGGCAAGGTACAAGCCCAATGGGAGTACTTTAAAACAGAGCAGCATAAACGGCGCAGGGCGTTTGTAAAAGAAATTAATAATTAAGAATGAAGAATGAAGAATTTGGCTGCGCTGTGATCCCGCATGGCAATTCTTCATTCTTAATTCATCATTCCTCATTAAATAACTTATGGAAGAAATCAACGGACTGATGCCCGAAGGCAATGTAGAATATACGGAAGACAACATTCGTCATCTTGACGATATGGAGCACATCCGTGTCCGTTCGGGTATGTATATCGGTCGTTTGGGCGACGGTACGCAAAACGACGACGGTATTTATGTATTGCTAAAAGAGGTAATGGACAACAGCATCGATGAATTCAAAATGGGTGCGGGTAAACGGATCGAGATAAACATTGAGGAGAATCTGCGTGTCAGCGTACGCGACTACGGTCGGGGTATTCCGCAAGGAAAGCTGATTGAGGCAGTAAGCAAACTCAATACCGGTGGTAAGTACGACAGCAAAGCTTTTAAAAAGAGCGTCGGACTGAACGGTGTAGGTATCAAGGCCGTAAATGCACTTAGCAGCCGTTTTGAGGTACGCAGTTATCGTGAAGGTAAAGTCCGTATCGCTATTTTCGAAAAAGGTATTCTTCAGAGCGATGTCACAGAAGCCTGCAACGAAGAAAGCGGAACTTATATCTTCTTCGAACCGGATAGTACATTATTCCTGAACTATTCCTTCCAGGCTAATTTTGTGGAAATGCTATTGCGTAATTATACGTATCTGAATACAGGACTTTCCATTATTTACAATGGTCAGCGCATCATTTCACGCCACGGTCTGGAAGATTTGCTGAACGACAACATGACCGCACAAGGGTTATACAACATCATCCACCTGAAAGGGGAAGATATTGAAATAGCCTTCACACATACCAACCAATACGGCGAAGAATATTACTCCTTCGTCAACGGACAGCATACAACGCAAGGTGGTACACACCAAAGTGCGCTCAAAGAACATATTGCCCGCACCATCAAGGAGTTTTATAACAAAAACCAGGAGTACGCCGATATCCGTAACGGTATCGTTGCCGCCATTGCTATTAACGTGGAAGAACCTCAATTCGAGGGACAGACAAAAACCAAACTCGGTTCGCCTTCCATGTCTCCGGGTGGTGTGAGCGTAAATAAATATGTAGGAGACTTCATCAAGACGGAAGTGGATAATTATCTCCACAAAAACCCGTTGGTTGCAGAAGTCATGCTGCAAAAGATACAGGACTCTGAAAAGGAACGCAAAGCGATTGCCGGTGTTACCAAGCTGGCTCGTGAACGTGCCAAGAAGGCCAACCTGCACAACCGTAAGTTGCGCGACTGCCGCTATCACCTCAACGACGGCAAGGGGAAAGACCAGGAGACCGAATCATGCATTTTCATTACCGAGGGTGATTCAGCAAGTGGTTCTATCACAAAAAGCCGTGACGTAAACACACAAGCAGTATTTAGCTTGCGTGGTAAGCCGCTGAACTCTTACGGGCTGACTAAAAAGGTGGTATATGAAAACGAAGAGTTCAACCTGCTACAGGCTGCCTTGAATATAGAAGACGGCATCGAGGGATTACGCTACAACAAGGTGATTGCTGCTACCGATGCCGATGTGGATGGCATGCACATCCGCCTGCTACTTATAACTTTCTTCCTGCAATTCTTCCCTGATCTGATAAAGAAAGGCCATGTATATATCCTGCAGACTCCGCTGTTCCGTGTACGTAATAAGAAGAAAACCCTTTACTGTTATACGGAAGAAGAACGTCAGAAAGCAGTTGCAGAGCTGGGACCGAATCCTGAAATCACCCGATTTAAAGGTTTAGGAGAAATCTCACCCGATGAATTCCAGCACTTCATTGGCAAAGATATGCGTTTGGAGCAGGTAAGCCTGCGCAAGACGGACTTGGTAAAGGAACTGTTGGAGTTCTACATGGGTAAAAATACCATGGAACGACAAAACTTTATTATTAATAATCTGGTTATAGAAGAAGATTTGGCATCATGAGAAGAGCAATCTTTCCGGGAACATTCGACCCTTTCACTATCGGGCATTCCTCGATAGTGACCCGCGCACTGACTTTTATGGATGAAGTCATCATTGGGATTGGTATTAATGAAAATAAGAATACCTATTTCCCTATCGAGAAACGCGTGGCAATGATACAGAACTTCTACCGGAACGAACCCCGCATCAAAGTATACTCTTATGATTGCCTGACGATTGATTTTGCACAACAGGTAGATGCACAGTTTATCATCCGCGGCATCCGCACCGTGAAAGACTTTGAATACGAAGAAACCATTGCAGATATCAACCGCAAACTGGCAGGTATTGAAACAATCCTGCTCTTTACCGAGCCCGAGCTGACGTGTATCAGTTCGACCACTGTCCGTGAATTGTTACAATTCGGCAAGGACATCAGCCAGTTCATTCCCGAAGGAATGGAGATTTAGTGATTAGTGAATTTAATGATTAGTGATTAGTAAAAAGAATAATGAAGAAACTCCTTATCTTTATAATATGTATATGTGGTGGCATGGCTTCCATGCAGGCACAAAATACGGGTAATGCGGCGGCAATCCGCAAGTTACAAATGGCAGAATTTGCTATAGCCAACCTGTATGTAGACTCGGTGGACGAAAACAAACTGGTGGAAGAAGCTATTATCCGTATGTTGGCACAGCTCGACCCGCACTCCACATACAACAATGCCGAGGAAGTGAAGAAAATGAACGAGCCTCTGCAAGGTAATTTCGAAGGTATTGGTGTTCAATTTCAGATGATAGAAGATACTTTGCTGATTATACAGCCCGTGAGCAACGGACCGTCCGAGCAAGTAGGTATACTGGCAGGAGACCGTATTGTAGCTGTAAACGACAGCGCTATTGCAGGTGTTAAGATGTCCACAGAAGACATCATGACGCGCTTACGCGGTCCCAAAGACTCGGAAGTTAAACTCACCATCGTTCGCCGCGGAGTAGATGATCCTTTATATTTCACCGTAAAACGGGATAAAATTCCTATTCTCAGCCTGGATGCATCTTACATGATACAACCCAAGACAGGCTATATACGCATCAACCGTTTCGGAGCCACTACCGCCGAAGAGTTTACGGCAGCTCTTAAAGAATTACAGAAACAGGGAATGAAAGACTTGATACTCGACCTGCAAGGTAATGGAGGCGGATACTTGAACGCTGCCATCGATCTTGCCAATGAGTTCTTGCAACAGAAAGAATTGATTGTATATACCGAAGGAAGAGCCGCCCAGCGCAGTAACTTCTATGCCAAAGGTACAGGTAACTTCAAAAACGGTCGCCTCGTTGTATTGGTAGATGAATACTCTGCTTCTGCCAGTGAAATCGTTACCGGTGCCATACAGGACTGGGACAGAGGAGTTGTTGTGGGCCGCCGTACTTTCGGTAAAGGCTTGGTACAGCGCCCCATCGACCTGCCCGACGGTTCCATGATACGCTTGACTATCGCCCGTTACTATACCCCTTCAGGACGTTGCATTCAAAAACCGTATGACCATACAGCTAATCTGGACAATCCCAGACTTCAAGGCGAGGATACCCAGGAGAAATACAATATGGATCTGATAGAGCGCTTCAACCGTGGAGAGATGATGCATGCTGACAGCATCCATTTCCCTGATTCACTGAAGAATTCTACAAAGAAACTGAAACGTACCGTTTATGGTGGCGGTGGTATCATGCCCGACTATTTCGTACCTATTGACACCACTCAATACACCGATTATCACCGGAATTTGGTTGCCAAAGGCGTTGTTATCAAAGCAACCACGAAATACATCGAAAGCCACCGGAAAGAATTACAGGAACAGTACAAGAAGTTCGATACCTTCAACAATAAGTTTGAGATAGACGAGCAGATGCTTGCAGACATACGCGCTGCTGCCGATAAAGAGAAGATCGAGTTCAATGAAGAACAATACAATAAATCGCTTCCGCTGATAAAAACACAGTTGAAGGCCCTGATTGCCCGTGACCTCTGGGATATGAACGAATACTTCCAGGTGATAAACACCACGAACAACAGTGTGCAACAGGCACTAAAAGTACTGAACGAAAAGATTTACGAGAAGAAACTACCGCTTTAATTACCGAATAACCACTTATTCAACCAGCGGTTCACATAGATATTTACTACCGCACATCCCGCTCCGATGACTGCACCTGCCAGTACATCGGACGGATAGTGCACACCCTCATTCATACGGGACATCCCGACAGAGCAAGCCCATAAAGCCGAAGGACCTATCACATACCATTTCGGATACTTCACGCAAAGCGAAGTTGCCAATGCAAAGGCTGTTGCCGTATGTCCGGATGGGAAAGAAGGACTGGTCTCATGACTATAAGCATGAACCCGGTCAGGATAACGGTCGAACGGACGCTCACGGTCTATAAGATATTTCAAGCCATAGGTCACCACAAAAGCACCGGCAACACTGGTACCTACATACACAGCATCCTTTAATAATTCGCGGTCTTTTTTCACCCATGCAGCCAGTGCCATCGCCACAGGAACTCCAACGGCAATATAAGGTTCAGTACGAGAAATTATTTTATTATAATTGCGAATAAACTTACCATCCCAACTGTTTATTTTATGTAAGGTATTGATGTCCCAATTTTGTGCAGAAATACTGAGTACAACTAATGAGGCAAAAAATACAAAAAAAATAGTTCTCTTCATGCAGTCTTTCTTATAGTTTGCAGCAAAGATAGGTGATTTTGTTAGAGTATTCACAAAAAAATTCTATCTTTGTTGCCATAATTTTAGTAATTCGTCCTATATTTCATGACAAAAGACACTCTTTGCACACGGCAGGTAGATTGCACTCTATGCCCGAAAATTTCTGATGGGACATTGGTACTTCGCCAACATCCCCAGGGGCAGCATTTCTCAGCGGAGAAGTGCACCCAGAACTGCATGATCTTTATGTTAAAGGGTGAGTTGCTGATTAATAGTAACGAATATCCGGGCACTACGCTCCTAAGCAGACAGTGTGTATTACAAGCCATCGGCTCAAAAATGGAGTTATTGGCACTGACTGAAGTGGAATACATCGCCTATTGGTTCACGGAACTCCCACTTTTATGCGAAGATCGCTACAAAGAGATTCTGGAACGTTCCGAAGCTCCACTGATTTACACACCGTTGCTGGCCAACGCAAAACTGGAACGACTGCTAAATGATATCGCCGACTATTTTAAAGAACAACCTTCCGCTTGCGGGAAATATCTCGATATCAAGCGTCAGGAACTGGTTTACATTCTAACCTGTTATTATCCACTACGCCAGATAAGTACTTTCTTCTATCCTATCAGTACTTATACGGAAAGTTTCCATTATTTCATTATGCAAAACTACGATAAAGTGAAGAATGTGGAAGAATTTGCCCATTTAGGAGGATATACCACCACCACTTTCCGTCGTTTGTTTAAAAATATGTATAATGTTCCGGTGTACGAATGGATACTGGACAAGAAGCGTGAAGGTATTCTGAACGATCTGCAATTCACCAAGCAACGTATCTCTGTAATTAGCGCACGCTATGGTTTTGATTCCCTGTCACACTTCGCACATTTCTGTAAGGACTCCTTTGGGGACACCCCCCGTTCACTACGGAAACGCGCTGCCAGTGGAGAGAAAATCACTATTATAAAAGAAAAAAGTGACGACTCAGCAAGGGAACAAGGTGACGAGGAAGGGTAACCCTTTTCTCGTCACCTTGTTCCCTTGCTGACTTGTCAACTTCTGTCTATTCTCCTGATTACGGAATTATTTCTTTAATTCCTTGTTTAATCAATGTTTTTCTTCTATTTTTGCGGGAAATTAGAGTAAGACCCTAAGTAAAAGCAAATTTTCTAACTATTAAATAATTTAAATTCAATCATTTATGTGGTTAAGTAATTCATCTGTAGGAAGGAAAGTGGTGATGAGCGTTACCGGTATCGCCCTTGTCCTGTTTCTGACGTTTCACATGGCGATGAACCTGGTTGCATTAATCTCGGCAGAGGGATACAACATGGTTTGTGAGTTCCTGGGAGCAAACTGGTATGCCTTGGTGGCTACGGTAGGTCTGGCTGCCCTTTTCATCATTCACATCATCTACGCTTTCTGGCTGACAATGCAGAACCGCAAAGCGCGCGGTACAGAACGTTATGCCGTAGTTGATAAACCCAAAACAGTAGAATGGGCTTCTCAGAACATGCTCGTACTGGGTCTTATTGTAATCGTAGGTCTGGGCCTGCACCTGGTAAACTTCTGGGCAAAAATGCAGCTTCCCGAGTTGATGCACAACATGGGTATGCAAACCGATGCTGCCACACTGGCATATGCAGCCAATGGTGTTCATCACATTGAAAACACATTTGGCAATCCGGTATACGTAGTGCTTTACCTCATTTGGCTGGGTGCACTGTGGTTCCACCTGACTCACGGTTTCTGGAGCTCTATGCAGTCTCTGGGCTGGAACAACAAGGTATGGATTAACCGTTGGAAATGTATCTCCAACATCTACTCTACTATCGTCGTTGTATGTTTCGCCTTGGTAGTTGTCGTATTCTTCGCAAAATCATTGTGCGGCGGTGCTTGCTAATTTGTAAATTGTAAACGATTAAAATGTAATAGCATTATGACTAAGATAGATTCAAAAATTCCGGAAGGACCAGTAGCAGAGAAATGGACCAACTATAAAGCTCACCAGAAATTAGTGAACCCGGCTAACAAGCGTCGCTTGGATATCATCGTAGTAGGTACAGGTTTAGCAGGTGCTTCTGCTGCCGCTTCACTCGGTGAAATGGGTTTCAGAGTATTCAACTTCTGTATTCAAGACTCTCCCCGACGTGCACACTCCATCGCTGCACAGGGTGGTATCAACGCTGCAAAGAATTACCAAAACGACGGTGACTCAGTTTACCGTTTGTTCTACGATACAGTAAAGGGCGGTGACTACCGTGCCCGCGAAGCTAACGTTTACCGTTTGGCTGAGGTTTCCAATAGCATTATCGACCAGTGTGTGGCACAAGGTGTTCCTTTCGCCCGCGAATATGGCGGTCTGCTGGATAACCGTTCTTTCGGTGGTGCTCAGGTATCACGTACGTTTTATGCCCGCGGTCAAACCGGACAGCAGTTGTTGCTGGGTGCTTATTCAGCATTGAGCCGTCAGGTAAACGTAGGTACTGTAAAACTGTATACCCGCTATGAAATGCAGGACGTTGTTCTTATCGACGGACGTGCCCGCGGTATCATTGCTAAGAATCTCGTTACCGGTAAACTGGAACGTTTCGCTGCACACGCAGTAGTAATCGCTACCGGTGGTTACGGAAACGCATACTTCCTGTCTACCAATGCAATGACTTGTAACTGTACAGCTGCTGTTTCTTGCTACCGTAAGGGTGCTTGGATGGCTAATCCGGCTATGGTACAGATTCACCCCACTTGTATTCCTGTTCACGGCGACAAGCAGTCTAAGTTGACTTTGATGTCAGAGTCTCTGCGTAATGACGGCCGCATCTGGGTTCCGAAGAAGAAAGAAGATGCAGTGAAACTTCAGAAGGGTGAAATCAAGGGAAGCGATATTCCTGAAGAAGACCGTGACTATTACTTGGAACGCCGCTATCCGGCATTCGGAAACTTGGTTCCGCGTGACGTTGCCAGCCGTGCTGCAAAAGAACGTTGCGATGCAGGTTTCGGTGTAAACAATACAGGCTTGGCAGTATTCCTCGATTTCTCTGAGGCTATCAGCCGCTTAGGCATCGATATCGTTCTTCAACGTTATGGTAACCTCTTCGATATGTACGAGGAAATCACTGACGTGAATCCGGGCGAACTGGCAAAAGAAATTGCCGGCGTGAAATATTATAATCCGATGATGATCTATCCGGCTATCCACTACACGATGGGTGGTATCTGGGTTGACTACGAACTGATGACTTCTATCAAGGGTCTGTTCGCTATCGGTGAATGTAACTTCTCTGACCACGGTGCAAACCGCCTCGGTGCTTCTGCATTGATGCAAGGTCTGGCTGACGGTTACTTCGTATTGCCTTACACTATTCAGAACTATCTGGCTGACCAGATCACAGTTCCCCGCTTCTCTACCGACCTACCTGAATTTGCAGCAGCAGAAAAAGCAATTCAGGATAAGATCAACTGGATGATGAACATCAAGGGTAAGAAGTCTGTAGACTCTATCCACAAGGAACTGGGTCACGTAATGTGGGAATATGTAGGTATGGGCCGTACAGCAGAAGGTCTGAAGACCGGTATTGCCAAACTGAAAGAAATCCGCAAGGAATTCGAAAAAGACCTCTTCATTCCAGGAGATAAGGAAGGCATGAATGTAGAGTTGGATAAGGCTATCCGCTTGTACGACTTCATTATCATGGGTGAATTGGTTGCATACGATGCTCTGAACCGTAACGAAAGCTGCGGTGGTCACTTCCGTGAAGAATACCAGACTGAGGAAGGCGAAGCAAAACGTGATGATGAAAACTTCTTCTACGTTGCTTGCTGGGAATATCAAGGCTCCGACGAAAAAGCTCCTGAACTGCTGAAAGAACCGCTGGTTTACGAAGCAATCAAGGTACAAACTCGTAACTATAAGAGCTAATCGGGAAGTTGAACATTTAAAGAATTAAAGAAAATGGATAAAAATATAAGTTTCACACTGAAAGTATGGCGTCAGAAAGGTCCAAAGGCAAAAGGCGCTTTTGAAACATACCAAATGAAAGATATCCCCGGTGACACTTCATTCCTTGAAATGCTGGATATCTTGAATGAGCAACTGATTTCTGAAGGTAATGAACCGGTTGTATTCGATCATGACTGCCGCGAAGGTATCTGCGGTATGTGTTCGCTCTACATCAACGGACATCCCCACGGTCCTGCAACGGGTGCTACTACCTGCCAGATTTATATGCGCCGTTTCAATGATGGCGACACTATCACTGTTGAACCTTGGCGTTCTGCCGGTTTCCCGGTAATCAAGGACTTGATGGTAGACCGTACGGCTTATGACAAGATCATGCAAGCAGGTGGTTATGTAAGTGTGCGTACAGGTTCTCCTCAGGATGCCAACGCTATCCTGATCCCGAAGCAGATTGCTGACGAAGCTATGGATGCTGCTGCTTGTATCGGTTGCGGTGCTTGTGTAGCTGCATGTAAGAATGGTTCTGCTATGTTGTTCGTTTCCGCAAAAGTTAGCCAGTTGAACTTGCTGCCGCAAGGTAAACCGGAGGCATTGCGCCGTGCAAAAGCTATGTTGAGCAAGATGGACGAACTCGGATTCGGTAACTGTACCAACACTCGCGCTTGCGAAGCTGAATGTCCGAAGAACATTTCTATCAGCAACATCGCTCGTTTGAACCGCGACTTTATCATCGCAAAACTGAAAGACTAATCAGCCCTTTCTACATTTGATTAATATCACCAGAACTCCTCTGCCGGGAAACCGACAGAGGAGTTTTTATATCATCTTACAATAAATACTTTCAGAGATTTCAAATGATATCCATTAACAATAGGATAACTGTAAAACGGCTCCCCTTTCCTACTTCAGATTGCACCTCTATATGCCCGCACAACCGTTCAATAATGACTTTACAAATAGAAAGTCCAAGTCCGCTTCCCTGTTCAAACTCATCGGTTTTATAAAAACGGTCAAAGATCATCATGAGCTCCTTCTCATCAATTCCTTTTCCCGTATCCTGCACATAGACACTAACTTTCCGGCGCTCCTTATCCACACTACATCCCAATGTCACCGAACCACTACGGGTAAACTTATCCGCATTATTCAGAAAATTGGAAATAACCTGAATAAAACGCATACGATCTATACTGACGGGCAAGGAAAGACTTTCATCCAGAACAAGATGAAACTGCAACGAGGGTTTGATTAGTGCCTGATAAGCCATATAAATCTCTTTCACAACCGTCGTCATATTCCATTCTTTTATTTCGAGATCCAGATTACCGGAATCCAGACGCGATATTTCCACTACGTCATTGACTAGTTTCAAAAGCAGTTCATTATTACGGTTGATAATCTCAAGCATAGCTTTCTTCTCTTCCGGTTCAATCTCATCGCCACCTTCGCCTACCAATAAATTAGTAAATCCGACAATAGCATTCAGCGGAGTACGGATTTCATGGCTCATATTATTCAGAAAAGATTGCTTCAATTCAGCATTTTCGGCCATCTGCTTAGCCTGAATGAGTTGTTCTTCACGCTCCACCTGTAGCTGAATATCCTGCATAACACCTGCCAGCATTATCCTCCCCTTTGCATCTTTCAGGCTGCGACACCGTAGTTCATACCAGCGATAATTTTCTTCATTGAAAGAGAAACGTACACGCCGAACATGCATGTCTGTAGATTGATGCAATGTTTCGTACAATGAATTCAGTAGGGATACATCATCAGGATACGCATATTTCAAGAAATCGGTTCGTACAAACGTCCTCTGTTCCATTCCCACCAAACGAGTATAATTCTCATCAAATTCAATATTCTCCCCCTGAATATCCCAAAGGGCAACTCGTCCTCCATCCATGGAAAGCGTCAACCGTTTATGAATTTCCTCAAGCATCTCCAGGTTCTTTCGTTCCTCACGCGAACGTCGACGGATGCGCAACCAACTGACCAATACCAGAATAAAAGCAAGAATAAACAACCCAGTCAGAAAATAAAGCTCATTCCGATACCGATCATAAAATGAGTAATTGATAATACGCACATCTTCAGATACATTTTCCACATCAAAGTCTGCATAGGCTGAAAAGTAAGTCCAATCCAGTACATATTCCTTTTCCATATCCCTGATTTTCGGCATACCGATCTTCTCTTTATTCATCAGGCGAACAGAAAAATCGGCCGCAGTACGCGCAGAAATCTCATCAGTAGCCATATAACCACCCACAATTTTGGCATCCTCCCCAAATCCCTGACGGATGCAACTGAAAGAGGGAATATTCAAGGCTTTAGTTATCGGGAGCGACATCTGATCAAATTTATCCAGCAGGAAAACCTCTTTCTTCTGCCCACTCTTTGATTTCTCCATGTCGACAAACAAAGAGGTCCCTTTGGTATAACGGAAAGGACAAAGGCTTATGGTTATCTCATCTTTACCAACATGACTACCCGCTCTTGCAGGCATCAAATTATAGTGCTCGACCATTTCCTGTAATTCCTTATATTCCGGTTCTACAGAGAAAGCAGACCCACAACCCAATAGTCGCATTTCCTTTCTATCGGCAAACCGGGTTAACAGATCAAACGATTTGCATCCAAGAGGAGTCAGATCTATATTATAAATAACATCTATCCCGACTTGTGGCCGTAAAGATTTTATAAAATCGATATTACGTTGAAAGTCCGGTGCATCACGCAACACATAAACTTTCCTGCGCTCATATTCCTTTATAAGTTTTTCATCGGGAAAATGTACATTGCAAGCTACTACAGGGACAGAGGAAAGCAGGCGGTGACGGGTGTTAAATAAGGCAGATGCAGCCTGGTCGCCCACAGTAAGAATCAGTGCCACCGGCTTATCTTTAATAATCTCAAGATACGCCTCCATGTTTTTTATCCCCTCTTTCGGATCGACAGTATTGAAATCCAGATAAAATTTATTAAATACCGGCTCTATTCCCTGCTTTCTGAACTCCTGCCTCAGAAGCTCTTCAAAATTTCCATAGCAATCATAATAAGGAGAGGAAGAATACATAAGAGAAATTATTCTTTCTATCCGATGGTTGGCAGTATACCATCGTTTAAAATTGACCCCACATAGAAAAGCGCATAGCAAGAGAATGAAGGCGAAAGCATATTTTAGTTTGTCGGTTTTCATTGCAAGACTAATATGCTAGCAAAAGTAATATAATATATAAAAGAAAAAAGGGTTCTATTCAAAAAATATTCAATCTTTTTTATTCCTAAACAAAGATAAAAGCGATATTTTAAATTTTCTTTATCAAAGTATTGTATACAAACGAAAACTCCCTAATTTTGTGACTGCTATAAAAGACTTAAGATGAACGTGCACAAAATCTGGATATTATTGCTATTCTTACTAATCCCGACTATTCTATTCGCTCAAAAAACAAGAACAGTCAAGGGAAAAGTGTGTACGGCGTCAGATACCCCAAAAGGGGAAGAACCCTTACCTTACGCAAGCATTGTTATTTTGGGAGGAAAAGATTCCACTTTCATAAAAGGAGCTGCAAGCGATACGGACGGACACTTCAACCTTCAGTTTACTACTCAGAAAGGAACACAATATCTACTCAAAGCTTCTTATACGGGCATGCAATCTGTTTTCCGAAAACTGGATGGCAATGCTTCAACCATTAATCTGGGCAGCATCCTGCTGGAGGAAGGCATCGAATTGGGAGAAGTGACTGTTAAAGCTCCAATACGCGAAATAGACCAGGTGGGAGATACCACCGTCATCAATGCAGCAGCTTATAAAACACCGGAAGGCTCCTATCTGGAGGCTCTGGTGAAACGTATTCCCGGAATGGAATATGACAGTGAAACCAAGACCCTGAAGTACAATGGACTGCCTATCAATGAAATCAACGTAAACGGTGAAGCCTTCTTTGCGGGCGACAACAAGATGGCACTGGAGAACCTCCCTGTAGAGTTAATCAGCAAGATAAAAGTATACGATAAGAAGAGCAAACTGGAAAAGCTGACAGGCGTCAGTACCGGAAAGGAAAACTATGTACTCGACTTGCAGACCAAAGCAGAATTCAATGGAACCCTTCTTTTATCGGGACAAGCCGGATATGGCAATAACAACAAAAAGGACTTCAACTTGCAAGGTAACTACTTCAAGAATAACGGAAACAACCTCTCCGTCATTGCCAATTCCGGTAACCTCAACATGAGAACCAGCTATAAAGACAACATACAGGAAAACGTTGCACTGAACTTTACCCAAAAGTACAATAAGAAGCTGACTATCAACGGAAATATGTCCTATCACCACAATAATCAAGGCAACGTATCCACATCCTACAATGAACAATACCTGACAAGCGGAAACAAATACCAATACTCTGCCGGTAACAATACGAACGGCAGTCGTAATATGAATGCGACATTGGGCTTAAACTGGCAGGTAGATAGCATGACCTTTGTTAATATCTACGGTAATTTCAATCTCACCCGGAATAATAGTGCCAATAATAACCGCCAGGGTACATTCAATGAAAACCCTCATTTGGATATCCTGGACCCTTTCAGTACTATCAGTGAAGTACCCGATGATCAAAAAATCAATGATATTTCTATGGGGTCGCTGATGAGAGGCAATCAACATCGGTCTTCCTTCCACGCAAATATCATGCGCCGGATCAATAAAAAAGGAACTTCCGTTGGACTGACAGCTCAATACAATGATAGTAAAAATAACAATAACAACTTCTCCGTATCGTCAACGACCTATTATCAACTGAAAAACAGTGCCGGAAACGACTCCATACTCTACCGCAACCAGTATTCATCGAACCTGTCGCCCAACCGTTCACAAGGCATCGGACTGATGTTCACCCATCCTTTCACCAAGAAACTACGCTCACAGATCTCATATAATTTCAATTATAGTAAGCAGAAAAATGACCGTAATACATACGACCTGTCCGGCTTTATGGAAGAAGCGGAAGTGCAGCCCGGCTATCTGCCCGAGGGATATGAGACGAGCTACATCGACAGTCTAAGTAACCGAAGCCATAGCAGTACCCTGCAACACGGAATCAATCTGTTTCTTAACTACTCCGACACCACCTGGAATGTCAATGCCGGGATGTCCGTCAAACCCGAACGCCGTAGCCTGAACCAAAAAACAGGTTTGCATAAAGCTGACACCACCCTTCGCTCTGTCGGTTTCCAGCCTATGTTGTTCGTCTCATGGCAGAAAAAGAAAAACAGGATCATCCTGCACTATTATGGAAATACCTCGCAACCGTCATTATACGATCTGATCGCCCCCACCAACAACAGCGATCCGCTCAACATCACACGAAGCAACCCTAATCTGAAGCCTACTTACAATCAATCCGTCCGACTGGAAGCACAGAATACAAAGCAAGGCATCTTTGCCACACTGAACTGGAACAACAGAATCAATAGCCAGACCCGTGCAGTGACATACAACCAGCAGACAGGCGGGCGTGAAACCTATCCAGTCAATATCAACGGCAACTGGAACATGAACGGGGTACTTCGATATCAGAAGCGCATCAAAAGTTTTAGCCTAAATGCCAATGCCGGTGGCTCTTTTGCGCAAGATGTCAGCCTCATCAACGAAAACCAGACCGAACAACCGGAGCGTAGCACCACTCACAACACCGGGATAAACACTGATCTCCGCCTATCCTATCAGCCTAAATGGGGAAACTTCGACCTGAACGGAAGATGGAATTTTCAACATTCCGCCAACTCGCTTCTGGAAACAGATACTTACACCCGTAATTATGCTTTCGGAATAAACGCTTTTGCCGATTTACCAAAAAGTATACAGCTGAGAACCGATGCGAATTATTCTTTCCGAAACGGTACGAACATAAAGAAGGGGGAAGACGACCAATTTGTATGGAACGCAAGTATCACATGGCGTTTCCTGAAAAAGAAGCAAGCCGAAGTATCAGCCAACTGGGTGGATATACTCAGCCAACAAAAGAGTTATTACCGCAGCACTATGGCAGATGGCTTTTACGAGAGCCATACACAACAGATAGGCAGTTATTTCATCGTCTCTGTGAAATACCGTTTTAACCAGCCTCTTCGCAAAAAGTCTGCGTCTCCTCAGTAGCAACAGATTGCACCGAACGAAGTCCGCGAGGGGAAGAACCAAAATACTTCTTACAGTAGTTAGAGAAATGAGGCAAAGATTCGAAACCATATTTATAACAGATTTCGGAGATTGTGGCTTCCGTATACCGAAGTTCATAAGCTATGCTCTCTCTGCGTTTCTCCATCATCCACTCATAAACAGGTTTATGGAACACAGAGTTGAAAATGCGCCGGAAGGTGGTAGTGGTGTAGCCACCTAATTGGGCTAATTCTTCCACGGTCTTCACCTTCATATGATTTTGTAAAACAAAATACTCGAAGCTGGACGTATATCTGGACAGTGAATGCACCAGCATAGAGAGATCATAATCGGAATAATATTGTCCCAGAATAAAAGCAAGTTCTTTCCGTTTAAGAGAAAGCAATTCCCTGCAAATCTTCTCTTCTACCAAATAAGCTTTTGAAGCACTCAGAAAGAAATTCAATTCATTAGTAATTTTCAAAGGCGTGAATATGAGGGGAGGAGTTACACTTTTCATTATATATTTATAGCGTTCCTCGCAAAACAATTCAGGCTGATTGAAGCGGTAACAAACACATTCCACATCCGTCAGAGCAAGAATCTCATACTTTGAACCGATAGCCTGAAGAATAAACTCACCGGCATGCAGCACAGTACCTGCATACTCCTGACTGTTGACAAGAGCTTCTCCTTCTAACAGAAAAATCATGATATTCTCTTCGCATTTTTGGGCAGGAAGGTGGAAGCCTCTTGAATGAGAGGCATAAATGATAGCATTAGCCACAGCCTTAGGGCACTGCTGACACGATATGACCGCACCACATGCAGAGTAAGTTTGCATCGTAGATTGAATGTTTTTTGTTTGTTATTGTGCGGCAAAAGTAAGAATATTATGGGAAGAAACAAAAAAATCCCCAAAGACTTTACAAAAGGGAAAGTCTTCGGGGATAATTCTTCAATCTATCCAATAATGCTATGGCAAGCGCAGTCTCTTATAACGATTTCGAAGAAGCCTTATGAATCTTGAAAGTTGCAAGGTTCCCTTTGTGGTCTGTAGGCCAAACACAGGAAGGGGTCAGGAACTTATCTTTGGAATCATTTTCTGTTATTATGCCTCTCACAACTGTTTCGGAAGGGCCTACCAATATGCAATTTTTCAATGAAAGAATCGAGTTCATCGGATAATAATAAATAAAATCAATCCGGTCACGTTCATCGGCTTCGGGTGCCCAAGCTAATTTTTCCAGTTTAGCTTCTTCTGCAAGCTTATTTCCTGCGGGAAATGTGAAGCCGGGATATCGAACAGGATTAGGATATTTTTCACGATAACTATCCTTGAATCCAGCTTCATGAAGCATCATAGAACAATCCCAATGAATGACAGCCCCATTATGATCCCATAGATTTTTTGTGTCCGCCTGCCAGTCCAAATGGGAAGGCTCGTTGAAATCTCCTCCCATAATAACCGGATGTCCTTGTTTAATATCGGTTTGCACTTCTTGTACGAAAGCACGGATAGACTCATCTCTGAATGACAAACGATTGGCTTTCAGAACCTCGGACTCATCTGTTATGGGATTATCAATCTTTTTCCAGCTCGTGCCACTATATCCACGTGGCATATAACATTCATAATTCCGATAATCTAAATGGCAGGAATAAAAAGAGACTGGTTGCCCTTCGATTGTGGTTGTCATTTTCACCATAGCACGACTTTCATCACCCGGTACAATGCAGCATTTAGTCATGCTATCCGGTTTGAACTTACTTAAAATACCAATTGCCAGATCGAAAGTCTCTCCATAATATTGTTTTCCCCTCTTCTTCAATTCCTCTATCACGTGTGGTATAAACCGTTTTCCATCTCTGACTTCACATAGGAAAACTACGTCTGCATCCATCTGATCTAATACATCAATAATTCCTTGATCTCCATTAGGCACTTTAGCACCTCCATGCCACAGGTTTAATTGAAAAACTGTAAATGTACTTTTTGCTTTTGCATTGCAGAGGTTAACTGAACAAAACAAGCATAGTAACAATAATAGTAGATTCTTTTTCATTTCGTTAATGCATTCTATAACTTTGATAAATTATAAGTTTAGACAAAAGTAGTACATTCTTTGTGCATTCCAAGCTGTTTATGTAGTTTTTGAGATCTCTTAGCCGGCTAATTCTTTTATCACTTTATTTTAAAATATGGATACCTAGCTCCTGCATTCAAAAAGAAAAAAACTACGAGAAGAATCCCGTAGTTTTTTATTTATATAATATTTTGAAGAGTTCCTCTCTATTTTATTTAGCAGAACCAGATTCAGGAGTCTCATTTATGTCCTCAACATTAGTATCAACAGTTACTTTTTCAGCTCCAACAGGTAATGTTAATGTATAGCGAATATTCTTTCCTATCTCCCATTTTGCTGATGTACCTAAAGTAACGGTTTTGGTATTATTAAAATAGGTATGACCATCTTTCTCTGTTTTATATGTCACAGATATAGTCTTTGATGCAACAGATTGTGGTAACAACATCAAAGAACCATCTTGTGTATCTAAAGCATAGACACCATCGACTGCAACTGGATTTTTCAGAACCGGATATGCATAATCAACATTTTTGTTAGAACCAGCACTCCAGCTTCCTTTATCATCAGCAGCAAATGTATATGTAGCATTCTCACCTTCAACTTTATTGATTGTAATATCGCTCACTGTATATGTGTATGCAGCATCTTCTGGTACATAAGAGAAATTAATACGTGTAAGAATATGCTTAAAAGTAAGTTCTAATTTGCCACTTGCAGGCACAGATGCCACACTTTTATGAGCTACTACCAAGTCCGTTTGTGCTCCTACAGCACCTATTTCATAAGTTAAAGTTGGATAACCAGTCCCAGGAGTTTGAAACTTAGCCTTGAGATCTGTAGGATAAGCAAAGAATTCCATATTTTCATCCAAAGGCCAATAAATATCATTTCCTGTTGTTGTCCAACCACCTTTTTTTCCTGTATAATCTTTATACATATAGGCATCAGAACCAACTCCTGAACCTGCAATATCTGCAACAGCAACAGTATAACCACTTACTGTAAAAGCAGTAAAATTGTCATTATTAGTCACTGCCGCTCTCGTTGTCCCCTTTACTGCCGTAGTAACATCAATTTTTACCTTTTGACCAACATTCTCAATCTCTTCATTCTGTGAGCAACCTACGATTGCCAACGCAGCAACTGCTGTTAATAAAATCTTCTTCATAATTGTTTGTTTTATAAGTTAATATTTTTGTTTATTTACTTTCAATTTACAGGTAATTCTACATTCGTCTCATCATCCCAATCTCCTACATCACCACCCATACCTCCGCCTCCATCGGGAGGAACTTCCACATCATCCACTTCTATTTCTTCATCAATCGGTATTTCAATATCCGTGGCCGGATCTCCCCCTCCCTCTTCAGGAGGAGTAGGCGGAGGAGATGGAGCAGTTACAGCAGCTGTTATGTCAACCTTTACTTCCTGAACCGTATTATCGACTTTCACAAGTAGTAATTTCATCGTTACCTCGCTGCCCGCACGTGTGCCTACTGATTCTGACGCAAAAAAAGCAGAAAAACTACCACGTATCACATCATCTCCTTTTCGAGCCTCTACATAAATTGGGGCAACACTTGCTGTACATGAGCCATTACTGATGTAATAAGAACCATTCATCCCGTCTACATTACAGATAATGCTTGCCACATTCTTCAATCCTTTCACCTTTATTTCAAAAGAATAGTTCTTGACCACCAGTTTCGGCTGAAACTCCATCAAAAGCATCTTCTCACTCTTTTCTATTCTCATATCTTTCACACTTACTACATACAAAGGGTCCGGTGACCACACCATCGCTTCACTGGCACTAAGCCCTGTACACGGTCCGGTGTAAGCCTCAATCGTCTCAAACGCCCCATCACCACGAATCAACACACTCTCCGTATTATAATTGTAAATCACCATGTCATAATATCCAGGTGGCACTTTCACCACTCCCCCCTCAACCGAGAGGTAGCTCTCCACCTTTCTTCCTTCTTCGCTTTTCGGGTAGAAGATCACCCTCATTCCTTCGGGCAACTGCTCCGTCACCCCCTTCCAGTTAAGCTTGATCTGTACTCCGCTGACAGGATAATCATCCAGTATATCTCTAAATTCACATCCCCCCAAAAGTACCGATAGCCCCAATAGAAGCAAAAGAAACACACAATTTGTACACCGCATAGCTACCGCCTCCTTCCCTGAATGAGCCATACCAAAGAAACCTTGGCTTTCGTAGGCCCTATAAAATGATAGCGTCCGCTACTTGTCCATATCAAATCACTTTCGTAGGTAGTATATTTTCGGTATTCTGTTTCCAGATAGCCAATCCCCAGACTGAATTCAAGAGCCAGGTGCCGGGCCAGTCGATGACTGTAACCATAAGTCAGTCCGGAAGCTGCATAATAGTTTCCCCGATATCCTTTATCCTTATCAAACTGGAAGTCGTACACTCCCCCTTCAGCATATATTCCCAGAAAATGTCCTGTCAACCGTTCGCGATTCTTGCGATTCCCAAGCCAGTAACGTACCTCAGCACCTCCCGAAAGAAGCTGGTAACAGAAACCACGCTTGTTATTCGACCACCAGGGACATTTATATTCCATATTCAAAGACCACCGCTGCCCTACGGGCAATTCCACCTCCACATTCGGAGCCAAAGCTAAATCATAAAGTATATTGTTCTTCAACGCAATCACCGTTCTACGCGGGGTTTCCCTCTTACTTTCTGCCTCAACATACGGAGAAAAAGTCATTAGTTCCATTTTTCCCTCCGGTAAAGCATCTACAGGCAACGCTAATCCGGCTATCGGCAAACTGTCTTTCATCTCCCCTATCCGTTCTACTTTCCGGAATTGATGTTCCGACAAATAAGCGTAAGGTTTTCCACCATCCAAATAGTGCAACAGCTTTATCAGCTTTTCAAAGTTCCCGAAGTGTCGCCGGATTAACGCCAGCACATCTTCTTTATCCGGCACCTGCGGATCATTCATTACCCATTGGTATATTTTGCTCCAGATTTCCGGTTGTAACATTCGGTCCGTCGAGTTGCAAATATCCTTCTTCGCTGCTAATCTTTCAGCTCGCATCTCTGCTTTTCCTAATATCAAAAAAGAGAGTATTAAGAATATATATAAACCTACGCGAACCTTCATAACTTTGCTTTGTATATGGCAAATGTATATTTAAAAAATTGAAAGAAATACGAAGATTACAACTCTTTTCAGGGGGTGGAAGCTTCTGTGAAACGAATGAAACAGATTTGCAACTTTGCAACATAAAAGATGTCTCAACTTCGCATCAATCCAGAGAAAAGAACTCTTTTTTAGGCAGTTAATAAGGCCATTCCGGAAAGGAATCTAATAATTAGGAGCTATTAAAAAAAAGAAAGCTATTCTATAATCATTTAGCCACTATCATCCACGATATTGTCTCAAAAAGACAGTTCGTGTGCGAGAACAGTGAATATCCGTGAAAGAATTATAAAAGGAATATCAAACGGGAGCAAATATTTGGAGGAAACAGGGTGAGCTCTTATATTTGCAATGTGATTTTTTTCATAGTATTAGATTTAAGGTTAACAAAGGTTGGAGTACAGCGGTACTCCTTTTTTTATACCCATACTTTCCGATACTACTCTTTTCTACCCCTTCACTATACCAACTCCGTGTCAAGTCCATACCAAGTCCGTACCAAGTCCAAGTGTATAGACATGGAGCTAATACGGAGCAGACAGGGCCTTGACTATGTTCAGAGAATAAAAAGCAGAAAAACAGACTGTTAGAAAAAACAAAAAGTTAGAACTACTATTATAGAAAAAAGCAGTTCCATTTGGGTAGTTTCGTTATTCTCTGTATTTTTATTCCGTAACCGTCAGTTCCGTAATGGCCATTACGGAACTGACGGTTACGGAGCTGTATTATATCTACGTAAACATTTGATTATGAAATTCTACGATAGGGGACAAGAAACAGCCAAACTGCAAGAGATACAACAGAAATCTCTTCTTCAAGCTCAAATGACCATCATTACCGGACGAAGACGTATCGGCAAAACTCAATTATTGCTAAATGTCACTGCAGGTCAACCTACACTCTATTTCTTCGTAGCCCGCAAAGCAGAAGCCGATCTTGTCGTTGACTTCCAGACAATCGCAACCCGCAATCTGGGGATTCCTTTCTTCGGACAAGTAACTTCCTTTGCCGAACTGTTCCGCTTTCTTATGGAGTATTCCGCCATGAACCCGTTCAATCTCATTATCGATGAATTTCAAGAGTTCTTCAATATCAATCCCTCCATTTACAGCGAAATGCAGCACTATTGGGATATCAACAAAGACAAAAGTAGAATGAACCTCTTACTTAGCGGATCTGTCTATTCGCTAATGCAAAAGATATTTCAAAACAGCAAAGAATCGCTATTTGGCAGGGTCACTGCATACATCCGGCTAAAACCATTTCGTACAGATGTGCTGAAACAGATACTTTCTGATCATAATGCACTCTATACAGATGAGGATTTATTGGCTTTATATGCATTTACCGGTGGTGTGGCAAAGTATGTTCAACTTTTTATGGATAATGGTATATATACCAAGAAGAAGATGTTGGATTATATGATACAGGAAGATTCACTCTTCATCAGTGAAGGAAAAAATATGCTTGTCGAAGAATTCGGAAAAGATTATGCAGTCTACTTTTCTATTCTTGCAGCCATAGCAAGAGGGGAAAATACACGCGCCAAAATAGAAGCGGTTGTGCAGAAAGAATTAGGCGGGTACCTCTCCCGCTTGGAAAAAGATTTCAATCTGATAGAAAAACGTATACCACTATTGGCAAAAGTAGAAACGAAGAATGTACGCTATTGCCTGTGCGATAACTTTCTATCTTTTTGGTTCCGTTTCATCTTCAAATATTATTATATGGTGGAAATTGGTTCCTTTACGATGTTGCGTGAAATCATTGAACGCGATTATGAGATATTCAGCGGTCAAATACTGGAGAGGTATTTTGCCACGCGCTTCATGGAAAAACAATGTAGCACCCGTATCGGTGGTTTTTGGGATAGAAAAGGAGAAAATGAAATAGTCCTTATCACACTGAATGAATTGGAGAAATCTGCCCGGATCATTGAAATAAAACGCCAGAAACGGAAGATTGACATGGAACGCCTACGGATAAAAGGCGCATTTTTCATTGAAAGCACCGGACTAAAGGATTATCAAGTAGAATATTTAGGACTGTCTATGGAAGACATATAGTCTTCCGTAGACATAAAGAAAGAATTTTCTTTATTCCACCTCCATAAAGGCAGACTTTCAAGTATTTCAGCAACATACTCTTTTATCTCTAAAAGGGGAAATAGAAAAATCCTGCATATACAGTGACATATATATGCAGAATTCTCGTATAATATACTTCATTTATGCAATTTTTTGATGAAAAAAGCCTGTTCCTTGTTTGCAAAACACTAACTACCTGTCGACAGGAAGTTAGTGTTTTGCAAACAAGAAGTTAACTTCATTCAGAAAGAACACTTGTTTCATTAAAAAGAAACAGTACTTTCATTAGAAACGAGCAATATATCGACTTTTTAGAGTTGTAAACTATTCGCTATACGCCTGAAAGTATGTAGTCTACAAAAATAGAATTCTTTCTTTTCTTCCATCCGGTAGAGCAGGGCGAAAGAACAGATTCTAAAGCTATTAAATATGCAAAGTGTCAAAACGTCCTTTTCACCGATGTTTCATTATCCATTGTACAAAGATAAGTTTTCCATATTGCGAACTTTTTCAATGCGAATTTTTTCGCAAAGATAATCCCATAATCTTCAGTTTGTTTTTTCAATGAATTCCCTTAGATCTGGCTATCTCACCTTTCTTCCTCTTCCTTTCCGCAAGCGGATAGTCCTTCTTCACCTCAAACGAATAGCTGCCGGAAAGAAGTTTCAGAACCACCTCTCCATTTCCTTCACTGATAAATTCTATTCCTTTACACTTCCGGACAGGCTTCGTTTTCTCACGAACATCCCTCAACGATGCAGCCGGCAGATATAGGGTAGCTGTAGTATTGGCAGGTACAGTGAAAGTATAACGAATCACTCCGCTCTCCACTTTCCAGCCACTTTCAATGCGCCCATACATAGAATCATAATATCCCCGTGCATACGTCATCTTCCCGGTTGGATCGGGCATAGGCTTCAGAACGAACTGCTTGAAACCGGGAGAAGTTTCATCACGCTGTATTCCCAAAGAGTAATTATACATCCAGGCACCCACAGCACCGAAAGAATAATGATTGAAAGAATTCATGCGATTGTTTCCACCAAAGCCATCTGTGCGAGTATAAGAGTTCAGACGTTCCCAGATGGTAGTGGCTCCCTGTTCAATGGAATAAAGCCACGAAGGATAACTGGTCTGCTGAAGTAGCCTGTAAGCCAAGTCTGAATGCCCGTAGTCAGACAAAGCCTTATTGATCCATGATGTGCCGATGAAACCTGTCATCAGAGAGTAAGGAGGGCATTGCTGACCTCTATCCGTGGTATTCTTCCTTTTCACAGTCTCTGCAAGATTGGCAATCACCTTATTACGATTCTCTTCATCAATAATATTGAAAGCCAACGGAAGCACATACGAAGTCTGTATATCGATATGTGATCCTTTCTTCTCAGGGACAAAAGCCGAAAACCGGGTCTTTCCGGTCTCAGGCTCTATATACGTTTTATTAAAGAAATCCTTCCGGGCGGCATGCAGTTCACGAAACCACTCGGCATCGGTAGCCTTACCAAGGACAGTCGCCATCTTAGCCATCAACTCCAGATCATAAATGAAGTAGGCTTCCCATACCAGAGATTTATCATTCTTCTCATCCTCCAGCCCCAGCCAGTCACACAAATCACCCCACGAACGGGTTTGAACAATCAGGTTGGTTTCTGTTTCGATGGTATTATCGATGATGTACTGAATATAGCGCTTCATGGCGTCGTAGTGTTCGCTCAACAAAATGGTATCCCCATATTGCTGGTAGCACTCCCAAGGCACTGTGATTCCGGCACTTCCCCACAGCAGACCGCCAAAACCACCACCCAATGGAGCAATATCCGGAAAACGCCCATCCGTCCGCTGAACATCGCGCATAGAACGGAGATAGCGTCTCAGGAATTGCGGGACATCCGCCAGATAAGTTGCAGTGCGCGAGAAGACAGAAATGTCTCCTGCCCATCCCAGCCGTTCATTGCGTTGCGGACAGTCCGTAGGAATGGAAAGGAAGTTTCCATAAGAAGACCAGGTTATATTCTTCCAAAGCTGATTCACCTGAGTATTGGAAGTCTCGTAGCGTGAAGCTAATTCGTGTATAGAGCTGAGTACTACCCCTTTCACCGCTCCCACAGGCAACGGTTTATCAATGCCTGTGATCTCTATAAAGCGGTAACCATGATAGGTGAAGCGGGGAGAGATGATTTCCTGCCCACCTTTGGCTATATAAACATCCTGAGCCATAGCTGCACGGATATTCTCCAACATAATCATACCGATACTCCCTTCGTATTCCGGCAAATCGGGATATTTCACCTCAGCAAAGCGCAGCGTAATTTCCGTTCCGGGTTTCATGCCCGATAAACTAATCCGGGGAACTCCTACCATATTCTGCCCCATATCATATACAAACACACCGGGGCGGACTTCTTCTACCGAGAGAGCCGTCAACTCATTTATTTGTTTCACCGTCTGACCGAACTGCCCGGTAAGTTCAAAGCCTGAATAATCGTTCACCCACGGCATATTCGGATTACCTGCCGTACTGATATTACCTTCCAAGGCAACTTCATGAGCCGGTTTCCAGGCAGATGCATCATAAGAGGCCATACTCCATCCTTCCACTGCCGTTTCCCTTAAAGCATCATACACTTCGCCCTGGAAGAAACTGCCGTAGGTAATAGGACCTTCACTGAAATACTGCCAGGATAACGGATCAGTTACCACCACATCGGTCCGGCCATCTGAATACGTGATAACCAGTTTCGCTAATAAAGATTGGCGGTCACCGAAGAAGTTCCAATTGTCTCCCGTAAAGGTAGCCCCCCCACTCCACCAGCCTTCTGCCATCAAAGCGCCAAGGGCATTTCTACCGGAATGAACGTACTCCGTTACATCAAACGTCTGGTACAGATGGGTTTTATTATACTGGGTGATTCCGGGATTAAAATAATCTTCTCCCACACGCTTGCCATTCAGATAAACCTCATAAATACCACGTGAAGTAACATACAAGCGGGCTTTGGCTATTTCAGTATCCGGAGTAGAGAAAACCGTACGAAGCATAGGAGCAGAATTGCCTTTGGGAGTGAAAGTATAAAAAGCACCGGAAACACCGCCATCTATCCGGTTATTCCCTTCTTTACAAGTAGTTATCACATTCGAAGGACTTCTGAGATTAGCAATCTCCATCTTCGGGAAAATAGCAAATTGGCCTGCGGGAACATCAAAACCGACATCGCCTACCACCGGGAAAGCGATAAAATCACCTCCCTGTCCCAGCGGATTCAGATTTACCCAACCAATCTCTTCGCCACCATCCACATAGAATCTTGTAAACCCCAAATCGGAAGTAAGGCTTATGGTATGCTGTGCATACTTGTTGTTTTCATGAATCCATGTCAGCGGAATAGGGAAACTTTTGAAAGGAACGCTTCCCTGATCGTCCGGATGGTATCCTACACGATACACATTCAGCATTGCCTTTTTACCCGAAGCGAGTGAATCAATGCTCAATTCTATTTTAATATAAGATTCATCTTTTCCATTCTGCAAGTGATACAGGTTCTTATTTTTATCCATCAGACGCTTATCATTCGCTCCGTAGACAAAGCTTGCACGTGTGCTTTTTGACTTTTCATCCAGTTGAAGTGAAACATTCAGCCTGAATACCGGGAGATAGTGAGAATAGAGCATCCTGTCTTTATCTCCGCCACCTATCCACTTGGCACCACTCCATCCCTCGTAAGGGGAAGTTTTACTCATTAATCCTGTCTCAAACCAGGAAGTTTCCGATGATTGTTCGCCTCTTTGATTCCAAACGTTGACCGTCCAGAAATAGCAGGTAGCAGGTTGCAAAGGGGCACCGGCGTATTCTATGTTCAGTGACAGGTCACTCGACACTTTTCCGCTATCCCATACCAAACTACCCGTTTCATCAGTCACTATTATCTGATAAGCCTTCTGCGAATAACCTCTTTCGGTATCCGGCACCACCATTTGCCAACTGAAACGAGGCTTTTCTACATCGATGCCTAATGGCATTTCGGCATATTCCACCTTGAGTTTTTTGATAGAAACAGGATTTTCCGTAGTGGCATACAACAGAGTAGGAAAGGAAAGACAAATAAACAAAACAGATAAAATGTGAATTCTATATCTTTTCATACATGGCGTTTTTAAAGTTATAAAGGAGATTAGGCAAGCAAAGATAATAAACTTGCCCAATCTTTTTATTATGAGACACTTATTTTATTATTGGCAAGATGCTATTTGCTCTGCTTCTGAAATAATAGGAGTTTCATTTAATTATAACTCAAAAAAACATCTCGATTTTTTCCTCTTACAGAGGAGGAAAATCGAGATGTTTTTTTATATTGCCTATTTCAAACAATACTTTTGGGTTACATAAATCTTGCGCTGTAATCGTATATCCTGACTAGAACTGCCAATCATCAGCGAAAAGCTTCCAGGCTCCACAACCCATTCATCATCTTGCATATATAACATCATAGACTTTTTATTCAGCGTAAATGTAACGATCTGAGATTCTCCTGCCTCCAAATGTATTCGTTCAAAAGCACGCAACTGCTTTGCTGGAGTTGTATAACTACTTACATCATCACAGATATAAAGCTGTACAACCTCATCTCCGGATTTCTGTCCAGTATTAACGATTTTCACCCTAATATTTACAATACAATCATCTGTTGTCTCATTTAATGTCACTTCCATATCTGAGTATTCAAAAGAAGTATAGCTTAATCCATATCCGAAACAATAGCGTGGCACTCCAACCTCTTCAAGATATTTATTGCGGTTTCCTGTTCTCTTCGGATTATAATATACAGGGAGTTGTCCAACAGAACGGGGTATCGAAATACTTAGTCGCCCTCCGGGGTTATAGTCTCCAAAAAGAACATCAGCTAAAGCATTGCCCCCCTGCATACCAGGATACCAAGCATCAATAATGGCATCGACTTCTTGAATTATACCTTCTAAAAGTAAAGGACGCCCTTTTATCAATACTAATATGATTGGCTTTCCCAATTTCTTAATTTCTTGAATAAGTTCCAACTGCAAGCCCATAAGATTAAGCGTCGCTCTATCATATCCTTCTCCACTTTCCATATCACTGATTAAATTAGCAGATACTTTTGCTGCACCTGTTTCTTCATATTCAGATGAAAAATCGCGCGCACTGGATCCTCCCATAACCATAATAACAACATCTGCGGAAGCCGCTGCATTCAAAGCGTCACGAATGCCGATACGGCTGGTGTCACGTATAGCGCACCCTTTTGCATAAATCACATCTTCATTATCAACCTTATTCTTAATGCCTTCGAGAACTGTAACTACCGAAGCTGTAGTCTGCGGTGCAGTATAATCTCCCAGCATATTATATATATTGTCTGCATTTGGACCGATTACAGCAATTTTCTTACTACAGTTTTTCTTTAAAGGCAAAATATTATCCCGATTTTTTAATAAAACAATAGATTGGCGTGCTACTTCTCGTGCCAGTTCCAAATGTTCAGAATTTGCCACCATTTCCGGAGCTGCCTTTTCGTCAACAAAGGGGTTATCAAAGAGCCCCATTCTAAATTTAAGTCTCAGGATTCGACTAACCGATTGATCTAATACTGCCGGAGATACATCTCCCTTTTTCACAGCTTCACCTAATTGCTCACCATATACATTCATTCCCAAATCATTATCCAAACCTGCATTTACAGCTTTCACAGCTGCTTCATAATCGCTGGCAGCTACGCCATGCTCTCTTAATCTTCCAATGGAACGAAGATCGGAAATAGTAAATCCTTGAAAACCCCACCTATTTCTTAAGACTTTGGTAAGTAGGTGGTAGTTAGCAGTAGAAGGGGTCCCATCAATTTCATTGTATGAACTCATCACTGATAATGCTCCTGCATCTATCGCCTCTCGGAAAGGAGGCAAAATAGCTTCTTCCATTTCACGCATACCCACATGAGCGCTAGCCCCATTATGGCCTCCTTCGGTCCATCCATAAGATGCGAAGTGTTTCAAAGTAGAAAGAAGACTTTCTCCGGGGTTAAAGTCATCCCCCTGAAAACCGCGTACAAGCGCTTCTCCCATTTTGCCTATGAGAAACGGATCTTCGCCATACGTTTCTTCAACCCGCGACCAACGTGGGTCACGCGCTAAATCAAGTACTGGACCATAACCGATATGAGCTCCTTGTGCTCTTGCCTCTTTGGCTATAGCACGTCCCATTTGTTCTATCAATTTGGGGTTCCAAGTACTAGATTGCCCTATAGATGTCGGGAAAACAGTTGTACCAATGGCCATGTGACCATGAGGACATTCTTCCGCAAGGAAAAGAGGAATACCCAAACGGGTATTTTCAATCACATATCGTTGAAGCTTATTAACCGCTTTAGGAGCCAAAGTTGGATTAAGCCCAGTTTTCAAAGTACGCTGTGTCCAAGGATCCGCACGCATAAATCCCCACAACGAACCAATATGATATTTATCAAGTTCTTCCGTTAGTCTTTTTGTCAATCGAACATCATCCCCCACGCGCTCATACATGTGCCAACCCAGAGAAGTCAACATCTGCCCAACCTTTTCTTCTAGTGTCATTTGTGAAAGGATGTCCTCTACACGGGATTCTATGTCTAAAGTAGGATTCTCGTATATATCCATTTTCCCATTTTTGTTCAGATCATAGAACAATATATTCGTTTTCTTATCCTTGACAAGCTTAACGATTTCCTTTCCCTTTGCATAAAACGGAAAAAAAACAAGCAATACAAATATGATATTAGTTAGTTTCATTCTCACCATATTATTTCTATCATTTAGTCTTGCTACTAAAGCCACAAATAGATTTCACTTTATAGCAATCGTATTTATTGAATTGATTACAACAACTGTCCCATCTCCTTTAATCTAATTCTGAGCCGGGTTACGTCTATACTATGCACATCAATAGTGCCGGCCTTATAAATTAATCCGGCCGCCGTCCCTACAGCTTCACCCGTTACTAAAGCGGGAGGCATGACCCGTAAGCTACCATGAGCATAATGGTCAGTTGATATACACCGTCCGGCAACAAATACGTTCTTTAATCCGACAGGCAACAAGCAACGTAGAGGAATACCATGCGATTCTCCTTTCCCATATTTCGGATATTTTGTCGCATCTTCTTTGTGTACGTCAATATAATAAGAATTACGCCCAATTCCATCCTCAAATTCCTTACGGTCCAGCCAATCTTCTAACGTGAAAGTATAATCACATTTTATTCGTCTACTTTCTCTTACCCCCATTAATGCTGCTGTCGCAGCCAAGTAGGAAGAAGCAAACGTTTTCGGTTCATACTCAGCTAATCCTTCCTGAAATTGTCGTGCAATTTTTCTCCCAGTTATCATCGCAGATGAAAGAGAAGCGGGATCAATACTATTAACCTTCACGTGCCCGGCATTAAAAGCCAGATATCCCGGTCCTGCATATTTATCATTAATATGATAATCTTTAATAAGATTGTACTTACCAGATTCAATTATTTTAAAAATGGGGCTATCCTTTTTACTGGATTGAACAGTCCCTATCAATGAAAATTCATAAGGATCAATATTTGATAAAGCAAAACACAAAGAACCTTCTTGTACATCCCCTTTATCATCTCCCATATCAAAGTCTGCTCCTGCCCAAACTGCCAGGTCCCCATCCCCCGTGCAATCAATGAACAGTTTGGCCTTGTAAGCTGTTAGTCCTGCTTTATTTGCAACAATAATAGCATCAACCGTCTCCTTATTTTTCATTTCTACAGCTGCCATGTTAGAAAAGAACAATACAGAAACTCCTTGCGACATAACCAAGTCATCATAAACCACTTTTAAATATTCTGTATTGATAGGAACCCAATCATAGCCTCTTGCATGAGGAACTCCTTTTTTAGCTTCCATAAAAACCTTTTCAGCAATTCCTTTATATATAATCTTTTCTTTATCGGTAAACGGACACCATGCATTCAACAAACCGGAAGTTCCCATCCCTCCCAACGCTCCGGTACTTTCAATAATTAGAACTTTAGCACCTTCACGGGCAGCAGCTGTCGCCGCTGCACATCCTGCAGGACCACCACCCACAACTATCACATCCCACTGATTATTTACTTTTATTTTATTCTTGTTTAATACCGCACTTTCCTCAGTAGTCTCCACCTCCGCATTTATAATTCCCGGAAATGCCGCTGCCATAGCAATCATTCCAGACTTCTTCAAAAAATCTCTTCGTTTGATCATATTATACTACTCATTTATATTAATAACAATCTCAATTTTCACTCTCAATAATAACATTACCAATATTTTGCTTCTTTAAACTACAATCCACAAATCAACCGACAATATATTTTCCATACTTCAAAAATGAAATCATCTTGGTTATGATATAGCAAATGACGTATGTAACCAGTGCCGTCACCAATATTGTAATAGCAGGTGACATTGCAGAATTACACAAACCAAAGATATATGGCAGAATTAACATGTGCATAAGATACATACCATAGCTCATACACGAAATATCACGGATTATTTTGTAAGCTTTACCCGTATAACTGATTTTCTTAATAAACATAAATGCCCCAAAACTCATTAAAACTGGAGCTATTGAAGTAGTTTGCCAACTTAATTCCAACTGCTGTACAGCTTCAACTGTAAACGAACGCGTATAAAATGACCAGACACAAAACAAATATCCTATTAAGAAACATGGAAGAGCCACATAAAGTGTCTTCTTCATAGACCAGTTTAAATACTTACGAATATAATGAGCCATTATTACATATCCCACATATCCAGATACATAATGGAACAAAGGGAATGGGTTCCACCAGCATTCCCCGAAAATATCCCCGAATATCTCATGAGCATGCCAAAATAAAGTGGTAAATAACCAAAGAGCTAAGAAAAATTCCTCTTCACGCCGGCTGACCTGCTTCAACCATGAAGATAAAACCGGCATAATCAAATAAATACCAAGAAGCATGTAAATAAACCACAAATGTGAAGCTCGTGGAATAAAATTGATGAAAATTTTCGACAGGTTATTTTTTACATCTGTCATAGTATATTCTTCCCATAATATAGGAAGAACGGCATACATAACAAGCCATACAATAAAAGGAATGACAACCCGTATAAAGCGTTTACGGAAAAAAGTTTTAGTATCAGTTTTTAAAGGTACTAACAAATATGCAGAAGCAATAAGGAACAGTGGTACAGCCGGACGTACAAACCCATTGATTAAACATACGCTCCAACGCCCTGCCTCAGAGGGAAATGAAAAAGAATAATCATTCGAATAGATACACTCTGATGCATGTACTATCAATACCATTAAACAAGCAATAGCACGCAGCCAATCTAAAAAGATTACGCGGTTGGCATTAATCTGTTGAAGGTTACCAGTTTCAATCATAAATATTATATTAAATTTATATTGCTTAATATCAAAATTATCAATGCTATGTTTAAAGAGAAATTAGTTTATTGACTGATTCACCAGAGGGAGGTACATCTTTTATCCCCCAGCTTTCATTAGCTTTATCTCCCATAACCAGTACAAGTTTGCCTCCATTTTTAATATCATCATGGCTAAACCAAGATTTATTCCATTCTTTTCCATTTAATATTGCCGATTGGATATACTTATTTTCTCTCGAGCAGTTTCTTGCTTCAATTTCAAAAAAAGTACCATTACCAAGGTCCATTTTTATATATTCAAACAATGGACTCCCAATATTATAAATAGGTATACCAGGTGTTACTGGATAAAATCCCATTGCAGAAAAAACAACAAAAGCCGTCATACCTCCTCCATCTTCATCTCCCGGAACTCCCATCAAATCGTTTCGAAACCACTGGTCTAGTAATCTCCTAATCCTTTTTTGAGTTTTCCACGGCTCTCCAGCATAATTATATAAATAAGGAATATGCAAAGAGGGCTCATTTGCCATTGAAAATTGCCCTACATTACCTGTATGATCCGGTAATTGTGAATAAAAAGTATATTTGTTCTTACCAAGTGGTTCACGGAATGTCTGCTCAAGATTCTGTATAAACTTTTGAGGTGACCCCATTAATGTAATTAAGTCAGCAATATTATGAGGTACATCCCAACGGTAAATCCAGCCATTATTTTCTGCGTAATAATTCCGCGCACCTTGTCCACCTGAATAGCGATAATCAAAAGGTTCAATAAACCTTCCATCTTTATCTTTAGGATGGAAAAATGCAGTCTCAGAATTATAGATATTGCGATAATTAGATGAACGCTTCAAGAAATAATTATAATCTTCAACCTTCCCCAACTCCTTTGCTATCTGCGACAAACACCAATCGTCATAACAAGTACCAAGAGTAACAGCAATTGGTTGTCTTTTTTCATGAGAATGAACTGCTTTTACATATTCTTCTTCATCAGGCTGCAAAGCAGGGAAATAGCCTCTTTCCTGATAAAATATATCCAACTCCGTATTAGGTATACATTTCCAAGGAAGTAAGCTTTTCTCTGTCAACGTTGCTTTGCATGCATTGTAAGCCGCATCCAGATCGAAACCACGCAGACCTTTATAATAAGCATCGCAAATTACCGCAACAGAATGATTGCCATTCATCCGATGGCTGTCCCCAGTTACTTCAGGGAAAGTGGGCATCCAACCTTCTTTTGACTGTTGAGCCATACGCAAATATGAATTTATCATGTGTACTTCCATTTCAGGCTCAATTAAGATACGCAAGGGATGGGTCGCCCGATAGGTATCCCAAATCCAATCATCGGTATAAAAAGGGATGCCATTATCATCGTGCACCTGACCATCGAAAGCACTGTAATATTTGCCGTCTTCGGATATATTAATCATGCGTTCGTAAGTACGGTAAAGTGAAGTATAAAAGACCACCTTGTCGCTCTCGGAACCTCCCCCCACTTCTATTTTTCCCAGAGTTTCATTCCAAATATCTTTACCAATTCGTGCTAAATCGTCTACCCTGTAGGTATTGATTTCTCTCTCAAGATTCTCTTGCGCTTGTTCTTCGCTTATAAACGAAATACCGTATCTAACATTCACTACTTTTGAAGAAAATCCTAATACAATAGCTTCATTCTGCCCCTCAGCTGATGTCCGATTGTAATGGATTTCATTATTTATTAGGGCTCCGGAGTTGACTATAGGTTGTTCTGCTTCCAAATACAGATAAACTTTTGTGGGTCCATTCCCTATCGTTTCATATCCGGAGACACCACACCCTGTTGTCTTTAGTTTTCCATTCCGGCTATTAATAATGAGCTGATTAGTTTCACCATTAGCAAACTTTAAATTATAAAGTGCAGATTGATGGGAAGGGGCAAAATCTACTTCCACTTTCGCTTCATCCAGATGGACCGAGTAGCGGTAGGGGCTGATTCTTTCATTATCGTACGTATAATTGATTATAGGAGAAAATACATCTGACTGTTCACTCTTAGGGCTAATACTAAAAGCGGAACGTCCACGATGGCTGGTTACTATTATCGGCAACCCAGAAATATAATCCATTGTATATTCTCTCCTTTCGGGATAAACCCGAAGCATACTGTTAGGCAAATGAACAGTTGGGAAAGTAGGTACCAACAAATGGCTGATATTCCCTATATATGGATCAACATAATCTATGGGAGTCTTGTTTACAATAACTTTATTACAAGATGATAGTATGGCCATGGTTAAAACAGCCATCAGTAATAATACATACTTTTTCATGCTTATATATTTAAAAGAGGTTATATAGGATAATGCTCTCTGCAGTAAAAAAATATAACTAATGCATACCCTGAAATGAGAGAATAACAACATACAGTTCATATCATAGAACGTGTCTCATACTGTATAGTTGTACCATTTCAGGGTACACCATTAAATTATCATTTAATAGTATTCTTACAAATCATTTTAAAATTTAATAGTATTAAATGATTTTGCCTCCACTTTCAGACTTATCATTTTATCTTTATACCCGATATTCATTTCTTTATCAGTTTCTTCTTGATTCACTATCACAACTACTATCTGCCCATCAGGATTTTGAAATGCCAAATGATCAGTTCTTTCGTTTGTTATCAATCTGTACGCACCCGGCAATACATATTTGCTTATATGCTTCATGATATAGTATTCAGGGTTGTACTTTACCTCTTTGGTTTCTTTATCAATTGTTATGAGTGAATTTTGCCTCCAGCCCCAAGGACTTACTCCCGTTTGGTCAAGTATGAGGTTCCAATAGGCGTAAACGCTGGCACCGTTAGTAAGATATTGATGCATGAGACTCCATGTGTATTCTGCCTGACTCCAAATATTGGCTCCGTTACCACATTCAGACTCGGTTTGTACATATTTTAAATGTGGATATTCTTTGCTGATAATTGGTATAGCCTTTTTACCAGACCATTGAAAGCCGACACCTTTTATATATTTAGCAGCTTTTTCATTGTTGAGCGCAGTTCTTACGTAATCAGCTATACTGGTATTTACAGTGCCAAAATAGATATCGGTCTTTATACCATCTTCTTCGAATTTAGGTCCAAGATAATCGCTAATGAAGAATGCAAGGTCTTCAGATCTCCATTTACAACTGGGGAACACCTGATTGGAGCATGGTTCGTTTTGTGGATAAACAGCGGAAATTGTAACTCCCTCTTTCTCGTAAGCCCGAATGAACTTAGAGAAATACAAAGCATAAGCTTTCAAATAGCCGTCGAGCATTCTAAAGCCTGTAGCATCTTTAGTATTATTTCTTTCTGCAGGTAATCCGTTGAATCCCTTTGTACTAGCCGTACTGGCATAGTGGTTATTAGTCTTCATCCAAGCTGGGGGAGACCAAGGAGAAGCAAAGATGTGCATTCCGGGATTTTCTTTTTGTGCAGCTTTGATGAATCGTAAAAGGATATGACGATCACGAGCAATGCTAAAATTATCCATTGCAAAATCATCGGCCACATCATTGAATGAGTAAAAGTTCATTCCGAAATCACTAGCTCCCATAGGCATACGATTGTAGTTAAAGTTAGCTTCCTGCGGGTTGAAAAGATTGTAAATAACCTTGTTGCGTTCTGTCTCTGAAAGCTCCATGAGGGCATCCCAGCCAAGTTCACTGAAACAACCGCCGAAGCCGTCTATCACTTGCGCTTTTTCACCAGTAATAGTAATATCGAACTGGGTACCAGCTAAGGCTTTTTCCAGTTTCACCTTGTTGGACGTTTGCCAACGATTGTTGTCAGTAGTCGAAACCCACTCTACACGTTGCGCACTGAGTGCGGCAACAAAAGAAAAGCTAATAAATAATGCTTTAATTCTGTAATTCATAATTTTAATTTTTAGTTAATACACTCTGATCTATTTATTAATAGTTTATTATCTTTTTGTCTTAATGCAGTAACGCAATTGGTTCTGATTCCCTTTCTACTATTATTCTGTGAGAGGTTGCTCTGTATTTCTACAGTGTTGCACCCTCTATATAGTGCATCTATATTGATACCGTCTTCATCATTGCCTTCTGTTAGATTGTTATTGATAGAGATATTTTCACTGTCGACACAATAAATACCTGAGAGCTTATTGCGGCACATTTCATTGTTTGAAACGTTTATCTTTTTGCAAAATGATATGCTGATACCATTACCCCAGGGTGAAGAACAGAATCGACTGTTAGTAACTGAACCATTGGTGACATACGATAAATTCAAGTTATGGTGAAATCCGGAACCGGGTACAACGGCGGCACCGTTATCTGTGAAATTACAACGGTTTATCTTGATACCTGAACCTCCTACTATGAGCATACCATTTTTGGTGAAATTTTGCAAGGTAACATTCTCAAATGTAAGGTTCTCAATTCGTCCACCGTTTTCGGAACGTATCATAATCCCCTCGCGGCTGGGAGCAAGCATATATAAACGTAACCGGCGATCGTGATTGGGGTCACTATTTTCTTTTACGTTTATGGCACCTTCTATCAATACATCACGCAAAGTAAAATTACTGATGTTATCTTCGGCATTTATGATTGTTGCTGTCCTCATCTCAGGACTAAGATATAACACGGACTGCTTGCCATAGCCACATAAAGTTATTCCATTGTAGATTTTGAGTGGAGCTTTCAATATGTGCACACCTTTTTCGAGGACAATACATTTTCCAGAACCTTTGTGTCTATCGATAACATCTTGTACGGACTCTCCAGGATTTACCCGGATTGAACCGGAAGGTATATCACGAGTAGGAGCATTGAGTGCTCCGATTTCAGTAGGCTTCAGGAAATCGGGCACAGGCAGCGTTTTCATCATCTGCCTACTTTTGACCGGGTGGTATTTTAATCCGGTTAAAGTACCTATAGAAAAGGCTGGATGCACATGTTTCTGTATAAATTGTTTAGTATAAGGGAGCTCAGCTCCCTTTACATTGATATAATAATCATAAATAGATTGATAAATATCTTTTATAGTATCCATCCTGCTTGTAGAAAGAGTGCCATAAATATCAATATCATTACCCAGCATCACTTTAGCGGTAAGTTCATAAGCATAGGCTAGTCTATCCTGTGCTACACTGTAAAGATCCATGCCTTGAGTACGGGCTGTTTGAGCTGCTTTCTCAAACTCACCTATGCCAAGTTGCGCATGATCCCAGTCGCGAATAGCTTCCTGCGATTGTCCCCCGGGATAGATGTACTTTGTGATTCCTGAATTTCCAGGTCCCCAAAGATAACGGTCAATAGCTTTATTGAATATTTCACGGTTATCGGTGTAAACTGCTATGCATAACATAGTGCTTATCATTGATGCATCCCAGTTGCCATTAGCTTCGGTAAAGAAATCTTTAATAGTTGGGTATAAGATTGTCAATACCATCTTTTCAAATTGTGCCATATCCCGCTCGCTCCAACCAGCATCTGAGTATTTCAATATTTCAGCAGCATTCAAAAAATAATATCCCCACAAACCTACATTCAATTTGGCATTGTTAGCATCAAAACTATGCAACTTATACGCCCAGGCATTAAGTATCTCAATTGCCTTATCAGCGTATACTTGGTCTTTTGTTATATACCATACCAAAGAATGCTTATAAGCAGCCATAGCACTTTGATAAAACTCTTTACCTCCAAAACTGTTTACACCATAAGCATCTTCAGAAACAAAAGCAATAGGACAAGGAACAAAGTTGAGAGAAGTCTGTTTTTTCAGATCGTTAAAAGCTGTTTTCCAAGGCTCATTACCTTGCAATACATTTGTCCGCATAAATTCAAGATCTTCATAACTTTGAGCCATTCCTGGATGTACAAAAGGTTTTGATGCATATATACTTATAGTCCGATTCTGCGGACGACTCATTTGTTTACTTCCAAAATCATAATTCGGCTCACTTCCCATTCTGATTATAAGTTTCCCTCCTTGCATGATATCCTGATGTGTTATGTAAGTAAGGTCATATTTTTTTCCATTTAGCTCTACATCCTGTATATAGATGTTTTCGGGTGAGTTATCAACAGCCTCTATTATGAACTTTTTACCATTTTCATGATTAATAGTAACTTTATCAAATAGCGGGCTGCCAAGTACATATTGGCCGGATGCTGTAAATACTGGATAAAAGCCCAGCGAAGACATTATATACCAAGCTGACATTTGCCCGCAGTCTTCGTTACCAATAATTCCGTCAGGTTGGTCATGGTAGAAATTTTTCAATATATAGCGAGTGAGACGCGCGGTTTTCCATTGCTGCCCGACATAAGCATATAGGTAGGCAATATGGTGACTGGGCTCATTACCATGTGCATATTGGCCGATGCATCCTGTGAGGTCAAGCAAAATGTCTTCATCATTCCCCGAATCAAGAGAGAAGAAAGTATTCAGTTTGTCTGCAAAAGCTTTCTCTCCGCCAAGAAGCTCGATAAGTCCTTCTACATCTTGTGGAACAAGCCAGAGATATTGCCAGGGATTTCCTTCTGCGTAATCTGTAGCCCAAGGCTTTTTAGATTTTATAGGATGAAAGACGGGGTTCCAACTACCATCGGACATTCTCCCACGGAAGAATCCTACTTCCTTATCATAGTAAAGTTTATAATTACGGGCTCGTTTGCTGAAGTATTCATAATCTTCGACTTTATTCATTGCTTGGGCCATTAAAGCAATACTTGCAGTACCTATGGCATATTCAAGCGCGGTGGCAACAGGGCGGTTCTTCATCACATCCGAGGGTATTGCTTTGAAATCCCGGTCAAAATCCATTCCACGTACATCGCTCATAGCAACGGCTTTTAAAGCTTGAAATGCTCTTTCAGGATCGAATCCCTTATTACCTTTCATGTAGGCCTCAGCAATAATCTGAAGGCTGTTAATTCCCACCATTGTACCTGTATCATATCCGCGCAAATGCCAGATGGGCAACTGTCCGGTTTGATCGTAAATAGCAAGCATACTATTCACAAAATCAGCAGTGCGTTTCGGGTCTATTATAGTATAAAGAGGATGCGCAGCGCGATAAGTATCCCAAAGAGAAAAAATGGTGTAGTTATCGAATCCGGGATTTTTATGTACTTTCCAGTCGGAACCCATGTAATCACCGTTCTGATCGTTGAATAAGGAAGGATGGGTCATCAGATGGAACATAGCGGTATAGAATATCCGTTTATCCGACTCATTCAGAGTCTCAACAATTATCTTAGATAATTCTTTATTCCATTTCTGTTCTGCTTGTTTAACAGTTTCCTCAAAATTCCAATGAGGGATTTCCGCTTTTATATTCATAAGAGCACTCTCTGAACTGACAGGAGATATCCCAACTTTCAGGGATACTGTTCCAGGAGATTTAGCAAAAGAAATTAAAGATTTGATAGATTTGCCTCTCCCTTTCTTTCCGGGAATGGACTTTACATCTTCGTAAATGGAGAAATCATGAATCGGGACGGACAGTTTAATAGCAAAAAACACTTGCTGTTTCTTTCCCCATCCTTCAGACGAACGATATCCTTTTATCGTATATTTATCCACCAACTCCATATACGTATCAACCGCTCTATCATTTATGCCTTCGTTCAAATCAATGATAATACGGGCATCCTTTCCCTGTGGAAAAGCATACTTATGATATCCCACGCGCTCAGATGCGCTAAGTTCAACATCAATATTATAATCATCCAAATTCACACTATAATAGCCGGGGGTTACTTTTTCAGTTTTACGAGAGAATTTGGATGCATAGCCACTATACCGCTCTTTTTCTTTCCCCTTATTCAACTTTATGTCTCCCATATATGGCATAACTAAGACATCGCCAAGATCCCCTATTCCCGTTCCGCTCAAATGTAGTTGAGAAAATCCAACTATTACACTATCTCTATAATTGTAGCCTGAGCACCAGTCCCATCCCTTGTAAAAATTAGAAGGACCGACCTGAACCGCACCATATGGTACATTAGCTCCGACAAATACATGACCATGACCTCCCGAGCCAATAAAGGGGTCAACATAATCTATTATTTTTTGCGCTTGTAGACTATGCAGCATACACAAGCATACAAATAATGCATACATTTTTTTACTCAGTTCCATACTTTTATTTGATTATCTTTTTCCAAGTACTTTCTGTTCTTTTTATTTAGACTATTATCGTAGCATAGAGTCCCAATCTCCTGAATAGTAAGCCTTGCTTAAATTTTTCAATGCTTTCTCATCTTGACTTCTGGAGAATTGATATTCCAAATCTTTATATAAATAATACTGTAACCAGTAACCTTTCTGATATTTCTCTTGCGTAGATAAAACTTGTTTTAATTTCGCATACCAAGTCGTATTTATATCGTTCTTTTCTGCCACTTTCAAGGCTTTTAATGCATTATTCCACATATTATCTGAAACTGTTTGCATTAAGTCTACAAAATCTTTATAAGCAAATGAGGAAATATCAATCAATTCACAACAATCATTAACTCCTATTTTTCTCAAATCAATAATCGTTTCAAAGTGTTTATCCCCATCCATATCATATTCTATCAGATCAAAAAAACCATTATTATCTGTATCGGTATACTTAACCGTAGCAAATCGATTGGGATTTTTGTCCAAGCCAAACCATAAGCGGTCCCAACCTTGATAATATTCAGCATTTTGATCTATCCTCCAACACCCCCACTCTGCTCCATACAAATGGATACGTCCATCGAATTTACTGACATATAATTTTCCTCTACCTGAATTGTCCATATCCCATTCTCCACGATCTCCTGAAGCATCTGATTGTTTGTGGTTGTCGACTCCTCCTCCTTTCCATCCCGTCTTAAAAGGGTCAAGAGGTTCATAGAATTCAACACGTTCCCAGCGTTTACAATCACCATCTTCATCCCATACGAAATTGACACGATTCCATTCTCCTCGTTTGAAAATCAAGTCCCATGCATTTTCGTGATCAGGATAAATAAGTTCATCCAGTTGCCTCCACCGAGCATCCATGAAGAAAGTGTCGGTCTCAGCCAAACCTCTCAAATTATTTATTTTATGTACCTGATCCATATAGTTGAAGCCTTCTCCCTGAAAGCCGATTGTCATATCAAAATCGAATTCATTTCCCGGACCATTATCATTATCCATGTCGACGGCAATTGAGACCCAATCTACAACTCCGTTTACTTGTTGATTGACAAAACTATTAGCAGGCAACTTACTATCTACATGTTTTGTTGAGTCTAGAATACGAATAGCCATTTCGGACAAATTATCTCCATCTTTATCATAAAACAAAAACGGATTTTCCCAATTCAATCTCAAATCCTCCATATTATAAGTAGAAGCATGAATTTTGAGAAAAGCAGTATGCCCGCTATAATCAGTATAAAAATCACAGACTCCAACCTTATCCCAACTTTTGAGCTGCATTGTATTCCAGTCGATATAATTAAATATATTATCATGGTCCAAATCAAGCACTATCATGTAATGTCCATTGGGCCATACTTCCCCAGTACGCACCTTCGGATATTCGATGACAAACTGCATATCAGCCTTTCCGTCACCATCTGTATCTACCCAATCAATAATCAAATCTCCCTGGCCACCGTAAATACCGTCTCTATTGCGATCTATAAGTAAACAGTCATTTTTTGTGTCTCCTTCAAAATCATCCCACGTCATATCTCCATCATCATCTATCCACATAACGGGTATACTGTCACGGGTTATAGAATAAATGACGTCCGGTTTGCCATCACCATTTATATCTTTTAATTTGGGTTGGTATCCTATCGGTGGTGGCGGAAGGCGGAACGATACAATTTGAAGTCTGTTATTCCAATAATCACCACTCTTCTGAGCATAGCAATAAGTAGAGATGAACGCTATAAAAAGAATAAATATATATTTCATTTTGCTATATTCTTTATGTATTTAATTTCTAATTCCCAGACCTAATAATTATGCCATCAATCATGTGACAAATATATAATCAGCACTTTAGTATAACTTTTAGATAATCCTTAAAACAAGAAAAATATAATACCTGCCAAGCAATTATTACATAAATCATGTCATATTCTAAAGATATCTGCATTCAAATAATATGCTAATCACAAATCTTCAAGACTGATAATCTGATCATCTGATCAAATGAAAACTAGTATTCCGTACTAAACCATTCCCTATATTCTTTTACAAAAGATTGGTATATATTTTTAGTCAATCCATTTTCACAAGACATGAACATTTTATCCACAATGCATCTTCATTAAGAGCATCATGTACAGATATCGCATTACTTATCTCTATTTTCATAGATAAAAGTATCTTAAGCTCCTTTTTGATATATTATATCCAACAACAAATCGATGAGTTCATTAGCGAAATCAAGTTTAAAATTTAAGACCTATTTCATGTCATTCTGAACAGAAAGAGTTCGCTTAAGAAAACAAATAAAGCTCCTACAATTATATATTTTGAATTACATAGAATAGCATCTTAATCATGTATAATTATATTTTATAAAAGAATGACAATACCTACTCCTATTTTGAGTACTTATACAAATACCCTTTTAATCATTATCGTTATTATTTCAATTAGATTCCCATTTATTTCAATGAGAATCTAATTGAAATTTACAAAGATTAATATCCTGGATTCTGTGTTAAATTATCATTAACCAATAAATCGGAAGCAGGAATAGGCCATAAATAATTCTTATCTTTATCAAAACGATATTGATAGAATCGAGTCTGATATCCTTTCTCGACCATATATTCAACATCAGGCAAACCATCTTCATCAATCTGCGGGATTCCTCCAATAGGATAATTGCCTTCATCCCAGTTCTTCAGAAGTACCTTAAAGGCATCAGAGACTATGCTCATATCCTTTCCATCCCAATCTGTACGACCTGACCATGCGCGACTCAACTGGTATTCACTGGTATTAAAGACCTTTTCTGCTATTCTCCACCGCAACAGGTCACGATAACGAATCCCCTCGAATGGAAATTCCATTCGCCTTTCCATGCGGATAATCGTACGAAGTTTCTCCTGTGAAGCCATTTCAACATACGGATAAACCAAACCGGTCCCATTGTATGCACGTTCACGAATTTTATTAATAGTATTATCCAGTATTTCCTGCGTGCACTGTCCAAGTTCATTCTTAGCTTCAACATATGACATCAGAATTTCAGCATATCTCAAATAAGGAAATGTATTATATGCATGCGAAGCCACACTACGATAATCAGTCCAATCATTAGTAACATATTTTTTCATAATAAACCCCTGATAAGCAGCATGTTCATTACTACCTTTAGAATCATTATTTCTATCCATATTATGTGTGGCCGTATTCAAACATTTAGTATCATAAGGTCCGGGAACATACTCATATCCATAAATAAAATATTCCGGATATTTATTTTCCAATAGACTATCTGTATAATTAGTTTGTCCCTTTGCTATTAATTCCAAGTATGTCTTCTCATGCTGCCGTGTCCAGATATAATCTGAATAACGAGGATCATTCTTGAGCATAAAAGGTTGAACAGTATATGTCAAACGAGGATCGCGATTAGCCCAAAAATTCTTAGGATCATAAAGCAGAGATTCATCAATAGGCAACCCGTCAGTGCAAAGATAAGAGCATACCAATTGTATTGATGGACCACGATTACAATTTCCACCAATTTGACGTAAACAATAATTATTTACTGAGCCATATAAATCAGCACAATAATATCGTAAATCTTTGTTTCCTTGGAAATAGAAAATTAATTCATTGGAGTATGGTTTTTGAAACAACTCTTGATAATTCGGTTCCAAAGAGTATGTTCCGGCATCCATTAATTTCTCTGCAGCGTCAATAGCCTTTTGATAATCCTCATGGAAAAGGGCAAAACGGACTTTAAATCCTAAAGCAGCTCCAGTCGTTGGCCTAAGTTGACCTGTATAAGAATCCGACAACAATTCAGCAGCAGAATCAAGGCATTCATAAGCATAATCAAGAACTTCACGCTTAGGTGAACGAGATGCGGTATAAGCCTCTGCCAAGGACATTCCTTTTTTATCAAGAATGACATCACCATAATATGTTGCAAGCATGGCATAAGAAAATCCCAAATGAAAATATGCTTCACCTTTATATTGGCGGATATTGGCAGGAGTTATATCTGTTGTAGTTTCAGCAGTTTGCAAATTATTAAGAATTCTCAAAGAACGAGCAATAGCCTTATAAAGAATCAACCATCTTGACTTTGCCGTACCTGATTCAGATGTCATATTACCATTTTTAGTCTCCTCTTGGGAATTTCTACTAAAAACATCATCGTCCCACGGATAGGAATCGATAGGATAAAACTCAGCCCTCATAAGATCATTAAGCGACATTAAATATTCTGTATCATCATGATACCAATTATTGCTTGACCCTTCAGAAAGAGGACTCAAATCAAGATCTGCACATGATATTATTATAAAAGTCACTGCCGCTGTAGCAATAAATTTTAAATTTCTCATAATATATATTTTTAGAAGGTTACTTTAACACCAAAAATTAAAGAAGTTGTAAGAAAGTCTTTATCAATTCCTTGTTCAGGGTCCCAGCCATCAATACCGCCGCTTCCAAGATTAAAGGCAGGCAAATCATTTACGCTAACATATAGTCTCAATCCATTCACATAAAAATTCTTCGTAATATTCTGTGGAATAGTATACCCTAATGTTATATTCTTGACCCTCATATAAGCCGCATTGTACAGCCAAAAATCATTAGAACCATAAAGCTGGCCTTGATGTGCCCACGAAGCCATAGGAAATCTCATCTTTGCATTTTCCTCATCAGTATTGTAAGGACTCCAATGATTATTAACGAGGACCTCAGGAACCTGCCCCCATCCCCACTCAAGTGGACGAACCATTATATCACTAACATATTTCAGCCAGTGCCCAACACCCTGCAAAGAAAGATTAAAGTCAAACCCCTTATAATTTGCCCAGAAAGAAGCACCAAACTGCAACTCAGGAAGTGAGTTTCCACAATATACACGGTCTTTATCTGCTGTTATTTTACCATCACCGTCAATATCCTCAAACTGAATACAACCGGCAACTTCATTACCTTGTACTGCAACCTTCTTACCATTAGCATCATAAAGGGCTTCGTCATTCAAGAATATCCCTTTATTCTTATAAAGATACCATTCTTGATAGTGCGATCCTTCCTCTGTAATATAGTTACCTGAAAATTTACGAAGATTACCCAGATACCCCATCTTTGACCGATAATCAGAAAGATTGAAACTTGCTCCATAATTAAAATCATTAATATGGTCATTCCATGCAAGTGTTACCTCCCATCCCTTTGTACTCATTTTACCGGCATTTTGTTCTGGCGCATTATATCCTGTATAGTTAGGGAAATTCATAACTAACAACATATCCTTTGTTTTTTTATAGTACCAGTCTCCATTAAAACGTAAACGGTTATTAAAGAAATTGGCATCCACCCCTATACCATAAGTTGTTGTCGTTTCCCAAGTAATATTCTCAAACGCATAAGTTGATTGAAAAGCTATTTGAGTAGGATCCGCAATACCTGTAGTTTTATTTGCAAGATAACCATTACTAAATTCCATAGACGCCTGATATGGAAATTCCGAACCTATACGCTCATTTCCCAATTGACCTATCGATGCACGAAGTTTTAAGAAGTTAAGCACTTTATTATCCTTTAGCCAAGGCTCTTCTGTAACAACCCATCCTGCCGACGCTGATGGAAAAGTTCCCCATCGATGCCCCTTTGCAAAACGCGAAGAACCATCAGAGCGTACATTAACCTGGAGTAAATAACGATTTGCATAAGAATACATCAAACGACCGAAGTATGAACGATAAGCATTATGCCCAGCACTACCATTATTGTATTGTTGATCTTCAGGGCCAAGATTCAAATAAGGATATGATGATAATACATAATTATTACGCCATGCACCTTCATTTTCCCAGTTAAAAGCGTAATCTTCATACCCGACCATCAAATTGAGCGCATGTTGACCAAATGCCTTGTTATAATTAGCATATAGCTGGAAAGTCAAGCTATTATTATCATTACGATCTTCACGCAGATTTGTCGTAGATGAATTAGGATAAATATTGCCTTCCATATCATACAGGTCGAACTTTGTATCCCAATCCTTACTCTTATAAAGATAATAAGTAGGCGCGGCAACAGCAGAAATTGTCAAACCTTCAAAGGGAGTAAGGTCAATACCTATTTTACCAGAGAACCCAAACCCACGTGTTTTCTGTTTCCCGGCTAATGTCAATAGTGCATAAGGATTTTCACCATCACGGCCTTGAGATATCAATCCATTTGACCAAAAATCCGTCGTAAGTGGATGAGAATGATGCGTATAATAAATTGGACTGTTTGGATACTCACGATCTGTAAGTCTCACATTTAAGTCTACTTTTGCATGAATCCAATTGTTGATTTTAAAATCATTGTTTAGTCTTGCATAAATACGTTCATACTCTTTTCCCGGAATAATAGAATTACCCTTATAATAGTTCAAACTGAAATTAGTTAGCAATTTATCCGTTCCACCCGACAGAGTAAAAGAATGGCGCTGATGGTTACTCTGGTCTTTTAGTAGAACATCCTGCCAATCAGTTATTGGATATCGATCAGGATCTATTGCATGATTAGCTTCATATGAATCAATGAAGTCTTGCGAATACACACCATATAGATCATCTCCACCATCATTATAAGTTAATTCATTTTTAAATATCATCCAATCTCTTGCACGGGCATATTTAGGCATTGCCGTAGGCATATCTATGCCATATTCATAGTTATAACTCATTTTGAGCTGATTATTCTTGGCCCTTTTTGTAGAAACAAGAATAACACCAGCTGCAGCACGTGAACCATAGATGGATGCAGAAGCCGCATCTTTCAACACCTGTATATCTTGCACTTCCGACGGATCTACATCATCAAGTGTACCAGGAACTCCATCAATAATAATCAATGGGCTACTATCAGACATGGTAGTCACACCATGAATAAGGATTTCTGATGAGGAGGACGGGTCACCTGTTGTTCGCATCACCTGTACACCAGCCATTTGTCCTTGTAACTGCGCTGAAAGGTTAGGATTAGTCTGTTTATTCAGACGATCCCCATTTAGTGAAGAAACCGATCCAGTCAAGTCTGACTTACGAGCAGTTCCATAGCCTATGACAACAACTTCATCGAGCAGTTCGGAATCCTCCCGCAAAAGCACTTGTACAGTTTTCAAACTTCTCAATATTATTTCCTGTGGAATATATCCAATATAGCTGAATTGAAGTACATCATTTACATTTGCAGGCAATGAGAAATTACCATTTGCATCAGTAACCGTACCTTCTGTTGAACCTTTTATAATTATAGTAACACCAATAAGCGGCTCTCCCTTTTCGTCAGTGACTGTCCCAGATATACGCTGCTGTTGTTGCAAAGTCGTTGTTTCTTTTCGAGTTAGAACAATATGATTTCCCTCCATCTTATAAGTTATGGATGAACCTGACAATAATGCAAGAAGCACTTCAGAGACAGACTTATTATTTACACGGATACTTTTGCGTGATGTTACATCCACATCATCCTTATAGATAAACAGATAATCTGTCTGAGACTCTATCTCATTCAGTATGGATTCAAGCTGTACATTGGTTCGATTGATTGTCACCCGTGCATTCTGTGAGTGACTATTCTTCGCCATTAAGCTAAAAGCACAGAAGAATAAAAAGAATATTGATATTCTCATAATTCTGAATAATAATGTTATTTGCGGATTTTTAGGGCAATAAATATCCGACAAAGGAATGTTTTTCATATCTTTGTAAATGAGTTATTAATATGATTTGTAAATCGAATTGTGTTAATCAGGGCCGATGGATGGGGCAAACATCTATCGGCTTTTTGTTTTTCACCAGTATTGTTCCATAGGCTAATCTTCCATTTTAAACAGGTTAATACTACGTTTACTTTATATAAATGACGTCATTATCTTTATCTCTCCGGTAAGTGAAAGACACATCTTTCTGTAAAACACGCAAAGCATAGTCCAATCCGTCGGATATACGGAACTTTCCGGTCAGTGCCACACTTTCTATGCTCTTCTTATCCACCTGGATTTTCAGGTCATAATATCTTTCCAGATCTTCCATGATCTGGGTGAACGGCTTGCTCTTAAAACAGTACAGACCTTCCTTCCAACGATACACATTGTAATCGTCAATCTTGCTCACTACCAACCTGCCATCTTTCAGAGTTGTTTTATAATTGGGAAGGAGTACCACAGCCGTCTTTTCATTATGAGGCGACTTCACTCTGATTTTTCCTTGCATCAACGATGCTTCAAATACCGCTTTCTTCGAATAAGCCTCCACATTGAATTTTGTTCCCAGTACCTCTATATCCATAGCATGTGTACGCACCACAAACGGACATTTCTCATTACGTGCCACTTCAAAATAAGCCTCTCCATCCAGTATAACTTCCCGCTTATCTTTCATAAATGAAACAGGATATTGCATTCGGGTTCCGGCATTCAGCCAGACGTTTGAACCATCGGGTAAATCGAGGTTCACTCGCTGGCCGGCCGGTACGGTAATGGTTTGCATAGCTACATTCACATCGTCCTTATCTTTTCCTACTGAAAACAAAGCAGCCGTTACACCTACCGTAATCACTACAACAGAAGCTATCTTCAGGAATTCCCTGATGAAGTAATTCTTCTTCTTAGTAGTTTGCCGTTCCATTCGCTTCAGGCGTCCCGAAAGAATAATCGCATTGAATAACTTGCGCTCCCGACGTAACAGCTTACTGTTCTCCTCAGAGGTTTCAGTCCATTCTTTTATCGATTTCATCTCTTCCACAGAAGCATGACCTTCGAAAAAACGGTATAATAAATCCTTATCCATACATACTCTTATTAGTGTATCTATAGTAATAGCGGGCCACGGGAAACATTCCCTAGTAGAAAAAGAAACTTTTTTTAGTTGAGATAGAAAAAAAGTAGGGAAACAGGCAAGTAATCCTTCAAGGAAAGACGTAATGCTTTGGTAGACTTAGCAATATGGAACTCTACACCTTTGGTGGTCATGCCCAGCAAAGCGGCTATTTCCTTATGAGATTTATTCTCATAACGACTCATGATAAAGATACGCTTTGTCTGCTCAGGCAAACTTTCCAGAGTCTTATCTACGATTTCTTGTATTTCTGCCGTAAACACTTCATTGGGTTCAAAGTCTTCCAGCGTAATAATCCGGTCGGACAACTCCCAGGCATATAACCGTGAAAGCTCATCGGACGCTTCCTGATGTACCTGTTGATGACGCAAGTGATCTATACATTTATGTTTGATAGTAGTCAACACATAGGCCGGAATATTGGTATCGGCAGGCAAACGATCCTTATTTTCCCAATAGTACATCATGGATTCAATGACAAAGTCTTCAGCAACAACCTCATCGCGTACATAGGTACAGGCAAAGTGGACGAAACGCTGCTGGTACTCTATAAAGAACTGATTAAAAGTATTTAGATCTATTGTCATCGACTGCCAACCGTATTAAATTAAAAAGGTATAGTATTGCAAATGTACACTTTCTATTAATAACAGAAAAACAATCTTCAAAATATAAATTCGATCTGCTCAGTAAGCTCCCTCCGGACAAGCCGTAGGATATATAGATCCAGCATGTTGGAAATATAGCCCCAACATGCTGGAAATAGATATGCAATCTGCACTTATATATAAGCCTTTATCCTATGATCCACTTACTGCCCGGTATGAACGAGATAATCTTCGTAGCGATGAAACAGCTAATGAATGTACTTACTGCAATACAGGGTATAGCAGCAACAGTGGGCAGTTCCAGGTTATGCTTGAACACGGTTACCCATAACCCAAGCCAGAATATGTGCATAAGATACATACCATAACTGAGCTTTGATGTTTCTGTAATAACCTGTGGAGGATTCTGACGGTTTATACATGTGAAAAGAAGGAATGTACCTGCCGTAAGAAGCACACAGTTGATGGTGCAGAAAGCCCATCCGATCTCTATTTCCGGGGTAACGAGAATTTCTCCGGGAATGGCCTGGACATAGAATGAATAGATCGTCCATACAGCGCCAACCACCATTAAAATAGTTCCTATAGTGAGACGCTTGGAACGATTCCATGTAAGATGCACACGTATATAATGCGCCATTACAAGGTATCCCAAGTAACCGGAGAAGTACCACAGCATATGGTATTCGTTCCAGAAACATTGTCCCCACACTTCACCGAACCAGCGGTTGAGATAAGGCATACAGGTCGAAAGCAGGAACAGACCAATGAAAAAACGTTCTTCTTTAGCCGTAGCTTTACTCAGCCACGGCGATATGATGGGGATGAACAGATAAAGGCTGATCAAAGGATACATGAACCACAAGTGTCCGGCCAATGACGGAAAGTTCAGGAATATCCGCGACATATCATTAAACGATGTTTCTCCGTTTATCTGTCCCCACAACATCGGAAGCGTGCTGTACAGTATCATGAATATGAAGAATGGCGGCAAGATGCGAAGGGCACGTTGACGGTAGAATTGCCACATGGTCTGTTCCTTCTTCATCGGTACAAGAAGAAAGGCAGAGACAATCATAAACAGTGGCACCGCCATGCGTGAGAAACCGTCGTACACAGCTACCCATAGCCGGTCTGTTTCACTACCCAAGTAGGACTGAGGCCCCGCCATATCCGTAGCTCCGGCAGCACCATAAAAGTTTTCACTGGCATGGACCACCATGACAAGAAAGCACGCAAATACACGCACATAATCCAAAAAAACAATACGCTTCATCTTTTTTATTTAAATATTTAATTAGTTCGCTTTCAGACGCAATATGGTATATGAGAACGGCGGGAAGTTATAGTCAAAACTTTCTCCGAAACCATTGTACTCACTCTCCTGCGGAGAAATCTTCATGGGTTCTTCAAAAGAATTCTCCTCCATATCGCTGGCTGCCGACAAAGAAATCACCTTACCAGTTTTCTCTACCTTGCTCACTCCTTCCAGTTTTATTCTTAAGGGATAAGCTTCAGCCTCAGCATTCACTACCTTCACAATCAACTCACCGGTTGCTTCATCATAGCCCGAAGAGAAGAACTGAAGCGGCGTTGTTTCCGGTGAATAAGATACGATCAGCTTACCATCCATATAGAGTTCACTCTTCAACGGAGTAACCACCATCTTTACATCATACCACTGGTCGTTTTCAAGAGATTGTGCCACCCTGTCGCTAACCACACCGGCCGTGCGACCTTCTGCAACTCCTTCGATAGCCGTAGTCTGGTTGTTCCATCCGGCAACGTTGTACACAAAACCTTTCTTATTATCTTCCGACAAGCCGAAATAGATAAAAAACCCTTCGTGACCACCCGTCTTGCGGACTCTGCACTCCAGCGTAAACTCATTGCCACTGAAACCATCTACGATATACTTCGTGGGTGTTTCCAGAGAAGTCTGGCTTAACAAACCGTCTTTCAAATTCCATGTACCCTTCTGCTCAGCAGATTTAGCAAGATCCAGAGGAACAGCTGTTCCGTCTGCACGGGTCACTTTTACGTCACTAAACTCTACCTGAGTATTCCATGAACCAAAGCCGAAGCGTCCTGCATTATATTCCATCTGCTGGGGAGCGCTCATAGTCAGATTGCTCTTTACATTATAGGTCGGACGATTCTCAGCAGCCATCTTCTGCACATAGTAAGAACTGCGCCCTAACACCTGATCCGTATCCAGCCAGATGAGGTTGACGGCCCATGAACGGTCGTTCCGGTTTTCCAATAACGGAGCATAGGAAGTCATTTTCACCAGATCACCATTACGCTCCATGCCGGAGATGAAAGCTGCTTCCGAAAGGGCTGCACGCAGGTTACCTCCACCCACATTAGCATTACAAGCATATTCGCCTACATACACATCGTATTTTCCACGCGGATGGTTATCAAAAATCGTTGTATTCTGGAAGAAGAATTCGGGATTGACGTACCAGTGCGGATCAATCATATCTGTCTTGGCAATCTTGCCTGTTCCGCCCAGGCCATGATTGGAAATCAAAGTCAGTTCGGGATATTTCTCTTTGATAGCGGTATAGAAGATATCGAAGCGCTTGTCGTACTCATCGCCCCAGTTTTCATTGCCAATCTCAACATACTGCAATGGGAAGGGGGCGGGATGTCCCTGCTCGGCACGCTTAGCACCCCACTCGGTAGTGACGTCGCCGATGGCATATTCTATAGCATCCATACAGTCGTCCAGATAATAAGCAATCTTATTCTCAGGCGAAGCATCTCCCATGCGGTACTGGCAACCCAGCCCGACATTGCAGACAAACATCGCCTTTGCACCTATATCCTCACAGAACTGTAACATTTCATAGTATCCGAAACCGTATGAGCAACGATATCCCCATGTGCTGTATTCTCCCGACCGTGCAGCAGGATCACCCAAGGTTTTCTTCCATTCAAAGCGGTTCTCCAATGAGATGCCCTCCACTACGCAGCCACCGGGCCAGCGTACAAATGCCGGTTGCAGACCTGCCAGCATTTCTGCTACATCATTTCGCAAGCCATTCGGACGATTACGAAAAGTCTTCTCCGGGAAGAGGGATACATAGTCCACATAAACCGTACCCGATCCGTCAAATTCCAGAGCCAGTTTTCCTTTCGCATCGGTAGCCGCAGGCCTCATCATCTGGTGAACATCGTTCCACGTACCGCTTCCGCTTATTTCAATAGGGGCAGAAGCCAGTACTTCATCCTTTTCGGACAACAGCAGGGCAGTTATTTTTCCTTTATAGTCGGCAGAAGTGCGGAGAATAGTACGCAGCAGATAAGAATCTTCCTTTACCAGATTCATGCCCCAGTATCCTCCGTTAATCAGGCGGACAGGAGTCGAGGCATCTTTGATGGTTACTTTCAGATTATTGGGTGCTGTCGGATATTTGGGATTTTCTTTTGTCAGTTTCATCTCTGCATGAGCAGTTTCCTGAGTATTCAGGTTCCATCCCGGCACAGGCTCGGTAGTCCAGCGGAAACTTCCTTCCCGTACTTCACCTGACATGTGGTTGCAGACTTTCTTCGGATGCAGTACATCTCCTTCGGCATAATAGCCTTCGGGCATTTCCAATTCTTCGAAGCTACGGTTCTTCACCAGCTCGGCATATAAGCCACCATCTCCTGCATGATTAATTTCTTCGAAAAAGATTCCGTACATGGATGGAGCTACTTCGGCTCCTTTCTCTTGTAGATTGATTACAAGTTCTTCTTTCGGTGCAATGCTATTGCAGGCGCTCAATAGTAAAGCGGCCGCGGCAGAGCATAAAAAAAACTTTTTCATAAGCCTGTTTTATTAATCGGTATTAGATATATAATGTTTGTTCACAAAGATAAGCCATGTCTTTCTATCAGAATAGTCACAATCTTGCCAAAAAAAGCAATTTTTAGGCCAAAACGGAGAAACATTCCTGATTTAGAGGTAAAAATCACACTCTTTTCATGGCTATTTATAAATTGGGTTGACTTTCATTATCTAAAAGCCAACCCAATTCAAATAGTCTAACTGTTATTGTTTATCTCTTATTCCAGTCCGTAAGCATATACTTCAGCGAAAGAGCAGTAAGGAGCTCTGTAACTCTCCGTCATCTTTATCTTGAAGTAACGGCCTTTCACCGGAGTAACGGCAAACATCTGAGCTTCCAGAATCTGTTTCATAGTGAAGTCGCCTACCTTCGTCCAGTTCTCCTTATCAGAACTTACATAGAATTCACCGGCTTTCGTATCCCGGTTTGTATCATGCTGTCTCTGCATCATAGCAAACTGGGTGAAAGTATATTCTTTTTTAGCATCGACAATAAATTCAAACGGCAGGTTATCGCTGCCACCATTCCATTTTGAATGCCAGAATGTGGTCAGATTACCATCCAGAGCACAACCGGCTACACCGTTTCCGACTCCTTCACCTGACACTTCCTCCGAATTAGCCTCTGCCGTCCAGCCTGTACGGTCCAGATTGTGTCCCATGACCCGGATAGCCAAAGGATACACAGCCTTCGATTCAGAAACCTCAAACTGAGAAACATCCATTACCTTAACAGGCAACATATAATCGCCCGGTGCCAACTGGTCTCCCTTAATGCTAACTTCCAGTTCAAGATTCGTCGTGCCACTGGGAAGAGTCATCGTTTCCGGAACGGTATAAGTTCCTTCGGGCAGAATCTTAAAGCTCGTTCCATTGTCCGCATTGTACTCTGTAACGTAGTCTTTATCTACTGCAAACTTACATTCCAAATCCCATTTGTTATCCGTATCAAGGCCAAACTTTATCTTCTCTGTAAATGTAGAGATAGAGCCATATTCCAACGTCTTCAGTTCTACGGCTGAATTTATAAAGCCAATAGCAGGTGTAATCACTCCTGCCAGTTTCAGGAACAATTCATTCTTCTCGGCATTGATGGAGTCTGTTTCACTGGTAACCTGTATAGGTAATACCCATACGGCTTCCGGATCAGTCTCCATTGCTGCTTTTACGCTCTGAGGTTTCAAGTAAATGTTTACCAGTTTATACCTGTCAGCAGACGAAAAGTCCAGAGTGGTTGCATCCAGTGAATAACAGTTTTCGCCTATCAACTTATAGTTCGTACCTTCCGGTTCGCTATATTCTTTGTCAAGTTCCGCCTGTGTCAGTACATTAACTTTGACACTGGCAGTCAGGCTGGGATCACTTCCGGATTTGATCACTGAAAGCGTATACTTATTATCTTCATCCGTATCATACAGTGTAAGACTTTGCTTACCACTATTGTTCACATACAGTATTTTATGGTACTCTTCCGGTACCAATTGGTCCAAATCATATTTTGATTCGCTGCAGGCACCCAGCAGCACCAGGCCGCCCATCAACAAGATTGTTCTTATTTTCATAAAGCTTTGTTTTTTTAGAGATTGATTAATATCCGGGTGCCTGTACTAACTGAGGATTACTGTAGAGCTCATCCATACCGGTACGCGACCAAACAGGAAGCAGATACAGTCTATCGTCCCACTTGAACGGTTGGTTAATCAGTGTCGGTTTGTTGAAGTTTTCGAAGCTCGGGTTTACGCGAAGACCATCCAGTCCATAGCGAGCGCCGGCTTTCAACATCTGAGGAGCAATCATCCAACGGCGTACATCGTAGTAGCGGTGTCCTTCTTCAAACAGTTCCACAAAGCGTTCATTACGAACCCAATCGGTCAGAGTCATGTCAGCTGTAATATCGCCTTCAGTCAGATCATCAAAACCGGCACGACGGCGAACTTCATTCAAATTGCTGAGAGCTTCGCCTGTATTATCCAGCGCGGCATAGCATTCTGCAAGGTTCAGGTAAAGTTCTGCCATACGGAAAAGCGGGCGACGGATAGCAGTCCACGTCTTTGTACCGTCTGCACCATAATAAGTATTGGGATCAATAAACTTCTTCGTGAGGTAACCAGCTCCTACACAGTTACGGGTATTGCTTGTATTATAACCATTCGTATTAGTATTTTTTAGGTTCAGCCATAACGGTCCACCGTTATTGATCTTCGGACTATACTGACAACCATCGAATGCAATCCATGCATAGAAACGAGCTTCACGTTTGGCATGCATCTTGATGATATCATTCTTCACATCTTCTCCATCCAGATTGTTGGTAGCAAGCGCCGGACTCTGAGTACCTTCATAGAAACGAGTATACCACTGATCCTCAGAATAAAATTCAGGATCTTTCTCCGGCAATTTACCATTCTCGGTATAGAAATGCTGTACAGAGTACAATGTCGGGGCATCGCCTGCCCAACCTCCTTCATAAATGCCATTGCTTCTTTTTACAACTTTATTCGGTAAACGCCAGGAAGTAGCTTCACCGCTACCGTTATTCCCATCTATCGAAATGCGTTGCCCCCAAATGATCTCTTTATTATTGTCACCTTCATTGGCAGCAATCAGATACTGGAACATACGAACACGCTCTTTGAACTCCCGATTCTCTTCGGTATCCTCTTCACGTCCCGGAATGAAAGGAAGACTCAGATTATCACGATCAGCTTTCCGGTTGGCAGTTTCAATGTCAAAGAGTTGATAACCTGCCGCTTTAGCAGCCGTCAAAGCTTCTTGACAGGCAGTCAGGGCACGCGTCCATTTCTCCGGATTGTAAGTAGTGCTCACCAACTCGTTTCCATATCCCGGAGTTTCATAATTCTTATTCTTCCATTCCGGATGAGGGAATGATCCGTTCCATAACGGAGAAGCTGCATACAACAATACACGAGCTTTCAATGCTCTAGCTACGGTAGAAGTGGCACGTCCCAAGTAATTGGTAGGCCGTGTAGCAGGAAGTACGCCTGCAGCCTGATCTAATTTACCTACAATGTAATCCACACAGTAGTCGAAATGCGAACGCCCGGGAATACCCTCATTCGTGATGTTCGGGTCTACTTTTTCAGTAATAAGAGGACAAGGACCAAAAGCTTGCAGAACACGGAAGTGGTAATAAGCCTCCAGAAAATAGCATTCAGCTTTGTATTCTTCCTTATCTTCTTGCGTTACACCAACCGGCTGTAATTCATCAATCAAACTCAGGAAATGATGCACATAGCCCAACCAGTTATAGCTGGGAACCCAGATAGTCTGGTCATCACCACCCCAACTACTGTAGAATGCCGGAGAAATAGTTCCCCAAGCCACTTGTTGCTGATAATTAGAATACTCGTAAGGAGCAGCAGATTCATCTGCAGACAGTTCAAAAGAATGATATTGGAATGGAGTAGAACGCGGAACAGCACCATAGCAGGTATATAAGAAGCTTAACGTAGCTTCCTGATCTTTCATAGTATCTTTAAAATCGGCCTGTGCAGGTGGAATAATATCCAGATAGTTACAGGATGCCAGACAACAGGATGTTATTAAAACCTGTGCCATTCGGGTTATTTTATATGTAAGTTTCATACGTCGATAATGTATTAGATTGTTTTAGAATGTAAATTGAACACCCAGATTGAAAGTGCGTGAGAACGGATAAACGTTCCATGCCAGTTCCGGATCCCACAACTTGAAGGGACTGAATACAGCCAGATTATCTCCACTCAGATAGATGCGGCAATAGGGTAGACGGTAACCAATCTCCAATGTTTTAAAGCGGAGGAAGTTTCCATTACGCAGCCAGTAAGTACTGGACTGGATATTGTTGTTGATATCAGTCTTGCTGATACCCAGACGTGGATATGCTGCATTCGGGTTCGGATTATCCACTGACCAGTGGTCATTTGCAATCCAGTCCATCAGGTTTCTTTCCAGAGTTTCTCCTTCTTCACCGTCACCACCACCTGAAAGGAATGGTGCCATACCGCTATTGAGCATTATCTTACGTTTGGCCGATCCGCTGAAGAATACACCTAAATCGAAGTTCTTATAGACAACGTTCAATCCGAAACCATACTGGATACGAGGTTTCCAATCGTAGGAAGAAATCATCACCTGGTCCTCAGTAGTGATTTTACCATCACCATTTATATCACGGTATTTGATATCACCCGGCATGATATTTGCTCCCAATTGAGATTGGTCGGGTGAATTGGCTATTTCTTCTTCGCTGGAGAACAGACCTTCGGCTATATATCCTTTATACGTATTCAACGGTTTACCGGTATCGGTTTGCCAAACGTATGGATAGTTGGGTTCATCTACATATTTATGTTCGTTCTGGTTATAAGTGAAGTTACCACGGAAATCTACCATCAAGTCTTTCCCGAATTGCTTCGTCCAGTTCACACTCAATTCAAAACCTTGGTTCACCACTTCTCCGATATTACTCCAAGGTTTTGAACCCCAGTATCCCAACATAACAGGCCAGGAAGCGCGAGCCATCAAAATACGGTTGCGTACATCATGGAAATAATCGAATGTAATATTTACTTGGTTGAACAATGACAAGTCGACACCAATATCGAATTTCTTCACATGTTCCCATCCGGCATTTTGTACAGCCAATACCCAGAAGGCAGGACCTTGCTTGGCTGTTTCACTCGTTGGAAGTCCGGTCCAGTAATTATCAGCTTTACCAATACCTATATTATTCTGATAAAGGAAGTGTGGAGCACCACTGGCAAAAGCATCACTACCTACCAAACCATAGGAGCTTCTGATTTTGAAGTGATTGACATATTTACTTATAGGTTCCCAGAACTTTTCAGAACTTACCACCCAACCTGCTGATACAGCCGGGAAGAATTCAAAACGCTGACCGGAGGCCAAACGTTCAGAACCATTGTAACCGAAATTGAATTCAAGCAAGTATTTATTGGCATAATCATAAGTTACACGTCCTGAATAACCTTGATTACGGTTTGGTAAAACATCATTCCTGTATTCACGCATCATGTACATAGCCATGGCTGACAAATTATGATCACCAAAACTGCGTCTCCAGTCCAAGCGAGCATCGAAATAGAAAGTCTGGTCAGTATTACGTCCTATAGCAGATTGACTCAAAAACTGGTCACCAGTCTGTAATAGTTGCAGGTCATAGTCATTTGTTTCGGAATTCCATGAGCCATCTTTCACCTTGTACATATAGGATTTGATAGAACGGTTGTAAGAAGATTCCGACCAATTCTTGAAATTTACCAATGCTCTAAAGCTCAAACCTTCAGTTATCACCTTTAAGTCCTGATTCAGTGCGATAGAGGTATTCAACGTATTAAAATTAGTTTCTTTGAAAGAACTCATCATATATTCATACGGGTTTTTACCAACTACACCCGGTTTGATTTCCGCATTACCGAAACGGATAAAACCATCATCACCATCCTGCTGTGGAAAGTAAGCGGGAAAAGACACCGGATTGGTGCGCATCACCATATTGTACAAATCACCGGTCTTGTAGTTAGGACCCTGTGAATTACCAATCTGAGCCATCATACGCATATCGATGGTAGTAGTGCTGGTTAGCTTATAGGAGATATTGTTCTGGAAATTGTAATTCCAGTTATTGATATTGGGATTGTAGTAATAATCCGGTGCATCAAGCAAACCCGTATCATGGTTGGCCTGCAAACTCATATAGTAAGTTACGCGTGAACCACCCCCCTGTACATTCACATTGGCACGTTGGTTGAAGTTACCCGATCTGAATATCTGATCGAACCAGTCCACATCGGGATATACATACGGATCAACACCCAGTTCTGTATTTCGTATCTGCTCTTCACTGAATTTAGGAGATGTAATCGGAGTCAGGCTTCTGGCCTGTGCCGCTTCATTGTAAGTTCTCATGTAAGTAGCACCATCCGCAAACTTCGCAACTTTCGTCGGTTTGAAATAAGAAGCCTCCAAAGATACATTGACAGTCGCTTTCGTATTCTCCTGGCCTTTCTTTGTAGTTACCAGCATTACCCCGTTTGCACCACGGTTACCGTAAATAGCGGTTGCCGAGGCATCTTTTAGTAAAGAAAAGCTTTCGATAGACTCTGCGGGAATGCGGTTCAGGTCGGCAGAAGAAATCTCGATACCATCCAACAATATCAGCGGAGAAGCGGAACTACCGAATGTATTGATACCACGGATATAGAATTCGGAAGTAGAACCCGGCTCACCACTATTCACCATAGATACCACACCCGCCAGTTTACCGGCAAGTGAACTGGTAAGAGAAGAAGAAGGTGCTCTCAAAGTAGCTCCTTTCACTGTAGCAATAGCACCTGTCACGGATACTTTTTTCTGTGTACCCTGACCTACAATCACTACCTCATCCAGTACCTCATTGTCCGATGCAAGTTTCACATTCATCACACCCAAATCACCTACCATCAGCGTCTGTGGTTTGTAACCGATATAAGAAAACACTAATTCTGTCTTGCTGGTTACAGCAACCTGAAATTTACCATCGATATCGGTGATGGTACCTCCCTCTTCGCCTTTTATTTTCACATTTACACCAATCAAAGTCTCTCCGGTGGAAGCATCAATTACGGTTCCCATCAAAGTACGCTTCTGAGGTGTATTACTTTGAGTGATTATTTGCACTGAGGAATTATCCGATTCTACCATGGCAGCGGATGGATAACTGCAAATAAAACCAGTGCAAACGAGCAAACCGGTGAGGACTCTCCGATTGTTTTTCAATAATACTGACTTCATCATCATTACTAGATTAAAGTTAAAAAATTAAGTTAGATTCTTTTATTCTATTTTTCGATATTTATTTTGTTTAATAGCGGTTGTGTATAATCTTATTTGCGATAAGAAATTGCATAAACCCGGAAAATTAGAGTATATATAGAAACTATATAACTAATCGCCTATACAGGTTTATGCCAATTCTCTCGCAAAATAAGTTTACTGTTGGATTTTTAGAAAGTTTCTATTATAAGGGAAGCCTCTTCCAGTCCCTTTGCCGAGACTTTCACTTGTATTTCACCCTTCTCTTCATTGGGTTGCACAATAGCGATGGCTCTTCCCCGGAAAGTATTGGGTGTGAGCGAGCGGAAACTTTTCATATCAGCATAAGCTGCATTTCCACCTGCAATGACGGTTCCTTTACCCATACATTCAATCTTGACAGGCAATGAAGCATCGGGAACTACGTTTCCGTCTTTGTCTACCAACTCTATCTTGACATAAGAAAGGTCGTTCTTACAGGCTCTGATCTTATTCCGGTCGGCAGTCAGACGAATAGCGACAGGTTCTCCGGCAGTGGTTAACACAAACTCTTCCTTGCCCTTTGAATTTACAGCTTTCAAAGTTCCCGGTTCATAAGGCACTTCAAAAGTGGCGGTATAGTCCTCTTGACCTGTCTCTTCCTCTCCAATGAGTGTATTGTTCAGGTAAAGCTTCACTTTCGGGGAACGACTGTATACATTCACTTTCATCGTTTGCCCCTCACAGCCTTTCCAATTCCAACTTACCAGTTCGTTAGGCCAACCCCATCCGTTTACCACTTCTTTTTTGCCTTCGGGAACAGGGGCATGGACTGCCATAGTAATAGGACGTTCGCGCCACAGTACATCACGATAATAAGATTGAGGCTTCTTGTCGCCGCAAAGGTCAATATCACCACACCAACCATTATACCAAGGCCAGCCCATGAATTGTGTGTCATGCTCACCTTCTCCCAAATACGAGGCATGTGCCAATCCGGCCTCACCCAGGTAATCGATGGCAGTCCACACGAAATCACCTATTACATAGGGATGTTTCTCCACCAGATTCCAGTTCTGGGCGGCTTCTTTCGGATAAGACTCACTACCATAGATAACACGATCGGGGTAGGCAGCGTGATCGCTCTCATACTTCCGCCAGATATAGTTATAGCCGGCCACATCGAGATTTTTAAAGACCCGGTAAGAATCCTTATCCCAATTGTATTGGCGTCTGTCCCAGAAATCATTGGAGCCGATGGTAGTAAAGCGAGAGGTATCATACTTACGGACAGTATTCACCAGTCTTTTAGAAATCAAGTCTCCCTCAGGTTCATCAGCACGCTGTTCCACCTCATTTCCGATGCTCCACATAATGATGGAAGGATGGTTCCGGTCACGACGAACGGAAGCAGCTAAATCATAATCGCTCCATTCATCGAAAAACTGGTGATAGTCCTGTTCACGTTTCGGTTTCTGCCATTGATCGAAGGTCTCGTGAATTACCAGCATACCCAATCTGTCGCAGGCATCGAGGAAATGCTCGGACACCTGATTGTGTGAGCATCTGATAGCATTGTAACCGTTGGCTTTCATAAGTTCCACTTTCCGTTCTTCAGCACGGTCAATGGCTGCAGCTCCCAGGAGTCCGTTATCATGGTGCACACAGCCACCTTTCAACTTCATTGGCTTGCCATTCAATAGGAAGCCTTTCTCTGCTGAGAAAGAGAGGGTACGGATACCGAAAGGAATAGAAATCTTATCATATTCCTTTCCGTTTGAAGAGAGAGATACTTCCGCAGTGTAAAGTACAGGAGTATCTACTGACCATAATTCGGGCTTTTTAATGGAGAAAGATGTTGCCACCGGAGTTTCCTTGGAAAGTTCTACGTCCTGAGAAGTTGAAAACACTTCATTTCCGGTGGGCGAATATATTTTAATACCTATTTTACCTGATTTATTTTGCAGGCCCTCATTATGTATAATCGTAGAGAATTTAATTACAGCATCCTTTTTCCGGAGTTCGGAAGCATCGACAAAAGTATCCCATTTATCCAGATAAAGCTTATCTGTTTTTATCAGCCAGACATGGCGGAAGATACCTGAACCGGCATACCAACGGCTGTTGCGTCCGGCATTTACCGCTTTCACAGCAATTGTGTTCGGAGTGCCGGGAGCATTCAGGTAAGGAGTAATGTCTACTTTATAAGAAGTATATCCATAAACATTGAAGTTGGCTTTCTTACCGTTTACCCATAATTCGGACTGATTATATACTCCTTCAAAATAGAGCACAATACGTTTGCCGGCATCAGCAGCAGAGAGAGTTAATTCCTTTCTATACCAGCCTTCGCCACCCACAGTCTGCCCCGTATCGATATCTCCTTCACTCATACGTGAAAAAGGACCGGCAGTAATACCTTCTTTTTGAAAAGGCAGAGGTTCTACACTCCAATCATGAGGAAGATCGAGAACTCTCCAACGACTGTCATTATATTCCGGCTGTTCGGCATTGGCCACAATACCTAAATGGAATTTCCAATCTTTATTGAAAAGAGTTTTTCTGTCGGAAGCGTGAAGAAAAGCGTCCGGCAGTAATGTGAATAGCATCACACAAGAAAGAAGTAATTTGCTTGCTGTTCTCATAATATGAATCTGATCTAAGTTTAATTATCCGACAGCAAAGCAAGTCACATTTCATAAGAATGCAGGCGTAAAAACAGGTTATCAAGGGTATAAAATCCTTTCATGAAACGTTTGAATACCCTAATGAAAGGATTTTATACCCTGATCAAAAACAGGAACAATACCTGCTTCCCTTAGTGCTTCACCGTAAATTTGCGCGTAGCCGACCGATTACCATCAACAAGCCTCAACAGATACAAGCCTGTAGGAAGACCGGATACATCGAGTGTAGTAATACCGGAACCGGTCGTTACTTCACGAGAAAGGACTACCGTACCCTGCATACTATAAATATAAAAAGATACGCGGCCGGAAGACTGGGCAGACTTATAAGTTACCTGCAACTGCTGATCGGCAGGCAAAGGCCCGACAAACCATTCATCTCCGGAAATCTGTAGTGTATTGATACCCACCGTTTCTCCCTGAGCAACCTTCTGTATTTCTTCGCCCGACAACTCATAGTTATAGACACAGAAATCATCAATACTTCCTTTAAACATCGGGTCACCTGCAAACTGGCTGCGTCCGATATAGTTCAGACAAGGTTTTATATCAACCGGACGAATGGTAATATCTCCGGACGAAACAGCAAGTTCCCCATTTACATAAATCCGGGCCTCCGTATCCCCGATTGTAATCGCCAGGTGCACCCAATTGTCAACCCGTATAGGAGAAGGCAGAACTGTTTCCAGCGACTGCTCTTCATCGCCGTCTTTCATTGCAAAACGCAGGGATTGTATATTGGAGCTATAAGTCAGGAACATGTATTGATCTTCACCGTTTCCAAAGTCGAAGACACGCTGCCAGTCTACTCCGCCATCCCACTTCACCCAAGTAGCGACAGTCAAGTTCTGATGATTGGCAATATTCGTAGGCAGTTGCACGAATGACGTTGAACCATCAAGACGAACTGCTTTATTCTGCTTTCCATCCGTGAACGACATTTTCTTCAGGGATGCACCATGATTCAGATTTTCTGTTCCGTCCGTCAGGTCTTCATCAAAAGCATAATGTGCCACCAAAGCATGCACACCCGTAGTAACTGCAGAAACCTCCTGAGATTTAGGTGAACTGTTCAGGCAATTATCATTCGCTTTCACGGTATAGTAATAGTTTTTTCCTGTCAGAGTCTTATGATCTACAAAGCTGGTTTCTTTTACATCACGTGCAATTATCTCATAAGCACTACCAGAGGTTTCCGAACGCAGCACAGTATATCCGGTAGCATCAGCTTGTTTGTTCCACTTCAACAATACAGAGGCGGATTGTCCTTCTGCTGTCAACCCGGTTGGAATAGTCAGATCCTTGAGTTCAATACTGGCAACCGGAGCAGGAATCAATCGCCATTGCTGTTGGGCAGAACCGTCTTTCAGACCTTGCTGCACATTGTAGCTGACCTCCTCCAGATAGAGGGCACTGTGACGGCTGCGGATATAAAACCATCCATCTGCGGCATATTCCAGAACCCACTGTTGATTACTGCCATTGCCTACCCCATAAATTGCAATATTTCCACCGTCTTCCATCGACCAGTTCCATACATCAAACGACATGCCGGAACTGTAAGAAGTGATATAGAAGTAACTAAAATCACCACCAATACGATCGGAAACCGGACGGACATACCATTGTTGATAGGTCTTGGAGTTACTGTATTTTCCTGTTTTAACGTTTGCTCCCGCTTGTGTAGAGCCATTGGCTATTTCAATTGCCCGCTGGCTCTCCCGATTGACCAGTACATACAAACCGTTGACAGTCGGCTGTACGTCTTCTCCCCAAGTAATGTTTACTACCCGTTCGGCATTTTTCTGATCTTCCGTTCCATAACCAGTGTCTCCCGGCATTTCCAAAACAAATTCACGTTGTGGACCATAACCATCGAAGAATACATCTTTCTCTTTTGAAAGAAACCGGTAGCTTGTTGTCGTAGCCTGACGTTCGGAAACTCCGCCGAAAGCCTGCACTTTACCATCGGGAGCACGGTATACGGATGCTGCCGTCCAGTTAGGACGATGTTCGGCATATGCCAGACGCTCACCACGACTGGTTTTACAGAACTCACCACGGGCATACTCCGCACTTCCCCACCAGATACCTGTTTGCAAGCCATATTCCAACCCGACCATAGCTTCCATGACATTATGCATCTCATCGGCCGTGGCATGCTTGCCATCTTTACGAACCGCTTCAAAGAAACCGGCATACCCATCGAATCCACCGGCCAGTTGATGAGTATTTCCTTCATCCAGACGGTCTTTCAGAAAGTTGTACCAAGGAAGGGCTTCGTCGCAGTTCAGCGTATTACCTCCACAGATACGAATATTATCGAAAAGGGGATTCTTCTTCAGTTCATTGGCAATATTGTAGAAATCTTCCCGGGTGCCTTGCCCTGTATAGACGTAATCCGGTTCATTAAATGGAGCCACGGAAACAACTTTTCGCCCTCCCTCCTGGAAATAACGGGTATGTAAGTCCATCATCTGAGCCCAGGCCTGAGCATTACCTTTATAAAAAGGATCTATTTTAGGATGGTCGCTGTTGATAGTCAGCTTGGCATCAGGATTAGTAAAAGTCAACAACTTGAGACGTTTTTGTATATGTTCCTTCTGATCTGCTCCCAAATCTCCATCCATAATGGGGTCGGTGGGGCGGAAAGAAACGCGTACCAAATCCACCTGTTCCATGAACGCTGTGCCACGACGCATATTGCCCTCATCTTCCCAGGCTGTATCCAATCCCCATTCTACGGGGCGAACCACCCCTTGTTCACTAAGACGGAAAGGTACGATACGGTCGGTAGTAGGTTGAGCTGACACTTGATCGGTCACAACTACGGTTTGTGCGGACAGAGGAGAAAGCCCGCTTCCCAATGTAAATAAGGTAAGTAATAAGACAGATTTGTCTCTGAATGTTTTTCCATGACGGATACTGAAGTTCTTCATAACTATGTTTTGATTTAAGTTTGGTTATTTGCAAACAAATCAAGGCATATTTTCTGAAAAGGAGGATACAGTAATCGCTTATTCAGAGGATACAAATCTTTCATAAGACGTTTGTATCCCCAAATGAAAGGATTGTATACCCTACATACAGCGCATATAGATCCAGCATGCAGGATATATAGATCCAACACGTCCGGTATATATATCCTGCACATCCGATATATATGCCGGACACGTAGGATATATATGCGCTGCAAACAGTGAATTAAGGAATGTTTTTCTGCAGATACTCACTCGGTGTAATGCCGAACTCCTCTTTGAAACACTTCGTGAAGTATTTGGGAGTACTAAAGCCCACGGCATAGGCCACTTCAGATATATTCTGTGTCCGGGCAAGCAACATCATGCAGGCACGCTTCATCTTCACATTCCGCACAAAATCCAGAGGAGTCAGGCCCGTTATGGACTTTATCTTGCGGTAAAGGGTAGATTTGGACATTCCCATCTCCGTAGAAAGTTGTTCCAGATCGAACTCAGATTCTTCCAGATGCTGCTCGATGCTGTCCATAATGGACTGCAGGAACTGTTTATCGGCCGATGGGTACGTCAAGCCTTCCAAGTTGATATTTTCCTCCTTGCGGAACGCCGCCTGACGCATCCGCGAGGATCGTATCAGATTATCCACCCGGGCAAAGAGTATTCTCAATTCAAACGGCTTAGCGATATATCCGTCGGCACCCGCTTCATAGCTGGCAATACGGTCGTCAATGCCATTCTTAGCAGTAAGTATAATAACAGGTATGTGATTAAAACGCACATCGCCCTTTATACGGGTGCAGAGTTCCCAGCCATTGACATCAGGCAACATGACGTCACAGATTATCACATCCACTTCATTGCCCGTTAACTTGTCCCAAGCCTGCTGTCCGTCTGCGGCTGTAAATACCACATACCGTTCCCTGAACATCTCTTTCATGATGGACAACAACTCCGTATTGTCATCAATCAGCAAAAGGGCGGGTTTATCCGCATCGTCAGCCGATGCATCATCTTCCACCATAGCCATCTCATCCGCTCCTGTCTGTAGAACCATTGTTTCATCAACCAGTTCATCCGGGGAGTAACTCTCTTTATCAACCGGAAGCTTTACCGTGAAACAGGAACCTTGTCCCAAAACACTTTCCACAGTGATATTGCCATGATGCAGGTTCACCAGATCCTTTGTCAGAGAAAGACCTATTCCATTCGATTCGATTCCCCGGTTTCTGCTATGGTAAAAGCGGGTGAAAATCTGTTCCAGCTCTTTTCCGGAAATTCCGATACCCTCATCTTTTACTTTCAGCACCAATATCTTATGTTCCGCTTCTTCGGCTATCTGCATATCGACAATGATACGTTTGTTCTCCGGTGTATATTTGATGGCGTTGGACAATAGATTATGCAATATCTTATCCAACTTATCAAAATCCACATAGCCATACAGTTCTTCCATGTCCATGCGGGTTTCCAAGGCTATATGATTCTTCTCCGCAAGCGGCAAGAAGTTCACCTGGCAGATATTCAGAACAAATTCGCGGATATCACCCTCCGAAACATTGAGTTTGAGTTTTCCCACATCCATCTTACGGAAGTCGAGTACTTGTTGTATCAATCGCTTCAGTTTGTCCACATTGGCTTTCAGCATGGCAGACTGTTGCTGCACGGCAGGTGCTTTCTGGTCCAGATAATCCGATATGCAGGATATGACGGTCAGCGGTGTCAGCAACTCATGAGAAACATTGGTGAAGTAAGTCAGCTTTGTCCGCGTCAGTTCTTCCTGCAACCTGACTTCACTCTTCAGCTTGATACGACGCATATAAAGCCGGATCACAGTATAAAAGCAGAGCCCGATCAGAATAACGTAAATAAGATAGGCAAACCAGGTCTCATAAAACGCAGGTTCTTTTACGATGGTTAGCAGCACTTCTTCTTCAGTCCATTTGCCCCGCTCGTATTCCAGCTTCAGACGTAATTTATAAGTTCCCTTCGGTAAGTGGTTGTAGAAAGCGGAAGCCCGGCCCGGATCCGCATAAATCCAGCCATGATCCACCCCATCCAACTGATAGGCTATGCGATGATGCGCATTCAGTGCGTACACCAGTGGGGAGAAGAAGATCTCGATATTGCGGTCGTTCGGGTTCAGGAATATCTTACGTATCGTATTCGCCTCCGAACCGGATTCTCCACCGAAAAAGATGCTCCTGTCCTCTACCTTGACATCAGTGATGTGCAAAGTGGGACGAACCTTATTCGCCGGGCCTGCCCCCTCGGGCCGGATATGTATGAAGCCGCGGTGGCCACCTACGTAAAGTCCGCCCCATCCGTCCAGGCTGATGGCTTTATACCTGAAAACATCCACCATGATATTTTCATCAGCAGTAGAGTAATTCTGATAGGCTTGCGAATCGATGTTATATTGCAGGACTTTCTTGTTGGTGATAATCCATACACTGTTCTTATCCGATAGTAATCCCAATATGGTGCAATCATCTATTTCATCGTCCAGCGGCACATTTTCAAAAACATTCATGATTTCATCGGATCTGAGTACTCTCCCTAAAGTAGTATTGAACCATAACCGCCCTTTCCGATCCATGCAGACGCTATTCACTCCTTCTCCCTCGAGAAGCGCTGAAACGGTACCTTTCAATTCGCAGGAGATGCGCCCGCCGGCACAATTCAACTGGTAAATCTTGTTTTCATTAGACACTCCCAGCACTTCACCTTTCACATCGCTGATTAAGAATTGCATCACCGGAACGTCTCCACCCGAAGCAATCAATGCATCCTCGTCAGGGCGTTTCACATGCATATCCGTCCAACCGGCTATCCACAAGTTACCATCTTTATCCTCAACCAACCCTGTGACGCCACCAATATGAATGTCCTCTTCTATCTGCACCTTCATATCACGCTGCGTCAGCCTCATCACATGCGGGGCCTGACTCAGATTCACCCAGACTCCGGGTTTATGAAGAGACCTGATGATGACATTGACTTCACCCACACCACTGCCGGCAAACTTATCCTGTGAAAAATCGTACATACACAGTTCGTACCGGTCCTGCCTGAACCACATGGTGCTGTCACTTCCCTGGCAGAGGTTCAAGATATTGGCATCCCAACCCATCTCTTCCTTCAACTGCGGCAAAAGATAATTGTCAATGTTCGAATTATCAAAGAAAATAGTATATGCCATATCGTAGGAAGGCAACCATAGATTCCCCTCCCGGTCTTTACAGATCCGGGTATACATCATGTGCGTATCGATCAGATGGTCTATATCCACCTTTTTCAATGTTCCTTCATCCGTGTATTCAAATGCATGAAGTCCGGCATACGAGAGCATCCAAAGATAACCGAACGTATTGTCCTGCTCTATACTGAAAAGAATGGATTCCACTCCGCTTTCCTTAGAATTGGGGGTGGCAATGTTATGCTTCTTATAATGCCCTCCTTTTTGTGCATGTGGGAAGAACTGCCACAAACCCTCCCCCCAAGTCCCTATCCAGTAATTACCTGCCTTATCCTGGAACATGATGTATGCCGTATGCCCGTTTCCAAGTGGCGGATAACGGAAAAAAGAATCCGTTTCGGGCTCATACCTGAATATACCTCGCGAACCTACTGCCCATAGCTGCTTGCTCTGGTCCATATAAATATTACTAATGGCATATCCCTCCTGAGGCTGACCGAGTTCGTACTCTTTTATGACGTGTGCAGTGGAGTCGCACCTGTACACTTTCCCACCGGCACTTATCCAGACATTTTCAGCATTGTCAACCGTTATGGCATCGACTGCTTTATTCAGAAGTCGCGGATCAGAGAAAGGAGTAATCCGGCAAGTCTGTTTATCATACAAGTTTAATCCTTTCCATGTACCAATCCATACATACAAGCTATTGTCATTAATGGAAGCAACAGCATTATCTATCAGAAGATTCTGGTTTTTATAATCCGTACGGAATGTGTTTAATTGATAGCCGTCATAGCGAGCCAGTCCGTTAGTAGTACCTAACCAGAAATACCCCTCTCTATCTTGATGGATACTGAAAATTTCGTTGGAAGAGAGTTGATTAAAGAAAGGAAACTGACGGGAGAACATATGCTGCGCACTTACGGACAGCTCTCCCAGAAATAGAAATATGCAAAGGAACAGGTATCTCATAGCATTATGACTGGTTGTGGGAGCAAAGATAGAAAAAAATATCGTTCTACAGGTGGGTCACATTAATAAATGATATACTCCTCCCACCAGTGCACGCACCACACCTTTCATCTCTAATTCAAAAAGCAAACCAGTCATACGGTTCACGGGAATATCGGCTTCTACTACCAATGCATTGACATGCAGATCTCCTTGGCGGGTAAGAATGCCGACAATACGCTCTTCTTCCTCACTCAATTCGGGGAAAAGATCACGTTGGATACCTTCCGGCTTAGCCGATTCTCCGGCAGACTTCCAGCCCATAGCCTCTATAAAATCTTCGGCAGACTGGATGAGAGCAGCTTTATTATCACGTATCAGCAGATTGCACCCTCTTGAAGAAGCATCAGAAATACGTCCCGGGACAGCAAAACAATCACGGTGATAGCCTACGGCAAGGTCCGCCGTAATAAGAGAACCGCCTTTATCGGCTGATTCTACCACAATGGTAGCATCGCTCATACCTGCTACAATACGATTACGACTTACGAAATTGTGGCGGTCGGGATTGGTCTCTGTTAGAAACTCGGTAAGCAGGCCACCATTCTCTAACATATCAATAGCTGTTTTACGATGGACATAAGGATATATACGGTCCAGTCCATGAGCCAGAACCGCCACTGTGGAAAGATGGTTAGCCAGTGCTGCACGATGGGAATGAATATCAATGCCATAAGCCAGACCACTCACAACCAGGACATCAGGACAGGAAGCAGATAAATCACGAAGAAAGTCTGCACAAAACTGTTTGCCATATTCCGTAGCATTACGGGTACCTACCATATCAATAACGCGAAGACGGTTGAAATCAGTATTACCCTTGAAGAATAGAACTACCGGAGCATCTTCACACTCACGCAAGCGAGAAGGATAAGATTCGTCTTTTAACGTAAGACAGGTCAGGCGATTCTTCTCCACAAATTCCATCTCATGTTCGGCACGTAGAAAAGCTGCGGAGTTATCAAGTGCAGCAACCACAGCGGAACTTACACCGGGAAGGAGCTCGGGCAATTCTTTACGCTGACGGAAGACTTCGGCAGCACTACCCATACCGTCTATTAAACGCTTTGCCCCGATATGTCCTATACCGGGGCAAAGTGTAAGTGCTATACTGCAAATACGTTCATCGTTGTTCATGGAAGCGAGTGATTAGTGGGAGAGTGCTTAGTGATTAGCAGTAAGATAGGGTTCAAAGATTTTATCAAACAGTTCACTGTCGCTCAAACGTCCGTTCACCACACAGACCGTTTCAACCACCGCTTTAATCGCTATTTTATCATCACTTTTCCGGAAGATATCCTGATAGAAAACATACTTGATACTTTCTTTTTTCATGTAAAGCTTGGAAATGAACTCATCGCCACTCTTTAGTGGAGTTTTAAATGCCATATTGATGCGTGCCACTACCGGGTCGACTCCCTGTTCATGCAACTTGGCGAAACTTACACCTGTTGACAACAGAAATTCATGGCGTGTATGCTCCAGATAATGCTGGTAATTTGCATTATTCACAATACCTTGCAGGTCACATTCGTAATCCCGCACCTTCATTTCCAACTCATAGATATATTTTTCCATAATCATCCGCGAGTTTTTTCAATATCCAGTCCTTTGAATTTCTTTAATTCTTCCGTAGAAACCAACTTGTAAAGTTTGTCACTAGGACGTATTTTGTCCGCTTTCATCGAGAAATGCTGCCCTTTCTTCACCGTTTGCACAGGTTTCAGATCAACACGAGCCTCATCGAGCGTAGTGAACACTGCACCTGTAGTGGGACCGGTAATCAGCAACTTATCCCCCACATTCAGCTCCGCAGCTTCTACCAAAAATTCTGCCACACCGATATTAGAGAAGTACCTGACGCCCTTGCCTACATATATTTTCCGTTCCGTAGCTGCAGAACCGTAGTTCTTTGTCCATTCACCAAGGCGTTGGCCCAAATAGTAGCCGTCCCAGAAGCCACGGTTGAATACTGTTTTCAATCGTTCATCCCATGCAGCAATCTTTTCATCGGTAAACGTACCGTCCAGATAAGAACGGATTGCCTCTTTATAGCACTCCACTACCGTACGGACATACTCCGGTCCACGGGCACGCCCTTCTATTTTGAATACCCGCACGCCTGCATCCAGCATCTTATTCATAAAATGGATGGTTTTCAGGTCTTTGGGCGACATGATATACTGATTGTCCACTTCCAGTTCCACATCCGTCTCTTTATCACGTACCGTGTAAGAGCGGCGGCACACTTGCATACAGGCACCACGGTTAGCCGAGTGGTTCATCTCGTGAAGTGAAAGATAACATTTTCCGGACACTGCCATGCAAAGTGCACCGTGGCAAAACATCTCGATACGGATAGGCTTTCCGTTTGGTCCGCAGATATTCTCTTCGCAGATATGACGGTAAATCTCGGCTACCTGTTCCAGATTCAATTCACGTGCCAACACCACTACGTCAGCAAACTGTGCATAAAAACGCAGTGCTTCCACATTCGAAATATTCAATTGTGTGGAGAGATGCACTTCCTGATCTATCTGCCGTGCATAACTCATCACAGCCACATCCGCAGCAATCACTGCAGAGATACCGGCAGCTTTTGCCGCATCTACAATGGTACGCATCAGTGCCAAGTCTTGGTCGTAAATAATGGTATTGACGGTGAGATAACTTTTCATCCCGTGTTCATCGCACGTATGCGCTATTTCCTTCAGGTCGTCGACGGTGAAAGTATTCGCCGAACGGGCACGCATATTCAGGTTCTCAATGCCGAAATAGATGGAATCGGCACCCGCCTGGATAGCCGCTGCGAGTGATTCGCGCGAACCGACGGGTGCCATGATTTCAAAATCTTTTATAGTAAGGTTCATTTATACTTAAATCAAAAAAATCACTAATTATCATTTGTTTCCCTGTGCATCCAGGTCTTTCTGGAGTTCAGTGGCAATCTCCATGCCCAACTGTTGTCCGATCTGCATACCTTCGGTCATCATAGCAGGCGTAGATGCACCCAGTTTCTTTCCGACAGGTGTTTCATAAAAAGCAACGATTTTCTTCAAATCATCCAATGTGAGATACTTCTGATAGACAGGAGCATAAAGTTCCGCCAGCTTACTTCCGAATTTAGTTTCCCACTTCTTCTGGAAACCATCCCAGAAAGCGGTTGAAGCCGAAGGCGACTGTTGTTTCAACATAGCTATCATCTGTGGTACCATAGCCTTTGCAGATGCCATAGAACCGGATAATTCAAGCATTTTTTCCAATGTAGCCTTGTACTCGTCATTTGGAGCCTGTGCAGAAACAGAAGGTGCAGCAGCAAACAGCATGGCTACACACATCACTACTAAAACCAAACCTTTTCTCATAATTCTATAATAGTTAAATAAATGAATGATACAAAGGTAGGCTTTTTTCCGTATTTTTGCAGCGAAATAATCATTTAGTTCAATTCATCCATGAAGATAGGCCACATAGATCTGGGCGAACGCCCTATATTTTTAGCTCCGATGGAGGACGTCACCGACCCTGCATTCCGACTGATGTGCAAGAAGTTTGGCGCCAGTATGGTGTACACGGAATTTGTATCAGCAGATGCCCTGATACGTTCCGTCAGCAAAACCGAGCAGAAACTGAATATCAGTGACGAAGAACGCCCCGTAGCCATACAGATATACGGTAAAGACACAGAGACCATGGTGGAGGCCGCACGTATTGTGGAAGAAGCACGACCGGATATTCTCGATATTAACTTTGGCTGTCCCGTAAAGCGTGTAGCAGGCAAGGGTGCAGGTGCAGGTATGTTGCAGAATATTCCCAAGATGCTTGAAATTACCCGTGCCGTAGTAGATGCCGTAAAGATACCCGTCACCGTAAAAACCCGTTTGGGCTGGGATGCCAACAATAAAATCATCGTAGATCTTGCCGAGCAGTTACAGGATTGCGGTATTGCCGCCCTCACCATTCATGGGCGTACCCGTGCACAAATGTACACCGGTGAAGCGAACTGGACACTTATCGGTGAGGTGAAGAAGAACCCACGGATGCACATTCCCATTATCGGTAACGGAGATGTCACTACCCCTCAAAGGGCAAAAGAATGTTTTGAGCTTTACGGAGTGGACGCAATAATGATAGGTCGCGCCAGCTTCGGCCGTCCGTGGATATTCAAGGAAGTAAGGCATTATCTGGAAACAGGCGAGGAATTGCCTCCGCTGAGTGCGGAGTGGAAATTGAGTGTATTACGTCAGGAAGTAGTAGACAGCGTCAATCTGTTGGATGAACGAAGAGGGATTCTACACGTACGCCGCCATCTGGCAGCAAGTCCGTTGTTTAAGGGAATACCCAATTTCCGGGATACACGCATCGCTATGCTACGGGCAGAAACGAAAGAAGAGTTGTTTCAGATATTCAATACAATCAGTCCGTTGCTGTCTTAAATATATTCAAGGGGGGATTCTATCACACAGTTACTTAAACATTGGCTGTGCGAACCATCTCTTAAACATCCACGTCACCACCACATACAGGCCGAAAGCTGAGATGAACCCTACAATCGAGTCGATGAGATAATGTGCCTGGATATACACCGTGGCACAGCAAAGCAGTATATAGAATGGAAACAGACATGCAAACAGCCAGCGACTGCCACGCCATGCCATAATCATCAGAATCGTGGAGATACCCACATGTGAACTGGGAAAAGCCGCCGTAGGACGCTCACCAATTTGCTGTGACCCCTCTACCAGGTTGTAGAAGAACCCATGATCGTATCCCGGTCCGGGCAGCAACTCCTGATTATGGTTGAAGTAATCTCCGATGGAAGGGAACACCCCTTGCGCCACATTATCATCTCCGATAGCCGGAAAATAGAATTGCGGGCCTGCCACCGGAACAAAGATATAAACCAGATAATAGATAAAGAACGAAGTGACCAACACGAATGATAACTTTTCGAAGTACTGAAAACGGTAGATAAAGTACCAAAGCACCACAATCAGAATCATCGGATAGTAGAAGAAATACCCCATATTAAACGGCTCACTCACCCACATCTGCGGAAAACGAAGACAGAACCATACTGCCGGTTGTCCGTTGAACAGCCACTGTTCGGCCGAAGCAAAAACATGGTCGAGGTTCGGGAATATCCGGTTAAACTCAAATGTATCGGGGTACCAATAAGAGAGCAGGGACATCTGGATGGCAATACGCACAAAGGCAGAGAACTTACAGGGCGCCAGCCGGTAAAGATACATCAACAGGAATGTCATGCCGGCAATCATGGCACGATCAATCAACATCTGTACAGGATGATCCATTTCCTGGAAAAGAAACAAGATCAAAATAGAAGTCAACAAATTATATATAAGTGTTATCTTCTCGACTGCAAACAACCCTTTCCGGGTTTCTACCTTTTTAAATAAATCTAAAGCCATCCCTCGTTCTTATACCAGGCAATGGTTTCCTTTACACCTTGTTCCAGATTATACTGGGGCGCAAATCCCAACTCTCTTACAGCCGGGGTGATGTCACATTGCCAATTGCGTTGTTTCATTATGTTATACTTATCAGAATTGAGCGTACTTGGTATCTTGTTCCACTTTGCCCAGGATTCAGCGAGCAAAGATACAACTTTCAACACAATTAACGGACATATCACCCGAATTACAAACGGATTACCCAATTCTTTCCGGATCAAATCGGAAAAAGCACGGCTACGATACACCTGACCGTCTGCCAGGAAATAGGCACGACGACATGCCTGCTTCTCGATACCAAGGAACACAGCCTGCACAATATCTTTCACATAAATAAACGTCAGATCCTGACGGCGGAAACCGACCGCAAAATCCGTATGTTGCTTGATGGACTTAGCCATCAGGTAATAATCTTTTTCACGCGGGCCATATACTCCCGTGGGACGATAAATAACATAGGGAAAGCCGGGAATACTTTGCAGATAAAGCTCGGCTTTGAGTTTACTCAATCCGTAAGCGGTGTTGGGCAGGGGCGAATCTTCCTCTGTAATCGGTTGGTAAGTTTTCTCTTGAACAGGACCGAACACGCTCAGCGTACTGATATAAATAAACTGTTTCGGTATCATGTTCAGCTCGCGAAGAGTATCAACGAAATATTTCGTCTGCAAATAATTCACCCGGTCGAATTCCCGTTTATCGGTACACTTGGTTACCCCGGCACAATGGATGATATAATCAAACTTATTATAAGTTCCTTTGTGTCCGGAAAGTTGGGCACGCAGTTCATTGGGATGTGCAAAGTCCAGTTCAAGGATATGTATCTTGCGATTGCGCAAATACTCCCGGCTACTGCTCGAACGGATACCCGCCCACACGCCGAACTTCCGCTTCAACGCTTCTTCCACGATGAAACTTCCGATAAATCCACTGGCTCCTGTTATTAATATACTTTCCACCCGTTACTCTTTACGTTAAACAAATGCATGTAGTGATTAGTATTTAGTGATAAGTGATTAGCACAGGAAACCTGCTAATCACTTATCACTTATCACTAACCGCTTGTCACTATTTCAACGGTTCGACATGAATACCCACATGTGTACCCCTACCGAACATCTCTTTCAGCTTGTTCTCTATTTCCGTCGCTGTCCGGTGTGCCTCTTCCAAAGGAATCTTACCATCCATACGCACATGTACTTCGATGGCACAATAGCTCCCAATGCGGCGTGTGCGCAAATGATGCGGTGAACTGACACCGGGAAACGACAGGATGGTCTCCTGTATCTGGTCTTCCACCTCGGCAGGCAACGATTTCTCCAGTAGTTCATCTACACAAGGTATAAGCAACCGGATAGAGACTTTTATTATAAAGAAGCTCACCACCACTGCCGCTATCGGGTCGAGTACCCTCCAATGGGGGCCCAGCAAAATAGCGCCACCAATACCGATAGCTGTACCGATGGAAGAAAGTGCATCACTCCGGTGGTGCCACGCATTGGCAATCACCGCCTGTGAGTTCAATTTCTTCCCCTTGAATACTGTATAGCGATAAAGAACTTCCTTTGAAACAATGGATATCAACGCTGCTGCCAGCGCCAGGATACCCGGCTCCTGCAAAGAATCTCCCTGCAAGAAACGATAAATGGACGATGCACCGCTCCAAAGAATGCCAAATCCCACAAACAGCAACAGAATACCGATAATAGCCGTAGCCAATGTCTCGTACTTTCCGTGCCCGTAATCGTGGCTTTCATCCTCGGGCTTGGCAGATATGCGTACAAACACAATCACTATAATGTCGGTGACAAAGTCCGACAATGAATGAACCGCATCTGCCAGCATAGCAGCACTATGACCGAAAAAAGCAGCAAAGAACTTGAACACAAGCAAGAGGAAGTTTACAATGCTACCCACCACGGTCACCCGGTAAATACCTTTTTCCCGTTCGGTGTTTTGCTTATCCAACGCTTGTTCCATCATCCAGCCGTTTTTATAAATCGTTGCAAATATAGTACATAAATCGGTTTGCTTCTGCAATTTACCGGTTATTTTCTACCAACAAAGAATATTTTGGGGGTAGATTGAACGACTGATAGCAATTATTTGTTTACTTTGTAGTCGTGAGTTAACTACAAGTTGCAAGCTACAAGCTACAAATGCCATACGGCTCGATGCTTATGTAGCAGTTTTTATACTTGTAACCTGTAGCTCGTAACTAAAAACTTTTAAATATATGACCAAGAACAAAGAAAAGAAAGCCGGCAAACGGATGAAGAAAAAAGAACTCATCGCCGCGCTAATGGATTTTTTCCATTCAAAACCCGACGAAGTACTGTCTCTAAAATACATATTTGAACAACTTCACCTCACCACGCATCCCCTAAAGATGTTGTGCAGGGATATCCTGAGTGACCTGTTGCTGGACGACTACATCACCGAAGTGGATAAAAGCAAGTATAAGCTGAACAACCACGGTGTAGAAATGGTGGGTACCTTCCAACGCAAAAGCAACGGAAAGAACTCTTTCATTCCTGAAGGTGGTGGCGATCCGATATTCGTTGCCGAACGTAACTCGGCGCACGCTATGAACAATGACAAAGTACGCATCTCCTTCTATGCCAAGCGCCGTGGTCGTGAAGCCGAAGGGGAAGTCATCGAAATACTGGAACGTGCCAACGATACCTTTGTAGGTACATTGGAAGTAGGCAGTTCATATGCTTTCCTCGTAACGGAAAACCGTACGCTTGCCAACGATATCTTTATCCCGAAAGAGAAGCTGAAAGGCGGAAAGACAGGTGATAAAGCCATCGTGAAAGTGGTGGAATGGCCCGACAAAGCTAAAAACCCCATCGGGCAAGTCATCGACATCCTGGGTAAAGCAGGCGACAATACCACCGAGATGCACGCTATCCTCGCCGAATTCGGTTTACCTTACGTTTACCCTTCTTCCGTAGAAAAAGCTGCGGACAGAATCCCTGCCGAGATTTCTGCCGAAGAGATTGCCAAGCGCGAGGACTTCCGGAATGTGACTACTTTTACCATCGACCCGAAAGATGCCAAGGACTTCGACGATGCTCTCTCTATCCGTAAAATAAAGGATGGCCTGTGGGAAGTAGGTGTGCACATTGCCGATGTCACCCACTACGTCACCGAGGGCAGCATCATCGATAAAGAAGCTGAAAAGCGTGCCACATCTGTCTATCTGGTAGACCGTACCATCCCGATGCTTCCCGAACGCCTCTGTAACTTCATCTGCTCCCTGCGTCCCGATGAAGAGAAACTGGCATATTCGGTCATCTTCGAGATCAATGAGAAAGGAGATGTGAAAGATTCACGCGTGGTACATACGGTAATCAAGTCCGACCGCCGTTTCACTTACGAGGAAGCACAACAGGTGATTGAAACTAAAGAAGGTGACTTCAAGGAAGAAATCCTGATGCTGGATACCATCGCCAAGGCATTACGCCAAAAACGTTTCGTATCCGGAGCCATCAACTTCGATCGCTACGAAGTGAAATTCGAGATAGACGCAAAAGGCAAACCCATCAGCGTTTACTTCAAAGTGTCTCAGGATGCCAATAAGCTAGTAGAAGAGTTCATGCTGCTTGCCAACCGTACCGTAGCCGAGAAGATCGGTCGCGTACCGAAAAACAAGAAAGCAAAGGTATTCCCTTATCGTATCCACGATCTTCCGGACCCGGAAAAACTGGATAACCTAGCGCAATTCATTGCCCGATTCGGTTACAAGCTGCGCACCAGCGGTACGAAGACGGATGTATCCAAGTCCATCAACCACTTACTGGATGATATTCAAGGGAAGAAAGAAGAGAACCTTATCGAAACCGTATCCATCCGTGCCATGCAGAAAGCGCGTTATTCCACGCATAACATCGGGCACTACGGATTGGCATTCGATTACTATACACATTTCACCTCCCCCATCCGCCGGTTCCCGGATATGATGGTACACCGCCTGCTCACCAAATACCTGGATGGCGGACGCAGTGTTTCCGAAACTAAGTACGAAGATCTCTGCGACCATTCCAGCAACATGGAGCAAATAGCCGCCAATGCCGAACGGGCTTCTGTGAAGTACAAACAGGTAGAGTTTATGACGGAACGCCTGGGACAGATATTCGACGGTGTAATCTCCGGTGTAACGGAGTGGGGCTTGTACGTAGAGCTGAATGAAAACAAGTGTGAAGGTATGATACCTATCCGTGACCTCGATGATGACTATTACGAGTTTGATGAAAAGAACTACTGCCTGCGCGGACGCCGTAAGCACCGCACATACAGCTTGGGCGATGCAATTACTATCAAGGTAGCACGTGCCAACCTGGAGAAGAAGCAACTGGACTTTGCTTTGGTAGATTAAATAATGTATGAAGGCGCGGAATCCGCGCCTTCATACATTATTATTGTTTCTGCTTTACATATCCGGAAGGTGAAACCCCATACTCATTCTTGAAACATTGCCGGAAATAAGCCACACTACTAAATCCCGTCATATAGGAAATCTCTGAAATTGTATATTCACCGGATATCAACATCTCCACACTTTTACGCATCTTTACCTTACGAATAAACTCATTGGCCGACATATCTGCCAAGCCTTTAATCTTCCGATATAGGGTAGAATGGCTCATACACATCTTGTCTGCAATGAAAGCCACATCCATCTTCTCCATCTCTATGTTCTCCTCGATGATCTGCGTAATTTTCTGCATAAACTCATTATCCAGCCTGTTCAATGAACTTACAGCTTGTTCCTGAGCAGGTTTCACATCGGCCAGCAACAATTGCGAAGCAATCTTCTTGCGTGTTTCCAGCAAGTTATTGATGCAGCTATGCAGCAGTTTTGCACTGAATGGTTTCGTCAGATAAGCATCCGCACCCGAGGCATATCCTTCCTCCTTGTCATGCAAAGAATCCTTGGCCGTCAGCAGGATAACCGGAATATGACTGGTACGCATATCCTCTTTTACTTTCTTACAAAGCTCCACTCCGTCCATAATCGGCATCATGATGTCCGATACTATAACATTCGGAATCCGCGCTTGTGCCAATTCCCAACCTTCTTGTCCGTCTTTGGCAGTAATCACTTCATAAATATCAGCAAACGAACTTTTTATATATTCACGGATATCAGAGTTATCCTCCACCACGAGCACGATGGGACATCCGTCCAAAGCAGGATCCATTCCGACCATATCCTCCGTTGGAATGGGCAGTTTTTTCACCTTGCTCTCCACATGGATGGCATTGGGATAAGTATTTTCCGTCAGCAGGCGCAAAGTAAAAGTGGTTCCCACTTCCGGTGTACTCTCCACTTTCAGCGTACCTTCGTGCAAATCGGTAAGCCCCTTCACCAGTGCCAGACCAATACCTGAACCTGATGCCTGAAACTTACTTTTAGCCTGATAATAGCGGTCGAAGATATGCGGCAACGCTTCCGGCTCGATGCCATGCCCGGTATCTTTCACACTGATTTCCGTATATTTTATCTGCATTTCCTCTACCGAACGCAAGGTCAGTGTAATCTCTCCTTCCGAAGTATATTTGACGGCATTACTCAATAAATTATCCAATATGATGGTGATCATATCCGCATCATAGAACAGCTCGGCATCTTCGGTTTCAATATGGATGTGGTAAGTCACCTTATTGTTGGGGTTCAGTTCTTTATAACGTAACCCGATTTCCTGTACCAGTTGCGCCAGATTTCCCCTTGCCACTGCCAGTTTCCGGTTTTGAGTCTCTGTTTTACGGAACTCCAGAATACGATTGATTAGATTCAGCAGGCGGGTAGCACTATCGTGAATGATACTGATCTTATTGGCATGCTTGGGAGACAGGGTACCGTCACTCAGCAGATCTTCCAATGGTCCCAGAATCAGTGTCAGCGGTGTACGCAACTCGTGCGTGATATTGGTATAGAAGCGTAGCCTTTCATTGTTCAGTTCCAAGTCATTCTGACTTTTTCTGCGTTCCAGATTCAATGAGCTCTCCAAGTCTATCTTATGCTTATAGAAATTAAGTAATCCATAGAGAGCCAGGACAAAGAGCAATACGTAAACCAGTTTGGCATACCATGTGAGCCAGAACGGTGGCTGTATATGAATCACCAGCGAAGCCTCTTTCTCATCCCATTCCTGGTTGCGGATACGTGTCTTTACTTTAAAGACATACGTACCGGGAGAAATATTACGGAAAGTTACCTGATTCTCCCCTTGCGTATTATACCAGGCTTTTTCTAACCCCTCCAGCATATAAGTAAATTCTACTTGCGGGCTTTGGGTATAGTCCAGTACATTGAAAGATATCTTGAATGTATTCTGATTATACGGCAAATTTATCTCCCCATCGGCAATAGGCATCGGCAATTCCTCGTCATGACTCTCTTTCATACGGTGATACGTACAAAAACGGGTAATGACAATAGAAGATACCTCACGGTTAGTAGGAATATCCTTGGGATTAAAATAACACGCACCATTCTGTGAACCAAAATACATGGTGCCGTCAGAAGTCATACAGGTAGACCCATTCATAAAATCACCCATAGGCACTCCGTCGTGATGGCTATAATTATAAAACACCTTCTTCGCCTCATCCAGCCGGGAGACTCCACCATTCGTACTGATCCATATTTGATGAAGCTTATCCTCAGTAATAGCACGCACCTGACTGTTTTCCAAGCCATTCTGTTCTTTAAAGATTTCATACTCCTCCGGGTTGGCCGTATCATGGAAAAGTACCACTCCTTCACGCGTAGCAACTAATATCCTTTGTCGGGAATCCTGCATCATATGGTTGACGGCATTCGAACAGAAACCATTTTCAACCACGAAATTATATATAAGCTTATTGTTCGGATCGAATACCGAAATACCTTTGCCGAATGTTCCTATCCACAGTTTTTCTTCTTTATCCCGCAAGATACCATGTATCTTTGTATCCGGCAGCTGACTTTGAATGAAACCTGCCACTTCCAGCTTTCCGTTTTCATAGATATAAAGTCCACTCTCCGTCCCAACCCAGATACTCCCGTTTTTATCTTCATAGAAACAATGAACATTCAGGGTTTCCTCGTGAGACGTTTTACCGATACGGGTCATTTTCCTGTTTTGCGGATCATACATAAGAATACCGTTCAGATAAGTCCCCATCCACAACCGGTCCTGAGAATCTTTGTACACAACATTAATATGAGTATTGGATTGAGTCTGATAAGAACGCAATAAGAAAGTATCTATCATCTTATTCTTCTGAAAAACAGCAAACTCACCTTCGCCACCAACCAACACTTTATCGTCTTTTGCAAACAATCCCCAAACTTGCTTACTACTCTGCTTACCGTCTCTTTCCACCGTGTAGGGCAACATATTAAAAATGGGCTGTGCATAACTTATAAAATCGACTCCTCCCCGGTAATTTCCCAGCCAGATGTTCCCGAAACTATCTTGAAAAGCACATTTGGCATTAGGTCCCGACAGGCCGTGCACATCATTGGTAGCAGGTATATTCTGAAAATGTATATGGCTTGGTGAAGTAAATGCATTCTGTTGCATATCGAGTATACTGACACCACCCATATTGGTGCAGATCCACAACCGCCCGTCCCTCATCTGTTTTATATCCAGCACCTGATTGGAAAGCAACGAGTTCTCATCGCCCGGAATATGCCTGAAAGTGGTGAACTTTTCGGTTGCAGGATTAAAGATGGAGAGTCCTTTATTCGTACCTACCCATATATTTCTTTGTTCATCTACACACAAGGCAACGACAAGTCCTCCCGGAAGGCTATCCGGATCATCGGAAACATGCTGATACCTTTTTATTGTATGATCCTTTAATGAAATGACACTCATCCCCTTGCCATCATGCCCGACATACAGATTTCCCCGACCGTCATCACAGGCTATATAGTTTTTCAATCCACCCAGTCCTTTCACATTGTGTTCATAGTAATGAGTGAATTTCCCGGTTTCGATATCATAATAGTGGATACCTACATGATAAGTGGTAATCCACAACCCTTTTTTGTCGAAGGAAGGGATGATATTGGTAATATCATTGGTTGCAATAGTGCCATCTCCCGCCCTGTATACAGTGAACGTATCCGCATCACAATCGAACATGCACAAGCCTTCACGTTGGGTACCTATCCACACTTTATTGTCGCGCGGATCGGCACACACACAGTTCAGTTCATTGGCACTCAGCTTCGAGGTGTATTTTTTATAAACCGTAAACTGCCTGCCATCAAATTTATTCAGCCCGCCCTCGGTGGCAAACCACATGCATCCTTGTTTATCCTGGGTAATCCCCACCACGTAATTACTGGACAGCCCGTCTTCTACCCCCAGTCTTTTAATCGTATAGGGTTGTGCTTCTGATTTTGCAACCAAAAGAATAACCAGCCCCAGAAATAGCAGAGTGTTCTTCATTTGAATCTGTTTTATTTTAAAAGTAATAACCTGGAACCTGTATATAGTTCCTTACGAAGTAATCCCAAAGATGCACTAAAAATTCAACATAAACCAACCAATAATTCGTCTTGAACGATTTTTGTATTCTACTTGCCTATTTTTCTATCCATGGCTTTCCATTTAGCATCTAATTTTGCAATGACAAAAGTATAAAAACTAAAAAATCTAATATTAATGAAAAGAAGAAATTCTCCAAGTTTTTTAGGTAACCGGCCTCTCATTGAGGGAGCCGATTTATCCGGATTACTAATTCAATCACCTTATTTAGTCTAATAAAAAAAGAAAAACGATGAAAGAAAACTCGTTCAAAAGAAACCGGAAGGCCCTCACAGCCTTATTGCTTTGCACTGGTTTCATCGCAGCTCAGCCCCTCGCAGTAATGGCTGAAGACAGTGTAACTTCCGTACATGCAGTTCAGCAACAGAAACAAACCGTCACAGGTATTATCAAGGATGCAACAGGAGAAGCCATTATCGGTGCCAGCGTATTGGAAAAAGGCACGTCGAACGGCACAATCACTGATTTGGATGGTAAATTCACCCTAAGTGTCACTCCCAACGCAACATTAGTTATTTCGTACATCGGTTATCAGACACAGGAATTACCTGTTGTTACCGGAAAGGTAATGGATATACAGATGAAAGAAGATGCCGAAATGCTGGATGAAGTAGTAGTGGTAGGTTATGGTACTACCAAGCGCAAGAACTTCACTGGTTCGGTTTCTACCGTAAAAGCTTCGGAAACTCCGTTGGCACTGATGCCTACTTCCAATGCTATGGACATTCTGCGTGGTACGGCTACCGGCATCACGGTGTCGCAGCAACAAGGAGCCGGACAGGCACCTTCATTGCAGGTTCGTGGTCAGAAATCGGTAAATGGTGGTTCTACTCCGCTGATCGTAATGGACGGTGTGATCTATATGGGAAGCTTCCGCGACATCGATCCGACGACTATCGAAAGCATGAGTATCCTGAAAGATGCTACTTCACTTGCCGCCTACGGTTCGCAAGCGGCCAATGGTGTAATTATGATTACTACCAAGAAAGGTAAGTTGGGTAAGCCCGTCATCAACGTCAACACTTCCTGGGCTTTCTCTACAGCAGCAGCAAAACCGGACTTGTTAAGTCCTCAGGACTATGTAAAGAAAGTAAACCTGTTGAGTGGTCTGGCAGAGGATGCTGATCCTACATGGATGCGCGAGTACGAATACGAGAACTATAAAAATGGAAATACCATCGACTGGTTTGACTACTCCACGCGTACCGGAATCATGCAAAACTATTCAGCATCCGTTTCGGGAGCCACGGAAAAGATGAATTACTACCTCTCCGGTACTTATACCGACCAGGAAGGCGTAGTAAAAGGTGACGATTATGACCGCACCGTATTGACCGCACGTATCCAAACGGACATCACCAACTGGTTGCAAGTGGGCGGACAAGTGAACTATGCCTACAACGACTATTCTGGTCCCAGCGTATACGATTTGTATCAGGCCATCCGCCTGAGCCCTTACGGCCGTGCCGAGCGTGCCGACGGTGGTGGAGTGGAAAAATTCCCGGTGAACGAAGGTATCTATCGCATCAACCCGTTGTGGAATGTGGAAAGCGGTACCACTGATGACCACGACACCTACTCCACCGTTTCCATGAAGGGACACGCACTGGTGAAGTGCCCCTGGATAGAAGGATTAACCTATCGCCTCAATGGTAGTTACTCCATCGAAAACATCGAACGAGACTACTTCACGCACGAAGGATATTATGTGAAAGAAGGTACGGGCGATGACCGCTATTCCGAATCTGCGGTATCCGACTATCTGGCTTCAGCCAATGGCTACAGTGCACGTACAAAGAATACATCATGGGTATTAGATAATATTATCAACTGGCAACGCCAGTTCGGCAAGCACTATGTAGACTTGACTTACGTATATACGCGTGACTCTTACGAATACAGCTACCGCCGCTTCGACGGTTCCGACTTTGCCGCACTGGGTAACACCAATCTAAGCTACGACGGGCTGAACCTGGCAACTACACAGAAGATCAACGGTCTGAGCTATACACGCCACACCAACGTGGGTTATCTGGGCCGTGCCAACTATAACTACAACGACACGTACCACCTGAGCGTATCCGTACGCCGTGATGGTTCCAGCGTATTCGGTGCCAACAACAAATGGGGTACATTCCCCGCAGTAGGTGTGGCATGGACTGCCTCCAACGAGGAATTCATGAAGAACATCAAAGCCATCAGCTACCTGAAACTGAAAGCATCCTGGGGTAAGAACGGTAACCAAAGCCTTTCTCCTTACGAAACCCTTTCAAAAATTACCCTGGGGCAATCGGGCGGTTACAGCTATCCATTCGGTAACACTTCATTAGTGAGCTGGGGACAACGCATCACCTCTATGGGTAACACCGACCTGGGATGGGAAGAAACCGAATCATTCAACTATGGCTTCGACCTGGGTGTACTCGACAACCGTATCCGCCTGGAATTCGATGGATACTTCTCCAAGACTACCAATCAGATATTTAACCGTAACATTCCGGTAATGATCAACGGTCTGACCAGTATGAAAGCTACCATGGGACGCGTAGACAACTGGGGTATCGAAGTCAACTTGAATACCACCAACATCCAGACAAAGGACTTCAACTGGGGTTCCACACTGACTTTCTATATGAACCGCAACAAGCTGAAGGAACTCTACGGTGACGGACAGGATGATATTACGAACTCCCTCTTCCTGGGCAAATCGCTGGGTGCCATCTATGGCTACAAAAATATCGGCATCGTACAGGAAGATGATACCGAATACATCGCAGCCAACGGTGCAGCACCGGGTGACGTGAAGTTTGCCAACCTGGACGGTAGCGAAGACGGTAAAATTACAGCCGACGACCGTACCATCCTGGGATACAAGAAAGAAAACTTCCGCATGAGCTTCGGCAATACATTCCGCTACAAGGATTTCGAACTGTATATGTTGTTCACCGGCATCTTCGGCGGCAACGGCTACGGACAAGCTGTAAACTACTACGCTTTCCGTACTTCTTCCGACGTACAGGGCGACAATAACTTCAACCACGGCTGGTGGACTCCCGAAAACAAGAGTAACAAATATCCGCGTATCAACTATACCGACGGACGCTACACTCCGCTACAAGGATATGGCTTCGTGCGTCTGCAAGACCTCAGTCTGTCCTATACTTTCCGCCAGCCTTGGGTGCAGAAAGCAGGTATCGGGAATCTGAAGGTTTACATGGCTTGCAAGAACCTTTTCACCATTTCCGGATGGGAGGGCGGCGATCCTGAAGTTCAACAAACGCTGGGTAGCGGTTACACTTACGGATACCCGTTGTCGCGTACCGTTTCGTTTGGTCTGAATTTAACGTTCTAACTCTATTAAAAACACTAAAGATGAAAACAAAAAAATACATATTCATAGCTGCCGCGGCTTCCATGCTCGGCATGACGACGTCTTGTGACGATGAGGGATTCCTGACGGAAAAACCGAAAACAATCTACACCACCGACAACTCGTACGAAACGATTGACCAGGTGAAGGCTTGTATCACTAACTTGTACATCCACATCCGCTACTGGTATCAACAAGATTATTTTCTGAAAGGACTGGGCACCGATGTGCTGGATACTCCTTACTTCCGCAGCACGGGCAATGGTTACTGTAACTTTGCCAACTGGTCGAGCACCAACAGCAATTCCAACAAGATTTATGATGCCATGTTCCAGATGGTGAACTATGCCAACCAGTCACTGGAAGGTTATAATAAGGAAGGTTTGCCCTGGGAAAGCGAGGCACAGCGCAATGAGGCTTACGGTGAAATCATGTTTTTCCGTGGTTATGGATACCTGACAATGGGTGAGCTGTTTGGCGGAGTGCCCCTGGTAGATCAATTCTATCAGACATTGAAACTGGACTTTGTACGTTCCAGCCGCGAAGAGACGTATAACTTCGCTATTACCGACCTGGAAGCTGCCGCTGCAGCACTGCCCGATTATCCATCGGAAGCCGGGCGCGTGTCAAAGGGAGTCGCTTACCATTTCCTGGCCGAAGCCTATCTGGCACTGGCCACCATCAAGAGCAATGACGCCGAATGCCTACGGAAATCCATCGAATATGCCGACAAGGTGATGGCATTGCATCCGTTGATGACGGAGCGCTTCGGTACACGCAGCATCCCGGGAGGGGGAACAACAAAGAATGGCGTAGCTGCTTACTATGAAGACGGCAATGTATTTTTCGACCTCTTCCAGGAAGGTAACTATGACTACGCCGAAGGAAATACGGAAGCATTGTGGACCTTGCAGAACGATTATACAGTTTATCATGAATATGGCGGAAACAACTTCGTAGGTTATCCGCGTGAAATGTCTCCCGTTCTCCGCGATGTGGTATGGAAAGCTGAATATGCCGAAGCCGGAGCAGCAGCCGGACCATGGGCAGGCAATATCGACGAAAGCATATATCCGGGCGGAAACGTATCGGCCTACGTAGGCGGACGCGGTGTGGCTAATATGGCTCCTACCACTTATGTGATCAGTGATGTTTGGGAAGGCGATTACGAAGATGATATACGCAATGCACCCTGCAACATCCGCCGCCAATTTGTGTGCATGGATACGAAGCATAGCATGTATGGCAAACCAGTTCCTTACGAAATGCTGGATTATAATACTCAGAAGATAACAGAGTTCTTCCCCGTCTGGACTAAACTTGCTCCGATAGACGACTGGGGATATGACGACCTGGCCGATGGCGGTAACCGCTCTAATATGTATTGCGACCAGTATGCACACCGTTCGGCAGAAACCTTGTTGCTCCGTGCCGAAGCCAACCTGCGTGCAGGCGACAAAGGTGCTGCTGCCACCGACATCAACAAGCTGAGAAACCGTGCACAATGTACAAAACTGGCTACGGCAGACGATATGACACTGCAATACATCCTCGATGAACGGGTACGTGAGTTATTCGGTGAAGAAAGAAGATGGGTAACTCTGCTCCGCATGGGTAATGACGGCATCGAGAGCCTCAACAGTCATGCCATGTACATAGCAGACCAGCCTTTCTGGGGTGGGTACTTCAAGTCGGACAAGGCCAAGGTTACGAAATGGAACCTGTTCCCGATACCACAGACAGTAATCGATACGAATACAGGTGCGGTGATAGAGCAGAATGAGGGCTGGTAATGTTATCAGGTTCATATAAATAGCAGAAAGGTGTGCTTCGTTATCGTGAAGCACACCTTCTTTTTTATTTCTCATTTGCAGGTGAAGGTTCTTCCCTTTTCTCCCTGTAAGCCGTTGGCGACATCCCCGTATGGTGCTTGAAGTATCTTCCTAAATATGATTGATCCGGAAAATTAAACTGATTCGCTATCTCCTGTATGGAAAGCGCCGTAGAGTGAAGCGTCACTTTCAGCTCAAGTATCACGTAATCGTCTATCCATTCCTTCGCTGTGCACCCCACTGTCTGTTGTATCGTCTTACTCAGATGCCGGCCCGTGACGCAAAGCTTATCCGCATAATAATCTACCGACCGCTGTTCCCTGAAAGATTCTATCACCAACGCAATAAACCGATCCTTCAACCGCCAGCGCAGATGATTCGGTTTCGTTTCCCGGTAAAGTCTTTCGGACTGATTGCAAATCTCATAAAACAGCATCCGGCAACAATAAACAATCAGTTCACGCTGGTACACATTCCCATCGTCCGCAGACTTCCGGCGTAACAGTTCCAGATAGTGATTCCGCACTGCGTCCCATTCCTCACCCTGGAATGAACTGTAATTATGCTCGCGCATAAAAGACACTTTATCCGAAGGCAACGAATAGAAAATCTCATGCCTGAACTGACTGGAAAAGGCAAAGACCGTCAGTTCCAAATCCTCTGTAGCATCTTTATAAAGCGTAATCTGTCCGGGAAATACCAGTATCACACTTCCGGCAGACAGCGCATACTTCTGCTGGTTTATATAAATCTGCACCTCTCCCTGCAGACAAAACAGAAATTCTCCCTTCTCCGCCCTGCAGGGATAGGAAAGAAGATCCGTCCGGCGACGGGTATGGAACAGGTATTCTTCACTCATAAAGTTCCGTTTTTGAAGTACAAAGATAGTATCTGAAAAGCTCTGACACAAGAAAATCCCACATTTTGAACAACCTGCTTCGATTTTTGAACCGTGAAACGGTAGATAGTTGCCGTAACTTTGCAGCAGTTTAAAAAGAGAATTTTTACTTGTTGGAGGAATTTATTAAAAATGGCAAAAAGAGAATTAACAGCCCGTTATCTGTTTTTCATCGCGGGTTTATTTGTAAATGCATTCGGTATTAGTTTGATTATTAAAGCAAATCTGGGTTCCTCACCTATATCGAGCCTTCCCTATACGCTCAGTCTGAAATTCCCTATTACACTGGGGCAATTCACGCTGTTGCTGAATGCCGTGCTGATAGCCGGACAAATAGCGCTACTGAAAAAGGATTTCAGGAAAGAACAATTTCTGCAAATCCCCGTAGCGATACTTTTCAGTTTCTTCATAGACTGTTCGATGGCACTGCTGTCGGGTTTCACCCCTGCGGGATACGCTTCACAGATTCTATCACTGGTGACCGGCTGCGCCATACTCGGACTGGGAGTGAGCATGGAAGTGATAGCCAATGTAGTGATGCTGTCCGGTGAAGCCTTTGTAAAAGCCATCACCCTGCGCACCGGAAAAGAATTCGGAATTACCAAAATCGGCTTCGACACCACACTGGCACTTCTGGCTTGTGCAGCTTCCCTGCTATTAGCCGGAACCATAGAGGGAGTACGCGAAGGCACGATCATCGCCGCATTGATTGTCGGGCTTTTCGCACGCTTCTTCAACCGCCGGCTGGCGTTTGTGAATAAAATGATTACCTTTGCGCCGAATAAAACTCCTATTCAGCCCTATGAAGACAATCGCAATCACCGACGCAGCGGAGATTGAAGCAATCATCCGCAAATGTCCTTACTGTACGGTAGGTATCACCGATCCGGAAGGTAATCCCTATGTAGTCCCCATGAACTTTGCTTACCGGGACGGCATCATCTATCTGCATTCCGGTCCCGAAGGCGGCAAAGTAGCAATGGCAGAACGCCACCCGCGCGTTTGCATCACCTTCTGCGAAGGACACGAACTGGTATACATGCACCGCCAGGTGGCATGTAGCTACAGCATGAAGTCGCGTAGCGTGATGTGCCACGGAAACGTCCGTTTCATCGAAGATATGGACGAAAAGCGACGTATACTCGACATCATCATGCAACAATATACGAGCGATGAATTCAAATACAGTGAACCTGCCGTGCGCAACGTAAAAGTGTGGGAAGTAAAAGTCGAGAAGATGAGTTGCAGATCATTCGGATTGCGCCCAAGCGAGGTATAATCTTCCCTGCACCACACAAAACATTCCTTTTTCCCTTCTAAATTTACCAATGTAAACAAATCAGATTACATTGATTCCTCATTGACATGCACTTACGTATTTTCATAAAATTAATATCTAAAACTATTTGTTTACTATATTAAAATCTGATATATTTGCGAGTGAAAAACAAATCAATTGTTTTCTATTTAGAAATTAAAAGTATAAAAATCATGGAAAAACAAGATTTTGCTTCAGAACGCAGAGCTCCTCCCTTATAAGAACACACTGAAATTGTGAACAATAACAGATACTGATCCTATGAAACACAAGTGTTTCACACACAGAATACAAGTATTACATTTATGGAATGCAAGCAATACATACATAAGACACAAGCATCCATCATATATCAACTCTTTAAAGTCAGAATCATGAACCAATTATCTTTAAAATCAACCCGCATTTGCAGAAAATGTCTCCAAGTGCTTCCCCTTAATGCCTTTTATATTAACAAAAACAGCCAGTATCCGGACTACTATTGCAAGAAATGCCGCGGAGAAAGCAATCGTATGGCCCGTAAGAAACATGATCATCCACAAATTATGAATAAACCCAAATGCTATCTGGTGCTCACTCTGGTCGAAGACCGCGAACAACGGATAAGGCTTATCCGTCATGCCAAGCAAGTAGTGGGTGAAAGCATAGCCCGCAAACAAAAAAGGCTCAGAGAGGCGATGAGCGATTGAATCATCAACAATCTACTACTAACCATTAACCACTAAAAAAACATGTCCAGAATAAAAAAAAGGGGACTTGATTACTTCCCCATAAGCACCGATTTTATACACGACCGCATTGTACGCCGAATCATGAAGAAAGAAGGAGATGCCGCCGTAACCGTACTTGTGCAGGCCTTTTGCAGTATCTACTCCAACGAAGGATACTACGTAATGGCAGGCGAGCTCTTCTATGACGACCTGGCAGACAATCTCTACCAAGAGGACTCCGACTACGTGCGGCGCGTCATTGCCCTTGCCGTAGAATATGGTCTTTTCGACTCTGCACTCTTTCAAGAGTACGGCCTACTGACTTCGGCAGATATCCAGCGTCAATTCCTCTTTGCAACCAAGCGCCGGAATGCCTCACTGATAGATACGCGCTATTGCTTGTTGTCATCAAACGAGCTCGCCCCGTCGACACCGGATGGGAAAGAAAGCAGCAAACCGGTCCTTAAAGATGCGGAAGAAAAGGAATGCTCAAAGGACGAAAATGCTGCAGTTATTCCCATAAATGCAACTTTTTCTCCCGAAAACAACGAAAACATGTACTTTGGTACACATAGCATAGCACAGCATAGCATAGCACAGAATATTGAGGAAGAGAAGGAGGAAAATTTTCCAAAAGAAAGGATGGCGGTCAATGATACGAAAACCACCAAAGTCAGCAGCAAACGAAAAGAATGGACCCTCGAAGAGATAGCCCTTCTGCAGCCACCCCGGGACGGGATGAATCGCAACTTCGACGGCCTCATATACAACCTTGGTCTTTACTCCATTCCACCTGCCGAACAATATGCCATTGTCTGCAAGAGTAATTTCGGTGTCATCGGACATCCTGTATGGAATGGCTTTTATGAACTGCGCAACTGCCATGGAAAGATCCGCCTGCCGGGACGCTATTTGTTGAGCCTCTGCCAGAAGTAAAAACAAACAATTCAAAAATAACAAATTAGAGTCTTGTTTCAAAAATAAAACGTTTTTCTTGAACGCTTTTCTGTTTTTCGTTCGTTTAGCAACAAAAAGAGCCGTATATTTGCAGTGTAGTTAAGCTTAATACACAAACAATAAACTATTCATTTTTAAAAACTTTATTATTATGCCAGTACTTTACAAGACTATTCAGTCTACTATGAAAACTAAAGATGGTGATAAACTTTATCATCCGCGCACCGTATACGTAGGTAGCGTAAATACAGAGAAAATTGCCCAGGAGATAGCAGAATATTCTTCCCTCTCCAAAGGTGATGTGAAGAATTCCATCGACAACCTTGTCACCGTAATGACCAGACACTTGCAATCATCCGAAGTGGTGATGCTGGACGGCCTGGGAACATTCAGGCTTGCCATGAAATCGAGGGGAAAGGGAGCAAAGACCAAAGAAGAAGTATCCGCCGCGCAGGCCTCGCTGCAGGTACACTTCAGTCCGGCTTCCACCCGCAATTCGGACCGTACCGTAGCTACCCGTTCATTGGTGACCGGTGTGAAGTGTGTACTTTACAAACCCGAAACAACAAATTCCGGTAACAGCGGCGGTGGTAACAGCGGCGGTGGAGACGGAGGCATAGAAGACGATCCGTTGGGCTAAACTGTTGCAACCAAAGACTTAAACCGGAAACTGACTAAACTATTTATTTTAGCGGCAAAATCATTCATTCTTAATTAACTAAACTATTCATTCAACACATGAGAAGTATCAACTTAATTGTGGTGCATTGTAGCGCCACCAGGGCGGATCATGCCCTTACCACAGAGAATCTGGAATCAGAACATCGCCGCCGTGGCTTCCATGGCATCGGTTATCACTATTACATCCGCAGGGATGGCACCGTCGTCCCCACTCGCCCTCTGGAACAGATAGGGGCACATGCCAAAGGGCACAACGCCCACTCGATAGGCATCTGCTATGAGGGTGGACTGGATTGCAACGGACATCCTGCAGATACGCGTACACCGGAACAAAAAAGTGCGCTCCGCCTACTGGTGCACCAGTTGTTGAAGCGCTTCAGAAAGAGCTATGTCTGCGGACACCGTGACCTTAGTCCAGACCTGAACGGGAACGGAGTGGTGGAACCGGAGGAGTGGATAAAGGTATGCCCGTGCTTCGATGTGGGAAAAGAATTATAAACAATTAAAACATTAAACATTATGAAAATGAGTAAAAACACTTGGAAGACCATCCTGAAGGTAATTGTAACCGTGGCTACAGCCATTGCAGGGGTGTTGGGAGTGAAAGCCATGACACCGTAAGAGGCAAACCCGCTACCCCAATGCAATAAAATGCAACGCATTGGGGTAGCCTTCCAACAAGAACAGAGACAACAAATTATCCTATTCACTTTTTTATTTATACAGCAATGACAAATCATAAAACTTACTATCTACTAATATTTTTCCTGCTCCCATTTTCTTTCTTAGGAGCGCAAAACGGAGTAGCCGACCAATTACTAAAGGCTACATTCCATCCCAGTCCGCAATCTGCTGCCTATGCCCGCTATGGGGAATATCCGGTGGATCATTCTACAGGAGTTCCTAAAATAGAAATTCCGATCTATACACTGAATACCGGAGACTATGAACTCCCTATCTCTATTTCATATCATGCTTCGGGCATCAAAGTACTGGATGTTTCCGGTCCAGTAGGACTGGGATGGACGTTGAATGCCGGAGGGGTGATAACTCGTACAGTATGTGGAATGCCTGATTATGAAGGCTACAACTACCGGATGTTCTTCAAAAGCAAGAAAGATGTAGAAAAACGACTTTCAGAATCAGCCATGGAAACAAGATTGTGGAACCGTGTATTTGCAGGTGTTCCTGAATACGATTCCGAATCAGACCGATACAGCTATAACTTTGCAGGTAAAACCGGTATGTTCCGCTACAATGTTTATAACGAAACTCCTTTTACCATCCCTCATGAACCGATAAAAATAGAGAGAACAAGCAAGGGGTATGAGGTAATTGATACCAATGGCACGACTTACTACTTTGAGGTAAAGGAATCATGCACTTCGCCCCAAATGAATACCTATACCAGTGCCTGGTATCTGACCAAGATAGAAACGGCAGGCCGCAAGAATGTGATAACCCTTTCATACACCACAGGAGATAGTTATATTATAAGATATCGCTCTCAGTTTCTACACAAAGGGAATGTCATTACCTACAGTGAAGAAGTGGGACAACAATATGTCGCGAATGAAACTACCGGCAATTTTGGCGGAGATGTATCTATGCCAACCTACTCATACCGGGTCCCCATGTTAAGCTCCATCAGTTGGAACAATGTCAATATAACTTTCAGTTATGCCAAAGACAGGCTGGACACGCAGAAGGAGCGTCTAACCTCTATTATGGTGAAAGACAATAATTCAACCGTCAAACATGTTACTTTCAATAATAATGCATACTTCGGTGACCGTTCCTCCAACTACAGGATGAAACTTAGTAGTCTTTCCATGAAAGGAAACGCAACCAGTACCATAGCCGATAACTATACATTTTCGTATGACACATCGACACCTCCGAATCATTACAATGTTTCCAATGCAGGAGGCTCTTCAAGTTCCTATTGCCGTGAAGACTATTGGGGATATTATAATGGGAAACAGAGCTATAATATGATCCCCAATGGTGTATTCCCAGCCTCAAATCTGGCAGATCGAAGTGCTTCTCCTTCGCATATGCAGATGTGTCTTCTTAAAACTATTCAGTACCCGACAGGAGGCAGCACAACCTTCAACTTTGAAGCCAACCGGACTGGCACTTATTCATACGTCGGCGGATTGCGGGTTGCGGAAATTATAAATAAAGACCACAACGGCACTATCTTAGAGCAGAAAACTTATGAATATGAACAAGGAGAAGCTACAATGGAAATCTCAAACGAGTTGTTCGCCTATGATGATTACTTCCTTTATTTTATACGACAAGCAAATGGAGCATACCAATCCAAGGGACGCTTGCACCAGATTGCCGTGGCCTCACCCATCCTTCCCCTCACCGGTTGGAGCGGCAGTCCCATCTTTTACAATGAGGTGACAGAATACAAGGGGTTAAAATCGGCTAACGTAGGAAAAACAGTTTATAAGTTTACGCAAGACATTGAGAGCAGCTATCCCGGAGCAGAGGAGGAAGATGTGCCCGTCCCCGTACCTTTACGTTTCTACTCCGGTCTTTACAATAATGACGAAGGTATAGTTCCGGCTTTGCTGAAAGAGAAGACTTTCTATAAAAACAATAATGGCACTTACACCAAGCAGTTGTCGGAAGAATATGAATATACAGAACTCGTACCTCCCAATGATTCCATCTCTATCGGCGTGCGGTTAGGAAGAATGGGAATAGGGGTGATCTATTACGAAAATATAGACTTCAGTTGTGCACCCTATAGTGATTTGGAAGAATATTATAATTCCATCGTATATACTAATGTACGCGGTTACAGGAAGCTGCGCAAACTGACAAGCTTAAAGACAACAGACTATGAACGAAACGTAGTCGTAACCCGTACCTATCAGTACGACCCTCAACTACGCTGTTTACAGCCGATAACAGAAACCGCAGCCAATAGTGACGGGAATAATTATACCACTAAAACCTATTATCCCTTTCAACAAACCGGAACAGTTTATAGCAATATGACTGCAAAGAATTATGTGGATACTCCCATAAAGAAAGAGAAATATTGTAACTCCGCCCTGTTGTCTACTGACCTTACTACCTACCAACAAGTAGGTGACAGATTTCTGCCGGATAACATCAGCCAGCAGAAAGGCAACAATGCAAGCAGGGTACTGGTACGCTACGAGAGATATGACAGTAAAGGAAATCCGCAATACCTGACTACACTCGATAACCGGAAAATTGTCATCCTATGGGGATACAACTACCGCTATCCCATAGCACGCATAGAAGGATTGACTTATAGTGAAGTAACGGCGAGAGTAAGCGAAAGCACGATTTCGTCAATAGCTTCCAACACTGCTCCCACTCAGGCACAACTGGACAACATACGTTCCTCTTTATCCAATGCATTAGTCACTACTTACACCTATACCCCTTCTGTAGGAATAACCACAGAGACTGCCCCAAATGGATATAAAAAGACCTATTCTTACGACGTAATGGGACGCCTGAGTCAAATAGCCGACACCAATGGGACAGTAGAAACTTATCAATATCAATATAAACAGTAATACAACAGAATGAATATGAAACGAATTTATCTATTATATCTATTGCTGCTTCTTCAGACAACAGCAGGATATGCTCAGGATAGTTCTCAGAACTACATCTTGACCCGCACCATGCTTAAATCGGATACAAAGTCTTACTTGAACAAAGTGGTTTATTATGATGGCATAGGTCGTCCGTTCCAGACAGTAAGCAAGGCAATAGAAAACACCTCTAAAAAAGGAGTGTCTCTTGCCACCCTCCAAGAATATGATACTTCGGGGCGCGAGACGAAAGCTTGGCTTCCGGTGGTTATAACCTCTGACTATCTTGCTCCGACCAGTTTCAAGAGCAGCGCACCCGGCAGCTACGCTAATGACTCCCGCCCTTATCAAGAGGCTGTTTACGAGACTTCTCCGCAAAACCGCCTTGTGAAGCAATACGGCGCAGGGGCAGACTGGTACAGCGGACATCCGGTTGCAACGGAATTTATGGGCAACAATACAACTGCACAGTTACGTTGCACCCGGTATAAAGTAACTTCGGCAGGTGCTTTAGAGGCTTCGGGAGACTATGCCAACGGCACGCTGAACGTAACCCGAACAACGGATGAAGACGGGAATGTGTCCTACACGTTTGTGGACAAGATAGACCGGAAACTGCTCGAACGTAGAATAAATGGGAATGAAATACTTGATACTTACTATGTTTATGACAACTATGGAAATCTATGCTATGTATTGCCACCGGCTATAAATGGAAATATCAGTACCGATAACCTGAATCTTTATGCGTATCAATATAGTTACGACGGATTCAACCGCTGTATCCGAAAAAAACTACCCGGCACACAATACATCGAGTATGTATATGACAATGCCGACCGGCTGGCATTCTCTCAGGACGGCAATCAGCGTGCTTTATCCACCCAAAACTGGACCTATTATAAATATGATCAATTGAACCGGCTGACCGAACAAGGTTTGTGCACCAACAAGGTAACTACCTCCGGAACCACTGTACACATCATGAACTATTATGATAGTTATAGTTTTATAGGGACTCAAGGATTTACCAGCAGCAACTTCTCCACAGATACATCCGGGTACGGCAAAGGTGCTTTGACAGGACAAATGGTGGCAGGTATAAACGGGAACCCCATCTGGAAAGCTTTCTACTATGATATTCGTGGGCGCGAAGTGAAGCGTGTAGAAAGCAACGCCATGAATGGTTACGACGTGGCTACAACTTCCTACAGCTTCACTAACAAGCCGCTGACCCTGACCCATGTGCACACTTCAGGAAGCAAAAGCCTGACAGAAGTCTACACCTACAGCTATGACTACGCTGACCGCTTATTGAAGGTACAGCATAAACTGGACAGCAATACCATCGTCACCCTTGCCGAATATACCTATGATGACCTTGGTCGCGTGAAGCAGAAGAAGCTGGGTGGAACGACGCATAGCTCAACCTATTCCTACAACATCCGTAATTGGCTAACCGGCATCACGGGGAGTAAGTTCACCCAAACGTTAACCTACAATAACGGTACCGCCGGCTACAACGGCAACATCACCGCAATGGGCTGGACGGCAAACGGTGACAGCCACCACTACGACTTCGCCTACGACGGACTGAGCAGACTGACCTCCGCCACACACGGAGCAGGACACTTCACCGAAAAGGTGACTTCGTATGACAAGAACGGAAACATCAAAGGATTACAACGTTACGGACAGACAGGTGCTTCCACCTATGGTTTAATCGACAACCTTTCGTATACATTGAACGGCAATCAATTGAACCGTGTGGACGATGCCGTGAACACCTCTGCTTATAACGGTGGATTTGAATTCAAGGACGGCGTAAAACAGGCAAACGAGTATGCCTATGATAATAATGGCAATTTAACTAAAGATTTAAACAAAGGAATCACTGAGATTCAATATAATTGTTTAAATTTGCCAAACAAGGTCATGTTTAGTGACGGAAGTACAGTTACCTATACTTATGCGGCGGATGGAACGAAGCTACGCACGGTACATGCGATCAGCGGAGTGACTACCACTACGGACTATTGTGGGAATGTGGTCTATGAAAATGGTGCTCAAAAACTGTTGCTGACGGAAGAGGGATATGTAATGCTGGCGGATAATACATACCACTATTATGTGAAAGACCATCAAGGGAATAACCGTGTGGTCGTTAACAGTAGCGGGATTGTAGAGGAGACGAACCATTACTATCCATTTGGCGGTATTTTTGTAAGTACAGGTAATATTCAACCTTACAAGTACAACGGCAAGGAACTTGATACTGAGAGGGGACTAAACTGGTATGATTATGGGGCGAGAATGTATGATGCAACATTGGGAAGGTATCATACTAATGATAGGTTTGCAGAGAAGTACTATTTAATGTCAACATATCAGTATGGGGCAAATAATCCAACTAAAAATATAGATGTAAATGGAGATAGCCTTGCAGTTCTTCATCTTACTACTGGTGAACATTTAGGTTTGTTAATTCAAAATGATTCTAAACAATGGGTGTATTACTCTTTCAATGGAAGTAAAATATACAATTCAACCGGAGGAAGTAAGGGTGGAGGTCCTAAAGATAACAAAGGAGAACGAGCTTGGTCAAGCCCACAAGCTTTTCTTGATGATAGTTATAATCGCTCAACTTCCAATGAGGATTTAGAGAATGGAGAAGTAAACGGCTATGGTTATCAAGAGGGTTATCTGATCCCTACTACAGAAGAACAAGATGAAATGACTAGAGAAGCATTTCTTGAAACTATTGATCAAGGATATTCCTTGATAGATAATCAATGCTCTATGGCTGTTCAAAAGGCTTTAAACGCAGCAGGAATTAAGACGCAAGCTAATTATAATTATGCTCCTGTAGGAGCTTCTGCTTTGTATAGTTCTCATGCGCAGTATAATCCATATTTGCCTAGCGTAGCCTATAGAACAATTGTAGCAAATAATCCGAATGGAATTTACATTAAAAAGAGATAACATGAACTTGGAAAAATATAGAAAGCAAATATTTCTTTCATTATGGTGGTTTATAGAAGCTTGCGCCCTTTATTATTGCCTTGTTTCACTTGGGGTAGGTATCATAATAGTTGCTATTATATTGATATTCGCTTCATGTCTGCTACTTTTATTTCAGTCTTATAGGATAAGGGCATTCATTTATTTACTACTATCTGTATATTCTATTTGTTTTCTATTAGGAATATACACATCATACTTATTTTCAATGAGAATTGAACAATATGCTTGGCATTATATTTCTATTTTTGCTATTGCTGTCATAAATATATGGATTTCTTTTAGAGGCTTCTGGAATAACTGGAAAAGATGTCTTCCATTGAAATAAAGAAGGCGACTAAGAAAAAATGCTTAACTTCCAAAAACTTCCTCAATACAGTCGGATATTTTATTCGACTGTATTGAGCTTAGGGCTTCCAAGCCGCTCATTTGAATTCTCTCTATCTTTTACTCTGGAATATGAGTAGAGACATGGATTGTGATATTCTGTTTTTGCAGAGTTACGGCCATCCGGAAGCTTCTCTTCTTACAGTGGTACAGACAAACAAGTGCAAGCGTATACAGTCTGATAGACAACTTAAAAATAACTTTGAACAGAAATCAACTGGAAGCAGTGAATAATACCATACAACAACAGTTTCGAGCTTAAGAACAGTGCAAATGCCACTACAGAATACATGTATAATGCCAACAGTAATTTAACGAAAGATTTAAATAAGAATACAACTGATATTCAGTATAATTTTTTAAAATTGCCAGACACAGCCACGTTCTCTGATGGAAGTAATGGAAAAGGTTCTTATAACTCTATTGGCGAACTAGTGATACTTAAATTTATGTAACATCTCTGGAAACTTCTGATACAAAAGGAGGGACAACAAGAGATATATCAAATATTGCCCAAGCTAATTCTTTATCAAGTAGTACGAAAAATCTTATTGGAGAGAATCAAATTGCATATACCACTGTTGATACCACCCGTTCAGTAGGTAGTGCTTTAGGATTGAGTAACAGTATATTTGTGACGGAAATGTTGAATGCTCCTTCCGTCACATTAGCTCATGAAATTGGACATACGTTGCACTTAAAGGATACCTATCCAGCTAATACAGGAGGGCTAATAACGGAAATTTGACAAAAGTTTCAATAAAGATATAAAGGAAATTCAATATACATTTTTAAATTTGCCAAGCTTGGTTAAGTTCTTAGATGAGATATAGACTATAATAATATTATAACCATAAATTATAGAAAATGAAGAGTAAGTCAAATTGTTTATTAATAATATTTATGTCATTTTTGTTTGCGGGGTGCTATTCTCATGCCGAAATAGTGAAGTTTAAACCTCACAAAGACACTGATTATATCAACAAAGAATTAGAAGTATATGAACCTAAAGAAATTCTATATGCTATTTTAGACTCTATAATAACAAAAGCAGAAGAATGTCCAGAATATCAAGGAAGAAAACAAAAAATAACTTTTTCCTTCAGTATAGAAAGAAAAAGTATTTTGGAATCTAAAGAAGAATATACATATCCTCATTTATGTATCTCTGTAAGATATTATATTTCTAGCCTTTGTGATTACCGTTGGACAGAAGGTATGTTTGATTACAAAGGATACGAATTCTATGTTAATAGTCATTTTGATAATGCTTTTTTAAAGAAAACAGGTCAAACAACCTCTGTAGCATGTATTGATCCTGAGAAGTATCAATCTGATGCTCTTTATCGAGGAGATAGAGATATGTATTGGTGGTATCAATATAAACATAAAACATTAATAAATACCCAACATGGCTATTGTCCTAATCCTAAATAAGCATTCATACAGTAGATATAGAACTTCAAGTGTTTCCTTAATCTAGATTTCCCTGTCTCTATAACATTTGTAGGGACAGGGATTTTTCACCATTCTTTTTAGTATAGAGATGATTCTATCAAATATACAAGTTCGCCCTTTTTATCAAATAATAATCACCCTACTCCACCCTTCAGAACCATCCCTCCAGCAGGGCTACACCCTTTTACCCCAAAGGTGTAGCCATCACCGCAAAATGGTGTAGCCATCCGGAGCAAAAGGTGTAGCCCTACCAAAGTAGGGCCACAGGCACTTCTAAAGGGCATAAAAGAAATATTTATCTATACCATTCCAATTTCAGTCTGTACGACATTTTCAATCAGAATACTTCTTCACTCCGAAGTCCAAAAACAAATATCCAACAGATTTCCATTAAAAGATTCCATCAGGCATCTTACAGCGGATATTCTTCGAACGCATACAGCAACGTCGAAAGATAGCGTTCGCCCGTATCCGGCAATAATGCAACGATTGTTTTCCCGGCATTTTCAGGAAGAAGTGCCAGACGGGTAGCTGCACTGACTGCTGCTCCGGACGAAATTCCCACCAACAAACCTTCTAATTTAGCCAATTCACGGCCCGCACGAATAGCATCATCATTCGTTACCTGTAGGATTTCATCTACTACCGCCGGATTGTAGTTCTTAGGAACAAAACCGGCACCGATTCCCTGTATCTTATGTGCTCCCGGTGCACCTCCCGAAAGTACAGGAGAGTCAGTAGGTTCCACTGCCACTACTTTCACAGCGGGATTATGTTTCTTCAGGGCGGCACCTACACCACTAACGGTTCCACCAGTACCAACACCGGCTACAAAAATATCAACAACACCTTCCGTATCCCTCCAGATTTCCTGTCCTGTAGTACGTTCGTGCATAGCAGGGTTTGCAGGGTTATCAAACTGCTGAAGAATCACAGCACCCGGAGTAGCAGCTTTCAGTTCTTCAGCACGGGCTATGGCACCCTTCATACCATTGGCACCCGGTGTAAGCACCAGTTCGGCACCAAGGGCTTTCAGCAGGTTACGGCGTTCGACACTCATGGTGTCGGGCATCGTAAGAATCAGTTTATAACTTTTTGCAGCAGCTACAAATGCAAGCCCGATTCCGGTGTTTCCACTGGTAGGTTCTATAATAGTGGCACCGGGTTTCAGCAAACCGGAAGCTTCTGCATCTTCAATCATCGCCAATGCCACGCGGTCTTTCACACTTCCGGCAGGGTTAAATGACTCCAGTTTCACGATCAGACGGGCTTTTAAACCTTTCGCTTTATTGTAATTGCTCAGCTCCAGTAAGGGAGTGTTGCCCACAAGATCAGTGAGCTGTTTTGCTATCTTTTTCATAACTTATTGGGTTTTAATTTATACTCTTCTTTATAAAGTACAAAGATAGCGGGATAACGGTTCACAAGAAATACCATATTTGTGGGATTTTCATACTATAAATGAGGGATTTTCGCTGAGAATAGTTACCTTTGTGCCCACCTTATTATAAAAGGATATCCCAATGAGTCCATTGAACTTTACTCACATTTTGACACAGGCAGTCGATGAACTATCGGAAAGTTCATCTTACAGAGGACTGTTTCATCAGCACACGGACGGTAATCCATTGCCTTCGGCCAAAGCGTTGCATGACATCGTAGAGCTGTCGCGTGCCATACTTTTCCCCGGTTATTTCGGCAATTCCACAGTCAACAGTCGTACCGTAAAGTACCACATCGGAGTAAACGTAGAACGTTTGTTCGACTTACTGACCGAGCAAGTGCTTGCAGGTCTTTGCTTTACCGGCGACGGCGAATGCAGTTGCTGCACCGAACTTCAACGCGAAGAAGCTGCGCTGATTGCCGCCAAGTTTATCAGCCACCTGCCGGAAATGCGCCGTGTACTGGCTACGGATGTAGCGGCTGCCTACAATGGCGACCCTGCTGCACATAGTTTCGGAGAAGTAATCAGTTGCTACCCGGCCATACGCGCTATCAGCAACTACCGCATTGCGCACGAATTGCTGAGGCTCGGTGTTCCTCTCATCCCCCGCATTATCACCGAAATGGCCCATAGCGAAACGGGAATAGATATCCACCCGGGTGCCGTCATCGGCAGCCACTTCACCATAGACCACGGAACAGGTGTGGTAATTGGTGAGACATGCATCATCGGCAATAATGTGAAACTGTATCAGGGAGTGACACTTGGTGCCAAGAGTTTCCCACTGGATGCAGACGGCAAACCTATCAAAGGTATTCCACGCCATCCGATATTGGAAGACAATGTTATCGTCTATTCCAATGCCACCATCCTGGGACGCATCACCATCGGGCAGGGTGCCACAGTAGGTGGTAATATCTGGGTAACGGAAAATGTGCCGCCAGGAGCGAGAATCGTGCAGACAAAAGCCAAGAAATAAATCTATAACAGATGATGTTCGGAGTGACGCTGGATATATAGATACAGCACATTGAATATATAGATGCAATAATTTGCCAAACATAGAGAGAATCAATATAAAAAGTATAGTCAAACAGTTATTAAATAAATGAGCGAACAATTTCAAATGATTGCCAAAACCTTCCAAGGACTGGAAGAAGTACTGGCACAAGAACTGACTGCATTAGGGGCAAACGACATAGAAATAGGCCGACGCATGGTGTCTTTCAGTGGAGACAAGGAAATGATGTACAAAGCAAACTTCTGCCTGCGTACAGCAATCCGTATCCTAAAACCAATCAAGAGCTTCACTGCCAAAAACGCCGATGAAGTGTATGACCAAATCAAAGCTATCTGCTGGGAAGATATCCTGAATGTAGAAAAAACCTTTGCCGTAGATGCCGTTGTATTCAGCGAAGAGTTCCGCCACTCCAAGTTCGTATCTTATAAAGTGAAGGATGCCATTGTGGACTATTTCCGTGATAAGTTTAACAAACGCCCGTCCGTACGTATCAACAAACCGGATGTATTGCTGAATATACACATTGCACAGACCACTTGTACGCTCTCTCTCGACTCATCGGGCGAGTCACTGCACCGCCGCGGGTATCGCCAGGAAGCAGTAGAGGCTCCACTAAACGAAGTACTGGCTGCCGGAATGATATTGATGACAGGATGGAAAGGGGAATGCGACTTGATAGACCCGATGTGTGGTTCGGGTACAATACCCATTGAAGCGGCACTGATTGCACGCAACATTGCTCCGGGGGTATTCCGCAAGGAATTCGCTTTTGAGAAGTGGAATGACTTCGATCAGGATTTGTTCGACATGATTTACAATGACGATAGTCAGGAATGTGAATTTACGCATAAGATATATGGTTACGACAATAACCCGCAAGCTAATGAAATAGCTACACACAATGTGAAGGCGGCAGGTGTATCAAAAGATATTGTCTTGAAATTACAGCCGTTCCAGCAATTTGAGCAACCCGCAGAGAAATCAATGATCATCACCAACCCGCCTTATGGAGAGCGTATCTCTACCAATAATTTGTTGGGATTGTATCAGATGATAGGTGAACGTTTGAAACATGCTTTCATCGGAAATACAGCATGGGTGCTCTCTTACCGCGAAGAGTGCTTCGATCAGATAGGACTGAAACCGACCGTCAAGATACCTTTGTTCAATGGTGCATTGGAATGTGAATTCCGTAAATATGAGATCTTCGACGGAAAATATAAAGAATTCAAGAAGCAGGAAGGCGAGAGCGAAGAAGGAGAAGACTCCAAGGAATCCGGCTTCAAACCGAAAGAAGGAAAAGATTTCAAACCCAGAGAGCCTCGTGAATTTAAGCCGAGAGAACCTCGCAAACCGGGAGAATTCAGGTCCAGAGATGACAAACCGAGAGAATTCAAGCCAAGAGAGTTCCGCAAGGATGGAGATCGGGAAAGAAAACCATTCGACAGGGAACGTCACGACGGTGGAAAAGAGTTTAGACCGCGCGAAAGAAGAGAGTTCGACGGAGACCATAAACCGAAAGGAACATCTTATCCGGAAAGAAAAAGAAGGGAGTTCGGAAAGAAGGAAGAATAACAAAAGATTATGGATATGAAGATAATCAGTAAATGGATGGGAGTGGTACTATTGGCATCGTCCGCTCTCTTCACAACAAATGTTATGGCACAAGATTTAAAGAAACCGACGCTGGAAGACCTGATTCCCGGCGGAGAAACGTATCGCTTTGCTGAAAACCTGTACGGACTGCAATGGTGGGGAGATACGTGCATCAAGCCCGGAATAGACTCCTTGTTTGCAGTAAACCCGAAGACAGGAAAAGAAACACTACTCCTGACGCGTGAGAAAATCAATCAGGCACTGGAACAGGAAAAGCTGGGTAAGTTGAATCATTTACATCAGGTAACCCTGCCTTGGGCCGAAAAAACACAACTGCTTATCTCTCTGCCCAGAAACTACGTTGTTTACGACTGGAAAGCCGATAAAATCATCAGCAAACAAGCCCTGCCCGAAAAAGCAGCCAACAAAGATTACAATATCACAAGTGGTAACGTGGCTTATACCCAGAATAATAATCTGTACGTAAATAGCCACGCCGTAACCAACGAACCCGAAGGCATCGTATGCGGACAAAGCGTACACCGCAATGAATTCGGCATCAGCAAAGGAACCTATTGGAGTCCGAAGGGTGACCTGCTTGCTTTCTACCGCATGGACGAAACTATGGTGACACAGTATCCGTTGGTAGACATCACTGCACGGACAGGCGAACTGAATAACGTGCGCTACCCCATGGCAGGAATGACAATCTTTGTTGCGCGCCCTCCCCAAGGGAAGAAAAAAAAAGCCATAAAGTAACCGTAGGCATCTACAATCCCGAAACTCAGAAAACGATTTATCTGAATGCGGGAGATCCCACCGACCGTTACTTTACTAATATCAGCTGGGCTCCGGATGCCAAAAGCCTCTATCTTATAGAATTGAACCGCGACCAGAACCATGCCAAACTCTGTCAATACAATGCAGAAACAGGTGAATTGATGGGTACTCTCTTTGAAGAGACGCATCCCAAATATGTAGAGCCTCAGCATCCCATCGTATTCCTGCCATGGGATAGCAACAAGTTTATCTATCAGAGCCAGCGCGACGGCTTCAACCACCTGTATCTCTACGGCACAGACGGTAAACTGATTAAGCAACTCACAGAAGGGAAATGGTTGGCAAGTGATATCTTAGGATTCAATACTCAGAGAAAAGAAGTTATATTCAATGCCGTAGATGCACTGGGAAACAGCAACTTTGCAGTCAATGTAACCAGCGGAAAGCGTAGTCTGCCTTTCAATATCAACACCACAACTGAAGGTGTTCACAAAGGAGAACTCAGTGCATCGGGCACATACATCATTGACAACTATTCAAGCCCTAGCATCCCCCGTAAGATAGACATAATCAACACTAAAACCTTCAAAAGCATCAATCTGCTGACAGCAAAGAATCCGTATCAGGATTTCAGCATGCCAAGTATCGAAGTAGGCACCATCAAGGCTACCGACGGTGTGACCGACCTTTATTACCGTATCATAAAGCCCGCTGACTTCGATCCGAACAAGAAATACCCCACTATCATCTATGTATACGGCGGTCCGCACGCACAGATGGTCACCGGTGGCTGGCAAAACGGTGCACGCGGCTGGGACATCTACATGGCAAACAAAGGTTATATCATGTTCACCCTCGATAACCGCGGAAGCGATAACCGTGGTCTTGAATTTGAAAACGTCACCTTCCGCCATCTCGGCATCGAAGAAGGAAAAGACCAGGTGAAAGGTGTGGAATTCCTGAAAAGCCTGCCTTACGTAGACGGCAACCGCATCGGTGTACACGGATGGAGCTTTGGCGGACACATGACTACGGCCCTGATGCTCCGCTATCCGGAGATATTCAAAGTAGGTGTTGCAGGCGGTCCTGTCATTGACTGGGGATATTATGAAATCATGTACGGAGAACGCTACATGGATACGCCGCAAAGCAATCCGGAAGGTTACGAACAATGCAACCTGAAGAATCTGGCAGGCAACCTGAAAGGACATTTATTGTTGATTCATGACGACCATGACGATACCTGTGTGCCACAACACACACTTTCGTTCATAAAAGCCTGTGTGGATGCACGTACGTATCCCGATTTATTCATCTATCCCACGCATAAGCACAATGTCATAGGGCGTGACCGGGTACATCTGCATGAGAAGATAACAAGATATTTTGAAGACAATTTATAGAATAAAATAGAAGCAATAAATTAAACGAAATATAAAGATGAAGATATTATTATTAGGAAGTGGCGGCCGCGAGCACGCTCTGGCATGGAAAATAGCCCAAAGTCCGAAAGTAGAGAAACTTTTTATCGCCCCCGGTAATGCCGGTACCAGTGCAGTAGGCGAGAATGTAGCTATCAAAGCTACCGACTTCCCTGCCCTGAAAGCTTTTGCCCTGAAAGAAAAAGTAGACATGATCGTGGTAGGTCCCGAAGATCCGTTGGTAGAAGGCATCTACGACAGCTTTACCAAAGACGCCGCCACACAACATATCGCCATCATCGGCCCTACTGCCAAGGGCGCCCAGTTGGAAGGCAGCAAGGAGTTTGCCAAGGGTTTCATGGAACGCCATGGCATCCCCACCGCCCGCTACAAAAGCATCAATGCCGGGAATCTGGAAGAAGGACTCACTTTCCTTGAAACCCTTGAAGCACCCTATGTGCTGAAAGCCGACGGTCTTTGCGCAGGAAAAGGCGTACTGATCCTTCCTACACTCGAAGAAGCCAAAAAGGAACTGAAAGAAATGCTCGGTGGCATGTTCGGTCAGGCCAGTGCCACAGTAGTTATCGAAGAATTCCTCAGCGGCATCGAGTGCTCCGTATTTGTGCTGACAGACAGCAAGAACTATAAAGTTTTGCCCGTTGCCAAAGATTACAAACGCATCGGCGAAGGTGACAAAGGTCTGAATACCGGTGGTATGGGAAGCGTGACTCCCGTTCCTTTTGCCGACGAGGTATTTATGGAAAAAGTGCGTACCCGTATCATTGAGCCCACCATCCGCGGACTGCAAGAAGAAGATATCCTTTATAAAGGATTCATCTTCCTCGGACTGATCCGCGTGAAAGGCGAACCGATGGTCATAGAATATAATGTCCGCATGGGCGACCCCGAAACTGAAAGCGTCATGCTGCGTGTACAGAGCGACTTCGTGGAACTTCTGGAAGGTGTACGCGATGTGAACCTCGATACAAAGACATTGACAATGGACCCGCGTACGGCTGCTTGCGTCATGCTCGTCAGCGGTGGATATCCCGAAGCTTACGAGAAAGGTAAAGTAATGACCGGATTTGAAGAAGCTGCCGCTACAGACAGTATTCTCTTCCATGCCGGAACAGCAATGAAAGACGGCCAGATGGTAACAAACGGTGGACGCGTGATTGCCGTATGCTCGTATGGTGAAACCAAAGAAGAAGCCCTTGCCAAGAGTTATAAAGTTGCGGAAATGATTCAATTCGACAAGAAGTATTTCCGCCGTGACATCGGCTTCGACCTTTAAAGAAAAAGTGATAATGTGGTAAAGTGATAATGTGGCAAGTCATCACTCTACCACATTATCACCTTACCACATTGTTAGTATATGATACGAAGTAAACGACTACAGAACCGGATCACAGCGGGACGTTTCACACTGCCCGCTGCCATCCTCTTGTCACTATTCTGCTGGATACTGACCTCTATTCTATTGCCTGAAGTTCCGGTAATAAAAAGTAGTTATCCCCTGTGGGATACTATCATAGATGGGTATATTCCGGCATGGGCAAGTATACCTTTAAGTTTCATCTTCTATGGCGTCGTCGGTTACTTCCTGATAGAACTAAACAATACTTTTGCCATCATCCGCATGCGGGCATCTGTACAAACGGCCATTTATTTCCTGTTTATATCCGTTTGTCCGGCCCTGCATCCAGTTTATGCCGGAGACTTTGCCTCGATAGCATTTCTTATATCCCTGTTCTTCCTGTTCAAGGGCTACCAGCATCCCCGTCCGGCAGGCACCATGTTCTATTCGTTCCTCTTTATCGGGTTGGGTAGTCTGTTCTTTCCACAACTGACACTGTTTATTCCCCTCTACTGGATAGGTGCATACGGTTTCCAGGCACTCACTCCAAAGAGCTTTTTCGGCAGTCTGATCGGTTGGACTTTACCCTACTGGTTTCTATTGGGGCATGCTTACTTCTACGATGAAATGGACTTATTTTACCAGCCTTTCATCGAACTGGCAACATTCCACCCCATCAATCTATGGGACTTCCCCTTGTGGGAAATAGCTACATTGGGCTATCTGTTCGTATTATACCTGGTTAGTTCCATCCACTGTCTGGTGGCAGGTTACGAAGATAAGATACGTACCCGCAGTTATCTGCATTTTCTTATTTTTCTGAGCTTCTGCATCTTTGTCTATATCCTGCTACAGCCGATTCTGACGATTCATCTCCTGCCTCTGCTGCTGATAGGTGTCAGTATCCTGACGGGACATTTCGTGGTGTTGACGAACAGTCGGGCTTCCAATGTGTTTTTCATTTGTGCCCTCGCAGGGCTTGTACTTTTATTCGGATTTAATATATGGACGCTTTTGTAGATTCACTGGTTCAACTCCTGATAGACTGGGGCTATTTCGGACTTTTCATCTCCGCTTTACTGGCGGGAAGCATCATTCCATTCAGTTCGGAACTGGTAATGATAGCACTGGTAAAAGTGGGGTTGAATCCTGCCATGTGTGTCCTCTCTGCTACATTGGGGAACACAATAGGCGGTATGACGTGCTACTACATGGGGCGTTTGGGTAAGATAGACTGGATAGAGAAATATTTTAAAGTAAAAAAGGAGAAAGTAGACAAGATGCAAGCTTTCCTGCAAGGAAAAGGTGCTCTGATGGCTTTCTTCGCATTCCTGCCTTTTGTGGGCGAGGCAATAGCCATTGCACTGGGTTTCATGCGCAGCAATGTATGGTTGACCACCTCATCCATGTTTGCCGGAAAGCTGGTGCGATACATCCTGATGCTGTTGGCATTGCAAGGAGTAATATCAATGTTTTAAGAGTTATGAAACGAATTATAGAACATACGGAAGATGGAAGTGCAACGCTGTTTGTACCGGAACTGAATGAACATTACCATTCGGTGAAAGGAGCGCGTACAGAATCGCAACACATCTTTATAGATATGGGGCTGAAAGCTTCGGCTGCACCCCAGCCGCATGTTCTGGAAATAGGTTTCGGCACCGGGCTGAATGCCCTGCTTACACTGGAAGCTGCCGAACAAGAAAAGCGCCCCGTACACTATACCGGTATTGAACTTTATCCTCTTACCTGGGAAGAAGTTGATGCATTGGGATATAGTGACAACCCGTTATTTAAGCAGTTACATACTGCACCGTGGGAAGAAGATGTGGAGATAGCCCCGTACTTCACTCTGCGAAAAATACAGGCAGATGCAAATAGTGACAAGGTGTTAGTGATTAGTGATAAACATGATACAACCCACTCATTACTAATCACTAACACCTTATCACTAAATCCCGATCTCGTTTATTTCGATGCCTTCGCCCCCGAAAAGCAGCCTGAAATGTGGAACGAGCAGCTATTTCACTCACTTTACGTATCTATGAATGCAGGGGGCATATTAACGACGTATTGCGCCAAAGGTGTTATCCGCCGTATGTTGCAAGCTGTCGGCTTTCTTGTGGAGCGCCTTCCGGGGCCTCCGGGTGGAAAACGGGAAATACTGAGAGCAACCAAGAGAACAAACAACTAAGTTATAACGAACTATTGGAAACCATAAATATAATAAAGAAATGAAACGAACATTCCTGTACATCCTCGCTGCTTTGCTTGCCATGTCTTGCAAAAATAACAGCGTTCAAAATAAGAATGAAGACGATAAACCCGTCATCACTGTTACCATCGAACCGTTACGCTACTTCACCGAAGCCATTGCAGGAGATAACTTCAACGTTGTCAGCATGGTACCCAAAGGTAGCAGTCCGGAAACGTACGACCCTACTCCGCAACAACTTGTCGATCTTGCCAAGAGTAAAGCTTACTTCCGCATCGGTTATATCGGTTTTGAACAAACCTGGATGGATAAGCTGACAGATAATGCACCGCATTTGCAGTTCTTCGATACTTCCCGCGGTATCGATCTGATTTTTGATTCCTCTCACGTCCACCACCATCACGGCGACGACGAAGCACATGCCCACGATTCTATCCAGGAAGATGAACACCATATTCTCGGCGTAGAGCCACATATCTGGAGTTCCGCTTACAACGCGCAAATTATTGCCGGAAATATTGTAAACGCCCTGTGCACCATCGACAAGAATAACGAAGAAACTTACATGGAGCGTTATAAAAACCTCTGTAATCAGATAGAACATACCGACAGCCTTATCTGCCATATGCTTTCTGCCCCCAATGCGGACCGTGCCTTTATGATTTATCATCCGGCATTGTCCTACTTTGCACGCGACTACGGTTTACATCAGATTTCTATTGAAGAAGATGGAAAAGAGCCCTCTCCCTCCCACCTCAAAAACCTGATAGATACCTGCAAGGAGGAAAAGGTACGTATCATCTTCGTACAACCCGAATTCGACCGTCGCAATGCAGAAATCATAGCAAAACAAACAGGTACGAAGGTAGTTCCTATCAATCCGCTTTCTTACAATTGGGAAGAAGAGATGTTGAACATTGCCAGGGAACTGGTCGTTAAGAAGTAATCGGAGACTGTAAAATAGAGTAAAGAAATGAGTACGCCCCTTATCGAAATAAAAAATCTCAGCGCCGGTTATGATAACCGTACAGTGCTGCGTAATGTAAACCTCACCGTTTACGACCGGGATTTTCTGGGCATCATCGGCCCCAACGGTGGCGGAAAAACAACGCTCATCAAGTGTATTCTCGGCCTGCTGAAACCTACAGCAGGAGAAATTTTATATAGTGATAAGCGATTCGTGGCAAGTGACAAGCAGAGAGGCACAGCGCAACGCCCGGCACTGACTACCAATCGCTCCGTTCTAAAAATGGGGTATTTGCCTCAATACAATAGCATTGACCGTAAATTTCCTATAACAGTGGAAGAAGTGATTCTTTCAGGACTCAGTTCACAAAAGTCACTGATTTCACGCTTCACTGCGACGCATCGGGAAAAAGCCCGGCAAGTGATTGCCCGCATGGGATTGGAAGGTCTGGAAAAACGTGCTATCGGTGCATTGAGTGGCGGACAATTGCAACGTGCCCTACTGGGGCGTGCCATCATTTCCGATCCTGCACTTGTTGTCCTCGACGAACCCAGTACGTATATAGACAAACGCTTCGAAGCCCGGCTTTACGAATTGCTGGCTGAAATTAACCATGATTGCGCTATCATTCTTGTCAGCCATGACATCGGCACAGTGCTGCAACAGGTGAAATCCATCGCTTGCGTGAATGAGACGCTGGATTACCATCCTGACACGGGTGTAAGCGAAGAATGGCTGGAACGGAACTTCAATTGCCCGATAGAACTGCTGGGGCATGGAGCTCTGCCGCATCGCATATTGGCGGAACATAAGCACGGAGATGGATGTGGATGTTGTAACAGCAAACATTAAAAAGAACAAGGAAGGATACAAATCATTACCAGAACAAGTACAAAAGTGGCGTTTTGCACATATTTCAAACAAAGTTATACATAGATGTATTATACATTCATGTATAATTTGTATATTTGTCCTTAGAATCAAGAACAAACAGCTTATGAAATCACCTTTTCAATACGGTACGCTGGTCGATAAAGAGAGCTTCGTCAACCGCATAGAAGAACGTAAGCAACTGAAAGAGTTGCTTGGATCGGGCATTAATGTAATGCTTATCTCTCCGCGTCGTTGGGGTAAGTCTTCGCTTGTAAAGGTAGCAATGGACGAGCTGATGCATGAAGACAAACATATCCGTGTATGTTTCATTGATGCATTCAGCATCAAAACCGAAGCCGAATTCTACCGTGCGTTTGTCCGGGAAGTCATCACATGTGCAGCCTCCACGCTCGAAAAGCGGCTGGAAGATGTAAAACACTTCCTGAAAACCATCTCTCCCAGTATTACTCTGAAAAGCGATGCCTCCGACATAATGTCTTTCGACCTAAAGTTCGAGTTGGAAGAAAGAGATGTCATGGAGATACTGGAATTACCCGAAAAAATAGCTTCTGCCAAAGGCATACAACTTATAGTATGCATTGATGAATTCCAACAATTGGCATTATTGCCTGACTATAAAAGCATGGAAGGCAAGATGCGCTCTGTCTGGCAGCAACAACAGCGGGTAGCCTATTGTTTCTATGGGAGCAAGCGGCACATGATGATGGACATTTTCAACAATTCGTCCAATCCCTTTTATCGTTTCGGTCAAGTGCTGTTCCTACAAAAGATTAAGAAAGAGGAATGGGTACCTTTCATCATCAATGCCTTCCGCCGAACTGAGAAAGGAATCAGCGAAGAGCAAGCGGAACGTTTGTGCGACATCGTGAAGTGCCATTCGTGGTATCTGCAACAACTGTGCTACTTTATCTGGAGCGGCACTTCCGGACGAGTGACAGATGATATCATTGAAGTCCGTACCCGCCAACTTATAGATACCAACATGCCCATGTTCATGAACGACACCGAGAACCTGACCGCCGCCCAAACAGCCATGCTGCGTGCAGTTGCCGACGGTGAGTACCGCCTCAACTCTGCCGCCGTAGTGCGCAAATATGAACTGGGAAGTGCCCAAACTATCACACGCAACAAACGAATACTGACTGAACGTGACTTCATGGAGAAAGAGGGAGAAAAATATGTGTTCTCTGACCCGGTGTTCGAGTTGTGGTTCAGGAGGGAGTATTGCTGAATATAGAAAAGAAGGAACATGTGCAAACAGACTCAACTTTTTTGCACATGTTGCACTTCCGATAAGTGTAAATATAACAATTTACATTATCATATTTTCTACTTGTTCAATGGCTTTAGTAGATTTATTCGATTATAAAGTAAACAACAACAACTAAAGTTTCATAGACATTACAATACTTCTCCCCTGTAACTCATATATGACAGACTCTATTAAGACCATCTTAGTATTTATTCCACTCATACACAACGTTCCTACCTTATGACTGTCAGATAATCTTTGCCCTTGAGAATTTACATACTCAGTATGTACGTATGCATTTACATCCTCCAAATCCAATCCTTTCAATTTCGATAAAGGATACATAAGTTCAATAGATGCATGCATTTTCTCTGTTATTACAACCGGATTAAATGATTTACAACTATATTCATGATTCACTCTCGTCAATTCATTTTGTAACTTAGAATGGTAAAGGCTAATATAACTATTTGTAATCACTGTATTTTGCCAGTTCCTATTTACATAGGTAACCACAATACGTATCGTATCATCCCTGATTATTCCATCACAAGCAATCAATGCTATTTTTGTTTTCTTTTCTATATAGTTACGATAGAACGGAATCCCAGTAACAATAGCTGATATGGCTATAGAAATAATAGAAATTATTAAAGATGCTATTCCCATATGGTACGACTTTTGATAGTACAACAAATTACCAATTTATTCCTCAACTATAGTTTTAAAGTTTCTCCAATTTGCAGCTGTATAATATACTTCATAACAACCTTTAGGAACATATAGTGTTGCATTACTATAAACCGTATTACTAAAGTAACAATTTGGGGGAGTAGTCGATCTACAATGAATCTCTCTAGCATTAATGAAACCACCAAAAGAAGCAGAGCGTATTAAACCAGAACCTATTATGACTTTTTCTATAGAAATACAATCGTCAAATACACCAGAGCCAATAAGCTGAACATTATCAGGAATATTTATTGATTTCAAACTTGAACAGAGAGCAAAAACAGAATTTTTAATATCTATTACAGACTCAGGAATTACAATTTCTTTCAAAGATGGACAATTAAAAAATAGACTTCTATATAAAGTATTAATTCCATTCGGTAAAACAATATGTTCTAAAGTCATACAACGTTCAAATGTACCTTCCCCAATTATTTTTATTGAATTCGATAGATTCATTTCCTTTAAAAGAGAACATCCTGCAAAACACCATTCACCAATAGCTGTTATATTATCAAATAACCTAATTTTTAAAAGATTATTACAATCTTCAAAAGACGCATCTTCTATCTTCACACAAGTATAAGGCAATAAAATTTCTTTTAAGGACCTACATTTACGAAACATACAATCTCCAATAACATTATTCTTTGTATAACCACTCTCATACATAGGATATTCAGGTAAGCAATATATCTCACCTCCTTCAACAATATTTGCATTAGTAAGATCTAAATATTCAAGAATGCCAACAGTTTCCTTCTCCCTATAATCTACACCAGCCATCTCTCTAATAAGCCTAATATCTGATCCATTAATATCACCTTCAAGAATAAGTCTCTTTATCATAAAATAGTCAATATTCAGTATCTTTATTTCCTTTTTTAAAGAGCCAGCTACCTTCATTTTTAATTCCAAAATATCTTTCTGAACCTGAACAATTTTCAACGTATCTGCCACAGATTTATCATTCCTATCATAATAGATAATTTCAGCCTCCCTCTTGTCATAAGTCTCATTCGGAGCAATCGCATAATAAAGCGTATGGCTGGAAACACTTCTCGTTACAGTTGTGGTTATCCAATCTACCTGCGGCATTTTCACATCAAAGTCAAAATTACTGTTTAGCTCTACTACAATTTGTTCTCCTTTATCAGAAACGGTATATTCATTCTTAGTCAACAACAAAATGCCTCCTCCTGTCTGATATACCTTCAAAACCTCTTCCAATTCACCGCTTCGGAAGATTATTTCACCTTCACGTTTATCATACTCCTCGCTCTTATCAATGCCAAACGCACATTTGTCTGGTCTAATCGTACGCTTATGAATCCAACTTTGGTATTGCTCAGGAATAACAACCTCATAAGAAACATTCGCTTTTACCTCTACCTGAATTTCTCCTCCATTCTTATCTACTTCAAATTTTGCAGTAGTCAAAGTGATGGCATCTTTCTGTTTTTGCGTTACTACGATACTCTTAGTCAAGTCACCGGCTGTCAAGTTCAGTACAGCATTACGGTCATCAACCCCTTCATTTCTTGCCACTCTAACCGATACTTGGTTTTCTCCAGCTTTTCCCTTATTGGGGAACACCGTACACCAGCTGACATCACCGCCTGACTGTGAAACATTTATCGACCAATCTTTATTGGTTGTAAAAGAAAGAATCGCTTCGCCACTATCCGAAGTGAAATCCAAGCTTTTAGTAAAGTAAATCTCACTATCAGGGTTAGGGATAATCTCTGCCGGAGCATCATCATCCGAACAACTGCTCAAAGCGGTCAACAGGCACAAGACTGCCATTGAGTACAACAAACGCACATAGATGGAACTTTTAGAATTCACTTTAAATAGAATCATAACCAGATAGTATTAGTCCTCGCGTTCCTCCGAGAATATAAAAAAAGACAGCGTGGAACTGCGTGCTATTCATCGTCTTTGAAGGTCCTAGGAAAACCCGATACACAAATGAACAAACAGCAGACCCACGCCGAAACCAGCGTAGGAATCGTCTGTACCATTCTTGTGTATCTTGAAAATTTCCTAGGTTCTCAAAGACAAGAATGAAGCACAACGCTTCTTACAATATCATTTCACAAAACATTGAAGCTAAGGACACTTCCTTGCTTCGATGGCAAATTTAACGATAAAGAATGAAAACAAGAAAAAGATTGGAAAGTATTTTTAAGGCTGATACCTACAGAAGATAAATATGATTTTGTCATTCTGACACTTTGTATTTTCTATCGCACGAGAATCCCGTATTTCCGACCGATTATCCACACAGAAAGAAATACGAGAGCGAAAATCCATAAGTGTCAAGTTATAAGCATTATACCAAAACGAACGTCCTTCCAATAAATCGAAATCACACCTCCGAAAGCCCTGATACACCGAAAATGCAAAAGCAAAAGAACGTTTTACTAAAACAGAGTAACCGTTTTACTAAAACGCAATACCCCTTTTAGTAAAAAGCAATCACCCTTTTAGCTTAAAGGTGTAGCCAATTTCTGCATAAAAGCCCTACAAAAGCGGAAGAATATGCAAGAAGAACGCATCTTTATGACCCCAATATCCACAATATATCCTAAATTCGTCCTTCTGCCCAACCATGTGCGGCAGAGAAATCTACAGAAACATTACTTTTTGTCAAAAATATAAGGATATTACTGCCTTTCAGCACCTTTTATAACAACCCATGCAGTTCCCACGCCCACACATGCCGTATTCCTTCATTGGATGGCAGACAGAAATCATCAAGCGAAACAACCAGTTTCTCATAATTATCTTGTATCGACTCCAACGAAGCATACTCACGACGCATCGTCTGCTCGTCAACCAACATATAAGTGGATTGCAGATAAACCGTGCGGTCGCCTTTCCGTGCCACGAAATCCACTTCCTTCTCTTTGGCACATCCGGTATAGACATCATAGCCTGCCCTGAGTAACTCCAGATAGACAAGATTCTCCAGTTTATAACCCACACCATAGGCTGTTCCGGGATAGAGGAAATTCTTAAAGGCAAGGTCGTTGATGTAATATTTCGCCGTACCGGACAGTATTTCCTTTCCGCGCAAGTCAAAGCGTTCACAACGATACGCCAAGAACGAGTCTTCGATATAGCCTATGTAGGCAGCCACAGCATCATAGCTCGTCTTCCGGCCCTGGCTCTTGAAATAGTTCACGATGTTGCCGATGGACACTAAATTAGAGGCATTGCCTACAAGAAACGCAAAAAGGTCCTCAAGCAGTCGGGGGTCACGTATGCTGTAGCGTTGGATGATGTCCTTCAGCAAGATGGTGTCCTTCAAGGCAGACAAGTAATTGCGCTGCACCTCCTGCTTTTCGGGCAAGACAAAAAGTTCCGGGATTCCGCCCGTATTCATATAGCCCATATAGCTCTCACGGTTCTGTTCCAGATGCCTTATCTCTGTATACTCCTGATAGCTGAAGGGATATATCGGAAATTGGACGTATCGCCCGGAAAGCAGCGTGGCAAGCTCACCGGACAGCATCCGTGAGTTGGAGCCACTGATAAAGAGCTCGTACTCCTCGGTATAGTCCTGCGAATAAGAATTGACCGACTTTTCCCATTCTTCGATGAGCTGCACTTCGTCGATGAAAATATATATCCTTCCCTGAGGGTGCAGTTCGCTTTTATAAAGCGCCACCAACTCTTCCAAATCCTTGTGAATCTTCAAGAAAGCAAAGTCGCTCAGTTCCCGGTTGATGAACAAGGTGTTCTGCGGAGGGACACCGTTTCTTATCAGTTCCCTTGCTATCTGTCTCAACACATAACTTTTTCCGGTACGCCGCTGACCGATAAGCACCTTTACAAGACGATTACCTACGTAGTCCATGATTCTGCCGGTATAAGCTACCCGCATGAAACCGAAGTCAAAATCTCCTTCTGTCCAGAGATTGTACTTCCTAAGTATATCCATTCTTTCGTCCATAACCTAAACTTTAGTTGCAAAGATAACAATTTTCGGTTATAAACGGACATTTCCATCAATTCTTTCGTCCATAACCTAAAAAGTTTGCAAAAAAGGCAAGAATTTCGATTATAAACGAAAGATTCATTTAGACAAGCAAGGAGGATACTTCCTTTCCGCATCCCCCTTTATCGGCCGGATATTCCCTCTATAGAATCATCATTATTGCATCTATACTTCCACCGCGCTGCATCTATACTTCCACCGTGCTGCATCTATAGATGCAGCAAATCCCTTAACCTATCCTAATAATGCTGCTTATTGTCACCTATTTAGAAGCGAAATCATTATATTTGCGCCCATATATGCCAATACGTTGACTAAGCGATGGCAAAACAGCTTGTAAAAAACAAAACTGAATAATAACGAATTTCATCCGAATGAAACAGTACAAAACCGTAAACAACCTTGTAGGCTGGATTACCTTCCTCATTGCAGCGACGGTCTACTGCATGACCATCGAACCTACTGCAAGCTTTTGGGACTGCCCGGAGTTCATCACCACCGGCTATAAGCTGGAAGTAGGACACCCGCCCGGCGCACCGTTCTTCATGCTGGTAGCCAACCTATTCTCACAATTTGCTTCCGACGCCTCCACCGTTGCCAAGATGGTGAACTACATGAGCGCGCTGATGAGCGGCGCATGTATCCTGTTCCTTTTCTGGAGCATCACGCACCTGGTACGCAAACTTGTGGTGACAGACGAAAACAATATCACACGCGGCCAGATGGTTACCATCATGGGCAGCGGTCTGGTGGGCGCACTTGCCTACACGTTCAGCGATACCTTTTGGTTCAGCGCTGTGGAAGGCGAGGTGTATGCCTTCTCCTCACTGTTCACTGCCGTCGTATTCTGGCTCATACTGAAATGGGAGGACGTTGCCAACGAGCCTCACAGTGACCGCTGGCTGATTCTCATTGCCTACCTGACGGGACTTTCCATCGGCGTGCACTTGTTGAACCTGCTCTGCCTGCCCGCCATCGTACTGGTATACTACTACAAGAAAGTACCCAACGCCAATGCCCGAGGCTCCCTGCTGGCATTGCTCGCTTCGGGCATACTGGTAGCAGCCGTACTCTACGGCATCGTGCCGGGTATCGTGAAAGTGGGCGGCTGGTTCGAACTGCTCTTCGTCAACACGCTGGGCATGTCCTTCAACACGGGTGTCATCGTATATATCATCCTGTTGGCAGCCTGCCTCATCTGGGGTATCTACGAAAGCTATACCGAACGCAACAAGGCACGTATGGCACTCTCGTTCATACTCACTATCGCCATGCTGGGTATCCCGTTCTACGGACACGGTACCAGCTCGGTAGTTATCGGTGTCATTGTCATTGCCGCATTGTGGCTCTACCTCCGTCCGAAGACGCAGGCAGCCGTCAAAGAGAAATTCCGCGTATCGGCACGCACGCTGAACACCTCGCTGCTCTGCACCATGATGATTGTCATCGGATATTCCTCGTATGCACTTATCGTCATCCGCTCCACCGCCAACACGCCGATGGACCAGAACTCTCCGGAAGACATCTTCACACTGGGCGAATACCTGGGACGCGAGCAGTATGGCACACGCCCGTTGTTCTATGGCCCTGCCTTCTCCTCGCAAGTGGCGCTGGACGTGAAAGACGGTTACTGCGAACCGCGCATCAAGTACAACGGCACGAAGTTCATCCGCAAGGAGAAAGCTACACCCGATGAAAAGGATTCGTACATCGAAATCCCCGGACGCATTGAGTACGAATACGCCCAGAACATGCTGTTTCCGCGTATGTACAGCAGTGCCCACACACAACAATACCATGCCTGGCAGGACATCAAGGGTTACGATGTGCCCTATGACAAATGCGGCAACATGATTATGGTAAACATGCCCACACAGTGGGAAAACATCAAGTTCTTCTTCTCCTACCAGCTCAACTGGATGTACTGGCGCTACTTCATGTGGAACTTCGCCGGACGCCAGAACGACATACAAGGCAGCGGAGAAATTGAACACGGCAACTGGATTACCGGTATCCCGTTCATCGACAACTGGCTGGTGGGCGACCAGAGCCTCTTGCCTCAGGAACTGAAAGACAACAAGGGACACAACGTATTCTACTGCCTGCCCCTGCTGCTGGGTATCATCGGCCTGCTATGGCAAGCCTACCGTGGACAGAAAGGCATCCAGCAATTCTGGGTGGTCTTCTTCCTCTTCTTCATGACCGGTATTGCCATCGTGCTCTACCTGAACCAGACTCCGAGCCAACCGCGCGAACGTGACTATGCCTACGCCGGTTCGTTCTACGCCTTCGCCATCTGGATTGGTATGGGTGTGGCAGGACTCGTCCGTCTGCTTCAAGACTATGCCAAGATGAAGGAACTGCCTGCTGCCGCCATCGTTTCCGTAGCCTGCCTCTTTGTCCCCGTGCAGATGGCAAGCCAGACTTGGGACGACCACGACCGCAGCGACCGCTACATGGCACGCGACTTCGGCCAGAACTACCTGATGTCCCTGCAAGAAAGCGGCAACCCGATTATCTATACCAACGGTGACAACGATACCTTCCCCCTCTGGTACAACCAGGAGACCGAAGGTTTCCGTACCGACGCCCGCACCTGCAACCTCTCGTACCTGCAGACCGATTGGTACATCGACCAGATGAAGCGCCCCGCCTACGACAGTCCTTCTCTCCCCATCACGTGGGACCGAATGGAGTACGTAGAAGGCACCAACGAATACGTCCCCATCCAGCCTGAGTACAAGAAAAGCATCGACCAGCTCTATGCCGAAGCCGAGAAGCAGGCACTGGACGGTAATCCCGAAGCACTGGTCAATGTAAAGAAAGAATTCGGTGACAACCCGTATGAGCTAAAGAATATCCTCAAGAACTGGGTGCGCAACAAGAATCAGGACTTGAAGGTGATTCCTACCGACAGCATTGTCATCAAGGTAGACAAGGAAGCCGTGCGCCGCAGCGGCATGATGATACCGGGCGACTCAATCCCCGACTACATGCACATTTCGCTGAAAGGCAAACGCGCCCTCTACAAGAGCGAGTTGATGATGCTCGAAATGCTGAGCGAGGCCAACTGGGAACGCCCCATCTATATCGCTGTCAGCGTAGGCAGGGAGAACCAGCTGAACATGGAGAACCACTTCGTTCAGGAAGGTCTTGCCTATCGTTTCACTCCGTTCGACACCAGTAAGACGGGCGTGACAATAGACTCCGAAAAGATGTACGACAACCTGATGAACAAGTTCAAGTTCGGTGGCATCGACAAGCCGGGCATCTATATCGACGAGAACGCAATGCGCATGTGTCACTCTCACCGTCGCATCTTCTCCCAACTCGTGCAGCAGCTGATGCGTGAGGGCAAGAAAGACAAGGCAAAAGCCGCCCTGGACTATGCCGAAAAGATGATTCCCGCCTACAACGTGCCTTACGACTGGCAGAACGGTGCCGTACAGATGGCGGAAGCCTACTACCAACTGGGCGAAACCGCCAAGGCGGACGAGATGATGAAAGCCCTTGCTGACAAGGCTGTAGAGTACCTGACCTGGTATCTGAGCCTGGACGACAACCGCTTCATGATTTCTACCCGTGAATTTGAATACCACTGGGCTGTACTCGATGCCGAGGTGAAGGCCATGAAGAAGTACAACTCCAAGCTCGCCGAAATCTACGAGCCGAAGGTGGAAGAACTGTATAATATGTATGTGGACAGAATGAAGGAGTGAGAATAAGGATTAGGGATTAAGGATTAAAGGATTAGGGATTAGCCTGTGCAGTTCATCACTAATCATTAATAACTAATCCTTAACCCCTAATCCCTAATCCTTAACCCCTAATCCTTAATCATTAACCCCTAATCCTTAATCATTAACCCCTAATCCTTAATCCCTAATCCCTTAATCCTTAATCACGTGTTTATAGAACAACCTCCTGAGTTTTTTCGCAAACTATATCCCGGTGCAGTCTGGAGGATGGACCCCAATGAAAAAGCCGTTTATCTGACTTTCGACGATGGCCCTATCCCCGAAGTAACTCCCTGGGTGCTCGACCTGCTGGATAAGCACAACATCAAAGCCACCTTCTTCATGGTAGGTGACAACATACGGAAGCATCCGGACGAATTCCGGATGGTCGTTGAGCGTGGGCACCGCATCGGTAACCACACCTTCAACCATATCCGTGGATTTGAATACACGGCCAAGAATTATCTGGGAAATACCGAACAGGCGAAGATTTTCATGGAAATGGGTGGGGACATCAATTGCAATGTGGAGAAGGTTCTCTACCCTCTCTTGTTCCGCCCTCCCCACGGCCATATGTTCGCCAACCAGTATCTCACGCTGAAACGAACCTACAAGATTGTGATGTGGGACCTCGTGACCCGCGACTACAGCAAGAAGCTGCGCGGTCCGCAAGTGCTAGCCAACGTGATGCGCTACGCCCGCAACGGCTCCATCATCACCTTCCACGATTCCTTGAAATCCTGGTGCAACGGAAACCTGCAGTACGCATTGCCGCGCGCCATTGACTTCCTGAAGGAAGAGGGATATGAATTCAAAGTATTATAAACTTGAAACAGCAGAAAGTTACCAACATCTGCTGTCACAATAAATTCCACATAAAATAAGAAGGGGTTGTCTCGGCAAAAGGCAACCCCTTACATTTTATAGGCTCATGTCCTGTTCCACAAGAATAAACAGATGTTTTATAATTACCAAGTAAATGTACATCTGTATTCATCCCACTGGTCTTTTACAACCAGTTCCGTAGGATAACTGTCGGAATTCAATGTCCATGTAAAATACATATCGGACACAGAGTCCTCGCCATTGTATGTATAATGCCCTACAAGCGGCAGATGTTTCGTAGCCTTACCAAGCATGCCTCCATAATAGGCATATATCATCTCGTCCATATCCACATCCAGTATTTCATCAAACAACATCAGGCAGCCCTTATTCTCGATAGGAGCTGTTATATTATCCGTCGTATAGTCTATGGCAGCACTATACTCCCACTCGTCATTGCTGTCGATAATTCCGTCACCATTGAGATCCCCACTAGCTACATAACGTGTGGAAGTCTTCACCACATCTCCATCCTTATAGGTGATGTTCGTTATTTCACCATCGCTTTCAGAGCGTTTCATTACAACCAGATGGCCTTCAGTGTCGTATTCCATCTCCCAAGTAAACTCATCGGCATCGGGAGTACCAGCGTGGTCTATTGAGTTGCAAAATTCCACATAACCATCGCTGTTGAGCTGCAAGTTCAGTTCTGTAACATCGCCCTCTTCATCCGTCACGGTGATTCTTGCTCGGTCCTTTGCAACATCTGCCTTTGTAGTAGCGGGAAAGTACTCAAAGACGGCTTTATCCCCATCCTCAGTTGTAATGTTCGTCACCAGCCCTTCTTCATTGTGAGAAATCGCCATGCCCGAAACCGACTTCGGAAGCCCTCCCGTAAACACTTGCGAAGGATTGACCACAGTGGCGGTGTTTTCGCCACCCTCACCATTCTCATTTTCGTCATCGTCACTGCAAGCAGTGAATCCCAAGCACAACGCCACACCCAACATGGAGGCAGCCATCATTTTAAACATTTTCATAAGTTACAAATCTTGTTTTATCCCCATCCCTCTAAGGAAAATCCATAATAACAAAAGTATAAGGAATGCCGTCCGTATCTCACGACAACAAGACTCTGCCATTCAAACCCGGACAGATACTTTTGGCCATTTATCATTCCCAGACAAAGCTTAATATTTTTTGCAAAGTAATAAACTTTTCCTTTCACTCCTTGTCACTGAAAAAGGTGATTTTTCAGCCACATACAGAAAAAATTCAGCATCTCCAATAAAAAGCAAAATGAATAAGACGTATATTTGCAACAACTAAGCACAGATTGAATTCCACTAAAATATACCGATATGAGGGTACGCCATACTAAGCTATTATCACTCCTCTTTTCTTTAACCACTATCCTGCTTCACGCCGGAGAAATACCAACAGACACTCTGTTGGCACACTTCTACAACCGGGCAGCCAATCTCATGGAAGAAGGACACTACGATGAAGCGCAACGTAGCTTCGACAGCGCCTTTGCCACCCGGAACGTAAAGCACTCCTTCATGTATCCCATCTTGCTGAACGAACAAGCCACACTACTGATCTATGTGGGAAAGACAGAAGAAGCCTTTGCCATGAAAAAAAATGTGCTCCCCTACCTGCCGCAGATAGATGATTTGGAAAAGCACATCAGCGTATACAACGATTTGGGCCTCCTCTACCGTCAGCACCAAATGAATGACTCTACACTCTACTATTACAATAAAGCACTGGACAGTGCCTTGCAATATGGGGACGAAAGCTGGATAGCCCACATCTGCAACAATGTGTCCATCCTATACTTCAATATCAGGCAGCTGGACGAAGCTGAAAAGTATACCGACATGGCCACCGAACATGCCGCCAGAACCGAAGACCCATTCGTAGCTTTCACCACCTGGCAAATCAGAGCAACCATAAAGGCTGAGCTGAACAAGCTGGATGATGCTGAAAAATCCAACCGCAAAGCCTGGAACATTGCCTGCCACGGAGAGGGAAACGAAGACCTATGGAAGATACGCTGCCTGCCCGGCATGCTGAGACTCTTTGAACGAAAAGAACAACCCGATTCCATAGACCACTACTTGAAATTGGGGAACAAACTACTACAACGGGTACCATCCAACTCCATCGCTGCCATAGGATTCATACAATCGAGGGCAGCCACCGAAACAAACCGCAAAAACTATGCCCGCGCCTTGAAGGACTTCCACTGGCTGCGTAACCGGAAAACCGGTACCGAGCCCAAAACATTATTTACACAAATGGCACGATGCTACGATGCCTTGGGAAACCCCAAACTGGCCTACACCTATATGGATAGTGCCCGCATGTGGACTGATACGCTGGCACAGCACAATCTGACGCAACAAATGGCAGAATTCAACGTGAAATATCACACACAAGAAAAGGAATTGGAGATAGCCCACCTGCAACAAGAACAACTGGAACACCAAGCCTTCCTGCTAAAAGCCTCCATTGCTGTAGCCCTTCTGTCCGGTCTTGCTCTCATTACTTTGTTGACGCTCCGCCACAAGAAACGAATAGCCGAAAAGAAGATTGAACTGCTAAAGCAAGAAAACGAACTGAACTCGGCACGCCGTTACATTGAAGGGTTGGAAGAGGAATGCAAATATTTTGCCAAGGAACTGCATGACGGCATAGCCAACGACCTGCTGGGGCTGCAAATGAAGATAGAAACTTCTGCCAGCAAAGGGAATGAGCAGGAACTGGCCTCACTCGTCAGCAAACTGAGAAACAACGTGCGGAATATCTCACACGAACTGATGCCTCCCGAATTCGAGCATCTCAGTCTAGACCAGATACTCGACCGTTATGCTGCCAAACTGACCGAGAACACCGGCATAGAGGTCAGCTATCATCCAACGGAGAACAACGCATCACGCCATCTTCCCAATGAAACCGCTTATGAGCTGTACCGCATCGTACAAGAGCTCACCATGAACATCGTGAAACATGCCTCAGCCAGTCATATAGTCATCAGTCTCCGTGCCGACAATGAAAATAAATATACCCTGCAAATTACAGACAACGGTAAGAATGCAAACAAGCAACAAACAGCAACAAACAACAATGACGGCATAGGATTGCGCACCGTAAACGACCGTATCAGAGCCATCAACGCTACCGCCAATGTATGCTCGTCAACAGAAAACAACGTTTTCACCCTACTGCTTAACATAAACGAATGAAACCAAACAAAGAAACATACAGAATACTGGTAATAGATGACCACCCGATTGTTGCTGAAGGCATCATCGCATTGGCCTCGCAACTCGAAGGAGTGACGTGCAAAGGAGCCACTTGTGCAAAAGACGTGGAACAACTGACCCTCAAAGAGAGATTCGACCTTTGCATCATTGACCTTGAACTACCGGATATGAATGGATTCCAACTCATATCCCACCTTCACAGCCGGATACCCGAATGCGGCATTTTAATCTATACCATGCATGAAGAACCTTGGATCATAGCCAAATTATCCACCCTAAACATCAACGGAGCTGTTTCAAAAAATGCCAGCACCAGCGAATTGAGAGACGCCATCAGTACACTGAAAAACGGAACCAGATACTTCAGCAATGTTTTCAGCGAACTGGACAAGGAAAAACAAAACACCCTACCACATGCACTTCCCGAATTGTCGAGACGTGAAAAAGAAGTGCTCGCCTATCTCTCGCAAGGACTGAGCACTTCTGAAATATCCCAATTACTATTTCTCAGCATCAATACAATACAGACTTACCGGAAGCGCCTGATGGAAAAACTGGAGGCCAAAAACGTTGCAGAACTTGTCTACAAGGGGAAGAGCTTATTCTGAGAACACTTGTCATTCGCCCGGACAGTTACAAGCCTCCAGCTTCTCAAGCTTCTCCGTCTGAAAAGGAAGAAAATCAACTTAGCGGATACTCACCGTCATCGGATTGCGCACCTTCTGTGCAAAATCAGCCATGTATCGGTTCCAGGCTTCAGCAGTCTTGATGTCTGCGCGGTCCCAGGCAAAGCCCCAGTAATACACGTAGTCAGCGCCCGGCTCATAGTCGCTGACAACCAGTACATGACCGTCCGCATTGTTACGCATCTTCTTCTCCTCTATGGGGAAAAGCACGGTTTTGGCTTCCTTCACAACGGCAGGGAAAGCGGCCCCCATAAATATCTTGCCATTATCCGGTCCGGTAGTGGGGTCTACATACGTCATATAACCACCGGCGGCATCAGCCACCACAGCACCGTCCGGTTCGTGCAGCACAATACCGGTAACAATGGGCAAAGATTCCTTTAGATTGCTATACGAAACGGCAGTACGGTTCAGATGAGAACCGGCATCCAGCGTAATCAGACGCGTTTCCACCACCGCAGTATCCCCTTTCACAGCCAACGGATTGAACTCCAGCTTCACGGTGAAGCGCAACGGACCGTTGTCCAGCACCTCCTGCGTCTTGTAGCACCACGGATAGATAATGGTATCATTCACCATCAATGCAGACACTCCGGCTCCCAATGTTGGGCCTACTGCATAGCAGTCCATGCCATAACCGTGGTCTATATGATAGGAGAATGTGCGTACCAGCTCATCGGCTGCCTTCGGGTCTGTCTTGCGCAATTCATTAACCTGCTTCCAGGAGTCTGCATCCAGTTCCTTGGCATACATGTCTTCCAGTACCGGTGCAGCAGTGCCTCGCTTCGTGAACAAGTCGTAGCCGAAACCGCGTTCACCCCTTGCCTGCAATGCAGGACCGTAGGCACGGAAGCCTACCAAGTCGTTCTCCCAGGCCATGTCGTCCAGACGTTCGGGATACTGCCGCCCACAAGCCCTTACCTCCACATCGACGGGAGCACCGGCCTGGACGGTATATGCAGCCGATGCATTGGCGGCTACCGTAGCAGGGAAGATTAATTTGTCATCGTAGGTCACTTGGTAAGGCACCTGCTCCCCTTCGACATTCAGAACCACAATCTGTGCGGTGTCTGCCAGATTCAGAAGGTTTGAGATTTCGGTCATGGACACCTCTACCATCTCATCGGAACGGTCCATCGCTAACGGATTGGTTACCGTAACAGTCACTATCTTGCTATCGTTGCAAGCAAGACAGCAGAGGGCCGCCATACATAATAAAAGAAAGTTTCTCATATAATCATTGCTTTTTCCTAATCAGTTGTATAACTTTCTTTTAGGCGCGGATTTCGCGGATTATACGGATTTTCCTTATCCTTTCCGCGAAATCCGCGTAATCCGCGCCCAAAAGAAAAAGGTGACAAGTGACATTATCCTGCCACTTTATCACCTTCTCAATTATCCTTAAATTTATTTCGGTTGCTTTCCGATATAAGCCAAGATACCTCCGTCTACATAGAGGATGTGACCGTTTACCGCATTAGAGGCTTCCGATGCCAGGAACACTGCCGGACCGGTAAGTTCTTCCGGAGCCAGCCAGCGGCCTGCCGGAGTCTTGGCGCAGATGAACGAGTCGAACGGGTGACGGCTACCGTCGGCCTGCTTTTCACGCAGCGGAGCAGTCTGCGGGGTAGCGATGTAACCCGGACCGATACCGTTACATTGGATGTTATATTCACCATATTCAGAGCAGATGTTGCGAGTCAGCATCTTCAAGCCACCCTTGGCAGCGGCATAGGCCGACACAGTCTCACGACCCAGTTCGGACATCATAGAGCAGATATTGATAATTTTACCGTGGCCCTTCTTCATCATGGCAGGCAGAACAGCCTTTGATACGATGAACGGAGCATTGAGGTCGATATCGATTACACGACGGAAGTCAGCAGCCTCCATCTCGTGCATAGGAACACGGCGGATGATGCCGGCATTGTTTACGAGGATATCAACAGAGCCTACTTCCTTTTCAATCTGGGCTACCATGGCCTGAACAGCAGGTTCGTCTGTCACATCACATACATAACCGCGTGCCTTGATACCCTTTTCAGTATAGGCAGCCAAGCCTTTGTCTACCAACTCCTGGTTGATATCGTTGAAACAGATAGTTGCTCCTTGCTCTGCAAAAGCTGAAGCGATAGCAAAACCGATACCATAAGAAGCACCTGTAACAAGGGCTACTTTACCTTCCAAAGAAAAATTCAAATACGGATTCATAACGTTAAATTATTAAGTTTAAATAAGTGATATTCTATTTATGTACAATTTGCAAGTAGTTTATACTCAATGGAAACTTTATTTTGGGAGAATGCCTTCCCTATAAGGAAATCGCAGCGAATGCTTTTCGTATCGTAGCTTTTCACATCATCGGGATGCTCAGCATAGCGAATTTCATAGTTCGTTTTCATGATTGCACTACATTTAATAGGTTATAACTTCAGCCATCAAATACACATCGTTTGCGTACACGATGCAAATGTAACAAAAGAAAATGGAGAAACCGTATAAATTTGTGTCAATTATATAGCAATATCGTTCAAAGATTCGTAAAAAGAAAAAATCTATACCTATAGTGCCAACAAGAGGGGGAAAGAATAACAAAAAAACCCACTAAAACTTGCGATTTTAGTGGGTTTTTAGCTGCAATTAGCTGTATCGTAGTTGGACTACCAGGATTCGAACCTGGACAAACAGAACCAAAACCTGTTGTGCTAC